>Ga0207865_100042_pt1 | contig 155063 bp, 129 predicted proteins | sample HigsolmetaAR204D_FD_184836 | JGI IMG/M metagenome (GOLD analysis project Ga0207865, IMG submission 184836) | Ionic liquid and high solid enriched microbial communities from the Joint BioEnergy Institute, USA - AR20-4-D (SPAdes) (version 2) ... | reverse complement strand
TCACTTGTTAAGCCATGCTCCGGTTCATCCAATGTAGCCGTTTTCACACCAAACCCGGCCTCATGTAAAAATGATGCAATTTGGCCGTGAATTCCTTCTGGATAAACTGCTTTTACCTCCGAGTTGTGCCGCTCATGACGATATTCATTCCAAACAGTAACCCTAATCATCTCATTCTCTCCAATCAAAAAAGACCTAGTTTCTGTACATTTAGCATACAAAACTGTTAGGTCTTTTTCTTCCTGGAAAATTTATATGTTATTCCCGTATTTTGACTTTTTATATTTTAAAGGTGAAGTTCCAAATTTGGTTTTAAATAAATGATGAAATGTTTTGACACTGCTAAAACCGGCTTGTTCAGCCACTTCAATAATTGGCAGATCCTCATTTAACAACAGCCACTTTGCTTTATTTAAACGGTAATCATTTAAAAATTTCACAAAGGTTTGTCCTGTTAATCTTTTAAAATAACGGGAAAAATATTGAGCGTTAAAGCCCATATGGCGAGCGATGTCATCCAATGTAATTTTCTGTTGATAATATTCTTCAATATATGCAAAAATTTTACTTAAAGACTCAACAAATGATTTTGGGTTGGAAACCAGCTCCGATTTCAATTCATTCGGTGAAATATCTTGATAAACATTGCGATACAAAGTAACAATCATTTCATACATTTTTGCTTTGATGGCAAATAAATATCCCCTGTCTTTATTCACCATTTCTAAATAGATTTCTTGAATTAGCTCCTCGATTTTTTGTTTAATTTTTCCCGGCCATGAAAGACTGGACTTTTCAATGCCGTTAAAGATATCAAGCATGGAAAGCTCTTCGTTGTTGATTAATCTCATGTCTTTAAAAAATGAGATGTCAAACATAAGCACGATTCTTTCGCTATCGGGGGAGGAAAGATAGTAGTGGACCTCCCCACCATTAATAATTCTTACTTCCCCCTCCTGCATGGTGAAAATAGTATCATTGATCCCAACGTTCAGTGTTCCGTTTTTCACATAAATGATTTCTATTTCTTTATGCCAGTGGGGGAGCAATGTCATATCCCCACTATTTAAAAAGCAATCCATTGGAAATTCATTATGGTCCTTGCGAATTTCTAAATACGAGCTTCTCATCGGCAAAATCTCCAAATCAAGCGTTTTCCTTTTATCTTATCATTTTTTGAAACGAGATAGATGTTATTTCTGTGAGTTTTCATTTATATGTGTACCGTTCCTCGGGGGTTGTTCTTGTTTTGGCGTGGTACTGGCCGGCCAATAGCGCAAGAGCAAATGGATTATTCGACTCATCTTTTTTAAAATTATATTAAAAACAGAAGGATTATTCTAGTAAAAATCTAGCCTCGATATCTCATCAAGCAAGGGACAAAAGAATATAAAAATTTTATAGGCAGACCAAAAAAGTACGCAATTTTTGGCACTAAAAAACCCGCAGAAAATGCCTTAACAACGGGGCTTTCTGCGGTTTTTACTGTCAAACTTAAGATTAGTCTAGTGAAAATCTAAGCAAACAATGGTAGTACAGCACTCATGATCTACTCTACAAAAATGGTTTTTAAAAAAAGGATTGAAACGGCGCCTCCGGATGAAGAATATCACCTATTATATCAGCCAAATCGTCCGGTAATATAATCTTCCGTCCGTTTATCACTAGGTGTTGAAAAAATTTTATTCGTTTGGTCATACTCAATAACTTCACCGTTCAGGAAAAATGCAGTTTTATCCGAAATCCGTGCCGCTTGCTGCATATTGTGGGTGACGATAATGATACTGAAGTTTTTTCTCAATTCTTGAATAAGTTCTTCCACCTTCAATGTTGAAATCGGGTCAAGAGCGGAAGTCGGTTCATCCATCAAGATAACATCCGGCTCAATGGCAAGACATCTGGCAATACAAAGTCGTTGTTGCTGACCACCTGACAAACCGTAAGCATTTTCCTTCAGCCGATCTTTTACTTCATCCCAAATGGCCGCCCCCCGCAAACTTTTTTCAACAATTTCATCCAGAATTTTTTTATCTTTAATGCCATGGATACGTGGACCATAGGCGATATTATCATAAATTGATTTAGGAAATGGGTTTGGCTTTTGAAAAACCATACCGACTTGGGTTCTTAATTCCTCTACTTCATAGTTTTTATCGAAAATGTTCCTGCCGCGATAGTATATTTCCCCGGATGTTTTTACGGCCGGAACAAGCTCGACCATCCGGTTCAATGTTTTAATAAAGGTTGATTTTCCGCATCCGGACGGACCGATAATAGCTGTAATTTCATTTTCAAAAATATCCAGATTAATATGTTTTAGTGCATGATTATCCCCATACCATAAGTTCAAATCCTTTGTTTGGTAAACCTCTTCTTTATTGACCTCTGGTTGCTCTATCATTAATTCTTCTTTCCTCATTTCAACCACAATTGCCATTATAAAAACCTCCTTTTTTAAAATACGTAAAGTTCACAAAACACCAATCTTCAAGCACTGTTAATACCGTTTGGAAAATTTATTTCGAATCATGATGGCGACCGAATTCATAACGATTAACAACGCTAATAATACGATAATTCCGGCTGCTGCCAATGCATGGAATTCATCTTGCGGGCGGGATGTCCAGTTGTAGATTTGCATCGGTAATGCCGTGAATTCATCAAAAACCGAATTTGGCAAAAAGGCTAAAAATAGTGGAATACCGAGAACAACAAGTGGTGCTGTTTCCCCAATCGCACGTGATAAGGCAAGGATGGATCCCGTTAATATCCCCGGTAAGGATGCCGGTAAGACAACCCGCAAAATTGTCGTCCATTTTGTTGCCCCCATGGCGTATGAGGCTTCCCTAAAACTGCTCGGCACAGCTCGGATCGCTTCCTGGGCAGATACGATAATCACCGGTAAAACTAACAAACTCATCGTCAATCCGGCTGCCAAAACGCTTTTACCGAAAGCAAAAGTGCGGACGAATAAAGTTAACCCTAATAAGCCATATACAACAGAAGGAACACCGGCCAAATTCGAGATATTGACTTGGATAAATGTGGTAAAACGGTTCTTTTTTGCATATTCTTCCAAATAAATTGCCGCACCGACTCCTAAAATCATCGTGACCGGTACCACAACCACCATCAGCCAAATGGTTCCATTTAGTGCCGTATAAATTCCGGCCTCTTCCGGTTTTCTGGATGGTAAACTGTTCATGAATTGCCAATCTAAGTACGGCAAACCTTGTATAAAAATTCGACCAAATAAAACCGCTAAAACAATGAGACATAGTCCAGTTGCTAAAAGAAATAAATATTTAAAAAATGTATTACGAAATAATCTTGGTTTCATGCGACGAATGACTTGCTCCTGGTCAATCAGTTTCATTGGTGTATACCTCCTTGGCAAAGCTGAAGAAATTACGGCAAATGATTAGCAAATTAATAATCCTCCTTAACCCGGTTTGAAATCCACTGGGCAAGCAGATTCATGACTAATGTAAAAATAAAGAGTGCAAAACCGACCGCATATATACTGTAATAAATCGTAGTTCCGTAACCTGCATCACCTTGAGCAACTTGGACGATATAGGCAGTCATCGTTTGAACGGAACCGGTTATATCTAGACCAAGATTTGGTGTCGAACCCCCGGCAATAGACACAATCATCGTCTCACCAATGGCACGGGAAATCCCAAGAACAATCGAAGCAACAATCCCGGATACGGCTGCAGGAAGAACAACTTTCAACGTCACCTCTAGCTTGGTTGCGCCTAAAGCGAGGCCCCCTTCTCGAATCGCTATTGGAACAGAACCTAATGCATCTTCGGAAAGGGAGGCAATTGTCGGGATAATCATAATCCCAATCACTATCCCCGGACTTAATGCATTAAAAATTTCCAATGAAGGAATTATTTTTTGTAAAATTGGTGTGACAAATGTTAACGCAAAAAATCCATATACAATCGTTGGAATTCCGGCCAGCACTTCCAAAACCGGTTTAATAACTCTTCTCACTTTGTCCGATGCAAATTCACTTAAATAAATGGCCGCGGCAAGACCGATTGGAACTGCTACGAGGATGGCAATACCGGTAATCCTGAGTGTTCCGGATATTAACGGCATAATTCCATATTGACCAGGTTCAGAAAAAGGATACCAGGTGTTACCGGTAATAAACTCTTTTAATGAAACATCTTTAAAGAAGGCAAAAGTTTCAACAAGTAGTGTAAAAAGGATACCAAGTGTGGTTAATACAGAAATAATCGCTGTCAACTGTAAGATCACCGGCATGATCTTTTCGCTCCAATTTTTTCTTTGTCGTTTCTTTTTTGCGATCATTTCTTGAACCGATAATGTTGCAGCATATTTTTGCGAGGACATGTTGAAAACCCCTTTCATCCATAACAAGTTGGGACAATCCTCCCAAATCGAAAAGCTCTAAACATGTTATCCTTTTTGCTTTATATCTCCGGGATTGTCCCACTTTGTTTATTTTCTTTATTTTAAATCTTCAAGCGTTGATAAAGCTTTATCATATTTTTCTTTCGGCAAGCTGACATAGCCAACTTCTTCAGATAGGGTTCCTGCGTTTTCAAGAGCAAATTTTACAAAATCATAAACTTCAGGTTTTGACAAGGATTCATTTTTTACATAAATGTAAAGCGGACGGGAGAGTGGAGTGTATTTGCCGCTTTCAACCGTTTCATTTGTCGGTTCAACTGCTCCATTCCCGTTATCAATCGGGACTACTTTTAATTGATCTTTGTTTTCAGCATAGTAAGCATAACCGAAATAGCCAATGGCGTTTTTATCTCCGGTTACACCGGTAACAAGTGTGTTATCATCTTCTGACAAAGTGGCTTTTTCAACAATTGGTTGTCCGTCCAAAACAACTTCATCGAAATAATCAAATGTACCGGAGTCAGTACCCGGTGAATAAAATTTGATTTCTTCTTCCGGCCAGCCATCACGAATATCAGACCATTTTTTTGTCGTACCATCTTCCACCCAAATCTTTTTCAAATCATCAACTGTTAAATAGTCAACCCAGTCATTATCTTTATTCACAACGACTGATAAGCCGTCATAGGCAATTTCAAATTCCGTATATTCAATTCCTGCTTTTTCTAATGCCGCTTTTTCTTCGTCTTTTATCGGACGGGAGGCATTAGAAATATCGGTTTCTCCGGCAGCAAAGGCTTCAAATCCGCCGCCAGTACCGGACATACCGACAGAAACTTTTACATTCGGTTGATTCATATTGTATTCTTCAACGACCGCTTCCATAATCGGAAAAACAGTAGAAGATCCGTCCACTGTAACGGTTCCTTTCAGTTGTTGATCGGATTGTTCTGAAGCTTTATTTCCATTTGATCCTGATTCGTTTCCACTCGTTCCTTCTTGAGGTCCGCATGCAGTTAGTAGTACCGCTCCCGAAATAAGTGCAGATAATGCCAGTTTCTTATAGTTTTTCATTTTCGTTTCCCCCTAAGAAATTTGCTTGTTTATCTTACATAACTAACAATAAAGGGGAAAAATTAACTTGGTATAAATGGTTTGTTAAGGTTTGTTAAGATTCTGTAAATTTGTCGTTTTGGATGATTAATAAAAAAACATCGTGGAAATAGTAAATTTTTTGAAACCAACATGGACTTACAATCGTAAGTGTTTATATAGGATTTATTTTGAGAAGGGAGGATGAATATTGAAGAGGATTTTAAAACATTTGTTAGGCTCACACTCCAGCAGCAGACGAAGACATCATGCCCATTTTGGCAGCAGCAGTCGACACCGCCACGGCCATTCATCTTTTTTCGGTAGCAGCAGCAAACGTCGTTATAGTCACAACCCGTATAAGGGAAGCGACTATTTTAAAAGGAAAAAGTATCGCAGCAGTTCATAACTTTTCTATAGCGACATCGATATCCTCCAAAATTTCATTAATCGATGAATAAGGTACATCAATTCCGAGCAGCCGTTTTAGCAGATTGGTCGTTGAATGATGGAGTTGAAGCTCTTCTGTCCAGGGGAGGGCTTTTTTATGTTTCTTTTCAAAAGTTGTATATAGAAGGAATAATAATAGGTCGCCTAAATCATGATAATCATCTTGTTTCCTTTCTTCCTGAGTCTTTTTTGATTTTAAAATGGATGAGAGATTTCGTGCCACAAAATCTTCTTTTTCCCCGTAAGCCAGACCGAGATCAATTATAACCGGTTTTTCTTCTCTTAGCATAATGTTTGGAATTCTTAAATCACCGTGGTATATTTCGTGGCGATGGAGATACCCTACCGCTTCCGTCAACGCACGAATAAATTCCAATGCCGCTTTTCCATCGTACACACGTTTTTCTTCAAAAATTACTTCTTCCATATTTTTCCCGTCAATATATTCCATGACATAAAAATGTCCGAGATTACCTGAAAAAGAATGCAACAATTTTGGTAGTGCCTTATGGTTTAATTGTTCAAGCATGCAAATTTCCCGATTGAAAAGGGCAACTTCCTTTTTGAACTTTTGCTTAGTGGGACGCAGTTGTTTGACAGCAACCATTTGATTTTTTTGTAAATCTTTACATTTGTACACCAGACCAAAACTACTGGAACCGAGTAATTTGATAATTTGATAGCGGTTATCGATATGAACACCCGGTGCCAACGATTTATCAACAAAAAATTGAATAACTTTACGAATCGGACGGAACAAACTCAAGCCGGGGGCCCTCCTTTCCTATTCTGTGAAAAATGGTATATATTTAAAACTTACCAATTTGTTCGAGGATACACAAGAATTATTGTTTTTTAAAATACATTTTTCAAGTTGGTGGACAACTTTTGCTACCAGAATAGAGGTCACTGGAAAAACTGCGTAACAATCTTGCTAAACACCGTATTTAGATGTATCTCTGGGCTTTATCATACTATATATTGTGTTAGTAAATCTTTTTAAATAGTTTTTCAGTGGACTCACTAGAATACGACAAATATTTATGAAATGAATAAAAAAGAAACATTTATCTGGCAGTGGAAAAAACGTATAATGTATATAAGCATGATATACCCGTTTATATAGCGATAGCATTTTGTGAGGAAAACGGTGTAGACTATGGCAAGTGATTGTTATGTAAAAGTAAGCGTTTATAAGTATCGCTACTAACCTATTATTGATCATTCGTTTTTCAAATTGTTTATAATGAGTGGAATGTTGGTGAAATGAAAAACGAAAAGGGATGTGAATAGATGGCTGCAAAAAGAATTGTGATTGCCGGGACTGGAAGCGGTGTCGGCAAAACAACGATAACGATTGGACTTATGGCGGCACTGCGAAAAAGAAATTGGCAAGTTCAAGGTTTTAAATGCGGGCCGGATTACATTGATCCGACTTACCATACCGCCGTAACAGGCCGGCCTTCAAGAAATTTGGATAGTTGGATGTTCGGAAAAGATTTGTTAAAGGAAATTTATTTACGGGCAAGTGAAGACGCAGATATTTCCGTTATCGAAGGAGTAATGGGATTTTTTGATGGACATTCGCCGGAATCGGATGTAGGAAGTACAGCAGAAATTAGTACCCTTTTGAATTGCCCGGTAATTCTTGTTGTCGATTGTGGGAGTATGGCGAGGAGTGCAGCGGCTGTTGTGAAAGGGTTTCAAGCTTTTACAGAGAAGGCAAACATTGTTGGTGTTATCGCAAATCGTGTCGGTGGAGAGGGGCATTTTCACCTTGTCAAAACAGCCATTGAAAAAGAATGCCAAATTCCTGTCATTGGTTATGTAAATAGTGAGATTGATATATCTCTTCCGGAACGGCATTTAGGTCTAATTCCCTCTATTGAAAGAGGCGATTTAAACAGCTTTTTTGAAAAACTTGGTGAAATTGTTGCGAAAACGATTGATTTGAATTTACTGACTCAACTAGCAGAAGTACCGGCAATTACGAAGACAGGTTCTTCAATTTTTGATGTAAAGCGTGAAAAAAAGGTGAACATCGCCGTTGCAAAAGATGCGGCCTTTCATTTCTATTATCAAGAAAATTTGGATCTACTGGAATCATTTGGGGCAAAGCTTTCTTTTTTCTCACCGTTAAATGGAGAAACAGTTCCCGATAATGTGGACGGTCTTTATATTGGAGGAGGTTTTCCGGAACAATTTGCAAAAAATTTATCAGAACAAACAGTAGTTAAACAATCAGTAAAAATGGCGATAGCTGACGGAATACCAACCCTTGCAGAATGTGGTGGTTTTATGTTTTTAACAGAAGCAATTGAAACACATGATGGGAACCGATTTGAAATGGTTGGGGCGATTCCGGGAAAAACCGTTATGCAAAACCGATTAGCGGCAATTGGATATCGAGAAATAAAGGGGATGAACGGGAATCCTATTTTAACAGACGGATTAACAGCAAGAGGACATGAATTTCATTACGCTGTTTACATTCCAAGCAGGGATGTCCCTTATGCATATGAAACAGAAAGTACATATGGCAAAAAACACGAGGGCTACCAATCTAGAAATCTGGTTGCGGGATTTACCCATATCCATTTCGCCACCTGTCCGGAAATAGTTGAAAATTTTATAGCATTGTGCCGGACATGGAGATAGAAATTTATCTTACGGTTAATGTTTGTGCTTAGCAGTGAACAAAATACTTTTCTGTGATTATTTTTCAATGAAGGTATTGAGCGCATAATAAACAAACTACCTCCCTGTGGCGTGTTTATCAATGAAAGTGTTGAAATCGTTTAACGCATAATGTCTCTTTGTTACTGGTTGACAATCGTTGCACACGATTTTTAAAAATGATTGAATGAGGTGAGAACCTTGCGTATCGTTTCACTTTGTCCAAGTAATACAGAAATATTAGCTTGTCTCGGGTTAACCGCTCAGCTAATCGGTGTTGACCATTATTCTGATTGGCCGGCTGACGTTAAAAAACTGCCAAACCTCGGTCCTGATTTAAATATTAATATAGAGAAAGTGATCGAATTAAAACCGGATTTCATTGTCGGTTCTTTAAGTGTTCCCGGTATGGAAAAAGTTGTGGAACGTGTTAAAAGCTTAAATACACCTTTTCTCATACTCGACCCGCATCGACTGGGTGATATTTTTAATGATATTATTAAGGTAGGTGAGGCAACTGATCGTTATCAAAAGGCTTGCGATTTAGTAGATTGGATGAAAGAAAGGATTGAAGAAATCCGACAAAAATGCCCGAAAGCAAATCCGCCTCTTCGCCTCTATTGGGAATGGTGGCCAAAACCAGTCGTTTCTCCCGGTGGAAAAAATTGGCTCACTGATCTTTCGGAAATAGTTGGGGCAACAAATGTTTTTGCCGATATCCCGGAAGATAATGTGAAAACCGACTGGGCCGGAGTCGTAAAGGCAAATCCGGACTATACAATGGTTGTTTGGACAGGAATCCCGTTGAAGAATGTGAAAATCGAAAAAATCATCAACCGCCCCGAGTGGCGAGGGTATCCTTTTGCGAAAAAAGACAGGATCCATATTCTTGAAGAAGGCTGGTTTTGTCGCCCATCACCGCGATTAGTTACAGGTCTGGAACATTTAGCACATATTTTATATCCGGAAATTTTCCCTGAAGCCAAAAGTTTTATATAACCGGACTTTTGCTATTTTTATAGTGATGGGGAAAATTTGTTGTTATATGTCGATCCTTTACTTCAAAATTGGTTAATTGTGTAACTTGAGGTGCACGATCCTAAAGGCGGGTGGATTTTTCGTCGCCAAAAATAGGTGTTTTCCTACCTAAAATGGTGACGAGTTTGATTCTCGTCGCCAAAAAATAGTGTTTCTCGCCCCAAAATGGTGACGAGAACGAGGCTCGTCGTCAAAAATTGGTGTTTTCCGACCTAAAATGGTGACGAGTTTGATTCTCGTCGCCAAAATAGAGCATTTTTCACTTCAAAACGGCGACGAGAATAGGGCTCGTCGTCAAAAATTGGTGTTTTTCGCCTTAAAATGGTGACGAGAACGAGGCTCGTCGCCAAAATAGGGTGTTTTCCAACCTAAAATGGTGACGAGTTTGATTCTCGTCGTCAAAAAATAGTGTTTCTCGCCCCAAAATGGTGACGAGAACGAGGCTCGTCGCCAAAATAGAGCATTTTTCACTTCAAAACGGTGACGAGAATAGGTCTCGTCGTCAAAAATTGGTGTTTTCCAACCTAAAATGGTGACGAGTTTGATTCTCGTCGCCAAAATAGAGTGTTTTTCGTCTAAAAACGGCGACGAGAACAAGTCTCGTCGTCAAAAATTGGTCTTTTCCAACCTAAAATGGTGACGAGTTTGATTCTCGTCGCCAAAAAATAGTGTTTCTCACCCCAAAATGGTGACAAGAACAAGTCTCGTCGTCAAAAATTGGTCTTTTCCAACCTAAAATGGTGACGAGAACGGACCTCGTCGCCAAAATAGAGTGTTTTTCGCCTTAAAATGGTGACGAGAACGAGGCTCGTCGCCAAAATAGGGTGTTTTCCAACCTAAAATGGTGACGAGTTTGATTCTCGTCGTCAAAATAGAGCATTTTTCACTTCAAAACGGCGACGAGAACGAGGCTCGTCGCCAAAATAGAGTGTTTTTCGTCTAAAAACGGCGACGAGAACAAGTCTCGTCGTCAAAAATTGGTCTTTTCCAACCTAAAATGGTGACGAGTTTGATTCTCGTCGCCAAAAAATAGTGTTTCTCGCCCCAAAATGGTGACGAGAACGAGGCTCGTCGCCAAAAATTGGTGTTTTCCAACCTAAAATGGTAACGAGTTTGATTCTCGTCGCCAAAATAGAGCATTTTTCACTTCAAAACGGCGACGAGAACGAGGCTCATCGCCAAAATAGAGTGTTTTTCGTCTAAAACGGTGACGAGAACAAGTCTCGTCGTCAAAAATTGGTCTTTTCCGCCTCAAAACGGTGACGAGAACGAGGCTCGTCGCCATCAAAAATAGTAATTAGAGAAAGTGATCGAGTTAAAAAAGCCATTTGCACATACCAGATAGCTTTTGGGTCGTCCAATATTTCATAATTATTAATCCGGGATATTGTTTATTTTTTCTACCCAGAAACAGTTCATCGTCCTATATTCTCCTAGATTGCCAATCAGGTACATAGTTTATTTTCTACCCAAACACAATTCATCATCCTATATTTCTCCTAAGTCTAAGCGATATAATTTCCGGTAGCGTTCGTTTTCCTTAAGCAGAGACCGATGATTTCCATGCATTGAAATCGCCCCATTGTCCAAAAATACAATTTGGTCCATTTTTTCCATCCCCATTAGATGATGGGTAATGAGAATAACCGTTTTTCCTTCCAAAGTTTTAAAAATGGTGTCCAGTAAATCCCGCTCCGTCAATGGATCGAGACCGACAGTTGGTTCATCCAACACAACAATTGGCGTATTCTTCAATAAAATTCTTGCCAGCGCGATCCGTTGTCTCTCCCCACCGGAAAAACGTTGCCCGGATTCTTCCATTTGGGTATCCAGTCCTTTTGGCAAAGAATGAATATATTGATCCAATTTCACTTGCCGGATAACGTCTTCAATTTCTTCCCTCGTTGCCTCCTGATTCCCCAAACGAATATTGTTTTCCACCGTCGTTGCAAATAAATAAGGTTTTTGGTTCAATACACTGATAACTTCATAAATCTGTTCACCATATCTGCTTGCCGACAAGTCACCAATCTTAACCGTACCATTATCCGGTTTCATTGCCCCGATTAACAGCTGTAATAAAGTAGATTTACCGGCACCGCTCTTACCTAGCAAAGCTACCTTCTCTCCGGGGCGAATTGTCAGATTGATATTTTTTAAGGCCGGTTCTTTATTCGACCCATACGTATAATCAACATGTTCAAAATAAAAGACAGGATTCGTTGCAATTTCAAACGATCCAACCACACCTTGAGTTCCATTATATTGATCGATATTTTCCAGCCGCTCTAATGACTCTTGATAAGCCGGAATTTTTTCGATTGCATTCGAAACCGGAATTAAACCTTCTAAAATCGGCAAAGTCACCAGCGTGAAAGAAGCAATGTACGCCGGCAGTATTTCTCCTTCAAGCGCTTCAAAACCTGCCCAAATACCGACAAATATCAAAATAAGTCCGGATATCACTTGCAGTTGAAATGTGCGGGCATGATTCCAATCCGCTAACTTTTTCTCAATCTTATTCGTCTCCCTGCTTTCCTTCATAAATTGGAAGATAAATCGCTCCTTGTTTCCGCTAATCATCCAATCGCTAATGCCAAGTACTGCGTCGGTAAACATTTTGTACAGTCGATTCCGCTTTTCCTTCACTTGAATTTGTCGCTTCTTCAAAAAATACAAGGATAAAAGTGGATAAACGACGATGATTACGGCAAGACATACGGCAATCCAAAGAGCAAAAAACGGATCAAATATCGCTAAGCTTGTAACCGAAAAAACAAATAAGAATAACGCAACAATAGTTGGGAAAATTGTTCGAATATACGCATCCTGCAAATGTTCAATATCATCGGCCAGCGTTCCGACCAAGTCCCCTGTTTGGAATCGCGAACGAATAAACAAAGCTTGCGGCTCCAGTGCGTCGTACAACCGCACACGCATATCCGCTAAAATTTTCAATACCGTATTGTGCCCAACCAATCTTTCCATATAACGGACGACCGGGCGAGCAATACCAAACGCCCGCACAAGAACAATCGGTACATATAACATTAAAATATTGTAAGGCGCCTCAGCTGCTCGTGTGATTAAGAACCCTGAGGTGAAGGTAAGCATCGAAGCAGTTAAAAAGGTTAAAAAACCGAGAAAAACGGTTGCCAGCATGAACCATTTATACTGTTTTATAAATGGACGAATATATTTATTAAAGTTTCTCATCTAACTTACCTCCCCTCGATGAACCTTGACTAACTGTGTAAATACACCATTTTTTCTAAAAAGTTCATCCGGTGTTCCGCTTTCTGCAAGCCGACCGCCATCCATAACGAGAATATAGTCCATTTCATTCATCCAGTGCAGCCTGTGCGTTGCAAAAAACACTAACTTATTATCAAGCAATGGAAGCATGATTTCTTTTATATCATGTTCCGTTTCAATATCGAGATGGGCGGTCGGTTCATCAAAAAACATGATCGGACGATTCGTCAACAGTGCCCGAGCCAGAGCAATCCTCTGTTCTTCGCCGCCGCTTAACGCTCTTCCACCCTGTCCGATTTTTTCATTAAGGCCATTCGGGAATTGACTGATTAATTCTGAAAGACCGGTTCGTTCCGCTGCTTCTGTAATTTCTTTGTCTGTCGCATTCGGTGCATACCACATAATATTTTCCTTGACCGTCCCTGAAAAAATATATGGATGTTGCGGAATGTAAGTTACTTGATCTTGCCAAGCTGCCACTGAAAAATCCGGAATTTCAACCCCATTAATAAAAAATGACCCGCTTGTCGGCTTTGTAAACCCTGATAAAAGATCAATCAATGTAGATTTCCCGGCTCCGGATAATCCAATAATTCCTATTTTTTTAAAACCGCGAATGGTAAAATGAATATCCGCTAATACTGTACGATTTTCCTCTGTAAATGTTTTTGTTAAACCACGAACAACTAATTCTGACTCTTTGTTCCAATCGGGTAAATTGACAGTCATAACCTGCTTCTCACCGTCATCCAAATTAAGTAATCCACGGATTTTTTCCCCTGATTCCTTTCCGTCCATCGTTGCGTGATAATCATTTCCCAGTTCACGAACGGGCAAGAAATACTCCGGTGCCAAAATTAATATCGTCAACGCTGCCAAAAAATCTATTTGTCCATTAATTAATCGTAATCCAAGTTCAACCGCAACCACCGCAACAGACAAACTGGAAAAGAAATCCAAGGAAAAGGATGAGAGAAAGGCTACCCGCAATGTACGTACCGTTGAAATCCGGTATTTATTGCTCACCGAATAAATGGCCTCGCGATGTCCTTTACTCCGCCCTAAAAATTTCAATGTCACCAAACCCCGTAAGGAATCAACAAAATGTCGAGACAATAATTGATAATTTTCCCATTTATTATCTTTCTGCTTTTGGGCAACAAGGCCTAATAGAATCAAGAAGATGATAAGAATTGGCATCACAACAATTAATACAACAGCTGAGGTTACATCCATCGTAAAAACATAAATAACGATACTTGCCGGTATAAGTAAACATGATAAAAATCTTGGGATAAATAATTCAAGATATGTTTTATAGCTTGGAATGCCTTCTAAACATAAAGCAATAATATGACCGGAACCTTGCCTGCTGATTGTTTTCGGACCGATCATAAAAACTTTTTCTACTAAATCATTTTGAAGTTGAGAGGATGTTTGATCAGCAAAACGATAAGCGATACGTGATTTTAACCATTGGAGAAAATGTCTGAATACATGGGCAAGGAAAAACATAGCAAAAAAGGGAAGGGCACTGAACCCCGCCCCTTCATATACAGTTATAATGGCCTTAGCAAGGAACCCTGCCTGCGCGATAATTGCTAAACTTTGCAATACGGTCAGGATTCCAATCAGCACAAATGTTTTTTTACTATCTTTATAAAGAAACAGATTTTTATCCATCAGTATTCCAAATGCTCCTTATGTGACACACGTTTTCTAAAAATATAGTAGCTCCAAATCGTATATGCTAATACAATCGGTACCATTGTTAAGGCAACAATAGTCATCACTTTAAGTGAGTAGGCTCCCGAAGCTGCTTCATAGATCGTGATATTATTTACCACATCCGTCGTGCTAATCATGACATTCGGGAATAATGCAATGAAAAACGATGCCGTCACAAGGACTAAGATGAGCCCGGTTAAAGTAAAGCTAAATCCTTCTTTCTTATCTTTAACCATTTTATATAAAGCTAAATAAAGAAGTACTGCTACAGCATACATTGGAATAATGATTGCTCCACGGTTGGCGTAAGCATCTGTGAATATCCCTGTTAACACAACGAACAAAACAATGACTGCACCGGTTACCCAATAAATTTTTAACGCTTGTTCGCGGGCACGGGCACGCAATTGGCCGTTTGTCTTCATCGTAATAAACATTAAACCGTGCAAATAGGACAATAGAACAAAAGCAATTCCACCAACTAATGTAAATAGATTTACCATATCTCCGAAGAAAGTGGCGTGCATATTCATATTTTCATCAATCGGAAGTCCTTTAATCAATCCTGAAAAGAGTACGCCGACCAAAAACGGCGGGATTAAACTGCCAAGAAAAATCGACCAATCCCATGTAGTTTTCCATTTGGCCGCGTGATGTTTTCCCCGGAATTCAAATGCCACCCCTCTGGCAATCAGCGCAAGCAAAAGCAGCACGAATGGCAAATAATAGCCGCTAAAAAGCGTTGCATACCAATGTGGGAAAGCAGCAAACATCGCACCACCGGCTGTCAATAGCCAAACTTCATTCGCATCCCAGTGCGGTCCTATCGTATTGATTAATACTCGTTTTTCTGTTTCATTTTTCGCCAAAAATTTCGTACTCATACCGACGCCAAAGTCAAAACCTTCCAGAAAGATAAACCCGACCCATAAAACGCCAATCAATAAAAACCACAATTCACTTAATTCCATTTAACAGCACCCCCTGCATTTGCATCAAAAGGATCTGTTGCGGTTGTGTCGTCTTTCAATTTTTCATGTGGTCCTTGTTTAATCGTTTTGATAAACAAATAAACCATCGCAACAGCGAGCAATGTATAAATTAATGAAAACGCAATTAACGAGAAGAGAATTTGTCCGGAAGAAACACTCGGTGAAACACCGCTTTCCGTTAACATTAATCCGTTTACTACCCAAGGCTGACGACCAATTTCCGACATCATCCAACCGGCAGAGTTAGCAATATACGGTAAGAATAAAGCTCCGACTAACCATTTCAAAAAGCGTGTACTCGTTTCAAGTTTTTTCCTCCGTAGTAAAATCAAACCTATTAAGCTAAATAAAATCATTAAACCGCCGGCAGCCACCATAATCCGGAAGCTCCAGAATGTTGTTTTTACAGGTGGAATGTAGTTCCCTTCTCCGTACAAGTCTTCATATTGAGCTTGCAGTGCTTTCATTCCCGGAAGATCACCGGAAAATTTCCCATAAGATAAATAACTTAATAAATATGGAACTTCCACTGACCAATTATTTTTTTGATTTTCCGTATCAATACCGGCAACGACTGTCCATGGAGCCGGGTCTGTTGTATTTTCCCAAATTGCTTCAGCAGCAGCCATCTTCATCGGTTGAGCTTCTACTAAATATTGAGATTGTGCATGCCCGGAAAAAGCAATCCCCAGTGTTGATACTAGACCTACAATTAATGAAATGTTCATTGATTTTTTGAAAAACTCAATGTCGCGTTTTTTAATCATATTCCAAGCTGAAATACCTATAAGTAAAAATGCTGCAGTACAAAGACTTGCGAAAATTGTATGTGGATAAGCCACCAATAATTTTTGATTTGTTAACAAGCCTAAGAAATCATTCATTTCCGCACGACCATTGGCAATTTCATATCCAACCGGGTTTTGCATGAATGAGTTAGCAGCCAGTATCCATAGAGCAGATAAGGCCGTCCCAATGGAAACTAACCATATGCTGGCCAAATGTAGTTTTTTCGGTAACCGTTCCCAACCAAAAATCCATAATCCGATAAAGGTCGATTCCATAAAGAATGCAAGCAGTGCCTCGATTGCAAGCGGTGCCCCGAATACATCCCCAACAAAACGCGAATAATCAGACCAGTTCATTCCAAATTGGAATTCTTGAATAATCCCGGTCACAACACCGACGGCAAAATTAATTAAGAAAAACTTGCCCCAAAACTTGGACATTTTTTTGTACATTTCGTCCTTCTTCACCACATAAAGTGTTTCCATTACAGCAATGATGAACGCCAAACCGATTGACAGTGGAACAAAAATGAAGTGGAACAGAGTTGTTGAAGCAAACTGTATCCGTGCCAGTAACACTTCTTCCATTTCCGCTTTCCCCCTTTAAAATTTTCAGTTCATTTTTACCTAATCTTATTTAAGAATTATAATAACTTACATATTAATCATATAGGTTTTTCCTATCGCAATGGTGGAATTATTGTGGAGTTATTTTGGAAATCCTGTTACAAATCAGACATACCATTTCGTCCAATTTGTGACATTTTTTACAATTCGCGGCATATATTTACCTTTTTGTGATTTTTATCACAGCAAAGGTAATTTCATTAATATAATTGAATGACAATTATCAAAAAACCCGAACCGGTAAACGGAAACCGATTCGGATCATTAAGCATATAACCTAATTCATTTTTTAACAGCTTTAAATTTAAATACGTTATTTTCCTCTATTCTCTCAATCTCTTTGTTCTTTTCCAAATAAATCAACCGTGTTAAGGACGCCATAAATGGACTGACCATTTTCTCAAGGCTTAATAAACCGTATACATCCAAACATACTTCCAATGCCGTTTTTGGGTTCGTTTCGACAGATTGATAAACTTGTTGCAATCTTTTTTGATGGCTGTTCTGAATCTCTTCAACTCGACCTTGTAAATCGTAAATCATCTCACCATGACCGGGCAGTGCAATATTCGTTGGATAGGCATCCAGTTTTTTTAATGAATCAAAATAAAGTTTTAATAAATCCATCTCTTCCCCGACCCATAGACCAATCACCGGTGAAACCTGTTTTAACACATGATCACCGAGAATCATAATTTTTTTCTCACGGTTGTAAAAACAATAATGGTCGTATGCGTGACCGGGTGTCCAAATCACTTCATACATATCCATACCTAACTGAATGTGATCCCCTTCATCAAAAAATGCATCTGGTTCAAATTCATAGATAAAACGTGTATCCGGCAGTCGGTCAGGAACAAACGGAACACCGTGGCTCATCACCAGTTTTTTAAACCGTTCATTAAAATTAGGACGACGATATTTTTTTATTTCACCATAACTTAAATTGGCTACAACAATAGGAACCCCCTTTTCCTGCTGAAACCATTTGGCAAGTCCGATATGGTCTTGATGAACATGGGTAAGGACCACTTTTTCAATTTTATAACCGGTCTCCAAAATTTCTTCCCATAAACGGATTGCTTTCTTTGAATACATACCGGTATCAATTACCGTATACCCGTCTTCTCCTTTAAGTAAATAACAATTTGTCGCACCCATTCCGCCTGAATAAGTTACGACAGAAAATTCTATATTTTCAGTTACTTTTTTTAACATGGAATCCCCTTCTTAACTAAATCTGATTTTAAAAATTGATTATATTTTATCGAGAATTGCAGGTTTTTGCAAAAAGAGCAACCTGAAAAGCGATTCATTGAAATATTCTGCTTAAAAATGGAGATTTTTGGAATACTATAAGTGAGGTGAAGGGGATGTATAAAAGTCACGAACGAAAGCTGATTTGGCTTACGTTTACGGTTGCTTTTCTTTTACTATTGTCCATTTTAGGTCGTATTTTTGGCGGATAAAATGATATTCTTCCCATAAATTCGCCATAATAGGAGGTTGTGTTACCAATTGATTAACGAGGAATCTGTTTTTTATAGTCGTGTATTAACGGAAACGACCCTTACTTTTCATATTATTTATGCCACCCTTGGCGTAGGCGTTCCACTAATGATTATGATCGCCCAATGGGTAGGCATTAAAAAAAATGATGAACATTATATTTTGCTTGCCCGGCGCTGGACACGCGGCTTTGTTATTACGGTTGCTGTCGGTGTTGTGACGGGGACGGCAATTGGATTACAGCTTTCCCTATTGTGGCCAAATTTTATGGAACTGGCCGGTCATATTATTGCTCTACCACTTTTTATGGAAACTTTTGCTTTCTTTTTTGAAGCGATTTTTTTAGGAATTTATTTGTACACATGGGATCGCTTTGAAAATCAAAAGAAACATTTATTGTTGCTTGTACCCGTTGCCATCGGGGCTTCCTTCTCGGCTGTCTTTATTACAATTGTGAATTCTTTCATGAACAGCCCGCAAGGCTTTGATCTAGTCGATGAGAAACTGACAAATGTTAACCCGCTCCTTGCGATGTTTAACCCGGCTATGCCGACCAAAGTAACTCATGTCGTGGTAACGGCTTATATGACAGCAGCGTTTGTTCTTGCTTCCATTGCTGCTTTCCGAATGCTAACCGGTTCCAAACATGTTTACCATAAAAAGGCATTGTTTTTCACGATGAAACTGGGACTTATATTTTCCATAGCAACAGCAGTAATCGGTGACTTTTCCGGAAAATTTCTTGCCGAATATCAGCCGGAAAAATTGGCCGCAGCCGAATGGCATTTTGAAACACATGGCGAGGCTCCGTTAATTATGTGGGGCATGCTCGATGAAAATAACGATATTAAATATGCAATTCAAATTCCTTTTGCCTTAAGTATTCTTGCCCATTGGCTCCCCGGGGCAGTCGTTACTGGCTTGGATCAATTCCCGGAAGATGAAATCCCACCGCTTTATATTCATTATTTGTTCGATACAATGGTAACGATTGGTATGGGATTAGTCGTCCTTTCCCTCATTTATTGGATCGGTGTGAAACGGGGCTGGGCTTTTATTCACTCTAAATTTTTCTTAGTTTTAAGTGTACTGAGCGGACCGCTTTCGATGCTGGCCATTGAAGCGGGTTGGTGGCTGGCGGAAGTGGGCAGACAACCTTGGATTTTGCGCGGGATTATGCGGACATCTGAGGCGGCAACAACGAATAACCAAGTTGATTTGATGCTTATGCTTTTTTGTGGCTTATATATCATCTTGGGCATCGGCACAATTGTTGTTATGTCTCGCATGTTTAAAAGGAATCCGGTGGAACAAGAATTGAAAGATCGTGAAATGGAAAAAGGCGGTGTACAAAAATGAACTTAGAAATAATCGGAATCTCCGTCTTATGGACATTTTTATTCGGATATATCATGATCGGCTCGATTGATTTTGGCGCCAGTTTTTTCAATGCATACAGCTTAATTGTTGAAAAACAACATATTTTAACAAAAATTATTCAACGATATTTGTCACCGGTGTGGGAAGTCACCAATGTTTTTCTTGTCTTCTTTTTTGTTGGCATCATCGGCTTTTTTCCGAAAACAGCTTTTTATTACGGAACAACCTTGCTTGTACCGATAAGTATCGGTGTTATTTTACTTGCCGTCCGCGGGTCATACTATGCCTTTGAAACTTACGGGGCAAGAGGTCATAAGGGGTATGCGTTGCTTTACGGTTTATCCGGGCTCCTGCTTCCGGCATCCCTTTCCATTGTTTTAACGATTTCAGAAGGCGGTTTTATTACAATGGAAAATGGAGCACCGGTTTTAGATTATTGGACATTGTTTACAGAACCGTTAACATGGGCTGTCGTTTTATTAAGTGTAACTGCGGTATTGTATATTTCCGCAACTTTTTTAACATGGTACGCTAATCAAGCCGGTGACACGGAAGCAACGAGATTAATGAGAAAATATGCCTTGCTATGGGCATTTCCACTGATTATTACGGCCGCCGGGATTATCGTCGAATTACGCGGGCACAATCCGGACCATTACGAAAAATTAATGAATTTATGGTGGATGTTCGCCCTGTCGTTTATACTCTTTTTGCTTACGGTTTGGTTTCTTTGGAAAAAAAGAAATTACGGAAGTGCATTTATTTTACTTGTCATCCAATTTGCCCTCGCCTTTTTTGGCTATGGCATCAGTCATTATCCCTATTTGCTTTATCCTCATTTAACCTTATATGACAGCTTTACGAATAATGCGATGGCGATTAGTTTAATTGTCGCCTTTATTCTCGGTTTTTGCTTGCTGGTCCCGTCCCTTTATTTACTGCTTAAGTTGTTCTTATTTAATAAACAATATGTTTCGGGAAAATAAGAAAGGTGGTTTTTGTAAATGAAGGAATTTCTTATATTTGTTGCCCCGTTTCTCGTTTTATTTGCAACGATTTTTTTCGCCTTTTGGGCTGCATTACAAGATGGATATAAAAATAAAGGTACGCCCCGCTGAAAAATATTCGCGGGGTTTAATTTTTTCTATTGACCTTTACGTTACGTTAAGGTGTATGGTTTTTTTAAAGGGAGGTGTAACAAATGGAATACACGATTCAAAAATTAGCTCAGTTGGCGGGCATTAGTACTCGAACACTGCGATATTATGATGAAATTGATTTATTGAAGCCTGCACGAATAAATTCATCCGGCTATCGAATATATGGACAAAAAGAAGTAGACCGGCTGCAACAAATTATGTTTTACCGGGAATTAGGATTTCCATTGGAGACGATTAAAGAGATAATGGCAAATCCACTGTTTGATGAAAGAAAAGCTTTACAAGATCACCTAGAACATCTTCTTGAAAAAAGAAAGCAAATTGAACTTTTGATAAAAAATGTACACAATACAATAGAAAATTTAGAGGGGAGAAGAAACATGACTGACCAAGAAAAGTTTATTGGTTTCAAGAAACAATTAATCGAAGAAAATGAAAAGAAATATGGGAAAGAAATTCGAGAAAAATACGGCGATACGACGGTTGACGCATCTAATGCGAAACTGATGAATTTGTCGGAAAAAGAGTATGCCGAAGTTACTGAATTAGCGGAGTCAATAAATAAGCTACTTGCTGAAGCGATGAAAACCCAAGACCCAACCGGAGAACTTGCCCAAAAGGTAGCCGACATGCACAAGCAATGGCTAACCTACTATTGGAATGACTACAGTAAAGAAGCACATCAAGGACTTGCCCAAATGTATGTCGATGATGAACGGTTTAAAGTTTACTATGATAAAATTGCCCCGGGTGCAGCTGAGTTTTTACGGGATGCGATTTTTGTTTATACAGGAAATGGAAAAAGTTGATTGCATACATTCTTAATTTTAAAAGGATACCAAATTTAGAAGTGTTGATTTTATAATCGGAAATGTCTGCTGATAAGCAAAGCAAGCTTTCACTGAACAATTTGTCATGAACCTTCATACAAGCAAAGGGGACTTTTTTCCAAAACGGTAGAAGTCCCCTGATTTCTTTTTATGCGGTTGTTTTTCCCATCAAAATATCCATAAACTCTTCACCGGTAATGGTTTCTTTTTCAAATAAATATTTCGTAATTTCATGGAGCTTATCTTTATTATCCTCTAAAATTTGAATGGCTTTTTCATGACATGATTTAATAATCGACAATACTTCTTCATCAATTTTTGCCGCTGTTTCCGAGGAGACCAGTAACGTGGTATCTCCTCCTAAATACGGATTGTTCACCGTTTCAAGAGCCATCATATCAAATTTTTCACTCATACCGAAGCGAGTAACCATCGCCCGGGCAATTTTAGTCGCTTGTTCAATATCATTGGATGCACCGGATGTGATCGAACTGAAAATAATTTCTTCAGCAGCCCGGCCACCCATGAAGGTTGTTATTTTATCCAGAGCCTGCTCTTTACTCATTAATACTTGCTCATCTTGTTCCACTTGCATTGTATAGCCAAGGGCACCGGACGTCCGGGGGATTATCGTAATCTTATGCACCGGAGCCGTATGTGTTTGTTTGGCTGCAACTAGGGCATGTCCAACTTCATGGTACGCAATTCGTAATTTATCTTTCGTTGACAATACTGCATTTTTCCGTTGATAACCGGCAATAACGACCTCAACCGATTCTTCCAAATCTTCCTGGGCAACGATGTTTCTGCCGAATTTTACCGCACGCAATGCCGCTTCATTAATAATATTGGCCAAATCGGCACCTGATGCCCCGGGTGTCGCACGAGCAATTGCATTCAGGTCGACGTCACCGGCCATTTTTACTTTTTTCGCATGAACTCTTAAAATTGCTTCCCGACCGCGTAAATCCGGTAATTCAACCGGGACTCGCCGGTCAAATCGGCCCGGTCTGAGTAACGCTTTATCTAAAGTTTCCGGTCTGTTTGTTGCCGCCAATATAACGACACCTTTATCCGGATCAAAACCATCCATCTCGGTCAACAATTGGTTTAGCGTCTGCTCCCGTTCATCATTACCACCGTAACCACCGGCATTCCGGCTTTTCCCGATCGTATCAATTTCGTCAATAAACACGATACATGGCGCTTTCTCGGTTGCTTGTTTAAACAAGTCACGCACACGAGCCGCACCCATACCAACAAACATTTCAACAAACTCAGAACCGGAAATAGAAAAGAACGGAACTTTCGATTCACCTGCCACCGCTTTTGCCAGTAACGTCTTCCCTGTTCCCGGCGGTCCGACAAGCAGTGCCCCTTTAGGAATTTTTGCGCCGATATCTTTGTATTTGGACGGATTATGCAAAAAGTCAACAATTTCTTGTAAGGCTTCTTTTGCCTCATCTTGCCCGGCAACATCAGCAAAGGTAATTCCTGTCTGAGCTTCTACATAAATTTTTGCGTTACTTTTCCCGAATGTCATCGGACTCGCTCCACCTGCACCTAATCGGTCACCTAATTTTTTTGAAAGATAACGTCCGATTAAAATAAAAATCAATAAAGGTAAAATCCAAGAAATTAAAAATGTCATTAACGGAGAAAGCTCCCGCGGAACGATTTTTGTAAATTTCACATTTGCATCATGCAGGCGATCGACTAAATCAGGGTCTTCAATTACCCCGGTACGATACATTTTTTTATCATTTGCATCTTTCGGTACAAAGTTAATATAGTTGTTTTCAATTTCCACTTCAGCTACTTGATTATTTTCAACCATATCTAAAAAGGTACTGTAATCAACATCTTTGACATATCGACCGGATATCGTTGGAAATACAAAGGCATTCAATAAAATGATGACTAATAAAATTATACCGTAATAGTATAAATAAGATTTTTTCGGCGGTTTTACTTCTTTCACTTTCATTCCTCCAACTTGTTGTTCAATTTATTTATTCCCTATTTCTATCTTTTCAAATAAAATATCCAATAATTTTAGGCCTTTGATAATTGCATCCAAAGTTTCCTGTTTTTCCCCGGATAAGATGGATTGAATTTTTTCTTCAAAGATCTGATCGATTTCGCTCATAACGGATAATCCTTTGTCAGTTAAAGATATATTAACGATTCTTTCATCTCGTTTATCCCTATTTCTTGTCAAAAATCCTTTTTGCTCTAATTTTTTACACATTGATGAAATATTTGCTCCGGCTACACGAGTATGTTCTGCCAAATTTCCAATCGTTGTCGTCCCATCCTTAAATAATATCAACAATAAAATCACTTGCATGCCGGTTAAACCAAACTCGAGTCCGGTTTTATTTAATGAAGCGGTAAGATGGTCATTTATTTTTCTCGAATAATTTAAAATAGAAAATTTAAATTCATCCACATTCAAACCATTCACCCCTTAAACAGTTATATATTATATATATTATAATCTATAATTACAATGAAATGAAACCATTATAAATAAAAAGGGATAACCCACAATTTTCCAAAATTAATCTCATTGTGTTATCATAAACGTAATAACAGGGCAGTTTTTTAAAGAAAGGAGAAATGTGGCAATGTCTATTCATGTTAAATTGGGGAAATCTGATTTATATGTTAATCCGATTGGTCTTGGGACGAATGCAGTCGGCGGTCATAATCTGTATCCAAATTTAGATGAAGAAGTTGGAAAAGAAGTTGTTCGAACCGCATTAACGCACGGGATGAATTTTCTGGATACTGCTTTTATTTACGGACCGAAACGTTCCGAAGAATTAATCGGTGAAGTTATTCAAGAAATGGGGAACCGTCAAGAAGCAGTCATAGCAACAAAAGCTGCTCATAAATTTGTCGATAATAAAGTTGTTTTTGATAATTCACCAACGTTTTTAAAACAATCGGTAGAGGATAGTTTGTTGAGACTTAAAACTGATTACATAGACTTATTTTATATTCATTATCCGGATGAACATACACCGAAATATGAAGCAGTCGGTGCTTTAAAAGAATTGAAGGATGAAGGAAAAATTCGTGCCATCGGTGTTTCTAATTTTTCGTTGGAGCAATTAAAAGAAGCAAATAAAGATGGCTATGTTGATGTTTTTCAAGGTGAATATAATTTGCTAAATCGCAGTGCTGAAAAAGAAATATTCCCTTATACAATTGAAAACCAAATTTCCTTTATCCCATATTTTCCTCTCGCATCCGGTTTACTTGCGGGAAAGTATACAAAGGATATGGTATTCAATGATTTACGTGCCAAAAAACCGCATTTCCAAGGGGAAGCATTTATTCGCAATTTGGAGAAAGTTGAACAATTGCGGCCAATTGCCGAAGCGAAAAATGCTGAAGTCGCCCACGTTGTCCTTGCTTGGTACCTGGCCCAAGCCGGAATTGATGCAATCATCCCGGGCGCCAAAAAACCGGAACAAGTCCTATCCAACCTCAAAACATTGGATGTACAATTAACGGAAGATGAAATTGTACGGATTGGTGAGATTTTTCAATGAGTTATTCAAAATAAAAGACCTTGATCAGGACATGACCAAGGTCTTTTTGTACCACTTTATTTTTAATGAAAAACTTAGCTCATCACCCACTTATCTTTCAAAAACAAAATTCGGCTAAGAATAAAGATAATAATCACGGCGGTAAGATTACTCAACACCGTAATGAGTATATGTTCGTAGTTTATCACGCCAAACAGTAATTCCTTCAATATACTGAAAATGTTCATAATCGGGATGGCAAAATGATAAAAGGCAAATTCGTTGACTCCGATACTGGAAATAATCATTGTTGGGAATACAGCTAACATCATGATTGGTGTACTGTAGCTTTACGCTTCTTTCACCGTTTTTGCCACAATACTTGTCAACATGAGCAATGCGGCATTAAACATTGAAAAAACAATGATGACAAGTAATGACAACAGAACAATCATCCAAACATTCTCCCCAAAGGAAAGACCGCTTTTTAAGTTCTCTGTAAAAAAGGCAATTTCCACAATTACAACAAGCAAAGTGATTATTCCCGTTAGAACACCAATAGAAGAGATGGATAGCCATTTCGATAATAATAATGTCGAACGATTTACCGGTGTCATCAGCAATGCTTCCATCGTTTTCTTTTCTTTTTCACCGGCAAATAAATCATAAGCACTCGGAGCCGCACCGATGCCAATGGCTAACACCAACATAAGCGGAATCATCATCGCCAATAAATTACTGCCAATATCATCTTCAGAAATTTCCTTTTGTTCAATGACAAATGGCTGTAGCAAATTCGGGTCAGTTCCGGTTTGTTCCAATCTGCTTGAAACAATCATCTTTTCATACGAAGAAAAAGCATTCGTTACTAATGTCATCAAAGTAGAAGAATTTTGACTAAATGAATTTCCAATCAGAGTAATCGTAGCCTTATCCCCGCTTTCAATGCTTGCGGAAAAAGCCGCTATTTCCCCTTACAAGAATACAATTAAAAGGTGAATATTTTGCAAAACATTTGTTACTGGGCACTTAGTTGTTTGTTACATATGAAAACACAACAAAAGGTGCCGGACATGAAGGAGTTGGGACGAAACTTATCCAAGACATTGTAAAAAAACATGATGGCTTCCTCGATTTTATCCATAAAGATGAAACATTTACAGTAAAAATAAAAATCCCGGCAATTCAATAATTTTATAATAAAATGAAAAAGGCATTTCTATCGGAACATCCATGCCTATGTTCTCGATAGAAATACCTGTTTTCCAAATTATTTATTATCAATCAAACCCGCTTCGATTAAAAAGTCTTTGGCTACTTTTTCAGGTGATTCATTTAAACTATCTACCTTATAATTCAGTTCCCGCATTTTTTCATCCGTTAATTTCCCGCTAAGGAGATTAAGAACTTCCTCCAATTCAGGATGCTCTTTTAATGTTTCCTCTTTAATAACTGGAACTGCGTAATATGGCGGGAAAAAGTGTTGGTCATCTTCCAATACAGTTAGCTTGAATTCCTCTAAAAGTCCATCCGTTGAAAATGCATCGATCACATCTGCTCGATTATTATTGATTGCTGTATAGCGCAAACCGCCATCGACCGCTTCAACACTTTTAAAGTCCATATTATATTTTTCACTGAGACCTTTTAAACCATCCACACGGTTTGTAAATTCAATCGTTCCGCCCAATACCAACTGGTCACTAACCTTGGCGAGATCAGAAAACGTTTTTAATCCGTATTGTTCCGCCGTTTCCGGTTTTACCGCCAATGTATAAGTGTTATTGAAACCGAGCGGCTGTAAAATTTTCAAATCATATTTCTCGTTAAAATTCTTTTGAACAATTTTGTACACCTCATCAGGATCATTCACCAGTTCCTTTTTCAAAAGATTAATCAATCCTGTCCCAGTGTATTCAACATACATATCAATTTCCCCGCTGTTAATCGCATTAAAGACAACTTGGGTTCCACCGAGATTTAATTTTCTTTCCACCTCCAAATCCGTTTTTTCCTCAATTAAATCGGCCAACATATTACCTAAAATCATTTGCTCACTAAAATTTTTCGAGCCGATGACAATCGAATCTTTTTTATTCATCATGGAATAACCAACGCCGGCACTTAATAAAAGGACAAAAACAATCGCAGTTACTATTAAGCCTTTCTTTTTAGATTTCTTTTCTGTCCTCTTTGCGGCAGTTTTGTTGTTTCCAATATTATTTGTATAAGATATCCCATTTTCAATTTTTCCGATTAGATAATCAATAATTAAAGCTAAAATACAGGCAGGGATTGCACCGGCCAAAATCATATTATTGTCAACTGATGAGACACCGGAAAAAACGAGATAACCTAAACCACCGGCACCAACGAAAGCTGCAATCGTCATTAATCCGACCGCCGTCACAGCCGAAATACGGATACCGGCCATAATTACCGGCATTGCTAACGGTAACTGAATTTTCGTCATTGTTTGCCTGCTTGTTAGCCCGATTCCTTTCGCTGCTTCCAGTATATCCTTATCAATATTGGCCAGACCTGTATAAGTGTTTTTTATGATGGGAAGTAATGAGTATAAGACAACCATCACAATTGCCGGCGTACTTCCAATACCGATAAACGGAATAAGAAAACCAAGTAAAGCAAGACTTGGTATCGCCTGCATCACATTAGCAAACCCAATAATTGGTTTTGCTAAATTTTTATTTTTAGAGATAAATATACCCAAAGGTACACCAATTACCGTTGCAACAAATACGGAAAAGATTGTTAAATAGATATGCTCCCATAATAAACTTAAAACTTGCCCACTATTATTTCCTACATATTGGAAAAACTCACTCATTAAAATGCCACCTCCAAATCAAGCAATTGACCGCTTAATACGGACAAGATCGAGCTTCTTGTAATTAATCCCGTTAGCTGATTTTTTTCACTGACCACTGGCAGGTAGCCGATTTTATTTTCGTTCATAATTTGTAATACAGTAATCAAATTTTCATCTTCCGTTACGGATAAAATATTTTTCTCCATTATTTCTCCAACCGTTGTTGCACGGTTTTGTAATTGGATTGATTTTAACGTAACCAGGCCAATTAAAGATTGTTGTTTATCCGTCACCAACAAACTGTCCACTTTATTTTCTTTCATAATCTCAATGGCTTGAAAAACGTTCCTTCGCGGTGAAACTTTAGCCGGGTCTGAAATCATAATGTCTTTTGCCTTTAAAACTTCAGGATTATTCCAAACCCGCCTTTTTCCAATAAATTCTTCAACATATTCTGATGCCGGATTCTTCAATATTTGATCTGGGGTATCATATTGGATGATATGACCTTCATTCAAGAGGCATATTTTATCAGCAATCTTAATTGCTTCATCCATATCGTGGGTAACAAAGACAATGGTTTTATTTAATTCCTTCTGCATGGAAAATAATTCGTCTTGTAAGGAGTTTCTTGTGACGGGGTCCAATGCACTGAACGGCTCATCCATAAGAATAATATCTGAATCTGTTGAAAAGGCTCTGGCTACACCGATCCGCTGCTTTTGCCCACCACTTAACTCACTTGGATATCGGTATAAATATTCATCTGGTGCCAGACCAACCAGTTCAAGAAGATCGTTCGTTTTCCGTTTAATTGAATCGGAATCTTCCCCCTTCAATTTCGGAATCAACTCTAAATTTTCCTTAATAGTCATATGCGGAAAAAGTCCCGTACTTTGAATCACGTAGCCGATATTTCTTCTTAACTCAATTGGGTCTTGTTTCGAAATATCTTTTTCATTGACATAAATTTTTCCGCTCGTCGGTTCTAAAAGACGGTTTATCATCTTTAATAGAGTCGTTTTCCCGCATCCGCTTGGCCCGATAAAGACGACAAGCTGTCCTTCCTCAATATCAAGATTGAAATCACGTATAACTGTTTTTTGATTATATTGTTTCGTAATGTTTTCAAATCGAATCATTAAATTCCCCCCTAACAAAAAAGTAACAATCCAATTATAACAGATAGATTGTTACTTGTCTAAGGAAAATACTTTTTTCCCATGATTTGGAAGGATCTGTCCCTTGCTGCAATAACATTTGAATTCCGACAAAGCGAGCTTCTTTATAACATTTTTCCCAGCATTTGATACATGTGGCTACTGTCGGAAAAAACCTTTGAGTAAGGATGAAAAGAATGGAAGGTTCATTTTATGGTAAGATAAGGGTAAATAGGCAAAAAGATTTTTGTAAAGGATGAAAGACATGCAAATACGAACTCAAATGCCGGCTTATCAGAGAATTGCGCTTGATATTGCAAACCGGATTTACAATGACGAATTAAAAGTTGGAGATAAAATATTCGGACGTTCAACACTGGCTAGTGAATATCATGTCTCCCCGGAAACCATTAGAAAAGCAATTAAAATATTGGAAGATGTCGAAATTGTAAAATCAACAAAAGGAAGCGGTGTTGTTATCACTTCAAAAGAAAATGCATATAAGTTCATCCACCGCTTTTCAAATATGGAAAGCTTAAAGGATTTAGAGAAAAAGACAAAGGAATATTTACGAGATAGAGAAACACTTGATAAGAAAATATTTGAAACAATTGAAAAGATCATTGATTATTCCGGGAAGTTGCGGAATACAAATCCTTTAATTCCAATAGAAGTAGAGATTCCGGAAACTTGTCGGCATATTGGTAAAACCGTAGGGGAAGTGAAGTTTTGGCAAAATACAGGCGGAACTGTTGTGGGAATGAAAAGAAACGGGCAATTAATTATTTCTCCGGGGCCTTTTGCGACATTCCAACCGGGAGATATTCTCCTAATCATTGGTAGTGAACAAGTTTTACAGCGGGTCACCCATTTTTTTAATGAATAAGATGCATATCTGTATAGATTGCTGCAAAACCAAAAAAATCGTCCGTTTCCTCTTGACATAGTTATTAAAAACACAAAACAAGCACTAAAAAAAGACCGTTCTTGACATCCCATAAAGGTATCAAGAATGGTCTCATTTTTTAATTCTCGGCAACTGCCTCACGAAAAGATTGATCGTTCTGTTTTCTGTCTTTTTCTTCAATAGGTCTGGCACGTTTAATGAAAAAGGCCAGCACTAATGCGATGACTATAATAAATGTAGAAACTAGGAATGTATGATTAATCCCTTCCAATAAAGCTTCTATTTGAATATGTCCGATTTGTTCAGGGGTTAATGCCCCGTGTGCTTTTGTCATGGCTGCTTTCATCAATTCTTCAGCATGGCTTTCTTGTCGATTAGACATAACGGTAATTAAAAATGCCGTACCAATAGCAGCTGATACTTGGTTAAATGTATTGTTCATCGCTGTTCCGTGCGGGTACAGGCGTGGCGGTAATTGGTTTAATCCATTGGTTGATGTCGGCATCATAACCATCGACATACCGAACATCCGAAAAATATGCAATATGGCTACATGCGTAAATGTTGTATCAAATGTTAATTTACTAAAGAAGTATGTGGTAATTGTTAAAATGGATAATCCCGTTACAGCTAGTATTCGTCCTCCTAATTTATCAAACAACCGCCCGGTAACAGGGGACATCAAACCGTTGATAATGGCTCCAGGAAGTAACATCAATCCGGACTGCATAGGGGTCAGTCCAATGACCGACTGAGCATAAATTGGTATAAGCATAAATCCGGAGAATAAGGCCATGTTTACAACCATTGTAATAACAGCAGCCAATGAAAACATCGGGTACTGAAATACACGGAAGTTAAGCATCGGTTGTTCGAGCTTCGATTGACGCAAAATAAAAATGAATAAGGAAACGACACCCACAGTTAGAGTTGCATAAACCTGTACATGATTCCAACCGGAATTACCGGCCGTACTGAAGCCGTAAAGCAGCCCGCCAAAGCCGAACGTGGATAATACGAGAGAAAGAAAATCCAAGTGAATATCAACTTTTTCCTTTTTATCTCTTAACATCATAAAACCAAAAATCCAAACAGCCCCTGCAATAGGCGCAATTAAATAAAATAATGCACGCCAGTTAAAATGTTCGACAATCCAACCGGATAATGTCGGTCCAATTGCCGGAGCAAAAGTTAAGATTAACCCAAGTGTTCCCATTGCAGCACCCCGTCTTGAAACAGGGAAGCTAACCAATAATACGTTCATTAATAATGGCATGAGAATGGCTGAACCGGATGCTTGGGTCATCCGTGCCAATAATAAAATTGAAAAGGTAGGTGCAATTGCCCCAACGATTGTCCCTGCCGTAAACAACCCTACTGCTGTTAAAAATAAACGGCGGACAGAGTATTTTTGGATTAGAAAAGCAGTTGTCGGGATCATAATTCCGTTTACTAACATAAATCCCGTTGTCAGCCATTGTACGGTTGACATTTTTACATCTAAATCCTTCATAATAGAAGGAAGTGCGACGTTCAAAAATGTATTATTTAAAAAAGAAATAAATGCTCCGACCATTAATATCGTTATGATCCCATAAGGTGGTTTTTTCGTAATGGAATCGTCCATAAACCTTCCTCCTTTTATACTAGCAGTTCATATTTTTATACCTTTATTTCACATAATGAATATCATATACCATCAATTTGATTTTTGCAATAAAAAAACTTTACCTATTTTTATTTGTAATCATAAAGACTTTCCTATAGAATTTTGTGTAGGTAAACTAACTAATGACTAGGTGATTTGGATGCATGAGCGGAAAAAACAAGTAATAAAAATGGCTCATCAATTATTTATTGATAAAGGATTTCATGCTACTTCCATTAATGACATCATCGAATATAGCGGTATATCGAAAGGCACATTTTATAATTACTTTTCCTCAAAAAACGAATTAATAATAGAACTTTTTAAAACCAATTATAAACAATTGGAAAAAGATCGTAACGATTTATTAATCGGACAAGATCCGGCTAACTTTGAAATTTTTATTAAACAAGTTGAAATACAAATATATATGAACCAGAAAAATAAATTGATTTCTATTTTTGAGGAGATTATCGTTTCCCGAGACGAGGAATTAATGCGATTTTTTAAAAGAGGGCAACTTCGAATTTTAAAATGGTATTACAATCGGTTTATTGATCTTTTTGGTGAAGATAAAAAACCGTATCTTTTAGACTGTGCGATTATGTTTATCGGTATTTTACACAATAATTTGAAGTATTATGCGATGGCCTATGAAGGAAGAGATGAACTGCGTATACAAGACGTCATTCGTTACAGTTTAAATCGGATTATCCGTGTCGTCGATGAGGTGGAAAAGGCAAAGGAAAGTTTATTTTCCCCCGAGCTGCTCGATCAATGGCTTCCCGAGTCGAACATTAATAGCATGGACGACCAACAAATCTTATATCGGACGATTTTATCCTTAAAAAAACCGCTCGTCCATAGAAAAGAAGCGGCAAACTATATAGAACTGTTAGATTTTATTTATGATGAATTACTAAATAAAGAAGAGCCGAGACAATTCTTAATTTCTCTTGCCATTCGCTCATTAAAAGAAAGTAAAGAGCTCTTTGATCAAGCTCAACTGGAAAAATTGGAAAAAATTGTAGTGAATTTTAATAAGAAGTGAAAATGCAAAAGACCGGGTATCCCTCTCCCGGTCATTTGCAGCTTTACACAGTAAGCAAAATCATGGTGAAAGAAAGCCAAACTAAATAGTTTAATGAATAGATTAAATTCATCTGTGCCCATTTTTCCAAGTTTTTTGTACTGAATCCTTTGGCGGCTAAAAAAATCCAGCCGACCGTTAATAAAGACGAAACAATCACAAGTATCGGACCGAATAAATGGTATAAGAAAAATGGGATCGGCAGTAAACAAATAATATATAATAAATTTTGTCTTATTGCCGTACCCATTCCGGAGACCACAGGTAACATCGGCACACTTGCCGCTTGATAATCATCAAATCTTTTTATGGCAACGGCCATCGTATGCGGTACTTGCCAAATAAATAATATGGCAAACAGGACAATCGGAACAATATGATCAGCAGGCTGAACGGCTGCCCAACCGATGAGTGGAGTAAAGGCGCCGGAGATACTCCCAATCACGGTATTTAGTGTATATTTTCGTTTTGACCAAAATGTGTAGAGAACAACATAGACGAACCAGCCCAACAATGAATAAACGGTTGCCTCCAACGTAGTAGCCAACATAGTGACCAGTCCTAAGATTGTTGTCATAATTCCGGCCCACAATACTGCTCTCATGGAAAAATGACCGGTAACGGTTGGCCGTTTTTGTGTGCGTACCATTTTCCGATCAAGGTCAACTTCATACCAATTGTTAATAATAAGGGCGCCGGAAATAACCAGCGTACTCCCGATCATTGTTAACAGAAATAGCGATATATGGTCACGAAAACGTTCTCCTGCAAAATATAAAGACAGCCAATATGCTGTAAAAACCGGTAAAACATTAGCAACAAGTACTTTTCCCTTTAATAGATACTTAACATCTGTCAGGAATTGAAGGATGTTACCCACTCCTTTGTTAGAAAGAACTACTCTTTCCTCCATAAAATATATCATCCTTTTATAAATTTATTCTTTGTTATAAAGTAAGAATGCATAGCTACTTTACTATCATAACATGGAATATTAAACTTTGTGAATGCTTTTGATTTGCTTGGGATGATAAGGAAAACTTACCTGGATGTGTCTGGACAAGGGCTTTTCCCTATTTAAACTGAGATAAAGCAGATTCCCCGGGAAATTTTATCCCGCCTTAACAGGTAGTAAGATAACTACTTCAAGTTTTTCGAGTGATAGGTGGGGATGATGTCCGATTGGTTCAACTAACCATCAGTGAAGGATGAAGACCCCCCACTGATGGAAGTTTCACTTTACTGAGGTGATCGAAAATCCTTTTTTAATAAATCCGGATTTTCGTCGATATCTTTTACCGGGTCAATATGAATCACGATTTCAATTCCTAATTCCTGTTCAATTTTTTGTTCCAGTCCATGAATGATAAAATGGGCATCTGCCACGGTCATTTCCGGCGGTACAACGACATGCATGGAGGCCATTAATCTCCCCGGGCCATAGTCATGAATTTTTAAATCATGAACATAATTGATGGTTTGATTTTGATCAATGAGATATTGAATTTTGTCAAGTAATTCCGGATCCGGGGAAGTGCCTAACAGAACATTGACCGAGTCTCTTGCGGTTGTAAACCCCGTATAAATAATTAAAATAGAAATAATAACCCCTAATATTCCGTCAACCGGAAATTCAAGTACAGCTCCAATAACCGTACCTGCAATTACGCCTGTTGTTGCAATCGCATCATTTAAACTGTCTTTAGCCGTTGCTTTATTCATACTTGAATTGATTAATATACCAATATAGCGATTATACGAGTACATCCACAATTTAATTAAAATCGACAGGGATAGAATGATTATTGAAAACAAATTGATTTGAATGGCTTCCGGATGAATAATTTTATTAATCGAATTCCGCAATAGTTCAATACCCACTCCGAAAATAATAAAAGAAACAATTAATGAGGCGACATACTCAAATCTTCCATGACCATATGGATGTTCCTTATCCGGCGGCTTACTGCTAAATTTTGCCCCTAAGATTGTAATGAAGGAAGAACCGGAATCCGTCAAATTATTAAAAGCATCCGAAATTATCGCAATGCTATTCATCAAAATCCCTGTCACAATTTTAATAGAGAACAAAATCAAGTTGCAAATAATTCCCAGAATTCCGGAAAGAATACCGTAGTTTTTACGTACATTATTATCTTTTATATTTTCATAGTCGGAAATAAATTTTTTGATAATGAGCTTTATCATGTAAAGTCTCCTAACTAAAACAATTAAACAACAACTTTATTATGGCACGAAACCAGTTATTTTTAAACAAAAACAATGAATTTTTGCAATTTAACCTATGACTCATTTTTTGCCGTTTGCCGGAAAGGAAATTGTTTTTCTTTCGCTTAAATAGGTCGAACTTAAAATCAATATCCCACCAATCATTTGGGCAAAGCTCATCCCTTCTCCTAAGAAAATGGCGGCCATAATGACTGCGGAAATCGGATCAATATAGCTGAAAATAGCGATTGTATGACCATTTAATTCTTTTAAAGCTGAAAAATAGAGAACATAGGCTAATCCCGTATGAATAATCCCAACAATAATCATGAATAAAACTGATTTTCCATCCAGTGAACCGATATTAACCGTTTCATTCAGGAAAACATAGGGCAGCAAAACAAGAGAAGCGAGGGACAATTGAGCAACCGTCGTCTCGTAATCCGGTAAATTTTTAATAAATTTATTCATTACTATCACACTTGCATAAAAGGCAGCCGCCAGTAAACCATACATAATCCCTGTTACATGATCATATCCTTCTCCGGCATCGGTATCCGTCCCGACGATAAGAAATAATCCAACCATGGCACTTACGATACTCGTTACCTTCATCCATGTTAATTTCTCTTTTAAAATTAACGGAGCTAGTATCATGACAAAGATTGGCGCGAAATAATAACTTAAGGTTGCATTGGATATCGTTGTGTAACGATAAGCTTCAAACAAAAAAATCCAATTAAAACCGATTGCCCCACCGGACAAAATAAGGAGTGCGATATTCTTTTTTGATGTATGAAAACGGATTTTTTTCCTTAAGACGGAACTGGCAACAAGTAAAAATATACTCCCGATGATCCCCCGAAACAATGCAATTTCACTGGAGGAAAGATGAATATTTTTTACAAATAAACCGATGCTGCCGAAAATCAACATGGCGGTAATCATCTTTAGTTTCCCCGGCATATATACTTCCTCCAACTAATTCTATATAATCTTGCAATTTAGCGGTTAATTATTATTTTACAATAAAACGAACAAACTTTTTATAAAACTAGACCCAAGACAAGATGTCCCAAGTCTAGTATGAGCTAATTTAGGCAGCGGATTTTTTTACACGATGATCGAGTGCCGATCCGATTTTCATGAAAATAAACACACCAAAAAATCCGATAGCGGCAATAAAAACAGTTGTAGCCAAATTATTTAAATACGCACTTATCATAACTGTGATGGAACAGATCAATTGAGCCAAATTATATCCCATCCCACTGACAGCTAAATAGGAACTTCTGGCGTGAACCGGCGGGAGACTTGCTTGATAGTTTTGCTCAACCGGAACACGGACAACCTCGGCAACAGAGGCTAATACCATTGCGATAAATAAAAATGGAATATTGTTCGAGTAGGATATATAAGCATACCCAGCGACAAAGACGAACGATCCGAGAATAATCACATGACGATCTTTGAAGCGTGAAACCATTTTTGCAGCAAATAAAGCCATTAATACGACAAGTACAGTATTTTCCGTCCGCAAAAGACCGGTCATCTCAATGCCATCAAGTTCCCACCAAAGAAATCGTTGTACCGGCATTTCGCTTTCTAATCGAATTCCGACATAATTACTCAATTGAAACTCTAATGACATAACGAAAACAATGGCCATACAATACAGAATGAACAGATGATCCCGGAAAACTTCCCGATAATTGCGCAACATTTGACATATATGCTGAAAAACTTTCTGATCTGCAACTTGTTCCGGAACATAGCTCTCATCAATAAAAAAGACAATAAGTATAACAGTAATAAGTGCAGTTATTGACAAAGCAATTAACAATTCAAAAAGGTAATCTTTAAAAAGAAATCCGCCGAGTGACCCTCCAATTGCAATCGATAAATTATTCGCCCAATACATAATGGAAAACATATATTTTCGCTCATCGGGTTTACTGACATCAATCAACATTGCTTGATTTGCCGGACCACCCAATGACCAGCAAATTGTGTTAATCGTCATCATGAAATAGGTAATTAGCGGTGACGTAAACCAAGGGGAATTACAAATCATCATAACTGTAAAAGCGAAAAACCGTAACATTTCCGCAAAAACGATTAATTTCTTCCGGCCAAAACGGTCAGAAACATAACCGCCAAAAAACGATAAAGCAATGCCGATAAAAACATTGACAAGAAGAAGAATTCCGGTAATTTTTACGCCAAAGTGATTCGACAAGTAGATGGCCATGAATGGAAAAATCATATTACTAATTGCCGTACTTAAGAAAGATTCAATAATTCGAATTTTAATCGTCCGGTGAAATTGAAAAAATATTATTTAAACTCCCCCCTTAAAAAGGCTATCTTTACTAATTTTACGGTAGATGATAAATTGTTAAAATCCCTGAAGATGGTATCTTCAAGGTTAGTAACTTATATGGGACTTAAGTGCCAATTACCTGATCCGGCGATCGGCTCTCATTTGGCGGCACAAAATAATTTTTCCATATAATAATAGAATAACCAATATATAATAATTGTAAGTTTAAGTATAATTTGAATTCGCCTTTAAAACAATAGCCAATTTTCCTTAAGATGAACAATTTAATGCAAATTTTGTACTTTCCTTATAAATCCTATACAATAGAAGACACTGAAAAGAAACATGAAAAAGGATGATTATCATGGCAAACTGGACTGCCTTGCAACAAATGAAACCATTTTTACAGGAAAATTGGGAGAAATCGGGCTTTACCGACGCAACATTGATCCAAAAGCAGACTGTTCCACTTATTTTAGCCGGAAAAGATGTAATTGCAGAATCACCGACAGGAACCGGGAAAACATTAGCCTACATAATTCCGATACTGGAGCGATTAAATGAGGACAAAAAAGACATCCAAGCGGTCATTCTTGTCCCGTCCCGTGAACTGGCGATGCAAATTTTGGACGAGGTTCGAAAATTTACGAAAGGAACCGAAATCGTAAGTTATTCTTTCATTGGCGGGGCAAATCTAAAGAAACAAGTAGAAAAGCTAAAAAGCCGACCACAAATTGTTATCGGTACAACCGGTCGGATGTACGAATTAATTAAAATGAAAAAAATGAAAATGCATGAAGTGAGAACCGTGGTTGTTGATGAGGCGGACAGACTTCTTTCCCGGGAGCATTTAGCTGAAGTAAAAAATATCATTCATTCTACTTTGAGAGACCGACAACTGCTCGTTTTTTCAGCAACCATTACGAAAGAAACAGAAGAAATCGCCCGTGAGCTCATGAATAATTCGGAAATGATTCGGATTCAAACACAACCTGAAAATGCAACTATTCAGCATCAATATATAACATGTGAGCAGCGGGAAAAGATCGATTTGCTCCGAAAAATCATGCATACAAATCCGGGGCGAACCATTGCTTTTTTCAAGAATACCGTTAAAGTTGAGGAAGCCGCTGAAAAACTTACCTATCATGGATTAAAGCTTGCGGTTTTAACGAGTGAAGGAAATAAAATGGAACGAAAAACGGCACTGACTCAATTCCGCTCCGGCGCTGCCCCTCTCCTCCTAACAACCGATGTAGCGGCAAGAGGTCTCGATATTCCTGATATTGCTACTGTCATTCATGTCGATTTTCCAAGTACAGAGGGGCAATATTTGCACAGATCCGGACGCACAGGGCGAATGGGTAAAACAGGAACGGTTATTTCGCTCGTCAATGCACGAGAAGAAAGTTTTTTAAAAAAGATGAGCAAGGAATTGAATGTGAAAATAAGTAGGAAAGAATTGTATAAAGGGAAAATGGTGGATGTGAAAAAAAATCCTCATAAATAGCATAAAGAAGGCGGAGAAAATGTTATTCTCCGCCTTCTTCCTCTTCCATAATCTGGTCAAATGCTTGTGAAACTTTATCGAATTCTTCATCGGAACCGATTGCCGCTAAATCTCCCTCTTCGTCTACTTTCAAGAAAAAGATGTCGATACCCTCATCGGTTTCTTCCTGTAAGTCCTCAGTAAAACTAACCGCTACATATTCAACTCCATCAACAGGAAATGCAGCTAAAACCTCAACCTCGTTTTCTTCTCCTGCTTCATCACTAATTGTAAAAACTTCGCCTACTTCAACTTTTTCCACAAAATCCACCACATTTTTTCGATTTAACAGTTGTTCAAACTAGATGTTAATATTCCCCTCTTTTTGCTGTTTATTCCTATTTTTTCGCATGTCATCAATATTTCGTAATCCCATTTTTAACTTCATTAAGCCAATCGATTGAGAAGCAACTAATTCATGAAGTTCCATTGTTTCATGCCATGCAAGTGTTTGTCGGGACATACCATCCATTTTCCTTTCCCCTTTCAATTTTTCTCAATCGCATTATATGGCTCATTTCATTATTAGGTACATGTTCTGAAACAGAATGGGCGGAATGAATCAGTTTTTAGTAAATACAGATTTAACAATCGTTTTGACTAAATGTACTGCAAAAATTTTTAAAATCACATAAATTGAATGAAATCCTTGAGAATCATATACTTAAAGGGTAATGGAATATACAGGGAGGAATCACAAATGGAATTAGTTGAATTAATTAAATCGCGCCGTTCCATTGGTGCACTTGATGAAAAAGATGTTCCGGATGAAGTGGTTAAAGAATTACTCGATATTGCCGTCTGGGCACCGAATCATAAAAAAACAGAACCATGGAAATTCCGGGTCATTAAAGGGGAAGGCCGGGTTAAACTCGGTGAAGAAATGGCACGTATTACCAAGGAAAAATCAACAGGTTTAAGCGAAGAAGAAGCCAAACAAAAAATTGAAAAAGCGGCAAAAGGTCCGCTGCGTGCACCGGTTATTATTGCATTGGCAGTTAGTCCATCAGGAAAAGTTCCGGAAATTGAAGAAATTGCCGCTTGTGGTTGTGTCCTGCAAAACTTCCTCTTGGCTGCGACGGAAAAAGGATTAGCCACGATTGTCAGAACCGGCGACATCGCCCATGAACCGGAATTGAGGCCTTACTTGAAGTTAGAGGAAAATGATAAAATAATCGGACTCATTTATCTCGGCTATCCGAAAAAGGATTTCGAAATTAAAGCCGTTCGGACACCGGCAGAGGAAAAAACAATTTGGTTTGACTAACGAAAGAAAAAGCGGACTCTTGCTTATGAGTCTGCTTTTCTTATTACCATTTAATATCAGTTTTTAAATCGCTCTATAACGGAAAATCACCCGTATTTTATGAATTTTCCTTAATATTTTTGTTACCGGACAAAATTGCTTAAATCATTCTCTTAAAATATCTTCCAACTTTTTAGCAACAACTTAATGGCCGTGCCCAATTCTTTTTCAGGAATTCCGGCAAATCCAAGAACAATTTTTGGCAGGGTTTCCTCCCTTTTAATAATGGAGTATGCCGAAACTGGATACACTTTAAGACCAGCCTGAAGCGCGCGATCGACAAGTTCTTTTTCCTTTAACCCGTTATTCACTTCTAAAACGAGATGAAATCCGGAATGGGCACCGGACACCGTTAATTCTTGATACGGTTTAAGTAAATCAAGTACCTTCTCTAATTTTCGCCGGTATATTTTCCGCATTCGATTCAAATGTTTTTCAAAGTCCCCGTTCCGCATAAATTCGGTTAGAATATGCTGATCAATTCTCGAAACGGAACATTGATAAAAGGTGAGTTCTTTTTTATATTTTTGCAATAAAGAATCAGGCAGGACCATATAACTGATCCGAATAGATGGCATTAATGATTTTGAAAAAGTTCCCAAATAAATCACTTTCCCGTTTTGATCCATGCTTTGCAGTGACGGAATGGACTTTCCGCTATAGCGAAATTCACTGTCATAGTCATCCTCAATAATAAAACGATTAGGTCTTGCAGCAGCCCAGTTCAACAGCTTTGTACGCCGGTTTACGGAAAGAATCGACCCGTATGGGAAATGGTGGGACGGTGTAACATAAATGACATTAATATTCTTTTCTTCAATTTCTCCCACATTCACTCCTTCCTCATCAACCTCAAGCGGCAGAACATGGTACTCATATTTTTTCAAGAGATGAGAAATAACATGATAACCCGGATCTTCCACACCATAGACGGTTCGTTTATTAAGCAATAGTATTAATTGTTGCAATAAAATTTCTAAACCGGCACCGATGACTATTTGTTCCGGGCTGCAATGAACACCCCTTGCTTGAAATAAATATTGACAAATTTCTTTCCTCAGCTCATATTCTCCCTGTTGATTTCCCGCTAACAATAAATGCCGGTTTTCTTTTTCCATTGTTTGCTTTGCATATTTGCGCCATTTTTCAAAAGGAAAATGTTCGGTATCGACCCAGCCCGGATGAAAGTGATACTTCATTTGTATAATGGGTTGTTGCTCACGGGATGTATTCGTCATTTCCTTTTGAACATACTCTAAATCCTCATAGGCTTGGACAAAATAACCTTTTCTCGGAACACTTTCCACATACCCTTCTGCCACCAACTGTTCATAAGCGGTTTCCACTGTATTTTGGCTAATTTTTAGAAACTCGGCCAATTTACGTTTGGAAGGTAATTTTTCACTAAAAGTTATTTTTCCAGAAGCAATTTCTTTTTTTATATAAATGTATAACTGCTCGTAAATGGGGGTATCACTAGTACGTTCAATGTGAATGGATAACATATCCATTTGAATCACCTCACTGGCATGGTTAATTTTATAAAAACTGACACTTTTAATGGTATCAGGTACTTTCTATAATATAGTAAACTTCTAAAAATGCAATATATTAAAACATTGTATTGGTTCAAACCAATCGGGCATTTTACGGGCGCTTATCATCTACCTTTGCTTCTTTGATTTTCCTAAGCCTTATGGGGAAGATTTAGTGACCGTTAATGCATAAGAATACTTAAAAGAAATGGAGTGGGGAAAATGGAGAAATTAGTTGGTACAGATAAAGTAAAAAGAGGGATGGCGCAAATGCAAAAAGGCGGCGTCATTATGGACGTGGTCAATGCGGAACAAGCAAAAATCGCTGAAGCTGCCGGAGCGGTTGCCGTAATGGCTTTAGAGCGGGTTCCATCGGATATTCGTGCAGCAGGTGGTGTAGCGAGAATGGCAAATCCCAGGGTTATTGAGGAAGTAATGAATGCCGTATCAATCCCGGTTATGGCTAAAGCTCGAATCGGTCATATTGTTGAAGCACGAGTTTTGGAAGCTATGGGCGTTGATTACATTGATGAAAGTGAAGTACTGACTCCGGCTGACGATGAGTTTCATATTTTAAAAAGTGAGTTTACCGTTCCGTTTGTTTGCGGCTGCCGTGATCTGGGGGAAGCTGCCCGCCGGATTGGTGAAGGGGCTGCCATGCTTCGGACAAAAGGTGAACCCGGAACCGGTAACATTGTTGAAGCCGTTCGTCATATTCGCAAAGTTAATGCACAGGTTCGTAAAGTAGTAAATATGAACGACGATGAACTAATGACTGAGGCAAAAAATCTCGGTGCCCCATTTGAAGTGTTAAAACAAATTAAAGAGGCCGGTCGACTTCCGGTTGTTAATTTTGCAGCAGGGGGCGTGGCAACACCGGCTGATGCAGCATTGATGATGGAATTAGGTGCTGACGGTGTATTTGTCGGTTCCGGTATTTTTAAATCGGAAACACCGGAGAAATTTGCCAGTGCCATTGTTCAGGCTACGACTTATTATCAAGACTATGATTTAATTGCCAAACTGTCTAAAGATCTTGGCACACCTATGAAAGGAATTGAAATTTCAACATTGGCTGCCGAAGAAAGAATGCAAGAACGCGGTTGGTAAGGTTACTTAAAGGTGCCAAATGATCCCTTTCATAACGAATTTTACTCAACTGGAAAATCTCCGGTTATGATTTTTAAACAAACTGAATTATAGCCTAATGTAAAGGAAGTGAGATAAATGAGTGATTTAACAATTGGTGTTTTAGGGTTACAAGGAGCCGTTGAAGAACATGTGAAACAAGTCGAATCATTAGGAATTCACGCAATCATTGTGAAGCGGCCTTCTCAACTAAATGAAATTGACGGGCTTATTTTCCCCGGCGGAGAAAGTACCACCATGCGAAAATTAATTGACCAATACGGATTTTTTGAGCCGTTGATACAATTTTCCAAAGAGCAGAAACCGATATTCGGTACTTGTGCCGGGATGGTTCTTTTAGCAAAAGAGCTTGAAGGGTCGGAAGTTGTCCATCTTGGCCTCATGGATATTGTTGTTAAAAGAAATGCCTTTGGTCGTCAGCGGGAAAGTTTTGAAGCCGACCTTGAAGTTGCCGGATTTGATTCCCCTTTCCATGCTGTTTTTATTCGTGCACCGTATATTAAAAAAGTTGGCGGTGGAGTAGAAGTATTGGCAGAGGTAGATGGTCATATTGTTGCTGCCAGACAAGGCCAGTTATTAACGACGGCCTTTCATCCGGAATTGACAGAGGATTCCCGCTTTCTTGAGCTTTTTGTGGAAATGGTTAAAGAAAGCAAAACAAAAACATTCCAAAAGGCTTAGATTTACGAAACGCTTCCGGAACTTCGGAAAACAAATACATCACAAAAAGCTTAGCCAAACAAAACTTAACCCTTCTAAAAGTTGGCAAACAACTTTTAGAAGGGTTATTTTTTGTATGAGGTTGGTGCCCTTAACTTAACGACCTGCGAAAGATATGGATGTAGTGCCATGTTACTTATTACTAAGCTTTCGACGCAGCAACTGCAGCGATGGTTGGATTTATGGCAACCGTGCCTTGTTTCTTATTGCTAAGCTTTCGACCGGGTCATCAAACTGTCTTTAATCAATTCTTGAATCTCCTTTATTTTTCCTTCATTGAATAAATCAACAATTTTACTGCCAACGATAACCCCGTCACAATATTCGCCTAGGTCACGGGCTTGTTCCCCATTAGAAACCCCGAATCCTGCCAAAACCGGGACAGGACTTACTTCTTTTAATGTTTGCAAATACTCTTTTACATGCTCATCATGATGTTGTCTCACACCGGTTGTCCCCATAACCGAAACTGCATACAGGAACCCTTCTGAACGGCGAGCAATTTCAACAACTCGCTCTTTTGGACTCGTTAATGCAACAAGTCGGATAAATGCAATCCCGTGTTGATGCAAAAACCCAGCAATCAAATCTTCCTCTTCTAATGGAACATCCGGAATAATCACACCATCAACACCGGCCCGCACACAAGCTTTGGCAAATCTTTCCAAACCGTAATGAAATATCGGATTTATATATGTCATAAGGATGACGGGAACTTCTCTTCTTGTTTTAAAACTTTCAAGTATTTCCAAAACACCCGCTAAAGTCGTACCATTTTTTAATGCTCTAACCCCGGCCTTTTGAATCGTTGGTCCATCGGCGGTCGGGTCAGAAAATGGGATTCCCAGTTCAATCGCCGCAACCCCGCATTCAGCTAAAAAGCAAATCCGCTCCTCCAACACATTAAGGCCACCGTCTCCCGCCATAATGTAAGGAATAAATAATTTTTCACCACTCGCAAGTTTTTCGGCAAATTTTTGCTCAATCCGTTCCTTACCCATTTATCTTTCCTCCAATCGGCTTTTTACTTGTTCCACATCTTTATCGCCCCGACCGGATAAACAAATAACCATGGTCTCATCCGGCGACATCGTTCTTGCCAGTTTCATCGCATAAGCAACTGCATGGGCACTTTCCAACGCCGGAATAATCCCTTCCGTTTTTGTTAAAAATTGAAAGGCGTCCAGTGCTTCTTCATCAGTTACAGCTTCATATGTGACTCGCTTCGTTTCATGTAAATGACTATGTTCCGGACCGACTCCCGGATAATCCAGGCCTGCCGATATTGAGAAGGCTTCTGTTATTTGCCCATGTTCATCTTGTAAAAGTTTTGACAAGGTCCCGTGCAAAATTCCGACGTCCCCTTTTGTTAGAGTAGCCGCATGCAAATCGGTATCCACACCTTTTCCTGCCGCTTCAACCCCATATAGTTTAACGAACTCGTCTTCAATAAATGGATAAAACATACCGATTGAATTGCTTCCCCCACCGACACAAGCGACGACAGCATCCGGTAACTTTCCTGTCTGTTCAACGATTTGCCGTTTTGTTTCTTTACCGATCACTGACTGAAAATCACGAACGATCAGCGGAAACGGGTGCGGACCAACTGCAGAACCTAGTATATAGTGGGTATCGGTCACATGAGCCGCCCAGTAGCGTAACGCTTCATTGGTGGCATCCTTCAATGTCCCGCTGCCACTGGATACGCCTCTTACTTCAGCCCCTAACATTTCCATGCGAAAGACATTTAATTTTTGCCGTTCAATATCCTCAACACCCATAAACACGATACATTCTAAGCCAAATAGGGCACAGACCGTTGCAGTAGCTACCCCGTGTTGTCCCGCACCTGTTTCAGCAACCACTTTTTTCTTGCCCATCCTCAGTGTCAACAGCGCCTGACCAATTGTATTATTAATTTTATGTGCACCGGTATGATTTAAATCTTCCCGTTTTAAATAAATTTTCGGTCCGCCGAGCTTTTTCGTCAATTGCTCGGCAAAATAAAGCGGTGTTTCCCTCCCGACATATTGTTTTAAATAATATTCCACTTGTTGTAAAAATGCAGGATCATTTTTTGCTGTTTCATAGACTTCCTCCAGTTCCAATAATGCCTGCATTAATAATTCCGGTACAAATCTCCCGCCAAAATTTCCGTATCGCCCTGTTTTATCTGGCATTGTATAAGTTGTCAATGGACTCATCCTTTCCCGTCGATTTTGCTTGTTTAATAAATTCACGAATTTTTTCCGTATCTTTTTTCCCATCTGTCTCTACACCACTGGAAACGTCAACCCCAACCGGACCAACAACCGTAATTGCCTCCCGGACATTATCCGGTGTCAAACCTCCCGCCAAAATAAGTTTGCGACGGTCCAACTCGAAATCCTTTGCAATCTTCCAATCAAATGTTTTCCCGGTACCACCGTGATATTTTCCTTTTGGACTATCAATCAAGTAATAGTCACAAGGATAGGACCTTATTTCAGAATGATTGATTAAATCGGCTGAATATGCTTTGATCACCGGTAATGGTAGTTTTTCGGCTACACTTGCCGGCTCATTGCCATGAAGTTGCAAAAAATCCAAGCCCACCATATTCGCAATCTCTGTCATTTTTTCAACCGTTTCATTAACAAATACACCTACTTTCTTTACTTGTTTCGGCAATGCGTTAGCAATTTCCCGGGCCGTTTCAGGGGTGATTTTTCTCCGGCTGTCAGCAAAAACGAATCCGATAAAATCAGCGCCCCCTTGAACAGCTGTCCGGGCTGCTTCCAAAGTTTGAATACCGCATATTTTCACAAGCATGTATGGCTCACTTCCTTTCCTGTAAAATCTTTGTTTTCATAAAGTGACACTTCCATCAATGGGAGTCTTCCTGTCGGTTAATGCTTTTCAGTTTATATTTTGAAATAATGAAACCTGGAACGATTTAAAAGTTTCTTCCAAATTCTCCGCCCGCATAAACGTTTCGCCGACTAAAACGGCATTCGCCCCGGCATTCCGAACACGTATAACATCTCCTTGTTGCTTCATACCACTTTCACTGATTAAAATCGTCTTCATGCCGCGAACCATCGAAGCAAGCCTTTCCGTTGTTGCCAAGTTTACCTCAAACGTTTTTAAATTGCGGTTATTGATGCCGATTATTTCCGGTTCCAGTCGTAATGCCCGTTCCATTTCTTCCTCATCATGCACTTCCACAAGCACTTCCAAGTCGTTTTCAACTGCATATTGGTACAATTCAGCCAGTTGGGCATCCGATAGGGCAGCGACGATTAATAAAATAATGTTTGCCCCTGCTGCTTTTGCCCGATCTATTTGCACCGGATCAATCATAAAATCTTTACATAAAATCGGTAGCCGGACGGTTTTCCGCACCTGAATCAAATCTTCTATTGAACCGTTAAAAAAAGCTTGGTCCGTTAAAACAGAGATTGCTTTTGCTCCAAGTGCTTCATACCTTTTCGCTTGATCGGCAGGATCAACAGTTGTGTTTATCGCTCCTCTTGATGGTGATGACCGCTTAATTTCAGCAATAATATTCATTTGTGAAGAAGCAGCTACTAAACTTTGAAAAGTCGGGACTGGTTCATAGGCAACCGGTTGAAAGGTTTGACCGGTTAATGTCTTTATCTCGTCTTTTTTCTTTGCAATAATTTCATCTAATATGGTCAACTTAAGACACCCCGCTCGGAACTTTTTTACTGTAATCAATTAAGTATTCCAATCGTTTCAATGCGGCACCCGACTCGATGCTTTCCCTTGCCTTCTCAATTCCATCCTGAATTGAGTTAACTTTTCCGCTCGCAAAAATTCCCAGTCCGGCATTCAGCAAAACCGTATCATAATAAGCACTCTTTTTCCCCTTTAGTACGCTCAATAAAATGTCTGCATTCTCCTGTGCAGTTCCCCCACGAATCTCTTCTTTTGCATAGGTTGGCAAATTGACATCGTTCGGTGACAACGTAAAGGAAGTGATTTCTCCATTGTTTAAAAAAACAAGATGATTATCACCGGCAAGGGTTGCTTCATCGAGATTGCCGGCCCCATTAATCACGATCGCTCTCTTTCTGCCTAATCGATTCAATGCTGTTGCCAACATTTTCAAAAATGTTTTGTCATAAACACCAAGTAATTGAGCGTTCAAATGAACCGGGTTTGTTAAAGGTCCGATAATATTGAAAACCGTGCGGATACCAAGTTCCCTTCTTACTTTTGTAAATGGTTTTAATGACGAATGAACATTGGGTGCAAATAAGAAAGCAATGTTATTTTCCTGCAATAATTCTTCAACATGTTCTTTTGAAAGGGTTAAGGAAACTCCTAAGGCTTCCAGCACATCGGCACTGCCTGATTTACTTGTGATACTGCGGTTTCCGTGTTTGGCAACCTTGATCCCGGCTCCGGCAATGACAAATGCGGACGTGGTACTAATATTGAAACTGAAAGATTTATCGCCACCTGTGCCACAATTATCGATTGCGTCGGTAATGACAGGTATTTTAAACGTAGACTTTGCTAAAATGACATCAACGATTCCGGCAATTTCCTCAGCCGTCTCTCCTTTTGCCTGCATGGCGGTCAGTAAGGCGGCGATTTCCGAATCGGTCGCTTTTTCCAGACAGTATTCCGTTACTTCTTTCATTTCTTCAAAAGTTAAATCTTCACCGCTGATCAACTTCTCCAAATAAGCTTTCATCTTATAATCTCCTCTCTTGTTTTTTGTAAAAAGTTACGAATCATTTGTTTGCCCACTTCTGTACCAATCGATTCCGGATGAAACTGGATTCCGTAAGTTGGAAAATGTCGATGTTGAACAGCCATGATTTCATGATCATCAATGGATTTGGCAACAATCTCCAGTGAGTCCGGGATAACTTGTTCATCAATGACAAGAGAATGGTAGCGCATGACTTCCACCGGCTCCGGCAAATCCGTAAATACCCCTTGACCATTATGAGATATAAAAGAAGTTTTTCCGTGCTTAATTTCCTTGGCCTGCCTTAATTTGCCCCCTAATGCCACGGCAATTGTTTGGTGTCCTAAACAAACACCTAAAATCGGGACAGATTGGTAAAAACGTTGCACTGTTTCGATACAAATTCCCGCTTCTTCAGGCGTACCGGGTCCGGGAGAAATAATAATCGCTTCCGGTTTTAATGCAGCAATTTCCTCTATTGAAATTTGGTCATTACGGACTACTTTTATATTCACTTTTTGCTCGGAAATATATTGGTATAGGTTATATGTGAAAGAATCATAGTTATCAATCAATAAGTACATTTCCCGCCACCTCCATTAATGATTTGGCTTTATTCATCGTCTCCATGTATTCCGTTTCCGGGTCCGAGTCATAAACAATACCCGCTCCGGCTTGTAAATGCGCCTTTCCATCCTTGACAACGAGGGAACGAATGGCCAGGGCAATATTCATATCGAAATTAAAATTGATAAACCCAATCCCGCCGGCATATACGCCTCGTTTCTTGTTCTCGAGCTCATTAATAATTTGCATGGCTCTGATTTTCGGTGCTCCGGAAACCGTTCCTGCCGGCAAGCATGAAATTAAAGCGTCAATGCTAGTAAATTCTTCTCTCAGCTTGCCTTTTACTTCTGAAACAATATGCATCACATGTTGATATTTTTCAATTTTCATATAGGTTGGCAATTCAATCGTACCTATTTCGGAAACACGCCCTAGATCATTCCTGCTTAAATCGACCAACATTCGATGTTCGGCCAGTTCTTTTTCATCTGCCAACAGTTCTTGGACAAGCCGGGCATCCTCTTCTTCGGTATTTCCGCGTGGACGTGTTCCGGCAATTGGATTGGTAATAATGGTCCTCCCTTTCGTCTGTACTAAGCTTTCCGGAGATGCGCCAAGAACAATATAATCTTCAAAATCGATAAAAAACATGTACGGGGACGGATTGGCTTCTCTCAGTCCTTGATACAGGTGAAACGGGTTTTGTCTCAACTCGGCGGTAAACCTATGTGACAAAACGATCTGAAAAATATCACCTTTTCGTATATACTCCTTAGCCACTTCTACATTTCTCTTAAACTCTTCCGCTGTTGTATCAGGGGAAAATTGGATTGGCTCCATTACCGGAACCTTCTCCTGGAACGGATTCACTAAAACGGCTTGGAGTTGCTGTAATCGTTCATTTAATCGCTCTTCCGGTTCATAATCCGGGTTCATCACGATTAAATAAATCACTTGATTTTTATGATCAACGACAATCGTATTTTTAAAAACCATCAGATGAATATCCGGCATTCCAATATCATCCGGAAGATCTTCACCAATATACTCATACTGCCGAATGGTATCATAACTAATAAAGCCAATTGCCCCTCCGTAATACGGAAGCGGGAGATTTACATCGATTTTCGGTAATTGTTTTTTGATGACCGTTAAGGCATTTTCGGTTAATTTTTCTGAACGACCGGTCTCATGATTCATCATAGTTGTTTCGTTTCCTATGCCGATAAATTCCAAGTAAGGATCTTCCCCAAGAAACGAATATTTGCCTTTTTCTTCGTGCTGAAAGGTACTTTCCAAGAGAAACTTTTTCTTCCCGGTCAAACGGAGATAGATATCCGTTGGCGTGAATGTTAAATTTTTTATTCGTTTAAATTTATAAAGCGGTGTTTCTCCCATCATTTTTTCTCCCTTCTTTTTCAAAAATAAAAAGCCCCCTGCAAACACAAACGACTTATGTCTGCAGAGGGCGATTGATTACCGCGGTGCCACCTCTGTTGAAAAGCATTAAATACTTTTCATCTTTTTCGGATACGGGATGAAAATATTTGCATTATATTCATCTGATATCCTATCCGTGTAACGCCGGAAAAACGGGTTTACCTACTTAACATCGGGAAAAATTCGATCTAACTTGCGAATCCACATCCCGTCTTTGTTGTTCAGCCCACCTCTCGTAAGGCCATTCAGCAACTATCCACGTACCGGAATCCCACCAACACCGGCTCTCTGCAACGCTTCAAAACTGCCTACTCTTCTTACTCATCGATTTATTCATGTTCTGTTTTTTCTTTACAAAATGCAAAAAGTCCCTCCATCCGTAAAGGACGAGGGACCGCGGTACCACCTTTATTAGCTGTAACAGCTCACTTTAGCGTTTAAGTATTATAAACTTAAACTGTCTCAGATAACGACAAGACAATATCGCCAAAGCCTACTGCGAAATTTTGGTTCGGTTTGGAAGCTCAGAAGCCCATTCTTCTATCCGATCACACCGGTTCGCACCATCCACCGGCTCTCTTTTTGTGTCAAAATAGAATACTCTTCTTCTTCATCGCCTGAAAATTTTCGATTTATTGAAATTAATAATAAAACAATTCAAATCATATGTCAACAACAAATTTTCTTATTCATTTGTTTGTTGAAAAAACGCCAAGCGCATCCTGTTTTGTTCATTGTAAAATGGATTTCATTAATTTGTTTTTGGAATAAAACCTTTTTCAAGTAAATAGTGAATCACGGTTTGAACAGACTCGGCCAATGACAGTTTTTCTGTATCGATGATTAATTCCGGGTTTACCGGTTCTTCATACGGTGCATCAATGCCCGTAAATTCCTTAATTTCACCGGCACGGGCTTTTTTATACAGCCCTTTTGGATCGCGATTTTCACAAGTTTCCAAGCTGCATTTTACATAAACTTCGATAAATTCCGCTTCACCAATAATCTCTCTTGCTTTGTCCCGATCTTTTTGGTAAGGAGATATAAAGGCTGTCAATGTAATTAATCCGGCATCAATCATTAATTTTGCTACTTCTCCAATCCGGCGAATATTCTCTGCCCGATCCTCGGGACTAAAACCTAAATCTTTGTTTAAGCCAAACCGAATATTATCTCCATCTAAGCGATAAGTGTGGACGCCCAGTTGGTGAAGTTCCTTTTCCACGGCAACGGTAAGTGTGGACTTTCCTGAACCGGATAAACCGGTAAACCAAACAGCGGCACTTTTATGTTTTTTTAATATTTGGCGGTCTTCCTTCGTCACTTTTGAATCATGCCAAACAATATTCGTTGCATTTCCCATTCCATTTCCCCCAAATTCTAATTGTTACCGTTGACTTATTTGAGTAAAAGAAGCAAATCTGTTCTCCTGCGGGGCACTTGGTCCACAGGATGAAGGTAGACATGAGTAGTAACAGGACGACTTTAGTTTTAGCCGGCCGGTTTAAACATCGCAAATAGGTTTGCCACGCGCTTTTTTTCCTTCAATCAGTTTGTTGCATATCCTTTTCTTAATACTTCAGCAACTTCCGGACGCGAAAATTCCTTAGGCAAGTCTTCCCCATTGCGAAGTTTTTCCCGCACCTTTGTGCCACTCAAATGAACATGTGCAGACTTGTCATGAGGGCAAGTTTTTGCTGTCGCCATATTCCCGCATTTTGTGCAATAAAAAGCATGCTCGAATTTTAAAATTTGGATTTCTAATTCATCCTCATATTTGGAAATTAATTCTTGCGCCTCATATGTTCCATAATAGTCACCGACACCGGCATGATCACGTCCGACAATAAAATGCGTGCACCCGTAATTTTTCCGGACAATTGCATGCAAAATGGCTTCTTTCGGTCCGGCGTAACGCATAGCGGCAGGATAAATCACGAGCCTGGCCCGATCTTTAGGAAAATAGTTTTTCAAAATAACTTGATAACTCTCCATTCTTATATCAGCCGGAACATCATCGGATTTTGTTTCACCGATGAGCGGGTTGAGTAACAAACCATCGACAGATTCCAAGGCACATTTTTGAATATATTCATGGGCCCGGTGAACGGGATTTCTCGTTTGAAAACCGACGATTGTTTTCCAGCCCAAGTCGGCAAATAATTTTCTTGTTTCAGCCGGTTCGAAATAGAAGTCTTCAAATTGGCCGTGGTCGATCCGGTTTAATAAATAGACCGGGCCGGCAAAATAAACATCACCTCTTTCAAATAATTTTTTCACACCCGGGTGGTTTAGGTCGGTCGTCCCGTAAACAAGTTGTGCTTCTTTTTCTTTATCAGGATAATATTTTTCCTCCAACCGTAGAATTCCATAGACAATACCATCTTCCCCTTTAAGGGCTATCTCTTTACCAATATCATATAGATCCGCATCATCGTTGGACACGGGGAGAGTAATGGGAATACTCCAAAGCGTACCATCACTAAGGCGCATTTCCTCTATCACCCGTAAATAATCCTTTTCCCCCATGAAACCGGTAAGCGGGCTAAAACCGCCAATCGCGATCAATTCTAAATCTGATAAACTCCAACGATCCAATTTTAATGATTTTAACGATTTTACTATATTTAAATAAAACTCTCTTTCCTGACCCGACAAAACTCGCTGAACCAGTTTTCCACCATGGGCCGGAATTCCTTTTTGTTCTTCCTTCATTGTAACAGCCATTAATACCCCTCCCGTAAAATCAACAAAAACCTTTTATAACTGGATTTTTGCTCCATGTAAGGCACTTCTTGGCACAACGTCATCCCCGAATAAAGGATAATGATTGAACGGTTTCGTAAACACGATCCTTTAATGCTTCCTTTATGTTTGGATGGCTTCCAAGTTGCTTTGATAATATAATTTGCTTTTTTACATCTTTATGCGTAACGATAGTCTTTTGCAAGTCGTTCATTAAAAATCCGGTAAACCATAAATAAGGAACAACCCATACTTGTGAATAGTTACCTTTTAATGACAATGCAAATTCCTCTGCAAAAGACGGTTTACAAGCTGCCAAAAAACAATAGTTTACATTTTTAAAATGGATTTTTTCGCTCAACATTTTTGCAAGCCTTTCAATATCTACTTTCGTTTCCGGATAAGTACTGCCTCTTCCAACCAACAGGATTTTCGCCTGATGATTGATTGGTACACCTGTTTCGTTAATCCGGTCTACTAAAATATCAATTAACCGATCTTGGACACCAAGGGGTTTCCCGTATGCAAAAGATATATTCGGATATTTTTCTTTGTTTGCTTCGAGCTTTCTAGGTATATCAATATAGTAATGGCCGGCACTTAATAGCAACACAGGAATGACAGCGATTTTCGTTACACCTTTTTCAATGAGTTTGGCAATCCCTTGGTCGATATCAGGCTGAGCCAATTCTAAAAAACAACATTCCTGAAACGAAACATCGACCTCATTCATCACCAAAGCAATAAAATCCTGAACTTCCGCTATTGCAGCTAAATCACGACTCCCGTGACAAACATATAAAATTCCCAGCATACACTTTCTCCTCACTAACCGAGTGCTGCCTGAATTGGAAATGCTTGTTGAACCGCATTCCATTCAAACCACTGAATCGTTTCCCTTAACCGGACCACTTCACCAATGACAATCATTGCCGGATTTTGAATATGTTTTGCCTTCTCGATTATATTTTCCAGCGTTCCTGTTACGGTTTCTTGTTTTGTCGTTGTTCCGCAATGGATGATGGCGATTGGTGTGGATGGATTTTTTCCATAGCGAATTAGTCGTTCACAAATACTCGGTAATTGTTTTACACCCATATAGACACAAATTGTGTCCGTTCCCTGTGCCAAATATCGCCAATATTGTTCCGTATCGGCACCTTCTTGTCTAACACCGGAAATAAAAGTAACCGAGGAACTGTAATCTCGATGGGTTAAGGGAATTCCTGCATAGGCAGGGACAGCAGAACCGGCAGTAATCCCCGGAACAATTTCAAATGGGATCCCGCATTTCCTTAACGCTTCTGCTTCTTCAGCTCCGCGTCCAAAAATAAAAGGATCTCCACCTTTTAATCTCGCAACAACTTTACCTTGAGCAGCGAACTTACATAACAAGCTATTTATTTTTTCCTGTGATAACGTATGCTGGTTCGGGCTTTTCCCGCAATAAATTAATTTGGCATCTTTTTTAGCATATGCAAGTAATTCTTGGTTAGCTAAACGATCATAAAGGATTACATCTGAATGTTGGATAATTTTTAAACCCTTAACAGTAATTAATTCAGGATCACCCGGTCCCGCTCCGACTAAATAAACTTTCCCCATCGTTCCACCTCATTCTTTCTTTGTTGGCATCCGCTAACTTTTTATAGACCTTTTAAGGCTGATAAAAATTGTCGTATTCGCTGATTTTCAAGTGATGAAATATCCACTTATCAATGAAGAAATTAACCATATATTTTTTCGTTTAGTGCATGTGTTTTATATGTTTTTGACCGTTTTCGAACCATGAAAATCTAATCCGGAATGAACTTCTTCCACATAACCGGTTCGAATGACAAAATCACCAAACCGCTCTCCTTCTTTTCGTTCTTTTGCATAGTGCTGAAAAATTGGATATAACGCTTCTAAAATTTCCTTTTCCCCAATATTTTCTTTGTATAATTTATTTAAACGATTGCCGGCAAAACCGCCACCCAGATACAGGTTGTATTTTCCGGGTGCTTTCCCGATAAATCCGATTTCTGCCAAAGCCGGTCTTGAGCAGCCGTTTGGACAGCCTGACATTCGAATGACTATTTCATTCTGTTTGAGCCCGACTTCTTTTGTAATGGCTTCAATCTTTTTGAGCAGAGTCGGAAAATACCGTTCAGACTCGGCCATCGCCAATCCGCAAGTTGGGAAACCGACGCAACTCATGGAATTTTGCCATAAAGGAGATGCATATGTTCCGCCAGCTAAATGATATTGTTCTACCAGTTTCTCAATTTCTTTTTTCTTTTTTGCTGTTATATTAGCAATAATGACATTTTGATTCGGGGTTAATCGAAATTCACCGGTATGGATTTTGGCAATTTCTCTTAATCCGGTGAGAAATTGGGTCTCTTCATCGTCTTTTACCCGGCCACTTGGAATAAATAACGTTAAATGCCATTTCTTATTTCCTTTTACCCAGCCAAATTGATCTCCAGTATGGGTAAAATGGAATGGTCTTGCCTCTTCTAATTCCCAACCTAACCGATTTTGTAACTCGGTTTTAAACCATTCAATGCCTCTGGAATCAATCGTATATTTGAGACGGGCATTTTTCCGGTTGGAACGATTTCCATAATCACGTTGAACCAAAACAATTTTTTCTGCCACATCGACTACTTTATCCGTTGGGCAGAAACCGATCACACGGGCAATTTGCGGATACGTACGATAATCGCCGTGGGTCATCCCCATCCCGCCACCAACCGCAACATTGAATCCTTTTAGTTCACCATCTTCTTCAATCGCAATAAAGCCTAAATCTTGGGAGTAAATGTCTACATCATTGGAAGGCGGAACCGCAATCCCAATTTTAAATTTTCGCGGTAAATACGTAGGTCCATAAATCGGTTCAATTTCTTGACCAACGCTTGTGTCGATTACTTTTTCTCCGTCCAACCAAATTTCATGATAGGCAGGTGTTTGCGGCAGTAGATGGTCACTTATTTTTTTTGCCGCTTCATAAACCTCGTAATGAACATCCGATAAATTTGGATTCGGAGTACACATAACATTCCGATTTACATCACCACATGCGGCAAGTGTTGTAAAAAGTGCCTCATTGATTTCTTTCATTGTTTGTTTTAAGTTCCATTTCAAGACACCATGCAATTGGAACGTTTGTCTTGTCGTCAGTTTCAAAGTTCCATTCGCATAAGTAGTTGCAAGTCGATCCATTTCCAACCATTGCTTTGGGGTTGCCAGTCCCCCGGGCATCCGCACACGAATCATGAACTGATAGTCCGGTTCCAATTTTTTTCGGCGGCGTTCATCTCTCACATCGCGGTCGTCTTGTTGATAGCTTCCATGAAATTTTAATAATTGATTATCATCGGGCGAAATGGCTCCGGTGATCGGGTCCTTTAATCCTTCCGCAATTGTCCCTCGCAAATAATTACTCTCCCGTTTAATCCGCTCATTATCACTAAGTTTTGTTTTATTTTGTTCCATGCTATGTCGCCTCCCCTGTTTTAGTAAACATCTCGCTGGTAACGCTTTTGTTTTCGCATTTGATCGAGATAAACAGCGGCTTGTTCACTAGTCAAACCACCCTCTTTTTCTAAAATCGTCAGGATCGTTTGATGAACATCGCGAGCCATATGCTTTTCATCTCCACACACATAAACAACAGCCCCGTCTTCCAGCCATTGATAAAATTCTTTCCTTTTTTCAAGCATTCGGTGTTGGACATAAACTTTTTCCGCCTGATCTCGCGAAAAAGCAACATCCATTTTCGTTAACACCCCATTTTTTAACCATTTTTGCCATTCAACTTGATATAAGAAGTCTGATGAGAAATGTTGATCACCAAAAAACAACCAACTTTTCCCTGTAACTCCTTCTGCTTCGCGCTCTTGCAAAAATGCCCGAAATGGTGCCACACCTGTTCCCGGCCCGATCATAATAATTGGTGTATCCGGGTTACTTGGCAGTTTAAAGTTTGGATTTTGATCCACATAGATTGGCAACATATCGCCGGGTTGAATCCGCTCGGCAATTTGAGAGGAACATACACCTTTTCGATTGCGACCATGGGCTTGGAAACGGACGGTACTGATGGTGAGATGTACTTCATCCGGATTTGCTTTTAAGCTGCTGGCAATGGAATACTGGCGCGCCGGCAATTTCCTTAGAATTTGAATAAAATCAACGGGTTTAAGTTGTACCGGTGGAAAATCCCGAACAAAATCCAGTAAGTCCCGACCATCTAAATAAGCTTTTACTTTTTCTTCATTGCCCGGTTCCGCGAGTTTCTTTAACTCTTCATGGTGAAACAGTTCAGCTGCCGCCTGAATAAATGATTTCGTTAGTCTAGTAATCTCAAATTTGGAGAGCAAGGCTTTTCGCAATGAATAAATATCACCTTCCTCGTTAATTTGCACCGATTCTTCCGGGTTCCATCCGAGTTCATTGATTAAACTGTCAACAAGTTCCGGATCATTTTCCGGTAAGATGGCTAAACTGTCTCCCGGCTCAAAAGTCAGACCGGAATCTTCCAACGATAACACAAGGTGGCGCGTTTCTTTATTCGAACCACGACCATTTAAATTAATATTTTCAAGTACTTCAGCCGGGTATGGGTTCTTTTTCGAATAAACCGACTGTTTTTCTTCCAATAGAGTAGCTGCCGCTTGCTTTTCCGAGACAGTTATGGTCGATGCATTTGCATTGCTTGTTTCATGTAAGACGGCAACTACTCCGCTCATCCATTGTTCTGCCGGATCCTCAAAATCAACATCACAATCAACCCTTGGATAAAGCCGTTCTCCTCCTAATTCTTCCAAACGTTTGTCAAAGTCCTTCCCGGTTTGACAGAAAAATTCGTATGACTCGTCACCTAATGCAAGCACAGAAAATCGGACATTTTCTAATTTTGGTGCCCGCTTACTATGTAAAAATTCATAAAAAGACCGGGCATTTTCCGGGGGCTCCCCTTCCCCATGGGTACTCGTAATGATTAATAAATCTTGAACTTTCTTCAAATTTTGCGGTTTAAAGTCGTCCATCGAAAATGATTGCACCGGTAATTGTTTTGCTTGTAATTTTTCAACAATCGTACTTGCCAACGATTGCCCATTGCCCGTTTCAGAACCAAACAGTACGGTTACTTCACGAGTTTGAATGGATTGTTCCATTTTCGGGGCAGCTGTTTGATCAACTTGCACGCTTTGTTCATACCCGGCAATGAACGGGTAGGACAGGAACCCGCACAACCATATTTTTTGTGCTTCGGTTAATGTCGGGATTAACCTGTTCAAATATTCTCGTTGTTCTTCATTAAATGGGCTGTTATTCACGTTAAATTGCAAAACGTTTCACCTCATCATTTCTTATGTTACAATCTATAAAACAGTATTCATATTAAAATAGTATGTTTTTAAATTATGATTATCCAACTTTGCGACAAATGAACCGGGTCTTTATTTGGATTTTTCAATTTTGCAACAAATCCAATCGGTCCTCCATTCGGTTCCCCATTTTGTTTCAAAGAACCGGATCTTTAATTCTGGTTTCCCAATTTTCCAACAAATTAATTTAGTCCCAATTTGATTCCCATTTTGTTTCAATGAACCGGTCCTCAATTCGCCGGGGTATGTAGACCGCATTCTATTTTATTAAAACCGGCCCATCTTCCGGCACGTTGATTATTTGGATCTGTAACCGGCAATGTGCACGGCTCACAACCAATGCTCGGGTATCCTTGATCATGTAAAATATTATATGGCAACTCATTTTGACGGATATATGACCAAACATCTTCCCAAGTCCAGTATATTAATGGACAAATTTTAATAGATTTAAATCTTTCGTCCTTATTGACAAAATCTGTATTCTTTCTGCTTGGAGACTGTTCCCTGCGAAGTCCGGAAATCCAAGCCGGGACTCCATACAAAACTTCTTCCAACGGCCTTATTTTTCGCAAAAAACAACATAAATCAGGCTCTGTTTTCCACAACTCCGGCCCGTACTTTTTTGCTTGTTCCTCCAAAGTCAGCTTCGGTTTTTTTAGTTGAATATTTAAACTCGGGTATTTGATTTTTACTTTTTCAATCAATTCATATGTTTCCTTAAAATGAACGCCGGTATCGAGAAAAACAATCGTTGCTTCCGGTTGAACTTTTGCAATCAGATCCACTAAGACAATTCCCTCTGCCCCAAAGCTACAGGCGTAAACAACGGAATTTCCATATGTCTCATATGCCCATTGTAAAACAGGCAACGCCCCTTTTGTTTCATCTGTAAACCGTTGATTCTTGAAAGGATCATCTGTAAAGTTATCATATAAAATCCGCTGTTCAATCATCATTTCACCCCTAAAAAAATCCCTTCTTCATTTTGATAAATAAGAAGGGATAGATTTAATCATATTCCTTCTTATCTTCCAGACATTTGTCTGCAGGAGTTGGCACAGTGTTTTTAAACCTGTTGCCGAGGTTTCTTCGGGCCTGTCCCTCCACCTCTCTTGATAAGAATATCATCTTTTCCTATAATTTTAGTATGAATTAAGTTTAAACTGTGTTATTTTAAAAGTCAATAAGTTTTTTGAAAATATGACCTATTTCCCTTTTTGACTCTTTTCTATATAGGCTAAGTACTTGCCGACAACGTCCATATCATAACATTTATACAAAACTCTTGAACCGACCACATCTTCTATTTCATTAAATAAAAAACGTCCCTCTTCATCTAAAATAAAATCAATCCCGACAAAATCAAACTGTGCAAGTTGTGCGATTTTCTTAACCAATCTCTTTTCATCGTCACTCAGTGAATACGGTTCAACCTTCCCACCTAAAGAAAAATTTGCTTTAAAGCTCTTTTCCGAATATCTTTTGACAGCTGCCAAAATTTCGTTTCCCATAACAAACACACGAATGTCAACGCCGGGATTTGTACAAACTTCCTGCAAAATAAACTCGTCACCGGAAAATGTGGCTAGTTTTTCTGTCAATTCCTTTTCGTTAGCAATGAAAAATACTTCTCTACCTCCGTGTCCGGCAACTGATTTTAAAATGAGCGGAAAATCACCGCCAAACTGCTCAACACAAAAATCATGCCGGTTTCCAATCCAAGTTTTCACAGATTTAATGCCATGTGAGTTGATAAATTGATGGGTTTTCCCTTTATGATTACAAATTTCTGTTATAAAAGCAGAATTAAACACTCGGCACCCCATCTTTTCAAAATGCGTTGCAATGATACTATTCCGGCTCCGATTAATAACAAAATTCGGTGTCACTAATCGCTTTCTTCTAGCTTCTGCGTAAAATTGTTCATCAATTCCAAGGAAAAGTTCATCCGTTAAAACAAGGCCAATCGTTAACCCATGTTCCTGTGCCCTTTCGATAAATTGTTCTGCAAACCATTGATTTTTCTTATAATCATCCCGTCCGTAAATCAGTAAACCACTATGCATTACCAATTCTCTCCAATATGTAATCAAAAATATATTCCGACACGTCGATGCCGGTGCAATCAAACACATTTTTTATATGGGCATTGGAATTCACTTCACAGATTATCGGTTCATCATTATCACCAAATAAAAGGTCAACACCGGAAAAATCCGCTCCCACCGCTTGCGATGCCTTTATGGCCAACCCCTTAAAAGTTTGCGGGGGATCGAACTTTTGCATCATCCCGCCATTTGTTACATTCGCACGAAAATCTTTCTCATTGAATCTGAGCATGGAAGCCACAACTTGCTTCCCAACCACATACAATCGGGCATCTTTACCGGTACTGGATGAAATAAATTGTTGGTAAAGATGAGGCCGGTATAGCAGCTCGTGCCTTTTGACGACCAATTCTTCCCGGTTTTTCACTAAATAAACTTGCTCCCCAAACGAACCGTATGCTTCCTTTATAACAACCGGGTAATCAAATTCCTTTTCCACTCGATCAATAAATTGGTCATTTGGATCTATCGTACCGGGAAACATCATTGGTGAAAATAACGTTTTCGGCATTCGTATTCGTTTATTTGCTAATGTTTGAAATGTAGCGATTTTATCATCACATATTTCAATGGCATTTGCATTATTGAAAAGTTGATAACCTAGTCCTTCCAACTGTTTGGCCAGCCGGATATCTTTATCTAAAAATAGAATAAAATCAGGCTGAAACAAACCATCCTTTTTTACATGCAAAGAATTATCCATGACGAAACTATATATCTCGTTGTTTTTAACCGGTTGTAATTCGATTCCTTTTTTTGCTGCAGCGGATATGTACATGTGGTTAATTTCCAAAAATTTTTTAGAAATTAAACCACCGTTGTATATTAACCAACCTTTTTTATTCATAAATACATCACCTTATCTCTTCAAGCCATCTGAAATCATTATATAGAAAAAATACCACAAAGTAATCCGCAAATTTTTACTTGATCGGATGAGCGGATATTTTTTAAAAATATTGACATATATAAATTCAAAACCTATAATCATAAATAATCTGTAACTAATCCTCTGCTGTTGGATCAGTGGAGGTTTATTTTTTAAACGGAATGAAGAGTGAGGGAGAGAATCAGTGAAAAAAAGAATATTGGATCTGCAACCTTATAAGCCGGGGAAATCACCCGAAGATATAAAACGAGAATATAATATTGATAAAGTCATTAAATTGGCTTCAAATGAAAATCCATATGGTTGCTCGCCTCATGTGGAAACTGCTGTTTTAAGTTCACTTCATGATACAGCCACCTATCCGGACGCTTATGCAACAGAGCTTAGGAAAAAGGTTTCCGATCACTTAAATGTTAATGAAAATCAGTTGCTATTTGGAAGCGGGCTTGATGAAGTTATTCAAATGATCAGCCGTGTTCTTTTATGTGAAGGGGACAATATAATAACAGCCAATGAAACCTTTCCCCAGTACAAACATCATGCGATCATTGAAGGTGCGGAAGTTCGGGAAATCCCACTAGATAACGGTTCTTTCGATTTGGACGGAATGTTTCAAGCGATTGATGATCGTACAAAAATCGTATGGATTTGCAACCCGAATAACCCGAGCGGAACTTATTTAAATAAAGAAACACTGGTCCGGTTTCTGGAAAAAGTTCCCCCGGAAATTGTGGTCGTCCTTGATGAAGCATACTATGAATATGTAACTGCCGATGATTATCCAAATTCTATCCCTTTATTAACGCATTTTAATCATTTAATCGTTTTACGGACATTTTCAAAAGCTTACGGTCTGGCCGCTTTCCGAATCGGCTATGCAGTCGGCAATGCTCAACTAATCGAAAAAATCAATATTGCCCGGCTCCCGTTCAATACTTCAACATTTGCTCAACAGGCAGCCCTCGCCGCACTTGAAGACCAAGATTTTGTCAAAAAATGTGTCCGGAAAAACGCTGAATGTCTGAGAGATTTTGAACAAACTTTACAGAGACTGAATGTTGAATATTACCCGTCCCAAGCTAACTTTATCTTTGTTCGAATGGCTTCACCAATGGAACTGTTCAACTTTTTCTTGAAAAAAGGTTATATTGTCCGTCCGTTTCCAAACGGGGTTCGAATCACCATAGGGACAAAAGAGCAAAACAAAGAAGTTTTAGCCGCCCTTGAAGATTATGTGAAAGGCCATGTTTTCAACTAGAAAGGAATTTTTGCAATCATATTTTTTGATATAACCGTGCTGCTGATTGGACTTCAGCAGCTTTTGCATGTGCTCGATAAAAAAAGATCATTGTATGTCGAGGTTTCCTATTTAACTGTTGAAATTCATTAATATAAATGGACAACCTTATGAATTTTCAGGAAAATTTCGTTTAAGTAGCTTCCACCTCCATACTGTAATAAAATGTGTTTATGAGAATACTGCGGAGGTGAGGCCATGGATCCGGTTGAAATTATGTTACATGAAAACCGTGTTGTTCCCTATTACCGTCCCGTCATTAGTGCCGAAACACAATTGGTGGTTGGTTACGAAATTGAAGCATTTTTTCATGAAGAGGATGGTACTGTACAAAGTATTGACTGGTTTTTCAAAGATTTGACCATTCCCGATGAATTTCGTCTGGAACTAAGTCGCCTTTTACTGGAAAAAGCGATCGAATATCAAATGAAAACAGATCCTTCCATGTACATATTTTTCACTTATGATACGAACCTGCTTATGAAAGATCGAGGCGAATGTTTAGAAAAATTTCTAGACATATATACCAAAAAAGGATTCGATATAAACAAACTAATCATCCAGTTAAAGGAAGAGTTTAAAACAGAAGAAATGGATTCAGTCCGAATTTTGTTCAACTATTTTAAATCAATAGGTATTCGAATCGCTCTTGATGATATCGGTGAACGGAGCGGCAGTTTTGATCGCTTAGCATATTTGAAACCCAGTGTGGTAAAAATTGATGTTGGATTTTTAAAAGATAATGATTCGCCGCATCTATACAGAGATGTACACCATTCACTTTCATTATTATCCCAAAAAATCGGGGCAACTTTAATGTTCAAAAATATATCTACTTACCATCAATTAAATCATGCTTGGCGTAATGGGGGTCGATTTTATCAAGGCAATTACTTAATCAGAAGCGGACAAGAGTATGTTCCCATTGATTGCTGTCAAGAAAAAATGAAAAAAGACTTCCAGTTATTTGTTAATTATGAGCGGAAAAAAATTAAGGCGCAAATGACGCTAACAAATGCAATCAATCAACAATTAAAATCAATTTTAACGTCTATTCATTCGGATGATCCGCTTGATGAAACGATCTTGAAAATCGGAAAGGCATGCTCCGATTATGCATTTCGTGTGTATATATGTAATGAAGAGGGTTTGCAACTTTCCGCCAATGCTGAGAAAGATAATGACGGCAATTGGAGTTTAAAAGAGGAAATCCGTAATAAAAACTGGAGCTGGCGACCGTATTTTTTTGAAAATATCGCCCGGATGAACATAGAGAAAAAAGGCATTTTATCCGATTTATATACAGATATCGAGAAAAACGAACAAATCCGGACATTTTCCTATCCAATATCCGATACACTATATGTTTTCCTTGATATTCCTTATGCCTATTTATATGAGCAAGAAGGTCTATTGTAATATGATGAAACTTGGGGCTGTCCTAAAAGTACAACTTCTATAATTTTATTGCTAAAAGAATAGGTTCGGTTGACTTTCGTTTTGGTGGCGGACGCTTTCCGCGGGCACGGCCTCAGCCGCTTCGTCGCTCGTTTCCTCGCTCCTGCAGGGTCTTCGGCTCGCGCTGTTCCCGCAGGAGTCGCCGCCACCCTCACTTCAATTAGCCTATACAAATTGGATTAATTTTTGACTTTCTGGACAGCCCCTTCATTCATTCTGCAGCTTTTGTTCAGTGGAACTTGCCGCCACTTCAGACAGCGTATAATTTGTATAATCCTTATCTCCCTCTTTCACCGGTTGATCGACAACTCTCCATGACAATAATAATGAGCCACCGATAATCCCCAATAATGTACCTACGAATAATCCCCCGAGGGCACCTAAAATCGATGCAATAGATAAAAAGATCGTAATAATACCAAAAATAATGTTTAATCTTGTATAAAAATAACTCAGAATTCCTATAATCGTCATTAGTCCCCCAAACAGAAGACCTAACACGACAAAATTTCCCGGGCGTAATGCCACTTCAAGCAAATGAATCGGCATATACAGAATAATTAAGCCAGCAAGGAGCGAAAATGTCGCTCCCCAAAACGGCCTGCTCATCCGCCATCTTTTAAATTTTTTTCTAAAGTTTTGAAATTTGTCCATCATTAACACTCCCAGACAAACAGGCTATTAATTTTTCACAAACTCAACTTTTAATCCCGGCAATGTGACCATTTCTTGGAATAAATAATGGGTTTCAATGTTACCGTTTTTAATTGTCACCGTACTCGCCCCTTGTGTAAACCCTTTCTTAACTGCTTCAGGATCATTGGCTTCTACATAGTTTTCCGAAATATCCATTTTGGTAAATACTGCATCCCCTTGTACGAGTGCAGCTTTTTGAATTAACCCTTTAATTTCTACCGGGGTACCTTTATTACCGGCGGAAATTTTGACGGTGTACTTCCCTAAAATTGGAATATCCACATTTTTCGAAATGACCAGATCTGTAATTTTTGCATTTTGAATATCATTGACAAATACCGGTTTTACGTGTGCTTGGGAATTTTTACTTGGATCACCATACAGGTCTCCATATAATTTAAAGCCGGTACCTGTCATCTCAGTAAAGGAAACATTAAACTTACCAATTCCGCCTACCCCTGCTGCGTAAACCACACCGTTAATTCCTAATGTAAAGAACACCCCCCCTAACAAAATGAAGCTTGCCAATAAAGCGGAGAAAAACCACTTTTTAGAAGTTTTTCCTGTTAAAATAGTCTCACTCATTTGAATACCTCCTCCCTCTTTTAAATGAAACCGCTTTATGTTTTCAGTTTATTATAATTATTATAAAAATATATTCCTAACTTTGTCGGTAATTTATTTTTTGGACCTACAAAGGTAGGAAACGATCAGGATAAACGTGAATTCAAAAACTAAAAACGTTTACTGTACCAAAAAAATGATGAATATGATATAAATAGGTTAATAAAGGTAAAGAAAACTCGGGCGTCCGAGCCTTTAGGCGAGAGCAGAGCCGTAGTTCACCGAAAAAATATAAAATTTTTTCGGCTGCGATGTATCCCGTGAAGCTTTCCTTGTGCACTTATGCGTTAGGAAAGTAGAAATTGAAAAATTTCTACTTTCCTATTAGCCGAAAAATACTTTCTTCTGTCGAACATCATAAAGTTACACATACTATATTTTTGCTTTTTTTGACAGTCACCTCGTCCTAGGTTAAAATATCGGTATTTAATAATAGCTTTGGTTCAAAAACAATGAGTCTGGAAGTTCTCGGAAGCTACGGCCCTCTATGCTTACGGAGCATATTTTTCGCACATGATAAACTCCAGAAAATTTTTCGCTTTTTTACTCTTTGAATCACGCAAAGAAATCTTGATATGAGGTGATGGACCATGCATCAAACGGAACATATTTTACAAGCAAAAAATTACATAATGGAAAAAATAAATCTCAAGCCGGAAATCGGACTCATTCTTGGCTCCGGACTTGGCGTGCTGGCCGAAGAAATTGAACATGCGGTAACCATTCCATATGATGAAATTCCGTATTTTGCAAAGTCATCGGCCATTGGACATGCCAATGAACTTGTTATTGGAGAATTGATGGGTAAAATAGTAGTTGCGATGAAAGGGAGATTTCATTATTATGAAGGATTTACTTTGGATGAGGTTACTTTTCCCGTTCGGGTTATGAAAGCACTCGGTGTTGATTCTTTAATTATTACTAATGCCTGTGGGGCAGTTAATACGAGTTTTCAACCGGGAGATCTTATGCTCATTTCCGATCATATTAATTTGGTTGGGACAAACCCGTTGATTGGACCAAATAATGATGAACTCGGTATACGTTTTCCGGATCTCTCTCAATTGTATACACCTGAACTTCGAAATTTGGCAAAAAAGGTAGCCGCTGATTTAAACCTCCCTATTCAGGAGGGTGTATATGCATGGTGGAGCGGCCCAACCTATGAAACTCCGGCAGAAATCCGTATGATACGGACGTTGGGAGCGGATGCCGTCGGGATGTCAACCGTTCCTGAAGCAATCGTTGCCAGGCACAGTCATATGCAAGTATTGGGGATTTCATGTTTAACCAATATGGCCAGCGGAATTTTGAACCAACCGTTAAGCCATGATGAAGTTATTGATGTAGCAGGGAAAGTGAAGGTAAAATTTATTTCCTTGATAAAAGAGATTTTAAAAGAAATGAATTAAGGAATTGCCGCGGGACCCGTTTTGAAAACTTCCTTTCAATAAAGGAGTTCTTGTCTATGGGTCCCTTTTTCAAAATTTTATTTCCGTTTTTATTCTCACCAATAAAATCAAATGCGATTGAAAAAAAGATTTGCCCGCTAGCCTCTTCATTCACACTAATTTATGCTGATACCATTTTTCCCCGCGAAATCTTAAGTAAAAGACTATTCCGCGGACAGACCACTCTATGATCATAGCAGCCCACACACCGATAATCCCAAACCCTAGCGTTATTCCTAAAATATAGCCAAGAACAACCCGGACAAACCACATGGAGAGCAATGCGGCTACCGAAGTAAAATTCGAATCCCCGGCTGCCCTCAATGCGGCAGGCATAATAAATGCGCCTGACCATAATATCGGTTGAGCGATAGCTGACATAAGTACGATAATAAAAATCGTATGAATAATTTCATTCGGTGCACTGAACATTTTCATCAACAAAGGGAAAAGTGGCATTAACACGGCGGATGTTACAATATAAAACAGTGATGACAAACCAATGAAAGACATAGTAAATCGCCTTGCATCGCGAATGTTTCTCCTGCCGATACATTGCCCAACGACAGTAACAATCGCAATACTGAGTGCATTCGGACCGATTTGAAACAGTAACGTAATCGAACCGGCAATTGCATTTGCAGTCAAAGCCAGCGTCCCTAATTTAACGATAAATGTTTGGGTGATCAGCTTTCCGCCATTGAAAAATAATTGCTCCGCAGCAAACGGGATGCCGATAAACATCACCTTTTTTAAAATGGAAAAATCCAAGTGTAAAGCCTCTTTGATTCGAAACCGGATCGTGTGATTATATTTTATAATATAAAGTAAGGAAGCGGCCATCCCTATGATTCTTGCCGTGATAACAGAAATAACTAAACCTAAGACGCCTAAATCAGCAATTGTGATTAGAATAACATTCAAAATCGTATTAACAAGATTCATTAGTAAAGAAAGCACCAGAACCGGTTTCGTTTCCCCAACTCCTCTTAATCCGCCGCAAACAGCTTGATAAATGGCGATGAAAGGATAAGAAAAACAACTCCCGATTAAATAAAGTTTCGCATTATGCAAAACATCTGCTTCTGCATCCCCAAACAACAAATTCAATGTAGGTCCATGAAAAATGATAACGAGGACACTAAGTAAAACGGAAAAAATGGTTACCGCTGATACTGCTTGTGTCGCAGTCTTGGTGACCATTTTCCGATTCCCGATACCTTTATATTGAGCAACGATGACCGTACCACCAGTAGCAATAGCAATAAATACGTTTACTAAAAAAATATTCAGGGAGTCAACCATATTAACGGCACTAACTGCAGCAACCCCGGCTGAAGCAACCATCGCCGTGTTCAGTAAGCTCATGAAAATTAAAAAGGCTTGGTCGACTAAAATCGGAATAATGATCGAGATAACTTCTTGATAGCGAATGGAGTCACCGGTAAAGTATTTATTTAGTAAATAGATCGTTTTTTGTTTTAATTTTGTTCGCGTACGGTTTTCATTTTGAGCCGGCAGTTGACGTCGGCTCTTTTGAATCAATTTTCTTTTATTCATTATTCAACACTTCTTTGTCACGTATTTATAAATAAAATCATTAATTTAATAATAGAACATGGACTATTAATTATAACATGTTCTATTATGGATTACAGGGGTTTTTATGAAAAATTTCGTAAGCTTTGTCTTCAAAAAATCGAGCTCCCCGTTCCGTAAATCATCTTTCCTTACTGGATAAAACATTTTCATGTAGTTTATCAAAAGTTTACTTTACTGAAATGAAAAATCAGGTTCCTGTTGAATATACTAAAAATAGAACTGGCTATTTATATATGAAAGGAGTATGAGAAAATTCCCTGTTTTCAATGACAAATTTCAGAATTTGACAGAAAAAAACATGTCTTTTGAAGATGTGTTTCAACATATTATCCGGTTTATGCAAAGTGATCCGACCGGAAACTATCGACTTATGTTCGGTACAGATTCCCAAGTTCATAAAGATGACACGAGATTCATTACCGGAATTGTCATTCAGCGTGAAAGAAAAGGAGTCTGGGCATGTATTCGTAAAGTGATTGTTCCAAGGAAAATGACAAATTTACACGAACGGATCTCTTTTGAAACAACTTTAACAGAGGAAGTGGTTTCGTTATTTACTGAAGAAAAGAAAAACCGATTGATTGATATTATCTTGCCAAATATATACAGAGGAGCCAGTTTGATCATTGAAGGACATATCGATATAGGTGCAGGTCGGAAAAATAAAACAAGAAAGTTTGTAAAAGAAATGGTTTCCCGTATGGAATCGATCGGGGTGGAACCGAAAATAAAACCGGAAAGCTTTGTCGCAAGCTGTTATGCGAATCGCTATACAAAATAACGGTAGTGTACTTGGACTTGGTGAGTTTTTAATAGTCGCTATACAGATAACTGTATGAAACATCTAGTGTACCGGGATTGTTGGAGTTGCAAGCAGTTTTGCGAATTGATATAAAAAATAGCGGTATAACATCTGCTGTACCTAGATTGATGAGGTTTTTACAATTGATATAAAAATCATGCTTATCAGGAGTCTATCCGATCGCCATTGTGAGTACACACCGATGTAATCAGAGAACGAGTCAACTATCATTAAAAAGTCGGATAGACTCCAATGTATTTACTAAAAAATTTCTGTGTGCAACGAATGATTTTTCTTACAATGAGATGCCTCCCCGGAATCCGCCACTTTTACTTTCAACTTTCCAATAAGAGCTAATCCTCCAATTATGAGCAGATTTAAGATATAATATTATCGATAATAATTCTAGATTGGAGCCTTGAGAAATGTTACTAGCGGAAAATCAAGCTATTGCACATTCTAATATAATCAAACAACTTGAAACAAAACAAAAAACACTATTTAGTTTAACGACACCGATTGATCCATTTGATCCGGTTGTCTTTTATAAACAGGGCACTCCAAATACAGAAGGAAAACGATTTTTCTGGAAGAGTGCTAATGAAGATTTTTATTTAGTTGGCGTTGGAGCTGCTTTACTATTTTCCAACTTGGCTAAAAAAAATCGTTTTGATGATATTCATCAATTTTGGAAAGATATCGTTCAAAATGCTGAAATAGAAGGTTCCTCCATAATCGGAACGGGACCGCTTCTTTTCGGCGGCTTTTCTTTTGACCCGGATACAGGAAAAGAACAAGAATGGAGCGATTTTGGAGACACCTTCTTTTATTTGCCAAAATACATGCTGACAATCGTAAATGGTCAACATTTTTTAACCTTTAACCAAATCATGGACCCAGCTGGGGAAAACAAAACTTCCCTATATAAACATATAGAGGAATACATGAACGATTTATTGGCTCGGCAATCGACTGTTGCTGTTGAACAAGTCTCGATTACTTCATGTACGGAAATAGGACAAGCCGAATGGGTGAAAGCAGTTGAAGAAATTGTAAACCTGCTAAAATCCACCGATATAAAAAAAGTCGTATTGGCAAGAAAAATGATCATTGAGTTTTCAAAATCGCCTTCCATTGCAACAGTTTTGGAACAACTAAGAAGAAACCAACCCGGTAGTTTCACGTTTGCATTAGAATCCGGTTCCAGCTGTTTTCTGGGGGCATCGCCGGAACGATTAGTGAAAAAAACCGGTGAAGAAGTATTATCCACATGTCTAGCCGGATCTGCACCAAGAAGCAAAGATCCGGGTGAAGACGAATGGCTCGGTAAGAATTTATTAAATGACGCAAAAAACCGATATGAACATCAGCTGGTTGTAAACATGATCAAAAATGCACTAAATCCCATTTGTACGAACTTAATTGTCCCGGAAGAGCCGATTTTAATGAAAACACCGGCCATTCAACACTTATATACACCAATTACAGGAAGGGCCAAAGCAGGACAATCGATTTTCAAAATGGTCGAACGGCTTCACCCAACTCCTGCTTTAGGGGGCGTACCTACGATAGAAGCATTGAAAATAATCCGTGAAAAAGAAAAAATGGATCGCGGACTCTATGCCGGTCCAATCGGTTGGACAGATTTTCGAGGCAATGGCGAATTTATCGTTGGCATACGTTCCGGCTTAATTCAAAATAACAATGCAATATTATATGCAGGTTGTGGATTAGTCCCAGATTCAAATCCGCAAGATGAATTAATCGAAACACGAATAAAGTTTCGCCCTATGCTGCATGCGCTGGGAGGAGAAGAAAAATAAATCATCAAGAAGCATTATTTTATCGATGAAATTGATTTATGAGTGGTTTGAGGAAGGAGAAAAACAATGAATCATCAAGAAGCACTAACCGAATATTTAGCCGCATTCGTTTCCGGTCTTGTTCAAGCAGGAGTAAAAGATGTTGTGATTAGTCCCGGGTCTCGCTCAACCCCTCTTGCTTTACTAATTGCAGAAAATCGCGATTTAAATGTGTATATGAATATCGATGAACGGTCTGCCGGATTTTTTGCACTCGGTATGGCAAAAGCTTCCCAAAGACCGGTTGCTTTATTATGTACATCCGGAACCGCAGCAGCCAATTATTTTCCTGCTGTTATCGAAGCAAATCTATCAAGAGTTCCGCTAATCATTTTAACGGCAGACCGGCCTCATGAACTAAGGGATGTCGGTGCCCCGCAAGCCATTGACCAAATTCATCTATACGGAAATCATGTTCGTTGGTTTACTGACTTAGCCTTACCTGAAATTGGACAAGAACAGTACACATTTAATACCGCTGTACGGGCGGTAAAAGAAGCAACAGGCCATTTACAAGGACCGGTTCACCTCAATTTTCCATTGCGTGAACCGCTCCTACCAATACTAGAACCATATCCTTTCACTGAAAAAATAAAAGAATTGAAGATTAGTCAAGGAAATCTTACTATATCCAATGAAACAGCACGTGAAATAGCTGAGCAAATCCAACAAATTGAAAACGGTCTGATTATTGTCGGTGATATCGATAAACCTGAATTGGCCGAGGCGATCCATCAATTCGCCCAATTAACCGGCTACCCAATTATTGCAGATCCGTTGTCCCAATTGCGTGGCAGCACAGCTACCGATTCTCAAGTCATTGATAATTACGATGCGATTTTGAAAAATGAACAAGCCGTAAACATGCTGAGACCGGACCTTATTATTCGCTTTGGGAGTATGCCTGTATCGAAACCGCTCACTCTATTTCTAAAAAAATGGCGGCATTCACCGCATATTATTGTCGATGGCGGTTCCGGCTGGCGTGACCCGCAAAACTTGGGAACAATGATGGTTCAATGTGATGAAGCAATATTCTGTCACACAATCAAGGCGTTTTTTATAGAAGCACGGCAGACACAATATTTTTCAACTTGGAAAGACTTAAATCATATTGCGAAGGAAACTATCGCTTCTTACTTAAAAGCAATGAATGATCTTGATGAAGGAAAAGTTATTTATGAACTAGCAAAAATGATCCCGGAAAACAGTACCATTTTTGCCGGAAACAGTATGCCGATTCGTGATGTGGATACTTTTTTCCATCAAACGAGAAAAAATATACATCTAATGGCAAATCGCGGAGCAAACGGAATTGACGGTGTCGTCTCCACGGCAATCGGAGCCGCTGTATACAGAAACCCACTTTATCTTGTGATTGGGGATTTATCGTTTTTCCATGATTTAAACGGGCTGCTTGCCGCAAAATTGAATGATATTTCCATCAATATTATTTTAATCAACAATGACGGTGGCGGTATATTTTCATTTCTCCCGCAATCCAAGCTTGATAGGCATTATGAACTGTTATTTGGGACACCAATCGGCATTGATTTTTCCTATGCGGTGAAAATGTATGGCGGAGAATATTGTAAAATAACCAATTGGGGAGAATTTGACCAAGCAATTGAAGCAACGACCAAAAAAAACGGGATTCATGTTATTGAAGTTCAAACTAATCGGCAAGCGAATCTTGAATCCCATCGCAATATGTGGCGACTTATCGGGGAAGAAATAGACCGGTATTTTGAGGCGATGAAAAATGGTCATTAATCTAAACGGTGTCAACTATTATTACGAAATAGCCGGTCAAGGGGAACCTCTAATGCTATTGCATGGATTTACCGGAGATGTTTCAACCTGGAAGCTGTCCCGATTATCGGATTCCTTTAAAGTTATTACAATTGATATTATTGGTCATGGTAAATCGGACGCACCGGCCGATCCGAATAGATACACAATGGAAGCTGTGGCAAAAGATTTATGCGACATGTTAAATATTCTGGGCATCAACCGAATTCATTTGCTGGGTTATTCAATGGGCGGCCGGCTTGCTCTAAGTTTTACCATGTTCTATCCGGAACGTGTAAAAACATTAATTCTTGAAAGTAGCTCCCCTGGTTTAAAAACCGAGGAAGAAAGAAAAAACCGCATCCGGCAAGATGAGCATTTGGCAAATACTATTTTAGAGGACGGAATCGAGCATTTTGTCAATTATTGGGAAAACATACCGCTATTTAAAAGTCAAACCCAGTTGCCGGAACAAGTGCAAAAATCGATCCGCAAACAACGCTTAAAGAACTCCCCGCTTGGATTGGCAAACAGTTTACGGGGAATGGGCACAGGGAGACAACCTTCTTGGTGGGATCGTCTCCAGAAATGCGAACTCCCTGTACTTTTGTTAACCGGTGAACTTGATCAAAAGTTTTGCCAAATTGCCAAAGAAATGGAAGCTGACTTACCTAATTGTCAGCGCATTGTCTTCCCGAATGTCGGACATGCAGTGCACTTGGAAGACCCAGTATCATTCGAGCAATCAATTTTACGCTTTTTAAGTAAATAGAGTGCCTAATACTCATTTCATATAGTATTCGATCAAAACAGTTTTCACTTTTTAAATAAATAGAAGTGCCTAAAATGTTTTTTGCTTGTTTCAGCTATCATTTGACCAATCGGTTTTACGTTTTTCTATGCATTTAGAGTACCATTACTCGTTTCAACTATCATTCGTTCAAATGATTTTTTCAGCTAATTTAATTAGGTTTTTTATAAAACAAATTTCATAAGAAGGTAAATTACATGGAGATTGAAAAAGTAATATTAAGGGTTATTGAGATGCCGTTAAAGAAGCCTTTTACAACTCATCTTGCAACAGTTACAACAAGAGAGTCAATTATAGTTGAAGTAGTTGATAAAGACGGGTTATCAGGATTTGGCGAAGTGGTGGCTTTTTCCTCCCCATGGTATACGGAAGAAACAGTACAAACCGCTTATCATATATTGCAAGATTTCTTGATTCCAATCCTATTTCGCACAAAAATTGAACAGCCGCAAAACGTATCTCAATTATTTGCCAAAATTAAAGGAAATCATATGGCAAAAGCGGGACTGGAAACAGCGATATGGGATTTATATGGAAAAAGAAACAACCGGTCCATTGCGGAAATGATCGGGGGAGAACGAAAGCAAGTTGCCGCCGGAGCAGTCGTTGCCGCTAAAAACAAGAAAGAAGCGATTGAACAAATAGGAAAATTCCACGACCTTGGATATCAGCGAATAAAAATCAAAATTCAACCGGGGCTTGATTATTCCTATATAAAGGAGATTCGCAATCAGTTTCCCGATCTTCCGTTAATGGTCGATGCTAATTCTGCTTATTCATTGGATGATGTAAAAAAATTGCAGGCTCTTGATGAATTTCAGTTGATGATGATTGAGCAACCATTGGGGGACGATGATCTAGTCGAACATGCGATTTTACAAAAACAAATCCAAACACCGATTTGTTTAGATGAAAGTATTGTCAGTTTCCACGATGCAGAAAGTGCGATTCAATTAGGCAGCTGCCAAGTGATGAATGTGAAAATTGGACGTGTCGGCGGATTGCAAAATGCACTGGACATCCATCATTTATGTAGAAAAAATCAAATTCAATTATGGTGCGGCGGCATGATTGAGTTTGGGATTTCAAAAGCGTTTAACCTTGCACTCGCCTCATTACCCGGCTTTACCCTTCCCGGCGATATACCGGCTTCGACAAACTATTGGGAGGAAGATATTACCGAACCGGAAATTGAAGTAAAAAACGGGTGGATTTCTGTACCCGACAAAGCGGGAATCGGCTTTTCCATAAATCAAAAACGATTGCATGCAGTGACAGTACATAGGGAAATTTATCAAAAACGTGCTGTTTAGGAAACAGGGCCGCTTTGTGCGCGACGTACAAACTGGTTGGCAAAGGCTGTTCATCATTATTTTCATTCTTATTTGAGATTCGCATATTTTAAAGACGGCTGGGATGTTTCATCGATATAAAAGAGGATTTTTTGCTCAAAATAGTGATGAGAACAGGGCTCGTCGCCAAAATTGAGCATTTCCCGCCTCAAAACGACGACGAGAACGGGGCTCGTCGCCAAAATTGAGCATTTTTCACCTCAAAATGACGACGAGAATGGGTCTCGTCGCCAAAAAATAGAGTTTCCTGCCTCAAAACGACGACGAGAACGGGGCTCGTCGCCAAAATTGAGCATTTTTCACCTCAAAATGACGACGAGAATGGGTCTCGTCGCCAAAATTGAGCATTTCTCACCTCAAAATGACGACGAGAACGGGTTTCGTCGCCAAAATTGAGTCTTTTTCGACGTAAAATGGTGACGAGAATGAGGCTCGTCGCCAAAAAATAGAGTTTCCTGCCTCAAAACGACGACGAGAACGGGGCTCGTCGCCAAAATTGAGCATTTTTCACCTCAAAATGACGACGAGAATGGGGCTCGTCGCCAAAAAATAGAGTTTCCTGCCTCAAAACGACGACGAGAATGGGGCTCGTCGCCAAAATTGAGCATTTCTCACCTCAAAACGACGGCGAGAATTAGGCTCGTCGTCAAAAAATAGAGTTTCTCACCTCAAAACGACGACGAGAACAGGGCTCGTCGCCAAAAAATGATGTTTTCCACCCAAAAATGGTGACGAGAACGAGGCTCGTCGCCAAAATTGAGCATTTCTCACCTCAAAACGACGGAGAGAATGGGTTTCGTCGCCAAAAAATAGAGTTCTCCGGCTTAAAACGACGACGAGAATGGGGCTCGTCGCCAAAAAGTCGAGTGTCCCGCCTCAAAACGACGACGAGAACGGGGCTCGTCGCCAAAAAATGATGTTTTCCACCCAAAAATGGTGACGAGAACAGGGCTCGTCGCCAAAAATAAGCATTTCTCACCTCAAAACGACGACGAGAACGGAGCTCGTCGCCAAAATCGAGCATTTCTCACCCAAAATTGGCGACGAGAATAAGTTTCATCAATTTATATGCTCTTCTAAGTGCGAAACCAAGATAGAACAAAACAAACAGGCTGTTCAAAAGAAGAATCCACTTTTGAACAGCCTTTCTTTTTAGTCAAATTTACTTTGTAAGTCTTCCGCTAATTTAAAAACCATGATTCGTTCGCCGGTGTTTGTACTGATATCTGTGTAAAAACTTGTAACTTCATGACCGGTAATTTCAAAAATGATTTTTTTTAACTCATCTGCACCCGATTCTACCAAACTATTGCGATTCTCTTTGACAGACAGCAATCCTTCCTTATCTTTACAAAGTGAATATTCGGCAGGGGTTAAAATACCACGCAACGAAACAATAATCATATCACGTAAAATATCTGATTTTACAGAAATGGACCCGCGTCCTAGATATGTTTTTTCCCAATGTGTTAAAGCTTTGCTGATCTCTGCCTCAAGCGCTCCTTTTGTTTTCTCCATCATCTTTTCCCTTTCTTTATCTATATCTCTAAACCATCATGATAAAATTATATCAAATAACGAAATGTATCCATAATTTTTTTCAAACTTCCTTTTTACTACATTTTTGCAAAAGGAGCAATGCTCAAATTTCAATCATCACGTCCAGCTTATCCATTGGCCGTCCGAATCGATAGAAGCAAGTCGAATCCAACCGTTAGTCAGTTTTTGTTTCAATAAAGAATTTCCTTCAAGTAAACGCTCGATGTATTTTCTTGGAGCTTGAATAACAACAAGCAATCGTAATGGTTCATGAAAATATTCACGATCTGACTGCATAACCGATTGCCATGGCAGACCTGTCAGTAAGTCACTGGCATTCCCCTGCATGATACCAATACCGGCAGTTACAGTCTGGGTTGTTTTATTTCCGCTTCCATAATAATGGGGTGCAACGGTTGAAGCATAGTATTGCAAATTTATCCACTGGGCAACCGTTACCGGACCGGATATAATGTTATTAAGGATGGTGCCGTCCTGGTCCTTCCGCCAATCATAATTGTGTAAGAACGAGCGCCCCTCCAGGTTACAAGCTTCAGTTAATTTCCGTTCACCGATAATAAAACTGGCATTTTTGGCTAACCCCCACTCCGGACGAACTTCACTCCAATCTTCCGCCAAACGTCTTGCTTCCTTACTTGGGTCTCTATCATTGCGTTTATAAGACGGTATTTGAATTATTCGCTCTGCATTTGCTTCTTCATGAACTTGAGGAAGTGCAGCTTGAACTTGTTCAAAAGCCTCCTTTGCTCTCTCTGAAAGATTGGGTACATCCAACCAGCGTAGTTCATCAAGTGATGTAATATGCTCGGCAGCCACAAACACCGTGTCATGTGGAATGACAATTCCTTCTTCAGCTAATGCTTTTCTAACTTCCTGATCGTTACACACTGAAGTTAATACTCTTGCATTAAACCCGCTCGACGCTCCCCCGCAAGCACCACAATCGAGACTTGCCGCATAAGGATTATTCGTACTAATACTTCCATGGCCGCAAATAACGATAAGCGGCGCAAACTGGTCCGTGAGTCCCATCGTCACTAATGCTTGCCGGGCAAAATGAATTTTTTCCTCCTTAGAAAATCCTGTTGGTATAGACTGTGTAGCTCTTTCCTTCCGATCCAAAGTAAGTTGGGTGGCAGGTTTCTTTGCCCATGATTTTCGCATTTTTCGTAAACTATTTCCGGCTCGTCGTGGCATAAAACTTCTCGCCAACGTTTGTAAACTTAACCAAGGACCGCTAATTTCCGGAAGTAACATACTTGACATTAATTGCTGTTTTAAGTTTTTAAAGGTATGTGAAAAGGAACCGGCTACCTGTTGTCTTTCTAAATAATTTTTTAACTCGGGAACAGCTGACGTTTCCCGAATTTTATATTGTGGCTTAAACATGACCGGCAAAGATGGATGAACATGGTCACTCCCAAGTTCACATGTTTCGATCGGTAGGCCAAAAAACCCGGCAGTTCCAATTGTTTCAAACGGACCGGCTTTTTCCAATTTGCGTCGGAACGGTTCCGAGCGAACATCGATACAAAAGACAAACTGCGCATTCGGTTTCGTTACATGATTGAAAGAAGGATTTTTTTCAGTAATGATTCTCCGCAACTCATCTTCATACGTTTCCTCCCATGCTTGTAACCATAATTGATTACGGACAATTTCATCAAAATGAAGTGCTAACGAGAGCCTCGATTTTATTTCGGAAAAAGACAAATGAAACCAACTATCGGCAGGTAATTTTCCCCAATTCGCCCATGATTGTAATAGTTCTTCCATCCTCCCTGTTTGGTTTTGTTTTTGCTCTGGTAAAGGGAGGTATTTTTTGATTAATAGCCATTCGGTCGTAAGTCGAGCAGCCAAGTATTCGGTAAGCAAATTTTCCTCACCTTGAACATTTTCTGCTCGCCAAAGCATCATCCCCGCCCACCCCGGTAAACAAAGCAAATGAGCTTCCAAATAAGATTGAATTTCAGAATAAGGAATGCCAAGTTTTAACAAGGCTTCCTCAAGTGCAGTCGTTGCAGCTTCAGGGGTTTGTAATAATTCATCACGATATTGTTTAAAATTTGGATCTAATTGCGCAGAACTTCTCCATGCAAAATAAAATCCATTTTCCCGGTAAGGCATTGACAAAACTGCTTGAGAGCGATCCAAATACAATTTACACCACTTTATCATATATTGATTTAATAGATTCGCGGCTTTGAGGGTGCCAATTTGTTCCAGTTGCTGACTCAAAGTTTTAATAAATAGTTTTTCTTCTATATCATGACCGAGCCGTACTAATTTCTTTGCCACTGATTTTATTTCCGGGCTCATATTCTTTTTCTTGCCATCACTGAAATCCATTAATGCTGGCAAACAAAATTTCTTTGCTAGATTATCGGGTAATTCTGTGACATTCCTCTCAAGCCATTGATCAAGCTTTGCAATTAAATGACCTTTATTAATTTTCCCGGATTCCCAAGCAGATTTAATCATTTGTTTATCGGGGAAAATATCTACATCGACAATCCCCTTTAATTTCCTTGCCACTTGTTCAAAAGGAAGAGATTCCATACCGTCCCAAGGATTCCGTGCCGCGAATTTATCAATCGGGCCGTAGGGGGAAATTACTTTTGCAGCAGAACTTACCAATTCAACAAGATTCAGACTTAGTAAATCCGCTTCTTTTTCAACTGTCATTCGTTTAGCTAATGTTGTACTCAACGGAAGCTCCCTCCTTGCAAAGGTATTTGTGCTAAATATTTTGGATGGCTTTCAATTAATTCTTGATCCGGTTCCCCTAATCGAAGCAACCAAAAATAAACTTTTGCATAAAGCGGTGAAGAACGGTGGCTCATTAACCAAGCACTAAATAAACTTCCAAGTGTTAAAATGAGTAAAACGAAAACACCGGCAATAAATGAGGATGTCCCGGCAACCGATTCATGAACTTCATGCAAAATTTCATGAAATCCCCCTTGTACAATCAAATATACCGCTCCCGTTCCGATAAACAGCAACCCGCCAACAAAACGACCCATTTGTTCGTTGCTCCTTGCAACAAGCTGAACCCATGAAAATGCAACCGACCAACCTAAAATAATGGCACTAACCAATTGATAAGAATGATTAGGAGAAGAGAACCAAATGGCAATTCCTGAACCTAAACCAAGTATAATTCCGATAAAAATCAAAACCGGTGAATGATGTCCGGTTGCCAGCTTTATCTTATCTTTATTTTGATCAAAAACAGAACCCGATTGCAGGAATAAGGTAGCTTTAAATAATCCGTGAAGCACCGCGTGGGTAATGGCTGCCGCATATGCCCCTAAGCCGCACTGAATAAGCATAAATCCCATTTGGGCAATCGTAGAACCGACAAGTTGCCGCTTGTAATCGACTTGGACCAGCATGATACCCGTTCCAATTAATATAGAAAAACTGGAAATAACAATTAGAACGGTTTGGGAAAGATTCTCTTGAACAAGGGGGGCAAAACGGGTTAACAACATTCCCCCTGAATTGACAATCCCCGCATGCATGATTGCCGAAACCGGTGTCGGTGCAACAACGGAATTTAGTAGCCATTTCCCAAAAGGCCATTGAGCTGCCGGTATAAGAACCGCTGTAACCAATAACAAGTTCATCCCGGTTTTTTCCCATGAATGTAAAATTTCTGTCTCACTAAGAGCCATTGATAAATGCCATTCACCGGTTTTTTCGCTTAGCCAAATGACCGCTGCCAATAGGAAAAGCCAACTAATCAAAAACATTCGACCGGAACTCAGTGCTGCTTTTTTCGCTACTTGCCATTCCCGCTTCAAACCAATTAGTAAAAATAACCCGAATAAAGTGGCGCCAAAAAAGAACAACAACAGACGGAGATCATCACTAAACCAAGCAAGTGCATTGGAAACAGTCGTCAGTGTAAAAAGAATGAAGTATTTTCGATAAGACCGGTCTCCAAATAAATAACGGACAGAGAACTTTTGTAAAATAAGGCTAATTGTTAGAACAAATGAGGCTAAAACCCACGATAAAGAGTCTAGTCGCCATGGTCCTATGACAATACTTTCATGTAGATAAAATATTGCCAAGAGAGCAATGATCGGCCCCGGTACAAGTAAACACAGGTGGATTTGTAAAAACGATAAAGGTGTTTTTGGATGCAACAGGATCATTCCGCTTAAAATTGGGAATGCAATTATGATAAAAAAGACGTTCATGATGAAATTCGGTTCAATTTGTGCATGCATGGAAATCCCCCCTGTTGCGATATAATTTTTTTCGAAGCTGTCTATCTTTACAATTCATCCTCATTTATTTCTTTCCTTTCCAACACAACTTTGACAAATAAAAAACCGACAATTTCATCCGTTGTATGGCATTCAATTACCATAAAACGTGGAAATTGTCGGTTTACGATTAACGAACCGGTCCTCGGTTTTTAATCCGTCTACCTATTATTCAATTAATTTGGGCAATAAAAATGACCCGATCTATAATATTATTTCAAATAAAGTACACCGTTCAAAAATGTAATTACCGTTACATCCTTTTTCATACCGCCAATTCATCATTAACGATATGCTAAAGGTTCATTACATTCAAAACATAATTTTATAAGTTATAATACTAATTCGAAAATCATCTGTCAAGTAATTTATTACATTCATTTTTTGTAGGTTCCTTTGCAGCTACTCTATTTCATTAACATGTTCCATACCGGATTAGATTTTTACTTGAGTTTCGCGCCCCAAAGACAGGTTGGGATTTCGTCGTCAAAAATGAGAGTTTCTCACCCAAAATGTCGACGAGATGAGGTTTCGCTGATTTATTTGTTTGACAAGGTGCGAAACTTAAGTTTTATATTATCTTTATCAGAATACCAAAATATAACGAATATTGTTTATATTTTAGATAAAATCTGTTAAAATTCCGTAATAGCCGATTGCCGGGCGAAAACTTCTCACCCGCTAACCGGAACATAAATAAAATTAGGATTACAAGTCGATTTTCTTTTCAATTAAGTAAGCTGTTCCTAAATAGAGTACAATCAATTCAATAATATTATATATACTTGATGCAATATTAAGCTTGAATATGCCTGTTTCTGAACTAATGCTCACCTCGTTACCTATACTTATTTCAAAATTATATAACTCTTCCATCGTTCCCATTTTAAATGTGTTAATATCAAAATAATAAGGAAACAGCTCAATAATTTGGACTTGGATAAATGCTAGAAGTCCGCTTAAAACTAAAAAGATAACAAACCATAAGCCGCCAATTTTTTTATTTCTAAACGTTACTCGGCCAAGTGCCATTGAAAAATAAATTAGAATAAAGAAATTAGCTAAATTGAAGATTCCACCAATAACACCGATAATTATTTCCTTCACTGAAACGACTTGACCTACAGCTTTGAACAGTTCGGAAAAATCAAACTCAGAAGTGCTAAAAATAGAAATCATCATTAAATTATATAAAAAGATGGCCAGCCCTAAAATAAAAAACCAAAACATTGCAACAAGTAACTTCGCCCCAACGATTTGATTTCCCGTTAAAGGAAGCGTAAAGGTTAAGTAACCACGATCTTCATATAATTCATTTTTGAAAGAGCTGACTATATATAAAAAGGTTGCCAAGCTCGTACCAAACAGGACGAGTACAGAAAGTGTCATGAAAATCGCTCCGAAATTCAAGAAATTTGAACTATCTCTTGAATACATATAAATTCCGGTAATTAATATCAAAACCAATGCTAAAATCCCTAATAAAATTTTGTACGTGCCTTTAATTTCATATTTCATTAATTTAACCACGTATAACTCACCCCTCACCAAATATTTCTTTATAAATTTCTTCTATTTGTTTAGCTTTTTCTTCCCTAAGTGCTTCTGCATTTCCAGTTAAAACGATCTGTCCATCTTTTAAGAAAACAACTTCATCAAACATGCTCTCCATATCTCTGACCAAATGTGTCGTAATAATCATTGAGCTATCTTCATTATAATTATTAATAATCGCATCTAAAATCTGGTCTCTAGCTACCGGATCAACACCGGCAATCGGTTCATCCAAAATATACAACTTTGCATTTCTCGACAAGACAAGAGCAAGATTTAATTTTTCATGCATCCCTTTTGATAAACTGTCAATTTTCATACTTCTGTTCAAATTCATAAAAGCCAGCAATTCATTAAACTTTGCTTCATCAAAATCTGTGTAAAAATCTTTGTACATATGGCTGGCATCTTCAATTCGCATCCATTTATACAGAAAATTTCGATCAGGTAAATAGGAAACAGCAGATTTCGTTTTCACCCCGACTTTATTTCCGTCAATCAAAACTTCTCCACTCGTTTGCCTTAACAGTCCTGTTAAAATTTTTATCAGCGTCGTTTTTCCGCTGCCGTTCGGTCCTAGGATACCGACCACTTTTCCTCGTTCAATATTCAAGTTAACGTTGTCCAATGCTGTTTTGTTTGCATATTTTTTTGTCAGATTGTTTATTTCCACGATATTGCTCATATGCTCTCCTCCTTATTGGTCCATTCTGAAACCATTTTTTTTATAGCATCTATTCTAAAACCAAGACTTCCCATATCGAGGAAAAACTGATTTATCAGTTCGGCTGCTCGATCCTTTTTCAAGTTTTTTATTATATCTGTATCCTCAGTTACAAACGTCCCCATGCCTCTTTGTGTAAAAACCAGTTTTTCCCGCTCCAGTTCCTGGTAAACCCTTTGAATCGTATTCGGATTTACTTTCATCTCTTTTGAAAATTCTCGTACAGATGGCAATTTATCACCCCCATTTAGTTCGCCCGATGCAATTTTTGTTTTTATTAGGTTCATAATTTGAATATAGATTGGTAAATTACTATTGAATTCCATTTTTTCACCCCCAATACCTCCGTGTCTTAGTGTCCTAATCAAATGGTACACTAAGACAATTTCCATGTCAAGAAAATCGAGTCATTTTTTCCCAAAGTCCACTTTTTATTTATTCCTTGACCTTATTGTTTGCCAAACTATAAAGAAAACTCGGCGATTGCCGAGCCTTTAGGCGAAAGCAAAGCCGTAGTTCACCGAAAAAATATAAAATTTTTTCGGCTGCGATGTATTCCAGTGAAGCTTTCCTTATGCACTTATACTTAATTCTTAAAATTTCCAACTACGTCGAATTCGCTTCTTTGCTGGTAATTTATACTTTCTTAACGTATTAAAAAAGAGCCGACCATTTCCGATCGACACCTTTTGTATAGTTCATTTATTTGCGCTGTACTCCCAATATAATAAGTAGAATGACAAAAAATTTCATTAAATCACTTTACTTTTCCTTAAGAGTCGAATATTATTAAAATACTAATTACCAGAAAGCGAGGGATGTTTTATGAAAAAGCAAGTTATGAAGGATAACAAGCAACTGAACATATTTGCACAGCCCTCGTATCTATGTTTGTAATTCTCCTTTTTGGGAATGGTAGATATCTTATGGGCAGTGCCGGCTCATAGGGTTTTATTTTTCAAGGACCGTATGTGCGGTCTTTTTATTTTGCCAAAATTTACCTTTCCTAGGAGAAATCGAAATTGAACTTACAAGATTTAGGTTGGAATGAAACACTACAAAAGGTTTTTACGAAATATCAGCAAGATGGATTTACTGTAGGGAGAATTACCCTTGAACATAAGAATATGTATCGAGTTATGACTGACAATGGCGAATATTTTGCCGAAGTATCCGGAAAATATCGTTTCGAAGCAATTTCTCGAGAGAATTTTCCTGCAGTTGGGGATTGGGTTATTCTTACTGAGCGAATAAATGAAGGGAAAGCCACGATTCACCACTTATTGCCAAGATTTAGTAAGTTTTCGCGAAAAGTAGCCGGAAATACAACAGAAGAGCAAATTATTGCAACTAATATAAATACAGTCTTCATTGTTCAATCTTTAAACCAAGATTTTAATCCAAGGAGACTTGAACGCTATCTATTAATGGCTTGGGAAAGCGGCGCAAATCCCGTTGTCGTGCTGACAAAAGCTGATTTATGTGATGGTATTGAAAAATATAAAAGTAGTGTAGAAACTGTAGCTTTTGGAGTGCCTGTCCATGTAGTTAGTGTGGTCAATCAAACCGGTTTAGAGGAGATTATGGAATACTTTGAAACTGGAAAAACGGTTGCTTTACTCGGTTCTTCAGGTGCCGGAAAATCAACTTTGACAAATTATCTTTTAGGTGAAGAAAAACAACTTACACAAGAAATTCATGAAGGAGACGGACGTGGAAAACATACTACCACTTACCGCGAGCTAATCTCGTTACCTAATGGCGGATTAATTATTGATACACCCGGAATGCGGGAACTCCAGTTATGGGAAGCAGATTCCGGTCTTTCCGAAAGTTTTAAAGATATTGAGGAACTTGCGAAACAATGCCAATTCCGAAATTGTTCACATCATAATGAACCAAATTGTGCTGTGAAAGCTGCTGTTCAAAGTGGTGATTTAGATGAAAAAAGATTGCAAAGCTACTTTAAATTACAGAGGGAACTCGCTTATTTGGAACGAAAAAATGATAAGCTTGCCCAAGTGGAAGAAAAATATAAGTGGAAAAAAATAAATAATCAGAATAAGCATAGAAAAAAGCCAATATAATTAAGTTATTTTCATAATTTTGCTCTAAAAAGTACATGGATTGGATGGCCAAACTTGTGAACATTTTGGTCTGGATAGCAGTAAGGTTGGATACAATTGGCAAGCCCCCAATTGCTTTACCTAACAGAATTGGTAAATTGGAAAATGCGAGTGACCCAAAGAAAATTTGAAGAAGCTTTCAGTCAAGTTTTTCAACTGAATAAAAATAGAATTGGTGCTATTACAAACTAAAAGTATTTTGGTTTTAGCGCTAATTTCCATTTTCCTTGATTTGGAGCACCTTTGATATATCAATCGCCCTTTGTTAGAGAGATCTAGTTCCAATAAAACAAATTTTTTTGGAGAAACTTCAAAACCTGAAATAATGAAGTGAACAACCGTTCATTCTTTCGCATAACTGTGTTATAATAAGGGTAAACTAGACATAATCTCCTATTAATGGAGGTGTCTTTATGAAAAATTTGTTTAATCAATCCACTGAATTTGAGAAAACAATTAAGGATGCGAGAAGTATGAATACAGTAAAATTAAGGGATATTGAATTGAGAGTAGAAAAGAACTCCAGAACCTATCTTGAAACATCCAACAGAGTTCTTTCAGAGATTCAGAAAAAGAACCTAAGAAGAGGTAGAGTTCGTCCTAAAGATCCTACTGAATCAAAAATTTTAGCCCGTTTCAGTAAAAGGTAGGAGTGAACAAAGTAATGGACATCATTCAAGCTAAAGAAATTTTAGCTCAATTAATCTACAAGCCAAAATATGAAGCAATGATTTATACAGCCTCTGTTGTCACACAATTATTAGCTCCCTTTGGTATAAAACCAATTATTGTAGGGGGGCTGTCTGTTGAAATTTATACACAGCAAGAATATGCAACTAGGGATATAGACTTTGTTTCCGACGGGTATCAGAAAATAACGGATATCCTTTTTTCTTTGGACTTTAAAAAAGAAGGTCGACATTTTTATCGGGATGATATTGAAATTGCCATTGAGATTCCAGATAACTATTTAGCCGGGGATTATTCCAAGGTTAACAAAGTCCAAATTGATGATGATGGGCATTATGTTTACCTAATTTCAGCAGAAGATATTATCTTAGACAGATTACGTGCGGCGGTTCATTGGCATTCGGAAGAGGATTCCATATGGGCATTTCGTTTGTTATCCCGAAATTTCACGCATGTGGACTTAGATTATTTGCGGAATCGTACAGAAACAAAGTCAGAACGAGAAGTATTAGAAGAATGGATTGAACAATTAGAACGAGATTTTCCTTCAACATCCGAATGAACTTCGGTTTTTTTTATAGAAAAAACGTGCCATTTTATGACGAAAAAAAGGAAAACATTTATTTTTCCTTTGATTTGTGAAAAAGAGATCCCGTTTAAGTTGGGATCTCTTTTCGTTCTAGTATAAGAAAGTATAAAAATACAAGCAATTAACTTGGGATTGGTTTTATTGTCTAGCTACGAGCGCCAGCGACTAGCAAACTTCACTCCCCTCCACTACGATAAGTCAACATCGGCTCGTCCCTCGCCGTGTTTCCTTTTCCTCGAAAATGCATTCGCATTTTCTTCGTGCGGTGTCTATTCGAGGAAGCAAGTCTGTTCTCATTGCGGGGCGCTCCAGTTTGTACGTCGCTAAGCGGGCGCTCTGCGCTTTTCTTATTAACGAATTGATTTAATATATCTTCTCATATAGAGTGCCATCCAACCGAATGCCAAGAGGATTACTCCCAGCACCAACAAATTGTATTCGTTTGTTGCTGTACTTGGAAGTACATACCCTTCTTCCGGCAAAACTGTTTTTGCAGTTAAATCTTGGTCAGATACAGTAAAAGTACTAAAATGTGTTGTGTTAACACTTACTTTTCCTTCTTTATAAACAGCACCCGGAACTAATTCCCATTGTTTTTTTGTTTCGTTAAAGTAGTAAACATTTAGTTCTTTCAAATGATCATTTCCTACCTCAAACGTAATGGTAACCGGTGCACTTAGATTAGTAATTTTCGCTCCGTTTTCATCTAATATGTTAAAATCATATACGGCACTCACTGCTTCTTTTATATCTTTCATCCGCTTCATCTGAACTTTAACCTTGCTGTCAGGAAAGACCGAAGCCGACATTTGAAGTGAAACATCTTCATTAGTTAATAGGATACTAACACCTTTTTCTTTTAATAAGCGAACTTGTTCTTTTGTTAAAACGAATTCAATATTTTTACCGGTTACTTCAACTATTAATATGCCATTTTGTTTTAATATTGTAATTGAATTATCGTCGATTGTCACCTTACCATTTTTCACAGTTGCATTCACTTTAACATTTTCCTTTAACTCTGACTCAGGTGTTTGTTGATCAGGATCTATCGGTTTTTGTCCACCATCCGACGGGTTTTCCGGATCTGTTTGATCAGAATCCCCCGGGTCTGTATCTCCCGGAACCTCAGGTTGTTCAGATTGATCACGTGCCAAAATAATCGTTCCTCCAAGGTCTCTTGAAGGCATTTTAACCGTTATCTCACCTTTGTCATTTACTGTATAGGTTTGTCCGCTATACAAATCCGTTACAGAAGCACCTGCAGGATAATCAATCTTAAAAGTTGCCTCTTTAGCTTTCTTAGAAGTGTTTAATCCGACATAGAGAGAATCCCCTAAATACTCCCGTTTAAAAATAGAATATTGTTCTTCGTTCCCACCTCTAACAAATGTTCTTGTTCCTTTAGAAAATATTTTTGAATAGTCTTTTCGAATGTTTAATAGTTTTTTGTAATGATCATGAATGGCTACTGCTGTTTGATCGCCACTTTCATATTTATCCCACGGCATGGAACCTCGGTTTTGGCCAAACTGTTTTATAACATCGCCTTCTTTTTCCCAATCAGCCTTTCCGGATTTTCCTAATTCTTCTCCGTAATAAATGACCGGTTGTCCTTTAGAAGTAATTTGCAAGGCTGCAGCTACTAAGAGTTTACCTACGTCACCGTTAACGTATTCTGATAAAAACCCATTTTGGTCATGGCTACTTAAAAATTGTCCGAATGTTGCAGTATTGTCTATTTTTGCATTACGCTCCCTCAGATATTGTTCTACTCCTTCAATATTCCCGTTTAAAAATTCCTTCGCTTTTTCTTTAAAATCAAAATCTAACAGTGAATCCATTTGTCCTGAACGGAGGTAACCTCCATCATTATTTATACTTGCTCCCCAATATTCACCAATTAGTTTAAAGCCGGGATCAATTGCTGTTAAAGTGTTTTTAAACGCCATCCAAGTCGTTGAGTCGACATGCTTTACCGTATCGACCCGGAAGTAATCGATTGTATCTCCCCGATCCGTTCTTGCCTTTTCCAACCAAGCGGTTTGCCATTCAATGATTTTTGCACGAACGGCAGGATCTTCTGTTTTCAAGTCAGGCAAATGATCGAGTTCACCACGAACAACCGGGTCTTCATCAACATCACGAAGCATCCCTTCAAGACGAGCTCTTTCCACATCAGTCGGTAAATATAGTGCATCTTGTTTCCAAGTTTCTTCAATATCCTTCATTCCGTAACCGGCATGATTCAAGACGACGTCCACCATAATTTTAATGCCACGGTCATGGGCTTTTTTAATAAGTTCCTTAAAGGTATCTATATCACCTAATGTCGGGTCTAATGATGTGAAATCTTTTGCCCAGTAGCCGTGATAAGCAAATTGTTTAGCCTCTAATCCATCGACGGTTTTGAAATCTAATCCTTTATTAAAGTCAATATTATCAACAATTGGTGTAATCCAAATTGTATTAATCCCTAAATCTTCAAGGTAATCAAGCTTTTCTATAATTCCTCGGAAATCCCCTCCATGATAAGCTTCACTGTGGGTAGGGTCATAACCGTGCTCCGGATTATTACTCTTGTCCCCATCATAAAAACGATCGGTTAACATAAAGTAAATCCGAGCCTCATCCCAATCGAAGTCCAGCTCCCCTACCGATGTTCTTGGTGCCACATCAATTTCAACAGTTTGATCATGTTTATTCCCAAATTCATCAACAAGAGTTATTTTAATTTCTTTTTTACCGGCAACAACGGTATCAGCCGCAGCAATAGTTAATGCTTGTAATTGGGGGTCAATATTTACTTTCGGTTGACCTCCTAGAGCTGTGAGATCAGCATACATTTCTTGAAAACCAATCTTTTCCTCCGAGTTAATATCGAAAGAAAGAACTGCATTTTCATTGTATGTAATCTTATTTGGACTAGTTTTTGCATTAATGGATACGCTAGGAATCGTGTACGTAATGGTTGATTTTCCATCAATTGTATTTTTCGGATCTGTCACTTCGCTAGTCGTACCATCTTTTGTAACCAGGAAGCTGTATTCATAACTTCCGGGTTCGAGATTTTGTAATGTGTATGAAAAATATTCATTTTTCTTATCATAAACCATCGAATATTCTTTTCCAGCAATTTTTACTTTTACATCATCAATGGTATCCATTGCATCATTAGCGAATAATGTTTCATCTCGATAATAAAAGGTTACATTTCCATCTTCTAAAATTGGCCCTTTTACTGTCGGAACAACATATTGTCCGGGAACTCCTGTAACAACGGTAACTTTTGTTATAATAGAATCCTTGTCAATTTTTATATTGTGATCATCGCTGTCAGGTGAAATTTTTGCCGTATTCCAATCCGTTCCTTTTCGGATTAAGAAACCGATTGATTCCCTTGTAGGAGAAATTTCAATATCTGCAATTGCCGTGTCACCTTCATATTTTTGAAAGTCAATTTGGTCATTTTTAACTCCGGTGTTCCAAACCCAAATGTTCCAATCTGTAAAATCTTTATCAGGTCTTACATATTTAAGACGGACATACCGCTTCACGTCTTCTTTTACAGTAAAGGTCAACGTTGCTTTAGCTTCACCGGATGTGGCTGTAATGACAATAGTGCCGGGCTTTTTACCGGTAACTTTACCTGTCCCATCAACAACGGCAACGGATTCATCTGATGATGTCCATTTTATTTTTTCTCCTAACATTTCTTGATCAAATTGGTCACGTACAACAGTAGATAATTGTGTACTGTATGATTCAAAAACAGATGAATCTCCATGAATTGTTATCGTTTTCGGTACTAATTTAGTGACATAAACCTTAATAGTTGCTTCGACATTTCCTGCAGTTGCTGTAAGGATAGCATCTCCTTCATTTAACGCAACAATTTTTCCATTTACAACTTTGGCTACTTCATCATTAGACGAAGACCAAGTAACTTTTTCGCCTGTTAAGATTCGGCCTTTTTGATCTTTTACATAGGGCACGATTGTTTTCGTATCGCCTAGGTTTAAAGCGATTTGATCGATGGTAAAATCGATGGATGAAACTTCCGGAGTGTATTCTTCTTCCGCGTCATCATATAGAACCATCATTGAGAGCGGAGCAACAGATACTTGATTGCCATTAATTGTCCGGATTGTTTCTGTACCTGCCTTTTGATCATCAACGACCACTTTCCATTCAGAGTTAGAAGGCAAGGCAATTTCTTTTGAAGTATTATTAGCATTATAAATAACGATAATATTTTTCCAAGAATCGTTATTGGCAAAATTCTTCAATTCGAATACAACTATATTACCATCTGATTTTATCACTTGAAGATTTTGTTCAATAGCTTCTTTTGTATCTAAACGAAAGGCAGGGTGAGATTTTCTTAATTCAATCAGACCTTGGTAATAATCAAATACAGGCTTATACTGATCTTTTAGTTCCCAGCGAATCATATTAATGCTGTCTGGGCTTTTATAGCTGTTATGGTCACCATACTTACTTCTTAATATTTCTTCACCGGCATGAATAAACGGAATACCTTGTGATGTAAGTACAATGCCATTTGCAAGTAGACTACGTTTTACGTATTCATTATCTAAAACATTGTCTTCGGTAATGATTTCATGAGGACTCTTTGAAACATCGATATTTGCAACTTTCATAATCTTATCCCATAAATTTAAATTATCATGGGCTGTAACATAGTTAATGCTTTCAGATGCCCGGTTCGTAAAATCGTCAATGGCACCTTTTACTCCTTTGACAATATCACCTTCTCTTCCTACGGCACCGGTGGCAAATCCTGCACTTGCATCATCACTTCCACCTTTAATTGCACTGCGAAAATTATCATTGAAAACAGCATATCCACGATCCTTTTGTATTCCTTTATAGTTTTGTAAGGAAGAATCTAAGCTTGAAGTTCCTCCTGTCCAAGGCTCCCCATATATTAGAATAGATGGATCAACTTCCTCTTTTAATTCCTTCGTTAATTCAGTCATTGTTTGTTTATCGATTAGGCCCATTAAATCAAAGCGGAAACCGTCAATTCCGTATTCTGAAGCCCAATATTTAACAGAATCTTTAATGTATTTTCGAACCATCGGCCTTTCAGATGCTACTTCGTTCCCAGTACCGGAACCGTTCGTAATTTTCCCTTTCTCATCCGTACGATAATAATATCCCGGAACGATAAGATCAAAAGGTGATCCTCCCTGTAATTGAGAACTTTCCGGAATATATGTATGGTTATAAACGACATCCATAATGACACGGATTCCTTGATCGTGTAAAGCTTGGACCATTTGTTTAAATTCTTGTACTCGTGCTGTCGGGTTTGTAGGATCAGTCGAGTAAGAGCCTTCCGGAACATTAAAATGAACCGGGTCATATCCCCAATTAAATTTTGGATCTTTTGAATTAGAATTATCCACGGTTAGCTCATTCACAGATCCGAAATCATAGACCGGAAGTAGGTGAACATGAGTTATTCCTAATTCTTTTAACGAATCGATTCCCGTTTTTATTCCGTTCGTTCCGGTTGTTCCTGTTTCTGTAAACGCTAAATATTTCCCTTTATTTTCTTCGCTTATTCCGGAGTTTTTATTAATCGAAAAATCTCTAACGTGAAGTTCATAAATGACTGCATCAGTGGCAGAAACGAATGGTGGCTTCACGTCAGGTTGGAAATTTTCAGGATCTGTACTGTTAAGGTCGATGATTGCTCCTCGCTGACCGTTTGCAGATGTAGATCTGGCATAAGGGTCTACAGCATAATTTGTTGTACCATCTGCAAATTCCACTTTATACATATAATATTTATTTTTCAGGTCATCTTTCATTGTTACAGACCAAACGCCATTTTCCGCACGTGTCATAGGTGTTTCTCTTCCGTCCGTATGATCGGTTACGAATGCGCCGTCATATTTACCGGCATTTTCATAAATGGCAACGCTTACTTTTTTCGCAGTAGGTGCCCATAATTTAAATGTTGTTTTCTCCGGTGAATATGTATATCCAAGATCGTTACCTTCATAGTAGAAAGAATCATCATTCAATATATTACGCATAATAACTGTTGTACCTTTATAACGATCTGCTTCAACACGATAAATATTCTGAACGTTCACTTGTGTTGGATCTGTGATGGTCAGTGTACCTTGTGTGCTTGAAGTCTTTGTAAAAGTTGTAGGAATTTCTTGATTCGTTTCGTTTTCTATTAATCTAAATTGATCACTGTCTTTTAAATCTGTGTTTACTGTTAAATGGATCGTATCTTTTGCATCCATTAAAGCAACTTCTATTTTTACATTATCTACATTATCTACTAAACTAAAAACAGAATTTCCATCTTTTTGATTAGGGTTTAGCGGATCTGTTGTTGATTGGTCCCAACTTCTGTTATTTAAGATAAACTTATACTGGTGTTCCCCATATGACAAGTCCTTCAGGTTTGCTGTAAATACTCCATTTTCCAAGGTCATTTCAACGGCGGTATTTAAATCCCAGTTATTAAATGAACCAATTACAAATGCACGGGTCTCCCCTTGATTCGGGGAATAGTTAAATGTCACACTCCCGTCTGAATTAATGATTGGGCTTTGAACACCCAACGCTTCTGTGCTAACGTTTGCACTAATTATTGCACTTGAAAACAATTGTAGCACTAAGGTGAAAATCATTGTTAAAGAAAATAGTTTTAATCTCTTTCTCCACAAATCGGCTCCTCCTCCTTGTTTTAATGTTGATTGAGTGATAAGTTTGCCTATTTCCAACAGAAAACATAGTAGTACATTAATTAGGAAAACTAGTGCAAACGTTTTCACTACCCCACATATATTAGATTACCATTTTTTTTGATTTATGGCAATTCTATTTTTAAAAAAATTATTAATTTGTTATATTTGTCATATTAGTAACTTGGAATTAACTGTTTTTTATTTCATGAACTAAAATTCGATTTCAAAATTGTATAAAGTAAACAATCAATATATTTATGTTCTTAAAATGATTAGATTTTCGCTTCGGATTACTATAACTAATGTAAGATATCTTGTGGTAAAAAATGGGCTATTTAAGAAATTAAAGTAGAAACAACTTCTAAAGCACAGGTAGAAAATCCTTTGGTATATAAGGTCAGAGCCATAGCATACAGCAAAGTGAAACAATGCTTTAGATCGTTACAGACACCTGATGCAGAAAATGACTTAAGAGTAGCAAAAAATTTGTATCAAGAATAAAAGCAAAGGAAAGTGATTTTTTTGGGGATTTATGATGAAATTAAATTACATGAAATTATTGCTTATAGCTTGGTTAATCTGATCTTGCAAATCTTGATGAAATCCAAATTTTTTATTTCCCCATATTCCTACTTATATATTATTATAATTTTGTTAAGTTTCCTGATATTATCTGAATCTCTTGGCATTAAAATTTATAAAGATTAGAAAAGAGCCTATAATAAAAAGGACGTTATTAAGATGAATCAAGATGTATAAAAAATTAAGCTTTCATCTTAAGCGTCCACTTCTATTTATATTCAAACATCAATTATACAGATTCCTCGAAAGTAATTTTTGGCTTATTAACAAAATGGGCAATTCTGCTTTTAAAGATTGGAAAAAAGTATTCTGCTTCTATATAATGCCTCGGTATACTGAAAATAACTTCTTGTCCATAATCATAAAATACAAAATGCCATTTTTTTAACGGAAGAAATAAGAACCTGTCTTGCTTTGCCAACACTTTCTTTTCGAATTTTACTTCAGCAATGCTTTGTAAATCGATGTACTCCCCTTCGTTAAACCAAAAATAATCCAAATAGTAACCTCTTATTCTTGTACGCACATTTTTTTAATCTTTTTAGCTTGAAAATATTTTAATAAAAGCCATATTGGTGCAAGGATAACTGGAATTATAAACCAATCACTTACCAATACTAAAAAAAAACGAAGATATAAATGATATCAATGCTATTGTATTATTCTTTTTGTCAAAAATCGGAATATAGTCATAGAAGATTTCATCAATATTCTTCTGATGTTTTTCGCGAAGGAAGTTTTGAAAATCAGTTACGTGTTCATTGAAAGTTTTATTATCCCAAGTTTCAAAATCTGTATAATGATCGTCAAGTCCGACGAGGTTGTAAGAGGTTGGAATAGATCCTGTATGATAAGCTCCTATTAACATTCGCATCCAACCTTTACTTTTAAATACAGGGTCTGCGGACTTAAACCGAACCACATAGTACATCAAGTTCTCATCAAATTCATATTCCTTCCATTCAAAAGAACCCATAATTTCCACTTCACTCGGAAATTTTTCAATTCCATCTTCATGGTTGTAAAAGATAAACCTCGCCGCTTCAGTCACAAAATAATTTTGAAAAACGGGATCTCTTGGTAAAAGTTCAGGCTTATTCTCATTAATAATTATAAAGGCTTCCTGTGAACCATCTGTACTTTTTAAAATTTCCTCTATTTCTTTTATCCCTATTTCAAGACCACGCTTCCACATTAATTCGATGTAAATTAGTCGAATCTGATTATCTTTCCATTTTAAAATGTTCTGTAAGGCATATGCCTCTTTATCCGTGCAAAACGAAAAATATAACGTTAATAAAAATCTTAAATTATACCGTATTTTTAAATACGAATCCTTCCAAACTTCATATGCCAATTCTTGTGTATAGATTTCGTGTTTTTCTAAATAAATGGCAAAAAGCTCCTCAAGTTCATTGTGAATATATTCTTTATTTAGAGGGTAATGCTCGGCTTTAAAGTATTGTTTTTCAATACCCATTGCCACAAAATAATGATAACACCACTCATACCAAGGATGAAAATACACTTGATGTTCCAGCAAAACATCAAGTAATAGGATAGTAGGCTCCTTTTCTTCAAGGATTCGGTTTCGTTCCTCATACTCCGGTACAAGCGAAACATGGTCATAAAACTGATGAAAAGTCTTCTTATAAAGGGAAATAGCTGATTCTGTATTTAAAACCAATAGAAAACTTAACACTTTTATCGCTGCTCTTAGTGAATAGCGTAGAATGTTCTATTCAATAACCGGAACCATATCTTCATGTATAAAAATACAAGCAGCTGTAACTAGAGCATATGATGGATTGTCCCATTCATCCTCACATAACGGTTTTATTTCGGCTGCTTTTTCCAGAAGCAAACACGCATCTTCCAATTCCAATTGATATTCCCATTTCTTCAAAGCTTCTATAGCTTTTTTTCGAATTCCTAAATTTTCTTCTTCCAATTGGTCGAGGATTACCTGCATTTCAGCATTCATCTTAATTACCCACCCTTTGCATGTCATTCAATCTTGATTTAATTTTCTGTAAAATTCCAGTCATAGATGCCTGTTCTAATCCCTATTCAACTTTTCTTATCGCTAAGCAAAATCCCACTTCGAGTATGAAATAATTTTCTTTTAATCATTAAATAGTTTTCAATTTCGTTCATTAAGTAAAATAAGTTTGCTCGCGTCTCAAACTCTTCTCTTGTTGCTGGCAATTCCGTTTTTCGTACCATCTCCCAACAATCTTCCAGTTTTTGCAAAGACAGTTCAGTTGTATCGCCGGAGTGCACATTTTTACTCAAAAACGCTAAAAAGTCAGCAAACATTTCCTTTTGTTTTACCTGGAGCTCCAATGATGAGACAATCGGAAGCATTCGTTTTAACAGCTCCAATTGCCTTTCCCGCATTTCCAAATAAAATAAGTCCTCATATTGTTTCCGAATCAAATGATTTTCGACATCTCTCAGAGCCATATTTTTTGCTTGATTGATAATATCTTCCGCTTCTATTAGTTCTTTTCCATTCCAGTTTCGCTCATGGTTTCGCAAATAGGCTGAAAACTCATAAAGGATAACACTGAACCGCTGCTCAATTTCTTCTTTAAAATTCTGGATATCCTCTTTGACACTTGGCATGTAGCTATTTACTAAAATAGCAATCCCGATTCCAATTAAAATGATATAAAATTCATTTAGCATAATTTGAAAATTCGTCTCCTTCAATGCATAGAGATGGAGGAAAACGACCATACTTGTGACAAAGCCACCTTGAATATGAAATTTGACCAGCAAAGGAACAAATAATAGAATAAAAACTGAAAAAACAATTGGATTATAACCAAAGACCTCTAAAAACAATCCGCCAAGAAGTAAAGACAACAGGCATGAAAAAAACTTGCCTTTAATTGTTTCCAACGACCTTTTCCTAGTTCTCTCAATACACATAATCACAATAATCCCGGCAAATGTAGAAAATTGTAATTGAAATAAATCAGCCAACCAAATGGCAAGTCCTGCACCCACGGCTGTTTTTAATGTTCGATAACCCATCCCAGTCATCCAAACGCCTTCTTCCTATTAAAAAAGTCTTTCCCGATTGGTTTTTTGGAAACTTTATTTTACTATGATAACAGATTTTTAACATATGGCTCAATATCCAATGAACTTACCGGTGGTTCAAAATTCTTTATAAATCCTCAAATCAAAAAAGCAACCAGCGTATGATTCCGGTTGCTTTTTTTCTACTGTTAAAGCCAAGTATCTAAGTACTTTCTTTTCCATTACATTAATACCAAACCCAACAAAGACAACGCCAAAATCCAAAAAGCAACCAGAGTAATATACCGGTTGCCCTTTTTTTCTACTGTTAAAGCCAAGCATTTAAGTACTTCTCTTTTCCATTACATTAATGCCAATTCCAACAAAAACAACGCCCATTAAGATTAAAATACTCATCGGCTGCAACAATTCACCCCAAGACTCTCCATAAATTGTGGCTCCTTTTAAAGCTTCCATCCCGTACTTAATCGGCATGAAATCCGCCAATTTCAATAAAACCGGTGAGGATACAATCTCAAGCGGCCAGTATGCACCGCCAATCATTGCCATACTGACCGAAATCAATGGGATAAGGGCATTGAATTGCTGGATATTTTTTACAACACCTACAAGAAACATAGATAACGAGACAATTGAAAATACGTATGGTATTAATACAATCAATGTTTTACCGAATCCTCCATAAAAATTTACCCCGGCAAAATAACGAAATACAAAAAATAATAAAGCAACTTGAATGTAACCAAGTAAAAAACTATAAGCAAGATTTCCTGCATACATTTGCCATTTTTTTAACGGGGATAAAATCAGCCGGTCCCAGACCCCCTCCAGTTTTTCTTGCAAAATATGAAGCACATTATAGGAGATCGTATAAATGACAAAAAACAAGGACATTCCAAAGAGAATTTGTAATTGGTTGTCGATAATGACCGTCCCTTTTCCCCGGAAGGAATCCGTATGAATAGTAAAAAGAGAGTTATCATTTTTTATTTGTTTGATGATCACTTTGCTTTTTTCATTGTCGGCAACTTGCTCATTGATCTGTTTTTCAATTGAGAAATCGGAATAGACGGATTGTAAATAGTTTCTAATCAGCGGTAAGTCTGATGTTTTTGCGGCAATGACAATCTCGTACCCATCTTCCATCAATTTCACGGCTGCCCCTCGGTCCCCTTCACTTACCTGCTTTTTCGCCTCGGCTTCCGTCACTATGGTGAATTGGAATAATTTTGAATCCTTGAGCTCCTTCCATAAATCAGTTGTCTCAAAATGATCTATATCCGTATAAATAGGGACTGATATTCTCGAATATTGCGAACCACCTATGAAAAAAGCAAAAAGCATACTCATAGCCGTCATTCCGATAAACAGTAACGGCTTCCTGAAAAATAAACGAAACTTAGTTTGTAAAATACTGATCATATCGCTTCCCCCCTCTTCGGAAAACTAAACGCGGCAACGGACAATAAGACAATCCCAAAAATGATTAAATATAACACATGCTCAAAAATTCCCGTTATACCGGAGCCTTGCAACACTTTCAATAATGCAGTCATTCCTGCTCCATTCGGCGTTAGATTCCCAATAAACTCAATAATTGGTGAAACTTCCGCTAATGGTGTAAAACTTCCGCCAAGTAATGAAAATAAAGTGACGAGAATGCTGCTGAAAAAACCGGATGCTGACTCGCTGTCTATTCGGTAATTTACAGCTGTCAAAAGTGCCGCAACACCACCAATGGCAAAACTTAATGATAAATTTAGAACAAGAAATGCGGCTAAATCTCCCCAATATACATGAAAAATAAGGGCAGATACCCCGTATAAAATCAATTGTTGAATGAACGCAATTAACATCGTCGAGAAAAAGATACCGATGAAGTAAGACCATCTCGATGTATTTGATAAAATAATCCGATTAAATACGTGTAACTGTTTTTCACGATAAGCAAAGGAGCTAATGTTTGATGCCACATACATGATAAACATAACACTCATTCCAACCGTGTAATATTGCATCGAATTGATCGGTTCTTTTTTAGACACCGTTTCTATCGTTCCGGTTATCGGTTCAGTATCCAATTGAATGCCATTTTTTCCAACAATCGTCATCGTTGTAAGCTGTTTTTGAAATTGTCTAATAACATCTTCAACAAGGTTCGAGGTGCCTTGTTTTCCTTCATTTTTATAAAGCTGCAAAGAAATTTCTGCCGATTTGTCAAGAAACACTTTCGATAAAAGATGATAGGTGAATTTTTCCGGTATTTCAATAATCGCAGCATAGTTATCGTCCTTTTTCACCTTCTCAGCTTGTTCCGGTTTGATTATTTCAACTTCAAAGTACTTTTTTAATTCCTCACTGTCAAAAACATCTTCTGTTAATATCGCAACGGGTAATAAACTTTGTGCACCGGTCTTCATTGACATTTCCGCTTCTGTCGGTAGCCCGGCATTTTCTATATCCTTTATAAATTGTTGTAAATCTTCCTGTTCATTATCATTATTTATAATGGCTACTTTTGCGTGAATATTTGGTGAATCACCTTTAAGAACCCCACCAAGCGCAAAGCCTAGTATTGCAATTAAGACGATAGGCATTAAAAGAAGGACTAATAGTTCTTGGCGATTTCTTATCATTACTAATAAATCTTTTTTTATAAAAGGAAAAATCATCAATATCACCTCCTGCACTAATCCCTAAGTGCCCTTCCCGTTAAATGAAGGAATACATCTTCAAGCGTTGGTGCCTTCACTTCTATCGAGATTAATTTTGTTTTCGTTTCTTCTGCGTAATGGGTAATCGCTTGAAATAGATTTTCTTCTTTTGGAACGATGATTGAAATTTTTTGATCTTGAACTTGTACTTGTCTGATATGGGGATCTGCTTTTAACACTCGAGTTAATTCATCTTTTATTCTTTCAACTTTAATAATAATTGTATTTTCCGATGAGAGAATATTTTTCAATTCTTCTTTTGTTCCTGAAGCAATGATATGACCTTGATCCATAATGTAAATTCTGTCACATAAAAATTCGACTTCCTCCATGTAATGGCTCGTATAAAGAACGGTCATCCCTTGCTCCCGATTGAGTCGTTTAACTGTTTCCAATATATAATTTCTTGACTGCGGGTCGATTCCTACAGTCGGTTCATCCATAATGATCATCTCCGGTGTATGCAATAATGCGACACCTATATTCAATCTTCTTTTCATACCGCCTGAAAAAGTTTTTACAAGATCCTTCCTTCTATCGGTTAAACCAATTTGTTCCAAAACTTCATTTATTCGCAGTTTCAATGTTGTTCCTTGTAAGCCATAGATTTTGCCAAAAAACTGCAAATTTTCTTCAGCGGTTAAATCGGTATATAATGCGATTTCCTGAGGAACAACACCAAGGATATGCCGAATTTTTTCAGGTTGTTTCACGATACTTTCATTATGCAAGCGAACGTCACCGGATGAAGGTGTAATTAGTGAAGATAGCATTGAGATTGTCGTTGATTTTCCTGCACCGTTTGGTCCTAATAACCCGACTATTTCACCTTTTTCCAAATACATATTCACACCGGAAACAGCTTGAACGTTCTTATATTTTTTTGATAAATCCATTATTTGTAACATGGAATCCCCTCCCGTTTTCTTTATTTTAAAAGAACATTTTTAACTGCAACACTGTCGGTAGTCATTTTTTAGGTTGGAAAAGATGACTTAAGTCATTTTGTAAAACGGCTTAAAATACGTCACTTTTCTATTGAAAAAATAAAAGCTACCCTTTATTTAAGGCCGATGCAACTCTTTGTGCATGAGACCTTGTAAGGCAGCTCTTATGATATGTCGTTTTTACTTTGTCAGTGAAATAACTATCAGCATAAATAGGACAACTGTTATGAGACCATAAGGCTTACGTTAGCACTTGTGTAAGGCAGCCTTATGATATGTCATTTTTAACAGCAAAAATCGCCAGTTGGGTGCGATCACGCAACTCCAATTTTTGAAGAATTTGTGTAATATGGTTTTTCACCGTTCCAATGGATAAATAAAGTTCTGCGGCAATTTCCTTATTTGTTTTTCCTTCACCGACAAGTTTGGTAATGGCAAGTTCACGAGACGAAAGGGGAATGTCTAGTTTTTTCTCAGCCTTGTGTAAAAGTCGTGGCATCATTTTTGCAGCTACTTCTTCATGAATAGGCAACCCGCCACGAAAACAGCTATAAACAGCTTCAATCAAAGTTTGGCTGTCGGAAGTTTTCAATAAAAATGCATTTGCACCGTATTTTAATGCTTGAATCGCATACTCGTCATCATTAAATGTTGTTAAAATTAATATTTTCACCTGTGGAATACGTTCTTTTATGATTCGAGTTGCTTCAATTCCGTTCATTACCGGCATGCGGATATCCATCAAAACAAGATCAATCATTTGTTCCTCAACACATTTTATAGCTTCCTGGCCGTTGCTTGCTTCTGCTACAACGCGAATATTACCATCCTGTTCAAGCATTAATTTTAACCCTTGTCTGACGATGGATTGGTCTTCCACGATTAAAATGTTCCACATATTTGCCTTCTCCTTTATCTTAAAGCCCGTTTTTTATCCTTGTTCTGTCACCGGAATCATTCCTTTTACAATAAAATGTCCTTCCCTTTGCTGGATTGAAAGTTTACCGTCCAATTCTTCAACCCGCCTCCGCATATTTTGTAAACCAAAACCTTCTTGGAACGTTTTGTTCTCGTGTACTTTATTTTTAATGGAAAATTCAATATCACCTACCGCATTTCTTCCCAATTCAACATATACTTCCCTGGATTGTGCGTGACGCATGGCATTTGTTAGCCCTTCTTGAATGACACGATAAAGGACAACACTTTGCTCATTGGTCAATTTAACAGATAAAATTCCTCGCTTCGTTGTTAATTGAACTAGAATATGGCTTTCCGACTCTAATTTCTTTATCAGTTGCAAAATCGTTGCCATTCCTTCAAGCTCTCCCGTAGTGAGCGTTCTCACGGCAAATCTTGTCTCCGCTAGACAATCTTTTGCCAAGTCTTTTAATTCCGTATATTCTTCTTCTCCCTTCTCCATTGATAAAATTTCCAATTGCATAAGGAGTGCAGTAAGCTTATGTCCGACCGAATCATGAATTTCACGAGCAATTTTTGTCCGTTCTTGAAACCTTGCCTCCTCTTCAGAAAGAACGGCCACCCTTTTTAAGCGGCGATACTCTCCCAGCAGTTCTTCATAGATTTTTCTTTGCTCTTTTAGCCCCGAGGCAAGGCCGTTCGTCCGGTTCGCAATATAGTAGAATAGTAGAGAAAGTATAAACCATACTCCTGAAAGCTTGCCAATGATTAAAAAGCTAAGAAGAGATATACAAATAAGTACCGATAACCATTTGAATTTATTTTCTTCTAAATCAAAAATCGCCATTACTGAAAAATAGAATAGCAAGGCCAACACATACGGGTTTATTGTAAAAAAGTAAAGGGCCAGCAATAATAAAAGATTTAACAGGAAGAGCATAAATTGTCTTTTTGTAGAATTCTGAAAAAAATACACGGCCATGACTGCGGCACAAATTAATAATGATCGAACAGATGGTACCGTCCCTTCTGAAAAAAAGAACAAACCCCAAAGTACGATTAATACTGAAGTACGGATAAGAAATGCTTTCATAACACGCTCCAAGTTTTTCTTTATATTACTACTATACCAAAAATCCGTCAAAAGCTTTCTAAATCATCAAATCAGCTTTTTGACAACCCCCATCTCTAAAGAATTGGCTTTCTCATTCGGCTGTAGCGGTTCTCTTGGAAAAAATATACATAAGTCCAGTTTCTTGTCACAAGAAGGGTCATCCGCATAAAATTTGGGACGGGATGGAGCTTTGTCGACAACAATAGGGCATTTCGCAAAAATTTGGAACGAGAAGCGCTCTCGTCGCCAAAATCGAGCGTTTTTCGCCTCAAAATGGTGACGAGATTCGGGCTCGTCGTCAAAATCGAGCGTTTTTCGCCTCTAAATGGTGACGAGAAAGAGTCTCGTCGCTAAAAAAAGGAATTTCCCGCGCAAAAACGACGACGAGAAATGGCCTCGTCGCCAAAAAAAGGAGTTTCTCGGCTCAAAATGACGACGAGAAATGGTCTCGTCGCTAAAAACGAGCAATTTTCGCCTCAAAATGGTGACGAGAAAGAGTCTCGTCGCTAAAAAAAGGAGTTTCCTGCCCAAAAACGACGACGAGAAATGGTCTCGTCGCCAAAAAAAGGGGTTTCTCGGCTCAAAACGACGACGAGAAATGGTCTCGTCGCCAAAAAAAGGGGTTTCTCGGCTCAAAATGACGACGAGAAATGGTCTCGTCGCCAAAAAAAAGGAGTTTCCCGCGCAAAAACGACGACGAGAAATGGCCTCGTCGCCAAAAAAAGGAGTTTCCCGCGCAAAAACGACGACGAGAAATGGCCTCGTCGCCAAAAAATGCGATTTCACGCCTCAAAATGGTGACGAGATTCAGGCTCGTCGTCAAAAATAGAAACTTCCCTCCTAAAAATTATTGTTCAGCCAATTAGAGAAAACTAATTAACCACGCGACCGCCACGTATGAAGCACCCGTTCACCTCATCATCATAAAGAAAAATTTTTTCAGAACGGCCGATCACCATTAATAGCGTTTTTCCTGATATGCAAAATTGTTCAGCTAATGGAAAAAAGTCATACGAACATACCTATAAAGGGTCCGTTCACCTCATCATCATTACGAGAATAATTTTTCGAAACGGCCGATCACCATTGATAAGGCGTTTCTTGATAGACATAATAGTTCAACCAATTGGAGAAAAGTAAATAACTATGTGACCGCCACGTATGAAGCGGACGTTCATTCACATCATCATTTGGAAAATAATTTTTCGGGATTGCCGTCCCAAGTCCTTTCTTTTGATCACGAACGTATTCATCTGCAAGAGTAGTAGCATCATATTCTAAATGTCCGGTAATCATAATGTTTTTCCCATTTTCAGACATAATGATAAACGGTGCTCCCTCCTCTGATACAGATACTAACTTTAATTCCGAATGGTTCTCAATGGCCTCTCTGGAAACATCAGTATAACGGGAATGAGGAGCGTTGAAAACTTCATCAAATCCCCTGACAAGCTTCAACATTGGTTCAAATAATTGATGTTTGAACACACCAAAACATTTTTTAGGCAATTCGAATTTACCAATGCCATAATGATAATACAAAGCTGCTTGGGCACCCCAACAAATATGTAGCGTTGATGTTACATTTGTTTTTGTCCACTCCATAATTTCTGCCAATTCTCCCCAGTAGTCCACTTCCTCAAAAGCCATTTTTTCTACAGGTGCCCCCGTAATAATCATGCCATCATATCGGCGGTTTTTTACATCCGCAAAAGTTGTATAAAAATTATCTAGGTGATAATTGCTGACATTCTTTGATTGATATGTAGATGTCCTTAAAAAAGTAATATTTACCTGTAGCGGTGTATTACCGAGCAGGCGCAAAAGTTGCAATTCCGTTTTTTCCTTTTCCGGCATTAAATTTAAAATAAGAATATTTAATGGACGAATATCTTGGGTTCTTGCCCGATCTTCATCCATGACAAATATCTTCTCTTTTCTTAACAACTCTCCCGCAGGCAAATCTTTTGGTATATTAATCGGCATTGTCATTCCCCCTTCATTTCGAATTTTGATAATGTAACAATTATTATAAAATTTTATCCCTAAATATGGCAACGGAAATAACCTTAACTTTTAAAAAGATTTATATTTTTTCTTCGCTTTTATCAATCTTATAATAATGAAAAGTTATTTGTTAGTATAAAATAAAGCTGTGAAAACAAAATAAATAATGGAGAGAGGAATAATAAGATAAAAACAGGACTTTTTCATTATTTGAGAGGTCCTGTTTTTAAAGTGTCTGCTAATTTTCTATTGATTGTTTCAATTGTGTTTCCACTCTTTTTTTCTTTATTTTTTGCCTTCCAACCTTAATAGTTCCTATAATTCCCTTTGGAAATACCAATATTACAACAATATACAATAGGCCTAAGAATAATGTCCAACGCTCAAAGATTGGAAAACGAGTTCCCAGCTCAGATAAATAATGTTGGAATAACTCAACTATCCCGCTACCTAATATTGGTCCAATCAAGGTACCAACCCCACCAATCATTGTCATTAGCAATGCATCCAATGTTACCTCAATTGAAAAAAACGATGGGTCAACAAATCTGAGAGAAACAGCATATAGCAATCCACTATAGGCAGCGATAACGCCTGCTACAATACTCGCAATAATCTTATAATGGAGAACATGAAATCCGAGTGCTTCTACTCGATATTCATTTTGAGAAATGGCCTTCAATACTTTACCAGTTGAAGATGATGTAAACAGTCGAAGTATGAGAAAAATAATAAACAGACTAATCAATACAAAAAAGTAAAATGTGAAACGATCTCTAAGAATATCCGGTACCCGAAATGTAAAGCCATCACCACCTTGTGTAAATGATCTCCACTTCTCAGCCACAATAAAAAACAACTCAGAAAATCCAAGTGTTAGCATTGCATAAAAATGACTTTGTAGGCGTAAGGACAGCATACCGATAAAATAACTTACAACAATAGCTAAAATTGAGGATACCCCAATACTTAGAAGGAAAATTTCTGTTGTATTATCATAAGTACTTAACATAATTGCTGTGCTATAAGCACCTATTCCAAAGAATAGGCAATGACCAAAGGACACAATTCCGGTGTAACCTAAAAGGATGTCATAACTCATGGCAAAAATTGCAAATATGATTATTTGCGTTAGTAAGATAAGCATACTACGTGAGTCATTAAAGAAAGGGAAAATTAGTAAGCCAGCAATAATAATAATTCTTAAGTACAAATTAGGACGATTTACCTTTTCCTTTAATATCATTTTTCCTCACCCCTCACCATAAAGTCCTTTTGGTCTTAACAGTAAAACAATAATCAGCAATAACATATTGACTGCCAGGGAGAAGTCAGGGAAATAATATGCGGTAAATGCTCCAGCCAATCCGACAATAATTGATGCAACAATTGCACCTTGAATACTTCCTAAACCACCTACTATCACAACAATGAAGGCAAGGATTGCATATTGCATTCCCATATCAGCAAAGATTATTCCTGAATACGGTGCCAATAGCATTCCACCTAAAGCAGCCATACCGGCCCCTATCAAAAACACAAAGGAAAATATATTCTTTATATTGATACCTAGTGCTTGCACCATTTCTTTATTATCAACTCCGGCACGAATAGTGGTACCAATTTTAGTTTTCTTAAGAAGCAGTATCAATAGAAGATACCCAATTAATCCAAAAAATATAACAAATAGGCGGTATTTTATCAGGATAACCCCACCAATTTGAAAACTGCCTTCCAACCAACCGGGTAAGTTGGAACGTATCGGATTGGAGCCCCAAATTATCCTTATTAATTCCACTAATACAAGCATACCACCAAGTGTCACAAGTAATTGTCTAATATGATTTCCATAGACCGGACGAATCAAAAAGCGTTCAATTAACCAACCTATCAACATACCAATAATAATAGATCCTATCATTGAAAGTATAAAACTTTTAGTAAAATCAAAGAGCCACACTGCTACAAATGCTCCCCAAACAAATAATCCACCGTGTGCAAAATTCAATACACTCATTAGCCCAAATATTAACGTAAGACCAGATGCCAATAAGAATATAAGCATCCCTGTAGAAAGCCCGTTAATAATAAGGTTAAGTACCACATTCACTTTAATCCCCCCTAAAAATTATGAAACACCTAAATATTTCTTCAATGTTTCTTTATCCTCCTTCAGTTCATTCATATAACCATCATGAACAGTCTTTCCATCGTCCATAATATAAAAATAATCCCCAATATTACTTGCCATAAAAAAGTTTTGTTCGACCAGTAGTATTGTTGATTTTTCTTTCATTTGTAAAATAGAATCCATCAATTTCCCCACCATTAAGGGAGAAAGTCCCTTGCTCGGTTCATCAATTAAAAGTAGACCATTACTATTGATATATGCTCTAGCAATAGCGAGCATTTGCTTTTGTCCCCCACTTAGAAGTCCACTTCTTTTTTGCCAATACTTTTTTAGATCCGGAAAAATCTCCAGCATCCATTCCAATTTTTCATGTTTTTCCTCATTTTTAGTTCTTTGTGCAAGTAACAAAGTTTCCCCAACGGTTAAATGGTGAAAAATTCCTTGATCCTCCGGAACATAGCCTATTCCCTTCCGTGCGATTAAATAAGTTGGTAAGCCGCCTATTTGTTCACTTTTATATATGACATTCCCGTCTGATATTGGATAAAAACCCATAATAGTTCGAAGAGTTGTTGTTTTCCCTGCACCATTTCTCCCAAATAAAACAGTAATTGTACCTTGTTTCACATCAAAAGAAATACCTTGCAAAATATGAAACTGTTCAATATATGTTTCAAGATTTTTAACTTTTAACATGGGACTTACCTCCCAAATAGGCACTTTGTACCCGCTCATCCTTCATGATCATTTGCGGTTCCCCTTTTGCCAATAACTCCCCATTAAAGAGGACAATTAATTCATCCGATAAATGAAGAACCATGTCCATCTTATGTTCTATCAATATAATGGTATGCTTCGGATTACTTTTTATTTTTTTTATCACTTCCAAGATTGCCGGCACTTCTTCAATTGATATACCTGCGGTCGGCTCATCAAGTAATAATAATTGGGGCTTTAAAGCAAGTAACATTGCGATCTCCAGCTTTCTTTTATCACCATGTGACAAATTTTTAGCTAACACTTCTTCCTTTTCTTGTAAAAATACTATCTCAAGAAGCTTTCTTGCTTCATCCAATTGTCCTCGATAATTTCGAATGTTTGGAAACATGTTATATAAATCTTTTTTGGTTGACTGTACTGAAATTCGAACATTTTCTAAGGCTGTTAATTCAGGAAAGATATTTGTTAACTGAAAAGACCTGCCAATTCCTAGACGAGCTCGAGAAGCAATTGGAAGTTTTGTAATGTTTTTACCCTTAAAAAGGATCTCGCCTTTTGTTGGTTTATTTTGACCACTTAACAAATTAAATAACGTAGTTTTACCTGCTCCATTCGGCCCGATTATTGAGATAAATTTACCTTTTGGTATTTTTATATTAAGATCTTGAAGTATTTGATGTTCACCAAATGTAATTGAAAGATTACGAGTCTCTAATAAAGTTTCCATATTATCACTCCCACATTCCCAAGTTTTATTGGGAAGTACCAAAAATCTTTTCCAATTACTCTTTTTGGTACTTCCCTTTTTTTGAAACTTTCTTTTAGGTTCAATTTCTAATTGGTGGCTCCGTTTCATTTAAATCTAATTCACGAATCAATGCTGGTACCGGATAATCTATGCCATCTTGTTTTTCAAGTTTGATTGCATATAAACTTTGTAGTGCTTGATGGTCTTCTTTCCGGAACTTCATCAATCCCTTTGGTGTTTGAAATTCCATACCTTCCATCGTTTCAATCAGTAAATCAGCATCTGTATGACCCTCTGCTTTTTTCAATGCCTCTACAATTGATATAGCGGCAGTCATTCCCCCTGCTGTAAACAAATCAGGAATTTCACCATCAAATCTCTTTTTATGTTCTTCAACAAGCCAATTGTTAATTTCGTTATTTGGAAGTGTATGATAATATATTGAATAGCCTTCCATTCCAATCAATGCATCCATTGTTTTTAATGAAGCGATATCTTGTACAGCTGTGGAAATTTTAATTCCTTGTTCTTCAACTTTCATATCTTTTAATTGTTTCCACGGTGCATTAGAACCAGCCCACACAATATATAAATAGTCTGGATTTTGACTAATTGCACTTTGAATATTCGCTGTGAAATCGGTTGCATTTGGATCGGCATATACTTCACTTACGATTTCAGCACCACGTTCTTTTGCTGCTTCAATAAAGGCTGCGACCCCATCACGTCCATAAGCATTATCTTGTGCAAAAGTTGCAATTTTTACACCTTCACCACTAATTGCCTCTGCCCCAGCAACAGCATCTTGAGATGAATTTCTTCCGGTTCTGAATATATAAGGGTTAAAATTTTCACCAGTAATACTATCAGCAGCTGCAGGTTCTACCACCATAATCGTTTCATATTCTTCTGCCAATGGTAATACAGCAAGGGTATCACTAGAACTGGATGAACCGACTAAAAAATCCACTTCATCCTCTTCCAATAATTTTGTAGCTTGTTTCACTGCAATATCCGGTTTTGTTTCGGTATCCTCAACAATAAACTCAATTTTCTTTTCTGCCACTTCCATTGTTCCTTCTGTAGCAAAGTCCAACCCAAGTTCAAATCCTCGAACGGTTTGTTTTCCATATGCTTCCAACGACCCTGTTAATGAAGCTAATAAGCCAATTTTGATTGTTCCACTTTGTTTGGAGTCTTTTTCTCCACTAGTTCCTTCATTAGAACAAGCTGTAGTAGTTAACAGCAAACCAATAATAGCTACCTTAGAAAGTTTCCGAAACAGCAATCCGTTTTTCATTTCCCCAATCCCCCTATTCATTTTATCTTCTAAAAAATTGGATCCGATGAAGCAAACCATCGACAACAACTATTTCACCTGTATCTGTTATTTCAATTCCTTGTGGAGAGAAGAAATTTCCCTCTAAACCGCTAAAGCTACCAAATTGTTCTAAAAATCTACCATTCTCCTCGTATACATTTACTCTATTATTAGAGGTATCAGTTACATAGACTAAGTCATTTTGATCAATTGATATACCTGTTGGTAAAAATATATCTCCCGAATCCTCTCCCCAATTTTCAAGAGGATCTAAATGACCACTTCCATTATTTGTTCCCCATTTTGTGAGGAATTTACCATTATTATCAAACTTTTGGATTCTGTTATTTATTCTATCAACTACATACACATTATCTTTTGAATCTATCGCCAGTTGCATTGGTTGGAAAAATTGACCATTTCCAGTTCCTTTATTACCCCAACTTTTTTGGAAAATGAAATATGAATTAAACTTTTGAATACGATGGTTTTCAGAGTCTGCAACAAATATATTTCCTCTACTATCTATAGCTATACCAGATGGGAATTGAAAGTAACCGAATAACGTTCCAAACCCCCCTATCGTCCCCAAAAATACACCAGAATTGTTAAACTTTTGAATTCTGTGATTAACAGAATCAGCTATATATACGTTATTGTATTTGTCTATTGCTATTTGCCTTGGAACAAAAAACTGACCAGGGTAAATACCATATCCAAGTGGACCACCAATTCCAAACATACTACCCCATTTGCTAATTAAATCTCCATTTTTGTTATACTTTAAAATTCTGTGATTAAAAGAATCTGAGACAAATATATTTCCGTTTCCATCACTCTCAACATCGTATGGTCCTGCATACTGTGAATTACCAGAACGGCTATTACCGATTGATTTTAAATAAGTAGCTGAAAGACCCATTTCGGAATATATAACTAATCTGTTATTTCCTGTGTCACTAATAAATAAATCCCCATTTTCACTACGTAAAACTTGGTTTGGATAAACCAATGCAGGAAAACCACCTGTTGCATACAAAAATTGATCATAATTATTAAATTTCATAATTCTATTATTGTAAGTATCCGCTACATAAAACGAACCTGATTTTTTATCAAAGTTTATTCCTCTTGGATGATAAAATTGATACGGCCCTATTCCTTGTTGTAAATCTCCAATTTTTCTTTTAAAATTTCCGTTTACATCAAAAATTTGTATCCGGTTATTATAAGTGTCTGCAATATAAATTTCGTTATTATTACTTATTGCAATCCCCTGGGGCAATGCTAACTGACCATTCCCTTTTCCGTACTCTCCAAATGTTAGTAGAAATTCCCCGTTTGAGTTATACTTTTGAATTTTGTGATTAAATTCATCTGTAATGTAATAATTGATGTCCCGATCAATTGCAATTTCTCTTGGAAACCCAAATTGTCCTTCTCGTATACCTTTTGAGCCCCAGCTTTTAATAAATTGAAAGTTAGAATTAAACTTTTGTATTCGGTAATTTCCTGTATCTGCAACTAAAATATTTCCTTCATTATCAATTGCAACTCCAAAAGGCATATTAAACTCACCAGGTTTATCCCCCAATTTTCCAAATGTAGCTAAAACATTTCCACTTGAATTTAGTTTTACAATTCTATGATTACCCATATCCGCCATGTAAATGTTTCCACTTTCATCTTTTGCTAAGGCAACAGGTGTCCGAAATAGATTTTGATCATCTTCATCATTACCCCAAGCCCTTTCAAATATCATTTCTGCTGAAGCTTTACTAGAAAAAACTAAATATATAAAACCCAATACTAATAACTTACTTAATAACCTTTTCATTATCATCCCCCTAACCATCTAATCACGGTCGAAGCCCAAGTGTACCCGGTACCGGCACTAACGACCACTGCTATATCACCTTCTCTCAGCTTCCCACGTTCTTGTGCAAAATGAAGTCCTACACAAGGATCGAGGGCTGACATATGCCCATGTTGTTCTAAATAAATTGCATTTTCTTCATCTACATGTAATCCTTTCAATAATTGATTAAACATAGATCGTTTTGTATGCAATGGTAACAACAAATCAATATCCTTTTCAGTTAGTCCACTATTTTCTAAAGATTTTCGTATTACTTTGTGGAAATTTGGAATTGATACTGAATCAAGCCTCTCTTTCATACTTAACGGATCAGTTACATCAATATAATGAAGGCGATTTTCAACTGTTTCATAACTTGCAAAACTAACCGATCCACCTGCAGGTACACGAACATCATCATGAAATGAACCGTCTGTTATGATAGCGCTTTCTAAAATCTCACTTTTTCTTGTACCACGCTTTACTAATGCGGCTGCTCCACCATCTGCAAAATTAAACATAAAACGGGCTCGCTTATTTTGATAATCAAGTATTTGTGACTCTTTACATCCACCAACAAGTAAAATATTATTAATTGTTTGATCAGATTTAAGCATATCCTTAGCAACTTTTAAGGCAATCGGAAAACAAGAACTGACATTCATAATTTCAAAAGCATAAGCATTTTTTGTCCCAAGCTCATAACTGATTTTCGGTGCACTTGACCATACATAATAATCTTTGTGCGGGCTTCCAAAGTAAATAACAACATCAATAGAAAGGGGGTCAACTTTTTGTAAAACTTGCTTTCCTGCTTCAATTGCCAAGTCAGAGGCTTGTAAAGATGAATCTGCGACATGTTTACTTAATATTCCGAATTTTTCTTTCAAAATTTGTTCCGGAATACCTGATTTCTCGGCCAATGTTCCAGCGGTCTCGACATGATTCGGAAAAAACACACCGGTTTCTTCTATTCCAATTCTATTATTCATACCATTTTCCCCTCCTTTGGAACAAGCATCGTTGCAGTCCCGGTTAGAACAACTTGGTTATTTTGATTTTTGCATTCAGTCAACAGTTTTAAAATATGTCTTTCTTCAAGAAATTCTTGAACAGTCACTGTTGCAGTAATTGTGTCGCCGATGTAGACAGGGGCGGTAAATCGAATTGTTTGCTCCATATAAACGGAACCTTTACCTGGTAGATACATCCCTAATAGTTGAGAAAGCAAACTTGTTGTTAATAAGCCGTGAGCAATTCTTTGTTTAAACCTTGTATTTTTTGCATATTCCTTATCAAGATGAATCGGATTGAAATCACCGCTCAAGCCTGCATATAAAACAACATCTGTTTCTGTAATCGTTTTACTCCATGAAGCTGACTGTCCAATTAAAAAATGAGTCATTGTTGTTTCACCTGCTCTCGTAGTTTTTGTAAATGGTATTTTTGAATTTTCCCAGTTGCGTTCTTTGGCAATTCATCAACAAAGAATATTTCTTTTGGTATTTTATATTTTGCCAAATATTGTCTACAATACCTTTTTACATCCTCCTCTGAAACGTGAGAACTATTATTTTTAGAAATAAAGGCGATTGGAACTTCCCCCCACTGTTGATCAGGTATACCTATAACAGCTACTTCAGTTACATCTGGAATCCGGGAAATAACTTGCTCCACCTCTAACGGATAAATATTTTCACCACCTGAAATGATCATCTCTTTTTTCCTTCCCACAATGTATACAAAACCTTCTTCATCAGTCCTAGCCAAATCTCCAGTATCAAACCAACCATTTTGAATTACTTCCTTCGTTGCATCTGGGCGATTCCAATATTCTTTCATAATATTTGGTCCACGAACAAGCAATCGACCGACTTCCCCTGGCCTGACTTTTTTTCCAGATTCATCGACAAGCATATATTCACAAAAGAGAACAGGTTTCCCAATTGAACCCATCTTTCGTATAGCATCTTCACGGCTTAGCATGAAAACAGTTGGTGACGTTTCGGTTAACCCAAATCCCTGTCCAAATAAATACCCTGTATTAATAAAAGCTTGAATCAGCTCACGTGAACAAGGTGCTCCACCACTGTAGAACCAACGTACTGATTGGAAATTGGCTTTTTTAAATTTGGGACAATGATAGATTGCTTGATGAATAGAAGGAACTCCCATCACTACTGTCACTTGATATTTTTCGATCATTTCAATTGTTTTGCATGGTTCGAACTTACCCGGAATAACGATCGTACCACCTACCATGAGAGTCGGAAAAGCAAACAAGCCAATCCCGCCAATATGAAAAAGCGGTAATATAACGATAGATCGATCCTGTGAAGTGAGGTCGATGGCCAGAATATTATTAATTGCATTCCAATACATATTGTTTTGCGTTAATACTGCTCCTTTAGGCTTACCAGTTGTTCCTGATGTATAGCAAATAATGTACGGTGCATGTTCATTAACATTCTCAATCATTTGTGATTCACTTTTAATATTGATCAGATTAAAATGCTCAATTGGAACCAGGTTCACACTAATTTCTTGAGAAATACTGTTTGCCATTTCATAAAAAACTTGTTCAGCAACTAATATCGATGTTCCACTGTCTTTTAATTGAAATATAAGTTCATTTACATTCAGACGAATATTTAAGGGGACAGCTACACATTCGAGTTTTGCAATTGCAAATAATAAAATAATATACTCAACTCTGTTTTGTGATAGTATGGCTACACGGTCACCTTTATTAAGGTTATACTCATTTTTTAGATATAGTGCTGCATTCCTAATTTTTTTACTTAGTTCTTTATAAGTCAGCTGCTCTTTTTCTGTAATGACTGCAATCCGATCCGGGGTGATGATTTCCCGCTTTTCAATCCAATAGGCAATTCCTTTCATAGTAAACCCCTTCCTTTATACATTTTTTATCCCGTTAAAAATCAATTCCATTGCAGCATTAAACACATCATCAGGTACATCCTTGCCTTCCCAAAATACCCAACGCATTCCTAAAAATTGCCCAATCGACATTAAACAATAGGCAACAGTCTCTAAGTGAGTATTTTTAAATTCCCCGTCTTCAACTCCAGCCGACAAACTCTTCAAAAAGCCGGAAGCAAGCTTTCCATAATACCACCGATATAATTCTTGATCAACAACAACTGCTTGCTGAACAATACTATATAGGTCTGGATGTTTTTTTACCCAATTAAAGAATGAAAGGAATCCTTTTTTTTGTGCCTCTTCATGTGTTGCAGAATTTTTCATTTCTTCCTTAATCGTTTTTCTAAGCTGACGACTGTATTCATGAATTAGTGCATCAAAAATTTCCTTTTTTGACAGAAAATAATTGTAAAATGTCCCTTGACCCACACCAGCTTCCTGAGTTATGTTCACAACTGACGTTTCAAAATATCCTTTTTTTCCAAATACCTTTTCTGCTGCATTTAATAATTTCTCTCTTGTTTCCATTGTTTTTCTAGTTAGATGTACAGTTTTTCCAATATTATTTTCTGACATGTGAATCACCTCTCAGTTTTTATTTTATTTGGTGAATTATATATTGTCAATATATTTTTGGTTTTTTTAAAAAAATAGATAGTCCTCCTTTGTTTCGGGGACTACATGTTTTTTTAATTGGGCTCAGTTCTCTCAATCGGCAATGTACAGCACCGGAATGAGCCGCCTGATTTAATGATTTCTGTTATATCGACTTCGATGACTTCAAAACCATGATTTCTCAAAGCTTCGTTGACTTTTTTATTAACCGGGAGACTAATAATTTTCCGGTTGCCAATTGATAAAACATTTGTTCCCAGTGTAAATTGTTCTTCCTCTGTTACTTCAATTAATTCATATCGCTCTTTTAATTTTCCAATATGTTCTTGATCCAATGCTCCCGGGAAAATTAAAGCGACATCAGGTGAGACAATATTGAACACACAATCCAGATGCAAATATTTTTCATGAAAGTGAACCGGAATAATTTCAAATTGCTTATTCAACAGTTTTTGAATCTGTTCAATCGCTTCCTTTTTGGTTCTGTCACTTAACCCGATATATATGCGGTCACGATCAATAATGACATCGCCACCCTCAATTTGATGACCAATAATATTATAGTAAGAAATTTCTTCGTCCTCTAACCACCGTTTCAAGACTTCTTCTTCTCCGTTTCTAACTTTACTAGCCATATCAGCAACAAATATTGTTTCTCCGAGAACAAAACCGATGTCCCTCGTAAACACTTGCTCAGGATATTTCCGATGGTAGGGGAGTAAATAGACTTCAACATGATTTTGCCTTAATGTATCAACAAATTGGCTATGTTGTTCCAAAGCTTTTTCAATATGTATCCCTTCATTCTTAAAATGCTTTTGAGTCTCATTAATAACATCTCGGATTGTCATATATTGCGGTTGACATACAATTACTTTTTTCAACACATCGTATTCTGTATAACAGTGGATTTTTTGCGGTGGAATGGTTTCATACGGTTCCAATTTTATCCCTCCCATTATAAATCGTGAAAGTAGCAATTCTATCTTAAAAAAAATCGCATGAAAGACATTTAATTTATCCGTAGTATCGTTTTATTTTTCCAATTTACTGTGAAATTTATGTAAGGGTACAGCCAAAAAGCTCTTTTATTAAAAAAGATAAGCGAACGGACAATATTTTGTAGTACCTTTTTGGATGTAATTCATGTAAAAACATGTAGATATTTGTAGACAAAACATTCGAAATTTTAGAAGGAAGAAGCTATCCTATTGAAGAATTATATTTAAGAGAATAAAAACTTTTTAGGGGGAGTTTGCATTGGATCGGATTAGTTATATATCCTACGTTTTATATCAATCTCATAATGAAAATTTAAAAAAATGGGCTTTGGAGTTATTAAACGGTACGATTACTTTAAGGGAGGTAAAGGTAAAATCACAGGTTGCAGAAGCAGAAATTCAACGCGCAGAACTTTTGTATAAAAATGGAAAATTGGACTATCAAAATGTTTTTCGGTTTGTTGCGGAATATATGGAGTTAGCCTCTTAATATTATGGAAATTATTATATTTTTGAGCAGTCATCAATATTTTTATAAAGAAAACTCGGTGACTGCCGAGCCTTCAGGCGTTGGCAGAGCCGTAGTTCAGTGGAAAAACATTTTCGCTTGCGAGGTAATGCTACCGAAGTCTCTCTAATCACCGAAAAAATATAAAATTTTTTCGGCTGCGATGTATTCCAGTGAAGCTTTCCTTATGCACTTATACTTAATTCTTAAAATTTCCCTCTACGTCGAAATCGCTTCTTTGCTGGAAATTTATACATTCTTAACGTATAAAAAAGGGTCGACCGAAAATCGGTTAGACCCTGAACAGCTTATGTGTACTGCTTAAATAACCGATTACCTTCTTTTAATGAGAATAGCACCTATCCCGAAAATCCAAATGTATGAAAAGAAAAAGATCCATAGGTAAAGAATGGAAATCGACTCGTTTCCTAAAAGTGTGAAAACGGCTAAAGCTATAAATAAAATAGCTAAGGAAAGATGTGAAGCATATGCAAAAAAACGAAAAACATTGTGAATAACCCGTTCATCTGCTTCTGGCAAATTATCCTTTTTGCGTTTCTGTTTAATCACTTGAATTATTGTCAAAATGATAGTTGCAACCAAACCACCGGCAAATACATCATATGGAAATTCACCCTGAAAAAAATAAGCAAGAAATGAGCCCAGAACAATACCTATAAGACCACAAGCAATAATAAAGAATGGCGTCCACTTTGTTAAAATCGTTTCCCATTTTTTCCTGTCTTTTACACTCATTTTTTATCCTCCTGTAAAATAAAAATTTCATCAATCGGCATATTAAAATACGCAACGATTTTTAATGCTAATTCCAGACTGGGATTATACTTGTTTTTTTCAATGGCATTTATCGTTTGACGTGTAACTTGTAAATCCTCAGCCATTTTAATTTGCGAGATCCCCTTTTTTTGACGGATTTCTCGAATATGGTTAATCACCGGCATTAGTCAAACCTCCGTAAAAAGTAAAGATATCTTTACATATATAATACTAAAATACCGATAAAATGTAAAGGTATCTTTACACTCCATCGGTATTTTTTCACGATAATCCAATCTATATTGCCGCAACCGTTATCTTTCACTAAGCTGCATTCAACAAAAAACGGTGAACATAAAGATAAACATCTTTTGGACACCCTTCGTTTTATTCATTACTCCAGTCGATTCCTTTTCAACTCAACAACGTCTCCGGTATGAGCTTAAAGCCTTCAATAACGGCATCTTCATCAACTTCAATTAAAATACAACGTTTGCCGCTGACGGTTACTTGTTTAACATACTTCAAATCTTGCGGACTGATTGAGATATTGGCAACCTTTGTTTGAATTTTTATCGATTTTGGTACTAAGCTTGTTGCCTTTAGCTCATATTTTTCATCATCAATTACTTTTTGAAACGCCATTTCGACTTTTTCCGGATTTACATCTTCAACTCCGCTTGCTTTCAAAACCTGCTCAACATCTTTATAATCGAGTTTTGGAATATCTTGTTCCTCTTCCTCTTCCATCATTCGATTAATTTCTTCATATACATTCGAAAGTGTTGACGGTTCTACTTCTTCACCAACCACTTCTTTAACAATTTCTTCAAAAACTGCTTTATCGTCTTGAGCGGTCATCACCGGTTCCGCATTCAATACATCCTCAATAATATGATAGTCCGGTTGGTTTGCCTTCCCTGTCGAGTATAAAATATGATTAATATCAGTGTAATTTTCCGTAAAACAAGGAAAGAGGAATCCCGACATTGGTGATGTTAAATTAATAATTGAATCGACGACTACATTTGCTTTAAACTCCAGCTCAACAAAATCAAAAAGCAGTGATTTTTTCGGCTGTTCGGTACGATTTATGCTACAAAGGATAAATGGATGGGTATATACGGAATCATTTGCGTGTTCTTCCGTCTCCTTATTCGTCCTTTTGGTTGGTTTATAATATTCGCCGCGAATGAACGTAATTACGATATCTTTTTCATACTGAATATCTTTGACCATTTTTTCAACAAGCAGAAGCATTTGTGATTTCCAGGATTCAACATCATCGTTTTGGATTGCCTCGTATAGAATGTCCTTGCTATGCGCCTCTGCTTCCGCCTGAAACTTTAGCTCAAACAGTTTTACATCCAGCTGGCCGGTTAACACCTTTTTGAAGTTCAACATAAATAATTCTTGCTGCTCCCGGTCCAACATCGGAAACGGATGACATTCTTGATAAAAAATTTCACTGCTTTCTTTTCGAATATACACATTAAAAATATCTTTCACTTGCAAAAGATGATTATCTAACTTAAATTGCTTTCGGATATTTGCGATGTCTTTTACATTCATAAGAACTTCCCCTACTCTATTAGTCTACCTAACTAATTATAAGCAAATGCTCACCATTTTGGAAGAAGACAATCAACACGTATGATAAAGCCGATCACTAATGAAGGGATAAAAAATTTTTCTCTATTTTTACTCATACATCTGCTTAAAATTTGAAGAAAGTTCATACGTGGGTGAAAATTATTTGCGAAAGGTCCATAACAAATTTTTTAAAAAAATAGTTGACATATAGGAATAATACGTATATATTAATAAACAAGATTAATTTCATATTTTTAAATATTCTTATCTAGAGAGGTGGAGGGACTGGCCCGAAGAAACCTCGGCAGCGGACTTATTAAAAGTACTGTGCCAATTCCAGAAAGCTTTTGGCTTGAAGATAAGAAGAGATCGAAAACTATAATCGTTATGTTTACCTCTCTTCTTTCTTGAAGAGAGGTTTTTCATTTGTCAATACCGGTGACTTACCATATTGACAAGCTTAACAAAAAAATAAAAAAAGTGAGGGAAACATAATGACAACAAAAACAATTACAAAAGCACCTTTTAAAGCTGATCAAGTAGGGAGCCTACTTCGTCCGGAGCGAATCCATAAAGCAAGAAAGGACTTTCAAGAAGGAACCATTACAGCTGAGGAATTAAGAGCCATTGAAACAGAAGAAATCAAACGAATTGTCGATAAACAAATTGAAATTGGTCTGAAAGCTGTGACGGATGGCGAGTTCAGACGGAGATTTTGGCATACGGATTTTATGGAGCATTTAAACGGGGTTGAAGGGTATATCCCTGAACAAGGTTATCAATTTGTTGGCGTCGAAACCGAAAAATATAATGTCCGCGTTGTTGGAAAAGTCAGCTTTAATCCGAACCATCCGCACTTGCAAGATTTTATCGAATTTAAAGAGATTGTCGGCGACCGGGCCATTGCGAAAATGACGATTCCGAGTCCAAATCAATTTTTCTATCCGGGAATTCTAAACGAAGAGGTTTATCCGGATGTTGAAGATTTTGCAAAAGATCTAATTCAAGCATACCGTGATGCGATTCAAGCGTTCTATAATGCCGGCTGTCGTTACCTGCAACTAGATGATGTTGCGATTGCCGGTTACTGTATCCCGGAAATTCCGGAAGATGAGCGGCAAAAATCGATTGACCGGGCATTACGTGTGGCAAATGGTGTACTGGAAGGAAAACCGGATGACTTAATCGTAACAACCCATCTTTGCCGCGGGAATTATCAATCAGCTTGGGCATTTGAAGGACCTTACGATTATATCGCCCCTACCTTCTTTGCCAATGAAAAAGTGGATGGGTTCTTCCTGGAATATGATGATGAACGTTCCGGCGGTTTTGAACCGTTAAAATATATACCGAAAGATGGTCCTCAAGTGGTGATTGGTATTTTTACATCCAAGTCCGGAAAATTGGAAGATAAAGAAGCCATCAAAGCACGGATTCAAGAAGCCGCTAAATATGTTCCGCTTGAACAATTATGTATCAGCACGCAATGCGGGTTTGCTTCGACTCACCACGGCAACAAATTAACCGAAGAAGAACAATGGGAAAAATTAAAATATATTATTGATATCGCAAAAGAAGTCTGGGGTACACTGTAGATATTAGGTTCTTTATACCATATGACAAAGAAAAAATAAGTTAAATACCGCCAAAGAAGTTTGCGGATCACTACAGATTATAGGTTCATTCACCACAGGGCATAATGACAAACATAACGGTATCGCCAAAGAAATGTAAGAACATTTAAAATTCTAGGATTGTGTCTTTTAGGAAAAAGTGACTCGGAATTACTGTTCCGAGCCACTTTCTATGAAAAATCTCATTCATGAAATTCCTTTTTCACAACCGATAAGGCTGCGGCAATGACTTGGTGCATATCATAATATTTGTACATACCGAGTCTGCCGCCAAAAATAACATTTGGCAATTGCCCGGCAAGTTCGCTATATTTCCGATATTTTTCATTATTTTTTTCGTCATTCACCGGGTAATACGGTTCATCGCCTTTATTCCACATTCGCGGATATTCTTTTGTAATAACTGTTTTTGGTTGGTTGCCAAATTCAAAATGTTTATGTTCAATAATTCGCGTAAAAGGTGTTTCTGCATCCGTATAATTGACTACCGCATTTCCTTGATAATTTTCCTGATCTAAAATCGTCGTTTCAAAATGCAAACTACGATATTCTAATTCGCCAAATTGATAATCAAAAAATTGGTCAATCATACCGGTATAAATAATTTTTGGAAATTCCCGCAAATATTTTTCACGTTTTACAAAAAAATCGGTATTTAATTCTACATCGATTCGTTCACTTGCAAGCATTTTTTCAATAATTTGCGTATACCCGCCAATTGGAATACCTTGATAACGGTCATTAAAATAGTTGTTGTCATATGTAAAACGGACCGGCAACCGCTTTATGATAAAAGCAGGCAGTTCCGTTGCTTTCCTTCCCCATTGTTTCTCTGTATAGCCTTTAATTAATTTTTCATAAATATCGGTGCCAACCAAGGAAATGGCTTGCTCCTCCAAATTCGTCGGCTTCTCAATCCCGGCTGCCTTTCTTTGTTCCTCAATTTTCGCTTTTGCTTCTTCCGGGGTAATCACCCCCCATAATTTATTAAATGTATTCATATTAAAAGGTAGATTATAAATTTCCCCTTTATAATTGGCAATCGGACTATTTGTGTATCGATTAAATTCGGCAAATTGGTTTACATAGTCCCAAATCTCTTTATTATTTGTATGAAAAATATGAGCCCCGTATTTATGAACTTGAATCCCTTCCAAATTTTCAGTATAAATATTGCCACCGATATGGTCCCGTTTTTCAATGACCTTTACCCTTTTCCCTCGTTTAGCAGCTTCATAGGCAAAAGTACTGCCAAAAAGCCCGGAACCTACCACTAAATAATCCTCATTCATCTTTCTTCCACCTTGTCATCTAAATTCATTAACAGAAATCGTTTCTCACTTTATTAAGGACAGCCTAAGGCGATCAGGACCGGATAACCCTTGCGTAAAGACTGTCATTTTGTGTGAAATCATAGTGCCAATATGATACAAATAAATACCGGTTCCCATGAAAAATATAACTTTTTCATGAGAGTTAACCGTTATGTTGATTTTATTTGTAAAAAAATACCTTTCAACTATCTTACCATTGAAAGGTATGTGCATTCAACTTGTCATCTTTTTTACAAGTAAATCTGTTAATTAAAGCCGACAATTTTTTGCGAAATTTTATAGGCTCCGACAGAAATGGTTCGACCAACTCGTCCGGGTAAATTCATGAGCTGACCTAATATTCCGTATCTGAGGCTATGGTAAAGCTCCCAGTCTTGTTCTCTAATAAAATTCCATAATTCCTTTTTCTTTTCTAAATTTTCCGGGGTACCTGAACGAATTAACATAATTGCCGAAATAACCGTCACGATTTCAATATGATTGAGCAAGTATTCCCGTAGCTTTGGATTTTCAATTGTATCCAATTTTACAAGTTCAATCATAAGCTTATTTACCTTTATCTGTTGATCAATTCGTTTTATCATAACCTTCTCATTTACCGACTGGTCGTTTCTGCCAATAAAATAACGGTAAAAATTCACATCGATGTAAATCATTTTTTTCACATATTGGAGCGGCTGATAAACAAACAAATTATCAACATAAAAAGTATGTTTCGGTAATTCCAAGCCGCATTCTCTTAATAAATTCGTCCTGTAAATAAGGGAATGCATCATGATATATTGCCCTTTACGAAAACGACCGATATCGTCCCATGAAAATATCCGATTTTGCGGAAAGACATTTTCATATTTCATTACTTTCTTGTTTTTCTTTCCTTCTTTTTCAAATACAAAATTGCTGACCACCATATCAACAACCATATGATTTCTCGCCATCGTTTTCAGTTTGTGCAAGATTTTCATATACGATGGGTAATCGACCCAGTCATCACTGTCCACAACTTTTAGATATAAACCTGAAGCATGACGAATACCGGTATTAACAGCCCCACCATGGCCGGCGTTTTCTTGATGGATTGCTTTCACAATGGTTGGATATTTTTTTTCATATTCATTGGCAATTACTGCTGTTTGATCCCGGGACCCGTCATTTACTATCAGCAATTCCACATCCTCCCCCCCGGGCAACAGGGAGTCAATGCAATTTCTCATATATTCTTGTGAATTATAACAAGGAATAACGACTGATAATAATTTCATCTATCACACTACCTTTTTTTTGAACCTAGGTTTCTACTTTTCCGATTCATTTTTGAAAATAATTTTAAAGATCGGGAAAAATACCCAGAAGGAAATTGCGCTGTTAATGAGCATTGTAATAATATCGGCAGTCGTTTCACCAGCAGAGCCCCATCCCCATGTATTCATGAGTAAGTTATAGATTGGCGCTTTGTAGAAACCTTGAGCTGCTGCAGCACCGATAGTTATTAAAATATAAGCAACGACATACCAAAAAGCGGCTTTCCAAATATTACTATTCGACTTAAATGTTATATTTCTTTGGGCAAAAAAGTTTATGACTTGTGCAATACCGATTGTAATTTGAACGGCAAGGAAATAAGCAAGACCTCCACCGCCACCATTAGATAGGGACCCCGCTGCATAGTCAAAAACATAATAAGGACTACCATCAAAATTGTGCCCAAATTGCATAATCTGAAAATTTGTGTCTACCAATGGTGTTTGCCCAAAAATGTTTTTTAATAAAGGCATTAATACAAATTGTAAAACTGTTACCCCGTTACTTAACATAAAAAACACTAGAAACTGCGCAATATTCGGGTGCTTCTCTTTGTATTTTACCCATATATCAATCATTCCCGCAACCATTTTATTTTGTTTGATTTTACCACTCGCCATGATTACATCTCCTTAACTGCGTCAGTTTCACGGGTTAAAGAACTTTTTTCTTTTAACATTAATTTTCTTTGCTTTAAGAAATAATTTAGTCCTTTAAAGAAATGTCCGTTTACAATCATTAAAAGGCCATCGAGCATTGGCATGTTAATCATGCCGCCGGTCATTCTGGAAACCCCTCGAAATGGCATATGATAAACAGACATGATGATGAGATTAGCCGTGCTTCTTTTTCCAATTTTTCTTAAAAACCAATGGGCAAATTTTATAAGATGAAAGGCAAATCTTGCAAAACCACCTTTTGCATATTGGCATTGTGCAATCGTGTCATTGTATCCAAGCGGCTTTGAACGGTCCCAGTTCGGATCAGGAACTTTTCTGCCAATCAAATGTTCAAACTCTTCTAAACTTACATTACTTACTTTTCCAGAATAATAAGATGGCAGTTTTTCTTTTTCATACGGTACGGGTGCTGCGGTTCCTTCGACATGTAGATTTCCATTCAATCTTATATCCACACTTGAAGCACCAATCATTATTTCATATTCAGCATCCTCAATTTCCCATTGGTTAGTTTTTACGTTAAAATAACGAAATGTTTTATCATCAAAGGAAATGGTAACTTCCTTTGTTTCACCCGGTTGAAGATAAACTTTCTTAAATCCTTTTAATTCCTTTTTTGGTCTAAAAATTGCTTCAGACTTGCAACCGACATACAGTTGAGCAATTTCTGATCCGGCGTGATTTCCGGTATTCGTTATGTTAAATGTTACTCCTTTGCGGCTTACCTTAAGATCGGCATACGCAAATGTTGTATAACTTAGCCCGTAGCCAAACGGGAACAATACCGGGACATTCGCTGTATCATAATAACGATAGCCAATGTATGGTCCTTCCCGATATTCGACACTTACTTCTTTGCCCGGGAAGTGATGAAAGGAAGGGGTATCTTCATAACGGATTGGGTAGCTTTCTGCTAATTTACCGGATGGGTTGACTTTTCCGGATAGTACGTTCAAGACTGCCTTAGCCCCCGCTTGCCCACTTAAATATCCGTGGACGAGCCCCTTCACTCTATCAATCCAAGGCATTTCTACAGCCGAACCGCATGAAAGAACAACAACAATATTCCGGTTTACCTCATAAATAGCATGTAATAATTCGACCTGATTTTCCGGGATTTTCATATTTTCCCGATCTAATCCTTCAGCCTCTGTCACTTCATCTAATCCGATATATAATAGAACGACATCGGCACGACTTGCCAGTTCACATGCCTTATCTATTTTTTTCTTATTCTTTTTCCCGTATCGTTCAAAACCCGGTTCGAAGCCAATAGCTTTAATACCGGATTCATCAAGGCAATCCAATGTATGATTTAAAATGGTCGGATTGACAATGGATGAACCGGCCCCTTGATACCTTGCCTCTTCTGCAAAATCACCAATCACGGCTACTTTTGCATCTTTTTTTAATGGTAAAATATTTCCTTCATTTTTTAATAGGATAATGGATTCTTCGGCCACTTTTTGGGCCATTTGATGATGTTCTTTCGTGTCAAAATCGATATGAGGCTTTTCAAATACTTTTTCTGTCGTGAAAATAAGATCCAATAAGCGGTCGACACATTCATCTAACACTTCTTCTTGAATTTTTCCGCTTTTTATTGCATCGACGATTTCTTTATCGGTTTCACCGTCTGTTGTCGGCATTTCTAATTCATTGCCGGCAAGGAGTCCAGCAACACGATCATTGTTTCCACCCCAATCAGTTACGACGACACCATCAAACCCCCATTCATCACGGAGAATGTCTCTCATTAAATGTATATTTTCATTCGTATGTGTGCCATTTAACATATTATAGGAAGACATAACTGTTTTCGTTTTTCCTTCTTTAACAGCAATTTCAAAAGCTGTTAAGTAAATTTCTCGGAGTGTCCGCTCGTCGACAATTGTGTCAATGACCATCCGTCTTTCTTCTTGATTATTGACGGCAAAATGCTTCACACAAGCGGAAATTCCATTCAATTGAATTCCGCGAATGAGCCCGGCAGCCATTTTTCCGGCAAGATATGGATCTTCACTGTAATATTCAAAGTTTCTTCCACACAATGGGTTTCTTTTCATATTAATACCTGGCCCCAGCAAAACATTGACTTTCTGAGCAACTGCCTCTTTCCCAAGATATTTGCCCATTTTTTCAACAAGTTCCACATTCCAACTATTCGCAACGGTTGCTGCTGTTGGGAAACAAGTTGCCGGGATACTTTCATTTAAGCCCAGATGATCGGCTGCAGCGGCCTGTTTCCGAACCCCATGCGGACCATCCGCAAGAAACATACTGGGGATGCCAAGACGATCAATATTTTGCGATTGCCAGAAATCTTTTCCGGACATAAGAGAGGCTTTTTCTTCCAGGGTCATTTCTCGAATTATGTCTTTATATTTCATAGTCATTCCTCTTTTTTATTTTTTGGGCGGTACCTCGGATGAAGTACCGCCTAATTTTTCTTTTATTCGAGTCATTATACTTTAGGCAGCATTTTCTTTTCCTTTTTCCTTTCCCTTTCGAAATGTTAAGAAGAAACCGATACCGATACCTAAAGCAACAAGAACATCAACCGCAATGGTGATCTTAACCCATGTTGGAGTTTCTGAGCTCATGGGATTGTCTATTGCACTACTGTTTGCAACAGTGTATAAGATACTGTGAGCTGCATCTCTCATCGCCCATAACGTGTCATTACTTTCAGTATTTACTTCAGCAACACCAACAGGGGCAGCACCTGTTAAATACAAGTCATTTCCACTACGGATACCCAGTTCATAATTCATATAAGGATAGGCATTAATCATATAGAAATCAGTTACAACCAAACCAGTGAATCCCCATTCGTTACGAAGGATTTCTTTTAACAGACCCGAGCTAGCACCTGCCCATGTATTACCGATACTGTTAAAAGACGACATTACAGCTCCGGCTCCACCTTCTTTAACCGCAAGTTCAAATGGTTTTAAGTAAACTTCACGAACGGTTTGTTCATTAGCCCATGTTAAAACACCATTTGTACGATTTGTTTCTTGGTCATTTAAAGCAAAGTGTTTGATGTAAACATATCCACCTTTGCTTTGGAATCCATTCGTTACAGCTGCTGCCATCTTACCAGAAAGTAATCCATCTTCTGAATAATATTCAAAGTTACGTCCGGCAAATGCGGTACGATGAATATTCATAGCAGGTGCATACCAGCCTGTAACACCATAAGCTTGAGCCTCAGCACCAATACTTTCGCCCATTTGTTTTGCTAATTCAACATTCCAAGTAGATGCAAGCATAACTTCTGCAGGGAATGCGATACCAGATTGTCCATTTGCAGCCATATTCATATTATTAATAGCTGCTGGCCCGTCATAGTCTAAAGTTGCAGGTTTACCTACTGATTCAATTTCAACGGTTCTGTATCCTCCTAAGGTTGAAAGACTAACCAAATCATCAACCGTTAATTGATCAAGTAAAGTATCCCAACTTTCATCATTGTAATCGACACCTACATAGTCTTTTAATGTCTTTCCGTTTTCTGCTCCCGTAGTTGGTGCTTTGTCATTTGTATCAGCAGGTACATCATATCTGATTCCGTTTATATAATTAACAAAATTAGTAGTTGTAACTTTACCTTTTACCGTCATTGTTTTGTTCTCTGCATCTTTAACCGTATAAGTTTGATCTTGTGTAAGTACTTCATTTAGATTTGCAAAACCATTAGCTCTTGAAAGAACCTTAGTTAGACTACCTTCACCTGTTAGTTCGTTGTCTAACCGATTCACAGCAACTTGTTGATCACTGGAACGACCTTCTGTATAATAAGTAACTTGAGAGAGTTCCTTAGAAGCTACATCCGTAATTTTTTCATGAGAGTTCTTCATAAGCATTAAGGAATATTCTCCCGCCTCTAGAACATATCCACCATTTGATGTATAAACTTTATTTGAATCATAAGATGCCATATCTTCTACCTTAAATGATAGAGTTATCGTTTCTGATTCACCTGGTTTAATCACATCTGTCTTAGCAAAAGCACCAAGAACTTTTGATGGTTTTTCAATTTTTCCTGTGTAAGGTGCTGAGTAGTACAACTGAACCACCTCTTTACCTTCCACTGAACCTGTATTAGTTACTTTTACATCAACCGAAATATTTTCATCATCCCATTTTAAACTATTTGGTACAACTTCTTGTGCAAACTCTGTATAACTTAAACCATAACCGAACGGATAAACAACTTCTTCATCATAATTAATTGCACCTTCATCGGCGGCTGTTTCATAAAAACGGTATCCTAAATAAACGCCCTCTTTATAATCAACGTAATTTAATTTTACTTTTTGTTTATCAGTTGCAATAGAATATGATCCATCTTCGTTTTTAAGTACATAGTATTGATCACCGAAACTACTCATTGCCGGGTTTTTCAACAAATCAGCAGTATAAATATCGACTGTCCTACCTGATGGATTAACTTGCCCGGCAAGAACTTTACCAAGAGAAGTGAAGCCATTTTGACCTGGACCGGCAATATTGACCACACTTTTAATTTGGCTATAATCTTTAACCCAGCCAAGCTCAAATGTATTGGAACTATTGACAACAAGAATAACGTTATCAAAGTTTGCTGTAACTGCATCAATCATCCCTTTTTCACGGTTACTTAGTTCCAAGTAATGTTTATTTGCGTCAAGATCATCTTTATTCCCATATCTTACGCCCGTAGCACCGAATGCTCCGCCCTCTGGATCAAAGGTATCTTCACCATCTAAACTTACCGGAAGATCTGCACCCTCACCACCGGAACGAGCAATAAAGATGATAGCGGTATCGGAAAATTCCTTAGCTTGTCTCATAAGTTCATTTGTATAAAATTTTGTTGGTTCAGGTTCTGGAATCGTCCAATCTTGACCATTCATTCCTACCATTGGTCTTTCTAAACCTGTATCTACATATGCTTTATATAATTGTTCATTCACTTCAAATCCTGCAGACTCTAGTCCCGCCTTTGGTGTAACGGCTGTAGAAGCATCCGCTGAACCGGAACCAGTCCCACCATAGATTGGATTTGTAAAACTCCATCCAAAAACGTTTACCTTCGTCTTTTTTTCTTGTGAAGTTTTAAGTGGAAGTGTATTGTCATCATTTTTAAGAAGGACAATACCTTCATCAGCAATTTTTTCAACTAATTTTGTTGATGTCTCACGTGCAGCAACCGCTTCCTTACTATCCATGTCAATCGTAGAAAAATAAGCTGAAATAACATCTGAAAAATGATACAAGGCAATATTTGCCCCAATAGCAATTACCAACAAAACAGACAAAACCGATCTCCAAATAATGCGAGATCTTTTTTTATTCTTGGTTTTACTCATGTAATTACTCCCCCTCACTTAATATAGTATTTTTTTATGTGGAAGAAATCTTTGCGAAAACTTAAATTTTCAGAGGATTTTAAGCGTATTCATTTTCAAAAATATAATAATAGCTTCATAATTTCTCCATATCCTCAAAAAAATTTAAGCCCTTTCTTCCTTCCTCATATTTGACATTCTTATACTAACACAGTTTTTTTCTTATAAAATTTACTTGCACGAACTGCATGGATTTTTGCATAAACTGTAAAAGCGTTTTCTATTTATAAATCTTGCTCTGAAATGAATGCTGAATAATAAAATCTATATTTTAACAGAAAAGGCTTGGATTGACATTGAGTCATATCCAAGCCAAGAAAATTCATCCAATATTCGATTCACTAAGGTATGAAATCTTTAGTTCAAGCCAATTTTTGATTCACATAATAAAAATTAGCAAACTACATAACCAAGGTAAAGATAAAACGAACTAACTTATTTAGCAGGTTGTTCCAATGTCTCTTTTTCAACTTTTTTAAACTTATCCACCTGTTTATTTAAGTCATCTACAATTTCCCAATTTCTTGAAGATTCATCAGAAATGACTGTTATTGAGTTTAATAACATAGCGGTATCATCACTTGATTGAACCATAACTCTTACACTTTCCTCCACTGCTAATGTGATTCCTTCAATACCTTCAGCCATATTATTTGAAATTCTCCTCAAATCGCCGGACTTTTCTTGATAGCGAGTTAACATAGCATTTATTGTATCAATATTTTGTTTATATTTATTTGCGATATTTACAAACCCATCATAATCAGGCAGAACGTTTTCCGTAATATAGGACAACAGTTTTTCGCCATTATTTACAAGTTCATCTACAGCATGAATGACTAGCGAATTGATATTTTGAATATTACTTGCAATCTCCTTGGTACTCTCTGATAGTTTCCTAATTTCTTCAGCAACTACTGCAAACCCTTTTCCTGATTCTCCTGCTCTCGCTGCTTCAATCGATGCATTCAAAGCAAGTAAGTTCGTTTGATTGGAAATTTCTAAAATATCTGCCGTAAGTTCATTAATTCTTTTTACAGAACGGCTATTCTCTATAGACAAACTCATTGATTTGTTAATATCTTGAAGAACCTCTTCTGTCTGTTTTTTACTTTCTATCGTTTGTATTTGAATTACATCTGCTTGTTCAACAATACTACTGACATGCGTTAAATTTGTTTTGGCGTCATCGGCAATATCGTTAGAGGCGGATAGGACTTCTTGAGCGCCATAATCGACATTCTGGATCGTACTGCTTATTTCTTCCATACTTGCGGTTAATTCAGTTAATCCGGCAGAAATACTGGATGTAGAATCTTTACATTCTAATATTTGCTGACTAATATTTTCAGTAGATTGATAAATGAACTTGGAACCGGATTTAATAGAAATCATAGCATTTTGTAAAGCATCTAAAAATTGATTGATACCTTTAACCATCTGTCCGACTTCATCTTCAGAACGGTTTTCAATGCGAACTGTTAAATCGCCTTCATTATTTTCGAGCTTTTGAATGATATGATTTAAACTCGTTGTTGCGTTTTTTAACGGTGATATAATCGTCTTTTTTGAAATCCAAACAGCTATTGCAACTGCTGCGATAAAAATTACTCCCATTACCCAAACGATAATAGTGGATCTGTAAACTCGGGAGTGGATGAGACTACCTTCGTGGTCAATACTTTTATCTAAAACCGTTTGATAATCGGTCTCTGCGGCATGCATTTCTTCTAATAGTGACTCATATGTTAGATATTTTTCTTTTACTGATGGAATATCACCATTTGAAATATCTTCTGCAATATTCGTAGCTTGTTCCAAAAACGCTTCCATATTCTTTAAGTAAGGAGCAAAAGCATTCTTAAGTTCATCATTCATCGCCTTTTCGGAAAACCCATCGCTTTTATTTGCAATTATCTTTAAACTATTTCTTACTTTTTCAATATTATTTTGTATCTTTTCAGACACTTCTTTTGGATCATTCACTGTTCCTTGAATATACCGATCAACTGATAATTTAATTTCCCCTATTTCTTTGGCTATTTTTACCTGCTCCCCTTCTATTTTTACAAAGTAGTTTGAAAACAGGGCAGATGATAACTGTACTTGGCTGTTCGTAACACCACTTATGACAGTATTAAATAGAAAAAGAAACAATAAAAAAATGAGTATAATCAAAATTCGATATGTAATCGATTTTCGCAATGATAATTACCTCCAAATATTTAATTTAAGGACAATATGACCTAAAGGATTCAGCATAGAGATAGAAGTCCCATTTTATATAGCTGGAAATTAATTGGAAAGTAGTTCGTTTCTATTAAGCTTATCCGGTCTGATTAGGATAGCCGCAACTATTGCCGACATTAAAACATAGTCAAATGTTATCATGTTATTTTGTTTGTAAAAATACGTTGCATAAACTGTTCATTTTTTTGCACAAACTGTTATTGCATTTCCTTTTTTGAAAAAATCTTGACCGAATGCTGCTGGACGATAAAAGAGCCTTTTTAAATAGAAAAGGCCTGGATTGACACTGAGTCTTATCCAAGCCATGAAAATTCTTTCAAAGATCCGATTTTTCGTTTTTCAAAGGTATGAGGATCTTTAGTTCAAACCAATGATCTTTTTGATCTACACTAACGACACCGCCATACTTCTGAACCGCATAGCGAATACTTTTCAGCCCGTAACCATGATTAAACGTATCCTTTTTTGTCGTGACCGGCAAGTCCCCTTCAAGCTTGAGCTCGCCTTCGAAATAATTTTCAATACGAATCATCAAAAATCCCTTTTGTGCAAAAACAGAAACATGGATTAATCGTTTTTCTTTATCAGCTATTTTTTGTTCGTATTCAATTGCATTATCGAGCGCATTTCCGAAAATCGTACAAATATCGACGACATCCATGAAATTCAGTAATGTTCCGTCTGCTACACAGGTTAGCGTAATCCCGTTTTTCATACAATTCATATTTTTACTGGTTAACAATGTATCTAATACATGATTCCCCGTTTTATTTTGTGCCTCGTACAGCTTAATGTCATTCTCCATTTTTGTTAAAAACTCATTGCGCTTATCTGCATCTTTTTCTGCTTTAAGCGCAATAATTTGGTTTTTTAAGTCGTGGTATTTAAAATTGATCATTTCAATACTTTCTTTTGATTGTTGATATTGAACAAACTGATTTTGCAAAATATTTTGCACTGCTTTTAATTCATGTCTGACGCGTAATTCATTTAATTGAATATGGTAAGCGTAAAGAATGGCAAATCCACCTAAATCTACCAATGTACGAATGTTAAAGATTTCTTGCGCATATTGCCCACTAAACGGTGTTCTCGTCGTTATGAAACTTAAATTACTCATGGCAAAGACGGCCGCCCCGATCACAACCGTTGACCATAATTCGTGCAGTCTTATATTTAATTTTCCATCAATCGGAACTTGACGTTTTTCCAGAAACCAAATGAATAAAAATGCTACTCCATAGATGGCAAATAATAATAGTAATTCCATTGGCAAAGTCGCTTTTTCTGCATTCCAAAAAAAGAAATGCACTTGCCATTCCAAAGAAGCAATCAGTTCTGCAGCGACAAATGCTCTTACGCTAAAATAACCTGCTTCAAAAATCGTAATATCACAACTAAAAAAAATGAAAAAAAGCATCATACCGATTGCCATGATCATACACGGAATCCAAAAAACAATCGGTAAATCTCTCGTTATAACTAAAAAAATAGATTGGATGAATAGTGTACAAACGGAAAATGTTATCAGTTTCCAACCGGTTAATCGCTTTTTTAATAATGAGATATAAATGAGGCAGGCCATCCATTCGGCCAAGGCTGTATAGATTCTCGGTATATCCGGAATGACATTAGTCATTTAATCACCTCGCCCCAATAATTAGCTAACGCTTCCATGAATGCTTTCCTTCTTGGACGGCTGATCAAAAGATCCTTCCCTCTAACAACGGCACAGTTTTCATTCATTCCTTCAACATGAGCTAAGTTTATTAAATAACCTTTATTGCCCCGAAAGAAATGAAAGTCAGCCAATTCCTTTTCTAAATCTTTCATCGTTCCGGATGAGGTGAACTCGCCTTCTTTTGTATAAAAGATTAATTGATGTCCAAAGCTTTCAATATAATAAATATCAGAAACTTGAAATCGCCGTACTCCTCCTTTGATTCGTACAGTAATAAATTGGGCTTCTCTTTTTTTCATTCGCTCAATCGCCCGAGTTAATCGTTGTGAAAACTGAAAATAGGAAATCGGTTTTAAAATATAGTCCAAAGCGTCCACAGCATACCCTTTAATCGCATATTGGGCCAAATTCGTGATAAAAATGATAACAACTTCGGAATCTATTTTTCTTATTTCCTCTGCCGCTGACATCCCGTCCATAAATTGCATTTGTACATCCATTAAAATGATGTCATATTGGGCATGATAGTTTTCAACCATTTCATCTCCATCATTATAAGTTTCAATTGAAATTGTTTCACCTTGTTCTTGTTTAAACTTATGAAGAAAGTCAATTAACTGTTCTTTATAATTATGATCATCCTCAACGATGGCAATCCGTATCATTCCTAACTCCCTCTCACTTTAGTTTCGGATGGACATTTCAATTTAACGGAAGTGACAAAAATAGCAAGCCTTTTCAATACTCACCAAAAATAAATAAGGAAAATTTCTTTTTTAATGTAACTATAGCACACCGTCATTTTTAATACAAACGGCCTACTATAATGATTCTAGTTACGCCAAATCTAGTATTGCAAAATTTTAATTGGGTATCGCATCCTAAAGACGTGTGGGTGGTCTCGCCGAAAAAACTAGATTGATTTCCGGAAATTCCCCCATTTACATAGATAAAACAGTATTGATGATTTTTACAATTCCAGAAAATGCAAAAAATATGTTAGAAATTGTCACCTTATAAAGAAATAAATATGGTAATATATGCTTATAGTAATTTGAAAGCGCTTTCCAAAAATAGCGTTACATTTTTCATCCGATTAAACATTTCAAGGAGTTGGTCTATGTGACATCCATAAAAAAACAACTGTTGGCTTTATTTTTCATTTTGATAGTTGCCCTTATCCTACAACTATTTTACCCTATAGCCGGAAATATTTTATTATCATTAGGAATTATTGGCGTTATCCTCATTTATCTTCTTCAATCACGTAAACAAGACCATTCAAAAATATTAGCTGAATTTATTAAAGAAGGAGATTTACAGGATCAGAATAAGAAAAATCTTATATCTATGAATAACCCTCATTTGTCATATATTTTGGATGTGTTTACGAAAACGATTCGTGATTTTCAAGAATCGATCGAGGAAATTCAAAAACTTACTGATGTGGTCATTGATACAGCAAGTGACTCAACGAAGCAATCCAATTTAATGGCGGAAGTTAATCTTACCGTATCTCAAGGAGCCCAGCAACAAGCGGAAGATGCTGAAAAAGGCAGTAAAATGACAACAGAATTGGCAACAAGATTTCAAAATGTGTTACAAGCAGTTGATACGATGCAAAACCGGATTAATATTTTACAAAAATTAACAGAACAAGGAAATCTTAGTCTGGAAAAAACAATCGAATCCGGAAACAGTACAAAGGAAGAAATTAATCAAGTTTTTGAAACGATCGAACTGTTAAAAGACAGTCTTTCACAAATTAACACGATTACTGCTGTTATTACTGATATCGCTTCACAAACGAACTTATTATCCTTGAATGCGCAAATTGAAGCTGCAAGAGCCGGTGAAGCTGGAAGAGGTTTTTCTGTCGTCTCCAGCGAAATCAGGAAACTATCGGATCAAAGCTACAATTCAGCTTCAGAAATTGGTAAAATATTGGATAACTTAAAGGAAAAAATCAATGCAATTATTCAATCGGTTGAATCGACTAATCAAAAGTTTGAAATTCAACAGCAATCGTTTGAAGAAGTCAATCAAGTCTTTGATCAATTTGATACAAATGTACTTGATTTAATCAATGACCAAAATAATATTCGTGGACATATGAATGTGTTAAATGACACGAAAGATAACTTAACTGATGCGATTAATAGTATTGCCGCCATCGCCCAACAATCCGCCGCTTCAACGCAAGAAGCTGCCACCTTAAGCATGCAGCAAAAACAATCCAATGAAATTTTACTAGACTTATCGAAACAATTACAACAAGTAGTGGTAGAAGTTGAGAAATCCATTCATAATTATCGGGTTGACAAAAGAACAAAAATTACTAAAAAAATTGCTTTTATCAGCAATTTGCAAAAGGGGCATCCTTTTACGGAACTGATGATAGAAAACGGAGAAAAAGCAGCGAAGAAATACGGTTTTCATTTTACCGCTAAATTCATGAATCGCTTTGATAAGTCGGAGCAAATTCAAATGATTAATGATGTAAAAAAGAAAGGATTGGATTATTTAATTATCATACCTTCCGAGCAAAAAAGCCTTGCACCTGTTATTGATGATTTGTATCGTGAGCAAATTAAAACCATTTGTGTGGATGCAGATATCCCTAACAGTAAACGAATTAGCTTTATCGGTACCGACAATTATGAAGCAGGGAAAAACTTAGCGAATTTGATTGTCAAACAACTTGGCGGAAGTGGTAAGGTTATTTTGAGTGCAACCAACATCAATCAGGAAAATTTAAAATTACGGGTGAAAGGTGTATACGATGTTTTAGCAAAATACCCTAATATTAAAGTTGTTGGTGAGCAATCCGGTTTCTTCGATAATCAAGAGCGGGTGAAGGATTTCGAGAAAATCGTTAAAACATGCGGTGGTTTCGACCTTGCTGCAGGGGTTGACAGTGATTTTGGAACAGTCGCTATGCTTTATGCCGAAAAACATGACATTTCAAATAAAAAATTTATCGGTTTTGATGACAATCCGGTCAATTTACAAGCGATCAAACAAGGTGTTCTCGATGCCGTTGTCTCCCAAAGACAAAGACTATTTGCGGAATTAGCTGTTAAGAAAATTTTTGATCTGGAAGCCGGAAAACATATTAAGGAAAATGACCTGTTAAGCACGTTTATAATTAATAAAACAAACATTAACGCTATATCGAAATAAAGGGGCACTTCAGTGGGGGAAGCGCTATCCTCCACTGATTTCGTTTAAGCATCCGGCTTCTTTATTATCCCTACATCCCAACAAAGTAAAATTAGCATGTCTCGTACATATTGAAAATAAATAAAACCGTTTGCAATCCTACATCTCAACAAAGTAAAATTAATATCCATGCAGAATATTCGTTTAAGCATTCCGCATCAACTTGCCGAAAACTATGGATTTGCTTACAATAAACATATGGGAAAACATTATTTCAATCAACTCGGAGGTAACTCGGTGAATATTTTATGGGATTTAGACGGAACTTTATTTGATACATACCCGAAATTAATGGCTTCTTTTCAAAAACTCGCCGGAAAGCAAATCAATGAGGATGAACTTATCCGCTGGTTAAAAAAAGATTCCAAACAAGCTTTCAAACATTACGGAATTTCCGAAGACAAGCGACAAGAATATCAAAAAATTGATTTACAGTTTAAAGATGAGGACAAAAAACCGTTTCCTTTTGTGGAAGATGTTTTAAAAATGGCAGATAAAAATATCATTGTTACCCACCGATCAAGAGTATCTACTTTACGTCTATTAAAATATTGGAAAATGGATCATTACTTTCAAGAGATTGTTTGCCCTGAGGAAGATGGTTTTCCACGCAAACCCCACGTCGCATCCTATGCCTACGTTCATGACAAGTACGGAATTGACCTCGTTATTGGGGATCGGGCATTGGACATTATACCGGCAAAAGAATTGGATATTCCAACTTGTTTATTTCAAAATGAAAATGAAGAAGCCGACTTTCATTTATCATCATACAAAGATTTTCCTCAAGTTTTAGAAGGCTTATCAATGTAATTGAACCAAGGGATCGGGTACCCGGTCTCTTCCTTGGAACCTTTTATTAAAATGATAAGACGATCATCTTTCTGGAAGGGAAAAATATTTTTCAAGGTCGTAGGAAAACATTGAAACGTACCCAACACGGACAAGCGAGATCGACAATTTGGCATTTTTCGGTACTTGAAAATTCCTTTCCTTAGATATATAATAAATTTTGTTCGTTGTTTCTGTCTTTGTCGTTGATGTTTTAGATTCATTTTTGATTTTGCGGATATGGTGGAATTGGCAGACACGTATGATTCAGGTTCATATGCCTTAACCGGCGTGGGAGTTCGAGTCTCCCTATCCGCATTTATTTTTGGAAAACTACTAAAGTCAATGCTTTGAAACACTCAAGGTATTGGCTTTTTTTATATTTCGCTTTTTTACGAGGCAAATCGAGTTGAACACATCTGCTGTATGATCTTCCAGTCACTTTCTAAACCCAAATGCGATAAATCATTTGTCAAAATATTTGCATAAACAATTTTGCCATAAAGTAACCGATGATTCCACATCCCGGGAAAGTTAAAATCCAAGCCCATATCATTTCTTTTGCAACATCCCAGTTCACATTTCTAATGCGCTTAGAGGCGCCGACACCCATAATAGCTGTTGTTTTTGTATGAGTAGTACTGACGGGCAAACCAAAAATAGAGGCAGTTAAAAGTGAAATGACACCGGCCAGGTCTGAGGCAAATCCTTCATGTTTTCGCAGTTTCACCATGCTCATTCCAACCGATTTGATGATACGATAACCCCCGATGCTGGTCCCTAATGTGATTACCACACTGATAACTAACATCACCCATAATGGAATCGTAAACACGGTAGCTTCTGTAACACCTTGTGAGAGAAAAACACCAAATAGAAAAACACCAATAAATTTTTGACCATCTTGTGCACCATGCATAAAAGCCATTCCGGCACCGGCAAATATTTCTCCATATTGAAAAAAATTTGCTGATTTACTTAACGGAACATTTTTAAATAAACGATTGATTATTTTTACAATAAAAAATCCAAGTCCGAATCCCATTACAGTTGAAATCACGAGCCCGTAAATAACCTTCATCCATTCATGTCCATTTACTCCTGCTAAACCACCCTGAAGTGCAATGGCAGCACCGGTTAAACCGGCAATTAAAGCATGACTCTCACTGGTTGGAATTCCAAAATACCAAGCACCCGTAGCCCATAAAACAATGGCTACCATTGCTGCACATAAAGCGACAATACTATTGTGAGCATCACCGCTAAAATCGACCATATTATAAATCGTTTCAGCAACGGTTGCATTAAAAACAGTCATTACGGTTACACCAAAAAAATTCATTAAGGCTGCCATAATAATCGCCTGACGAACACTCATGCAACGTGTTGAAACACATGTAGCGATTGCATTTGGGGCATCCGTCCACCCGTTTACAAGAACGACACCTAATGTCAAAAGAACTGTCACAAGCATAATCGGATTACTAGTAATCATTGTTATAAAATCTGGGAATGATAAAGACATTTTCTCACCTACTATAATTACGATTTGTATTGAGCACATCGTTTTTTGAAAATTTGTTCATAATTGTGACTGCTTTCACATTATTATTGTATATTTTTTACACGATAAATCAAAATTTCACCGATGCCCTTTTCAATTATACATCAGTTTGAAAAAATATGTTTTAATACTTTTTAAACATATAATGATAATTAGGACGTAAATTCAAATTTCTCATTTTAACTACTTAACCTTACTTTTTAAACATATAGGCTAATTAGGACGTAAATGGTTTTGCGCAAAATTTATCACGAATGTAAACAAAGCATGTGAAGTACTAGATCCATTCACATGCTATAATTCTATGTTTTTAATATTTTATATCATAGTATTCATTTGTTTCCGGATTATATTGAAACAATTTATAAAAGTCGTCCGGTTTTATTTCATCATCTTGCATATCCACTTCTACATAATCTCATTCTTTTTCACTTATGGCATCAATGGACATAGGTATTTTATTCTTCATAATGACATTCTTAATTTGGTGGGAGTATTTCAGACTAGGCTCATCGTATCCAAATCCACTAAATTTCACCGGCTCATGCTCCTTTAAATAAAAAATAAACTCCCATTCAAAATCCTGTGAAAAATATTTTCCAATATCCGATACTAGATAAAGATTATTCTTGAAAAGCTTGAATGATTACATGGAACTCTTACTCGCTTTAAGAGAATAGGTTCCGTTTTCCCCATCGTTGCTTTGTACAAAAGGATGGTACCTGGTGTTTCTCCCTTTTCTGCAGCTTCAACATTGAAGTCTTTATTTAAGGCAATCGTCCAAACCGCTTCATTATTTTTCATTAACACAATCGCCAATGTTCCGAACTGGACGACTTGATCCCATTTATAAATTTCTGTCTTGCCATTTACCGTGACAGATAGGCCTTCTGTTTCATTTGTAATTCTGGCATTTTCCCCTTCCCAAACACCATAAATTTGGGCTGCGACATAATAATAAGATATGCCGGTTCCACGATCGCCATATGTACCAATATATTGATGTACAGTTTTGTCCTTTGCCTTATAGGTTACTGCCGCAATATCATCTGTTAACCAATCCACTTTAAACCGGTCGTTCGTTTGAAAGGGCAGTTTTTCTTTCGGCCGTCCCAAAATACCAAAATAGGAGCGGTAGTAATACGTTTCCCCGGTCTTCGTATTTTCTTTTAAAGACAGGACATGTTGAAAGTTTGGCGAAACACTGATAATATTCTTTATCTCCTTATTTGTCTGGAAAATCATCGTAATATTGGGAATCATAAATATTAAAACAACGACTGCCCCAAAAACCTTCCACTTTTTCTCTAAGTTTAAAAGTAGCAGTATGGCAATAAATAAACAAATAACAAATATCATGTTAAATACATAAAAAAGCCGATTATCTATATATTCAAATTGTAGTCGCTCATGAAAGAATAAAAAACCTATTTGCAGGAAAAAAACCCCAATAGACAAGATAAACAGTATCCAGCCCACGATTAGGTTCATTTTTTTACTTGTTTGCTTCATCCGGGGACACCTCCATTGAAAACACCCATGTATTTCCTTTGTCTGTGGAAATAAATTTTCCCTTCACTAAACCACCTTTATAGTCACCATTCGGACCTTGATTCACAAAAACTGCTAAATGGTCATCTTCTATAAACGGTGTCTCTGCTTGCACAAAAATGTTGGCGTACTCGGATGGAATATTTACCGTCGCTTGTTTCCAAGTATTTCCGCCATCTTGAGTTACGTATAATTCCGGTGCTTCCGGATTAATCGTCCCAAAAGACAGAAAACCGATCTTTGCATCAACAAAGCCCCCGTCTGCAATAAGTCGACTAACTCCCGAATTATTCGTTTCCTGCCAACTTTGGCCGCCGTCAAATGTTAAGAACACATTGGAACCTTCTTGTGACATCGTCCGCCCGCCGGATATGATAATATACCCGAATTGATCATCTACAAATCCTACTTTTCGGAAACGTACACCCATGTAATGTTCGGTAACGACCGAGTTCATCCAAGTTTTCCCTTGATCGAGTGTATATAGGATACGGATCGTTTCGTTATCCCAACTCGGTTCTTCGGCATATAAAAAGGCAGTCCGATTTTCTGTCAATAGATAACTATGATCAATCAATTCCTGTTTGTTCCCATTATATTCGCCGGCAAACAATTGATCTTTTTCTATAGGGACGGTGATCCAATTTTTCCCTTTATCAAAAGTAATTTGAAGCCGGTCATTCTGCAGGGAGTATCCGATTTGTTCATTGAGATAAATTCCTTGAATCTGTTCAGGTTGTGTTGGTGTTTCATCTATGCTTTGTTCCTCCGGTTGTGGATCGATATCCGGTAAAGTTTGATTAGGCGTTTGATTATAAAAGAAAATTCCAAGTAATAATCCGATGACCATTACAAGACTGATCGTAATGACAAATTTTTTCAAAGGAAGCACTTCCTCCAATTCAGCATTATATTTAAAAAATATGTTGAGAAACTGTAGATGAAAAATCACCATCTAAACTTAGAAGGATTTTTATATAGAAATAGCGAAATATATGTATTTATCAAGTAAAACTATCGAAATATATTTTTTCATCAAGATTCGAATTAATAACGATAGGAAAGGGATTTTTATGATACAAGAACTTTTTACGACACTATTTCATGTTATTGTTCCACTATCTCTACCGGTTATTGCAGGAGTGTTATTAGATCGTTATAAACAAATCGACATAGGGCCTCTTGTGACATTGGTTCTATATTATTTAACACCGGTGTTAATATTCGAGAGATTAATGAAAGCAGACGTTTCATACCATGATGTATATGTGACATTAGCTTATTCCTTGTTAAGCCTTTTATTCCTTTGGGCTGTTTCAAATGGATTTGGAAAACTATTTAAGCTTTCTTCAAGTGATACGGCCGGTTTGACACTTATCTCCGCGTTTACTAACAGTGTGAATTATGGAATCCCTTTGATACTTCTTGCTTTTGGTCAAGCCGGTTTGGACAAAGCCACCGTTTATATTGTTTTACAAATGGTGATTGTTAATACAATTGGAATCTATTTTGCAGCCCGCTCCCATTTTCGTATAAAGGAAGCGATCAAATCTGTTTTTTCCTTACCGGCTATTTACGCTTCATTGCTTGCACTTTTATTACGGTCGTTTCAAATTCATTTGCCTGAACCCATTGATACAGGGGTCTCTATGATTTCAGCTGCATATTCACCGATTGTTTTGGCTATTTTGGGAATGCAAATGATGAATGTAAAAACTTCATCCATTAAAAATAAAGAACGGGTTACATTTTGGACCGGGATGGGCATCCGAATGATTATCGCGCCAATCATTTCCTTACTTTGCTTGTTTCTTTTAAAAATAGACGGTATTTTACATTCGGTTTTATTTGTTTTATCCTGCATGCCTGTCGCTGTCAATGCAGGAATACTGGCCCAAAAATTTCATGCATCACCTCAAATTGTCACAAAGACGATTCTTTGGACAACTTTGCTTTCATTCATTTTTTTGCCGATTATTATTGTTTGGGTGCACTGACCAAGCCTACCGCAAAGTCCGTGGTTTTCTCGTTAGAAGAATCTAACCCTTTACCCAACCATTACTTAAAAAGCTTTTTCAATAACTTAAATATATCAAAAGTGGTTCTATGATACACTTTGTTATAGGTATATTTTTTCGGGTTGCGTAGCCAGCCATAACCTCTTGGCATTTTTAAACCGGCACGATGAACGAGTTGCCTTTTTATACTCGTTCTGGCTGCAACTCTTTTTTTCAAGCTAGGTTTTCTCATTCCTATTTTCATCAGATCACCTTCTATATTATTTGTTTTTGGAAATACGCATTTGTCCACACTTCAGCTGTGTTCCGTCACAAAACTACTAAATTCTATTTACTACTATTTTGTAAGAATATTATACACTACCTGAAAGCAGATGAATTGGATATTTTTAAATAACGATAAATTTCGATACATAATTTCCTATATGATATAATTTGAAAGAAGAATTGGACTTGAAAGGATCAGAAGAAAAATGATACAAAATATACCAAATTTAAAAGAATTACAACAGGAGATAACTCGTTTTTTATTACAATATCGTTTTGCCTTAAAAGAGATTGAAACAAAAGTAGAAATTTTACAGGAAGAGTTCGAACTCATCCATGAATATAATCCGATTGAACATGTGACGTCCCGGATTAAATCACCGCAAAGCATCATAAATAAAATGATTAAAAAAGGTTGTACCTCTTCGTTAACAGATATTAAAGAAAATATTCGAGATATCGCCGGCGTTCGTATTATTTGTTCTTTTACAGAAGATATTTATAAAATTGGAGATATGTTAAAAAATCAAAAAGATGTAGAAGTTGTTCAAATAAAAGATTATATCAAGAATCCAAAGGCAAACGGCTACCGCAGCCTACATCTCATCGTGAAAATTCCGATTTTTATGTCTGACCGAATGGAACATGTTTATGTTGAAATCCAAATTCGAACGATTGCAATGGATTTCTGGGCTAGCTTGGAACATAAAATATACTATAAATATAACAAAGAAATCCCTAAGCACATACAGGATAGTTTAAGAGACGCCGCACAACAAGCTGCAGAGCTGGATAAAAAAATGGAAGACTTGAACCGCGAAATCAATATTTTAAAAGCACATGATGCCTCAAAAAACAATCATCATTTTACAACAGAATTATTAGCTAAATTTTCCGAGTTCCTTTCTTAAGCCGGACCTGTAAAGGCAAACTTATTGTCATTAGCGCATTAAAAATTTGAGTCAAGAGGCAGGCCTGAACGGCGCATTGTAAAAGTAGGCTTGAGATTTTCATCCGACAATCAGTGGCCCTTACTGATTGTCATTTTACTTTATTTTCTCAATTTCGTTTTTGATTATCGTATGGTTTTTTTTATTCAGGATAACTTAATGCTAGGTGATTAAAATGAATAATTCAATACGTAAGCCATGGCTGCTTGTTTTAACAATCGGTCTGGGCACATTGCTAAATCCATTAAATTCATCAATGATATCCGTAGCTTTAACACGAATGCAGCACGAATTTGGTTTAACATTTGCTGATGCAACATGGCTGATTTCTGTTTTTTACTTGGCAAGTGCGGTTGGGCAACCTGTTATGGGGAGATTGAGTGATATGTTTGGTCCGAAAAAAGTGTTTTTGACCGGACTTTTACTTGTTGCTGTTGCTTGCGGGTTCGCTCCGTTTTCAACGAATTTTGCTTTTTTATTAAGTTGCCGTGCATTGCAAGCGATTGGAAGTTCTGCTTTATTTCCAAGCGGGATGAGTATTGTTCGAACAAGTATTACAGAAGGGCAAGCCAAAGCATTATCTACTCTATCAATTTTTTCTACCACATCTGCAGCATTTGGCCCTTCAATCGGTGGTTTCATCATTGACTCGTGGGATTGGCCGGCGATTTTTATCGTAAATTTTCCGTTTATTCTTTTATCTTTTGTCTTAGCGATAACCATCCTGCCTAGTACAGGCCGGGGAAAATTTAATCTTGAACGTATTGATGTGGGCGGTATTTTATTATTTATTATTTCCATAGTAGCGCTCATTCTCTTCCTGCTTTCATTAGAGAAACAAATTCATTGGTCGGCATTGTTCATATTTTTCATTTTCAGTTTTATTTTTTACATGTATGAAAAAAATCGGAAGGAACCCTTTATCGATATAATTGCCTTAAAGACGAATCTGAATGTTTCTTTAGTTTATGTACAATTTATCTGTATCAATCTTGTTTATTACTGCTATTTTTATGGTTTTCCGACGTTTCTCCAACAAGTACACCATTATAGCGAGAAACAGACCGGCCTTATTATGCTGGCATTGGCCGGTTTTGGTGTTATTGTTGCACCTTTGGCAGGACGATTAATTGAACGTCACGGTTCAAAACCTTCTCTAATTTTGGGTAGCGGATTCTTATTTATTGGTACGGGACTATTACTTAGTTTAAATGAAACCTCTCCAATCTTATGGTTACTGATCATCATGGCTGTGCTCGGAATGAGTAATGGTTTTAATAACATTTCTATGCAAACGGCACTTTACGAACAAGTTAAGCCGGAAGAAACCGGAACTGCTTCCGGTCTTTTCCAAACAAGCCGTTATATTGGTTCCATCCTGTCATCCTGTCTACTTGGGATTGTCTTTAACAGGCATTTAGACGTGGAACATCTCCATATTGTTGCGATTGTTTGCATTATTTTTTGTATCATCGTTGTGGGTCTTTCATTAAGATACCCTGGAATAAAACAGATGAAAAAGAGCGCGAAAACTACATAAACTTACTTAAATCCGGATAACCCGTTACAGCCCATGCACCGTCTACGAGTAAGCTGGAAAAAAAGACAACAAAACTGTCCTATGTTAATCCAATGATATTTTTACGACATCGTTCAAGTATTTCGTCGTATTATAGCCATAAATTTCGAGCCTTTTCGGAACCACTTCTTCACCGGCTTTGTCACTTTGTAAACTGATGTCATATTTTGTTACGAAATAACGGGGTTGCTCGATTTCTTCATACTTGACTAAATCATCAATCGGATCGTATTTGTTTCCATTTTTATCAACAATCACGCTATCGTTTTTCATCCCCATTTCAATATTTTCATCACCGTTTATACCGAGGTTCAGCGTTTCATATGTTCGATTTTCAATATTATCATCACTTATAACAACTTTGGATGGATTTCCAATTTCTACCTTTTCGATGGTGATTGTACTGCCCGCATATGCAAAGGTTTGCGGATAATTCTGAGACGGATCCAATTCAACGATTTTTTGGTCTTCAACTGTTAGGAAAGCTTCTTTCAATTGAGCCTTGACTTCTTTTGGTTTTTTCCCAAAAAATGGTTCAAAGAAAGCCTGATAAGTACTCCAATCCATGTCCTCCTGCGCATCAATAAAAGCGCCACCATATAAATCTGCAATCACCTTTTTATTATTCACTACCAGATTGTCAAAAGTAATACCACTTAAATTTTTTTCTGGCTGTATAGCATTAATACTATATTGCAGAATCGTTGCTGTTGGTGCAATAATTAGTTTATCAAATCGCATCGGGACTCCCTCGACTGCTATTTCTTCATCCAATGTATATTGTTTGGTGGGAAGTTTTTTCACAGGGATTTCAAATTCCCACTCTCCTATTTTATAATTTCCATCGTAAACTTCATCCGGGTTTGATGAGGCATCATTCAATTTCATTAACTGTGTAATCACCAGTTTAATTGTTCCGTTATCCTCTCTGATTGGAAATAAACCCATTTTTCCATGGTACACATTCTTTTTTTCTTTATTTATAGCCGATTCAAGGTCAGGCGGATAATATATGGGATAGGCATCCGTATTCATCAAATCAAATTCGTTCTCCACAATAACCCCATCGCCAAACATGATTCCATATTGATTGTCTGCTTCGGTATCTTCAATTTCATAAAAAATGAGCGTCTGGAACTCATCTGATATTGCGCTTTTAATCTTAACTTTCACTCCATTACTTTCTGCTTCCAGATTCAGCATCTCACCGAAATCATGTTGCAGATAGGGTAGCAATTCTTGATCTTCTACCGTCCATGTATAGTAAAGCTTTGCAAAAGTCCCGGTAAAAAAACCGATTCCGATTATTAATGTACATACAACTGCAAAAATAAAAACCCATTTATTACGTTTTTTGATCTTTTGCCGCCTTTTCTTTTCCTCTTCTGCCAGCCTAGCTTTAATATTTTTCATGAAACCGGTGGGAATAGGCAACTCTTTACTTTGTTCAGTAAGGTAGATACGGACATCCTGAAAAGTCCCTAAATCCTCCTGACAGTTTTGACAATGATAAACATGAATTTCAAACTCAATCTTTTTCGACCGCTCCATCGTTCGATCTAAGTAAGAGGTATAATCCTTTTGATACTCCTTACACCCATGAAAAGTTGATCCGTACCCCAATTCTTTTCTAAGTGACTGTATGCCGGAAAACAAAAGCTCTTTCAGCTTCTCCACTGAAACTTGGAGAAGGTGGGCCGCTTTTTCATATGGGAATCCGCTCACATATGTAAGTACCAGTGCTTCTTTCTCTTCCATATTTAATTGGTCAAGAGCTTGAAATAAATCATTATGCGGGTAATTTTCCTCCGAAGCTAGTAAACTTAAACTATTATCAGTAGTAAACTCCCTGCAAATATGTAAAAAAATGGACGCAACCCATGATTCGAAGTCCGTTTCACCTTTCAATCGATGTAATTCTTTGTGGACTTTCATTATAGACCGGTAAAATAATTCTTCCATTTGCCGCTGCGTTTTAACATAGGTGCAACCAAGCGGATAGAACCGGTTTTTCTGTTGATCGAACCAATCAGCTATGGATTCCACACTTTTTCTATCTATAGGAATAATTAGATTTTCATTTGTTGTTGGAACCATTCGATTGCCCCCCCTTTGACATGGAAACAAGTTCTGCGTCCCTGTATATTTATAATAAACGAAGCCACCGAAAAAGCGTAAAAGTATCAATTAGATTAGTTCCGATACTATATCTAATTACTTTGGAGGTTACCCGACTCCAGCAAACGAACGAATACAAATCATTTTTCAGTGACCTCACCTGTCTCCGGCCCTCTTTGTGGCAAATGAAGTCAACAGCCGATTTCTTTTTCTGTAAAGGAATCACTCTATCCTTGTGTTAATAATTTTGTTAGTAATTTGTCAAATTTGTTTGGACTGATTATTTCGTGTGTAATAAATTTCCCGTTATAAAACAAACCAAAAGTTGTCAAGATTGTTGGTGAATTTTGTGCTTTTTCTTTCGTTGTTATTCTAATCGTTTTAAAAGGCACATTTTTGTTTTCTGCTATTTTTCTTAGTTCTTCCAATATACCAACAGCAAATGGACACTGCACAGTATAATAAATCGTTATCCCTTCATCACCAGAAAAGGTTTTTACCTGTTTTTTAAAAGAAGGGACAACATGTTTATTCCATGTCAATGCCATTAATTGAAAATATGGTTCTACTTGGTCTACTATTTCAAACCCTATATGTTCAAAGAAACGCCCGTCACTTAAATACGGATATTTTTTCTTCCCTACAATATGTACAATCCCATCCATCCCACGGTTAATGGCATCATTTCTGCAATAGTCTAACAGTTGCTTGGCATACCCAGTATTTTTATGTCTTCCTGAAACCCATAAACAGTTAATATACATATAATTCGGTTCTTCAATAGGAACCCACGCCATCTCAGCGGGCAAGTACTCAATAAATACTTTTGCACGTTCATCTAAGCGATAAAAAACTAACCCTTCATCCATTCGTTCTGTCAGCCACTTTTTCTTCTCACTAACTGCATGTTCATATTGTTTTGCCCCTAAAGCACAGCATATATGTTCGGTTTCAATATTACTTTTGGTTATTTGAATAAATCCCATCTCTTCCACCTCCATCTTCATGTTAAGAATTGATCAATTACACCTTAATATATACGTTGTAAAAGCGTTACAAGTTTCGTTTATTGGAACTCCATCATCATTTTGTCTCCAGAACTTCCTCAACATCATTTGCAAACATAGCCATTCTAATTGTATATTATTATTAGCTAGATTAGCTACTTTAACTAATATTGGAGGTACTGCTAAAATGAAGGTCAACTCCACTGAATTACAAAATAACTTTGGAAAGTATTTAATGTTAGCTGCACAGGAAGATATTATTATCACCCGCAATGGTACTGAAATTGCAAAACTTACGGCCTTGGGTGATCAACTCGGTAGTGCCGTAAATCAAATTCATGAAAGTGTACCACTATATGGCTACGGTAAAAAAGCAACCTATGAGGAATTTTTGCAATTATGGCAGGAGTCCGATGAAAGATATGAGTACATTGATGGGGAAATTTATTTTCTGGCAGCACCTAGGACAGCCCATCAATATGCTGTTACGCAATTAATTACAGTTTTCTCCAATTTATTACAAGGAACTTCCTGTATCCCAATGGTGGCCCCCTACGATATTGAACTGCGAAGAACATCGGAACAAATCAATATCGTACAACCGGATATTATGGTGATTTGTGACCTGGAGGAACATTTGGATGACAACGATTATTACAAAGGGATTCCAACATTAATCGTCGAAGTGCTTTCCAAGGGGACAAGAAGAAAGGACTTGATTAAGAAACTCGATCTCTATATGTCCTGTGGTGTGAAGGAATATTGGATTGCGAATCCTGACAACAAGGAAGTCACTGTGTATCTTTTTGCAGAACAGAATATTCAAGAATTCACGACCTTCAAACAGAACGAAATTGCTCAGTCTTATCTATTTGAGAAATTAAAAATAGAGGTGCAGCGTATTTTTAGATGAACATATATTTCCTATCAAAAACCCCATCTTCTTGAAAAAATAAATGAAGATGGGATGTTTTACATTTTTTAAATAAAAATGTAGGACTGCTTTTTAAAATTTTTATCCGGAGTGGAACATTAATGATGTGGATGTAGAGGCCACTGAAGAAGTGCGAAATAATCTCGCTAAACACTGTATTTAGATGTATTTACGGGTTTTATCATACTATATATTGTGTTAGTGAATCTATTCAAAAAGTTTTTCAGTGGCCTCGTAGATGTACCTGCAAATGTCATTGTAGCCGGAATATCCGCTGAAATCATCAAAAAATAAAACCAATCAGGGGTAATAGCCTTCGAAGTAACCGCCAAATGACGCTTTTAGTCCCTTGATTTTATGATAAGCAGCATCAACAGCCTGTTCTTTATTCCATTCACTCTCACAATCTTTACAGTAGTATTCTGGGCCACCAACTATTTTTCTGCATCCACCTAGTTTAATTTCTCCTGCTTCTGCTTTTGGAAAACTTCCTTGGTTGGCATACCATACAAAATTTTCAATGTATTTTTAGATCCACATTTTGGACACTGCTTATAGTTAATGCCCATAATACTCCTCGCTTTTCTTTTAAAATGAGACCTAGTTTTTTCAAGTAACCCTCTTTAATGGATTTTAAATACTTTGCAACCCTATCAATAGATGATTTAATATCATCTTTTCACGTACATAAGTTCAACCATACCATCATTCGTTTTTGTTCCAATAAGTTTAAGTTGAATTTCTGGATTTTCCCCTAAAAATAGAGGAATCCCTTCACCCAAAATTGTTGGTATTATTGTTATAATATACTTATCTACCAAGTTTTGTTTAATAAATTGATCAATTAACTTTGCTCCGCCAACAAGCCATATATCCTTCCCCTGTTGTTTTTTTAGATTTTTAATAAACCCAGTAATATCCTCTGATATATACTCTGCCCTACTATCAGGTTCATAATTTTTTGTTGTTGCTACATAACATTTCTTACCTTCATATAACCAAACATTGGGCGATAATTCATTAATAACTTGATCATATGTTGTTCTACCCATTACAACTGTATCTATTGAACTATAAAATTCCTCGAACCCTAAATCTACATTTGGATCCCCACTACTACCACTTAGCCAGTCAACTGCTCCATTGGTCCTTGCTATATACCCGTCTAAACTCACTGCAATATAGAGAATTATGTTTCTATCCACTCCCTCACGCTCCTCACTTTTTCTTACATTGGGACGCTTAATCAAATACTATATTTATTATAACTTAATGCTTTGTTGTGACGCATCATTTTATCAAGGTTATGAATTAGATTGATTTACTTTTGCTTTTGTATATAGAAAGTACGCAATTCCTCCAATAAAAATAAAGCAAATACCGATCATCATAAAGTTGAAATAGTTTGTTGCAGTAGATGGCAAAATTTGACCTTCTTTTGGCGGTGAAGTTGTATCTGTAATGGGTCTCGGTTGGTTGCTATTGTCTGATTGGTTTGGACCAGGAGTCTCGTTCTGTTCTGGTTCCGTTGTTAAGTCTTCAATATAAAATAAAAAAGCTGTTTCAAATGTTAACCCTTGGAATTCATTTCCTAAAGCATCGGGGAATTTCACTAAAAATTGGATATCTTCTTCCGTTTTCGCTTTTAAAAAGCGCTCAGGTAACCCTTTAAAATCTTTCAATTTTCCTTCATATAATATTCCGTTTCCATCAGTAACTTTTAATAAAAATTCATTAAATAATTTTTTAGATCCTTTTTTGAATTTTTGTTCTGTAGAATAGCGAAAGTCTACTTCCCCTCTGTTTTGTATCGTTAAAGTCCGTTCTGCAGAATCACCCGGTTTCATATTGTTAATGGTAAATAAATATTGATTCGGTTTTGTATGGAGGTTCCCACCTTCCTCAGCGTACATATTTAGTGGAAAGACAAGAAAACAAATCAGACTAAATATAAATACCATGAAACTTGTATTCCTTTTCATAGCTTCCCCCCTTTTCATATCCTGCCGGGCAAGAACCATTAATATTTTTTTCCCGGCTTAAATTTTTATTTTGGTAATGATGCTTCAGTTGAATTATCCTGTTTTCCTTTCATTTGTCTCTCTATTAGTCGAATCGTCTTCCAGATAGAGAACACGGAATAAAGAAGCAAAAATACGCCAGGCAGAATAACTAGAGATAATATACCTATTTTGGAGGAAGCAAAATCAGCGACATAACCGACATATGGAATTGTTATCCCAGTATACTCAGCTACAACATTACTAGATTGTACCGGTTCTAAATCTTCTTCCTCATTGTTATCCCCTTTAGTACGATACATGACTTGATCACCATTTTGTATAACCTCAGTCACTCGGTGCGTTACTAACTTGTCATCCTTTTGCATGAAAGTAATAATATCATTTTCTTTAAAACGAGTCATATCCCCGCCCGTTTTTACGAAAATGATTGAGCCGGTTTTGATGCCAGGCTCCATCGATCCAGACAAAACAGTCTTTATTTGATAACCGAATGCTTGAGGTTCGCCATCTGAAATTTTAGTAGATATGACTAATGCAGCAACACCGATAAATAATAAAATGAGAATCGTAGTTACAATATTGTTGACCCATTTGAAAATTACTTTGCCGGACTTTATCTTTTTTTGATCCTTTGCACTTTCTTTTCTGCTCAAATGACCTACGTCCATACTGTCTCCATTTTGACCCACACTTTTTGTTTCAGTCTGCCCTATGCTTGGAACTTCAGTGTGAGCCAGTATTTCACTCTCCGTGTCTATTTCATGATTCATTTTTTCTTCATTCTCGTGGGAACTTTGTTCGTCTAATACTGTCGTTTCATCATTTTTTTCAGAATTTTTATGACGATTTTCTTCCATTTTTTTCACCCTTTATTTCTTATTATTATTTTGATTATTTTCTTGTGTATTTGTTGGTTCCTGGGTTGAAATTGGTGCTTCTACTGCTTTCGAATCCTTCTCTATTGCAGGTTGACTTGTCTGTTCTTTGACCGGTTCCTGTTCTGGTGAATCCGCTTGATTTTCTTGGTTGATTGGGTTTTCGTTCATATTGGAATCTGTTTGAGGACTGTCGCCTCCACTTGTTTCATCTACTGGTTTTTCAGGCTTGATATTACTGTTCTTATTTGTTGTTTCTGATTGATTCTCTTTTTTCTGATTGGTATTCTCATTAGTAGATTTGCTCTTATTTTGTTCTAATTGGTCCGTAGTAACATCCTCCATTCGCTCTTCTACCCAAGCATGAATTGATATATTCACCTTTTTCTTATTAGTAAAAGACGCATTCGTATCTGCAGTTATATAGTTCATTGAAAAAATAAATAAGTAAAAGGAAGCTACAATCTTTATTACAACCATTAATTTTTTGTTTCGCTCCTTAATCCCCCTTATTAACCGACTCGTTCCATTGTGCAAATGATCACCACCCATCCTTAATCTATTGCAGTTTATATATATTTATAAAGACATATAAATATGTACTACGTTACTTCCGAGCAGGAAAAAATCCCGCCCTCTTTATTACTTTAATTCTCCATCTTTTTGGCTAGCTTCGAATGACAATTTAAAATCAATCTGATCACCTTGGAAAATATTTTGATCTTGACCATTATCGTTGAATTTAAAATCTACACGTAAAGTTTGTCTATGATTCGTCTGATATTTGTTTCCGGTAGGTGTTTTTAAATCATTCGCAACAACTAAATTACTGTCTTTCAATTGGGATAAAGGAACCCAATTTGCGATAACTTCCTTCGTATCTGCTTTCATAATATTTACCAAAATATGATCGGCAAAGTCCTCAGTACCATTATCGCCATTTGCATCAGTTACAGTGTAATCTGCACGTAATTTGACATCTTTGACCTCAAGTGAACCGCCGTTATAAATGCGAATTTGGTGTACTTTCCAATCACCCGGCTTCATATTTTCAATGTTTAAATTAATTTTTTTACTATCATCTGTGCTTTTTAGATTGATATCAAGTGTTCCTGCAGTAAAAGTATTATTCGTTACTTCTGAATCACTAAAGTAAGCAAATGATCCCCCACCGATTAAACTTATTCCGAGAATAGCAGTTGCAGCACTTAATCCAATTTTTTTCTTAACGTTCATATCCTTTCCTCCACAATAATGTTTTTCTTGTTAAAGCTAATCGTTGTATGTACAAAGGAAGGAGAAAGAAATCTCCCTCCTCTAACTTGACATACTATATTATTTATTTTCACCTGCAGTTTGGTGTGCATTAAAAGTCCATTCTAGCTGTAATGAGTCACCTTGGAATTGGTTTTGATCACGTTTATTATCAACAAATTCGAAGGCTACATACATCGTGTCCGTATCTCCAGCCTTTAAGCCACTATTTTCGCCGCCTAAACCTAATAATTTCGTCCAGAACTTATTCAGATTTTCAACAGCATCAGGAGTCTTGTTTTGCAAATCATATAATGTTGTTTGAGAAATAATATTATTACGATCTCCAATTACCCAACCATCACCTGTTTTGTCGGCATTTTCTAAGAATAGTACTTTAATATACTTAGCAAGATCATCTGTATTGTCACCTTTTGCATCTGTGACAGATGTTACTGTTGATAAATCAATACTTGAAATATCCAATGAACCACCGTTTACTAATTCAAATGTACGTACAACGGTATCACCAGGTTTTAGATTACCAATATCTACAATTGTGGATGGATTAACAGATAAATCTAAAGTACCTGCTGCAAAAGTATTATTTGTTACTTCAGTATCACTAAAGTAAGCAAACGTTCCTCCCCCGATTAGTGCTAAACCGAGTGCTGCCGAAGCAATTCCTAAACCTAATTTCCTTTTGATTTCCATAAAATCTCTCCTTTACCTATTTGATATTTTTTATAAAACCCCTTTATGTATAAGAAAGAGGGATTTTAACATGAAAATGTGTCAGCACAGGCAAGCGATGAAGCAATGTTTTTTTACAGTAATCCTGTTTTGAAATGTTGCCTGTTTCGACAATGACAACAAAACTGGTTGAGTTGAACAAATCAGGTGATCATGTGATCAGATGTTAAATAAAATATTTCCAGCCTGAATTTTGAAATCTTTCAAGTTACCTTTAAAACAAACAATGTTCTAATTTTTTTAGGATATAAAAATAGAATGGGTGAAAGGTCATGATTTTTGAGGATCTTTTCCCTATTCGTTCAGTCTCATTTTTAACTCTATATAGATATATTTGACTTTTTCATATTTATGCATAGGGAAAAAACTTTTTTTAGAAGATATTATAGTTCTATTTTCACCGTGTATTTTGCAATAGAAAAGTGCAGAGAAATGCAATTAAAAATGCAGAGGTTTGCCACCCATTTAATTCCTTTTCGACAATGCGTGGGACAGTCTATAGCTCTCGCCATGAAAAGAGATGATATGGG
>Ga0207865_100041_pt1 | contig 160207 bp, 137 predicted proteins | sample HigsolmetaAR204D_FD_184836 | JGI IMG/M metagenome (GOLD analysis project Ga0207865, IMG submission 184836) | Ionic liquid and high solid enriched microbial communities from the Joint BioEnergy Institute, USA - AR20-4-D (SPAdes) (version 2) ... | reverse complement strand
TTAGAGATAATTATACCATATATACTTTCATATGTACATACCAAAAACATAAAAAATAGGCTAAAAACATGAAAAAATCAATGTTTTTAGCCCAATTTTTCAATTTCAACTGTAAAAGTCGGGAAAAAATCATTGAAATCATCCTATTGGAATGGATTTTTGGTCGCCATTTCGCCGGGAAGCGTCGTGTTTTGGCTCGGCGTATTCGGAACGGTTTTAACCCATTCTTTTCATGCTTCGGAAAAAACCGGTTTTTTTGCCGTGGCCTCGGGAATTTTAACGGGGATTTTGCTCCATGATCTTATTTTCATGTCCATCGTGGCAGGGGCACGAAAAATCGTAAATCGGACGTTCATCAAATGGGTTTCCACCATCGCGGGATGCCTGTTGGTGGGCTTTTCCTTATTCTTTGCTTATGAGTTTTTCAAGGGGATCAATGATTTATAGGGTTTTGTTCTTTTCGAGGGCAGGCAAGAGATCTTGAATCGATTTGGGTGAGAAAGGTCCGGGCGGAAGGCGCGGGAATGGCCCTTTGGCGCTTCATCCCCTGTAAAAATCCGGCGGGCTTCCCCGGTATCGGAGGCGGCCCGCCGGTTTTATCCGTTCATCTTTTGATTGATTCCAAGAATTCTTCGGTGATGATGCCTTCGGCCACGAAATGGCCGGCGAACAATTCTCCGATTTGTCCCAGTTCTATGTCCTCATGGTTGATAAAATGGGGCAGCGCCTTTTTGATGAGCGGCACGTGTTCTTCCGGCCGTTCGGCGATCGTATTCCATGCCCGGACGGCGAGCCCCAAATCCCCGCTGAAAAGGGCGGCTTCCAATTCTTCCGGCGGGAGCGGGTCGGAAAGCGGGTCTTCCGCCTCAACAAATTCCCCGCTCAGCAAAAGCCGGGTCCATTCTTCGAAAGAATCCGCCAATGGCCGCGGTTCTCCGTCTTCCGCCACATAAACGATCTGACCGGTTTCCCGGAGGAAGGCGACCGAACCGATGGCGCAAGCCGCAAAAGGGATGACGCCGCCTTGTTCCGCCAACTCTTCCAGCGGCAAAATCCGGGTAATTTCCACCGCCCGGTCCGGAAGGAGGAAAAAGGGATGGTCGATCCGTCCGCCGTTTTGCCTGTTCATCAGTTCCCGGAAAGCCTGGGGAAAGCGGAACCCGAGGCGCCGTTCCGCCTTTTTCCATTCGCCGGCCGATGCCCCGGCCGGACCGTCTTCATCCGCCCATCCGGGATGTTCTTCGTTTCGGTAAAAATGGCGGATCCGGAAATCGGTTGCGGTGATTTCCCATTCCGTCATCGGGGAATCGAACAGGACCCCAAGCCGGAACCCGTCCCTTTCCACGTCCGCCTCCTCGTACAGCCAATACATGCCGGGAGCCAATGGGAATTCGGATCTTTCCTCCTTGATCCCCGATATTTCGATCACGGCGGCCTCGCCGTAACTGAAACTGCCGGATCCGTCCAGGGTGAGCCGCAAAACGTCCTCCCCGCGGCGGATGAAACGGATTTGGGCATCATGGAGCCCGGCGTCCGCGATTTCCGCCAAACCTTCCGGCAACTGCCCGCGGATTTTTTCCTTGTATTCCCCGGCCGCGTCGATCACCTTTTCCGCTTCTTCCTGTTTTTCTTTCAGCCAGGCCAAAACCTCGTCCCGGACCCGTTTCGGGAGTTCGGGCTGATTGATCGTCCCGTCCAGCACATAGGGGTGGAAGGTTTCGGGGAGGATCTGCAGCAGCCGGTCTTTAATGGATTCCAGCTCTTCCCGCAAATAGGCGCGGAAATCCTCGCTTTCTTCTTCGAAACCGCGGATGAAATCCGCCCATTCTTCATCGGATTCGGGGAAGGTCAAAAGATGGGGATCCTGCATAGTTTCATACCATTTTTTCGAAAAAAATTTCATCGGAAGGGTCTCCTTTTCGTTCGGAAGGTGAATTACTTTGATTATGATAGACGGAGAGGATTTTGGTCAACCCTTTTTTTGCCGGGACGGTTCCGATGGGCTGTCAAAAAAAGTATGCGTAAAATATTTGTGGGCAAAACTTATCCCCTTCAATAGGTGAGTGATCGAAGACGCACGCCTATGAAGGGGGAACCAGGCGTAAGCGCGGCAGGAAAGAAAGCAACAATTAATGAAAAAGAGGGCTGCTCCTTGGCAGACTGATCGTCAGGAAAAACTCGCATATTGACATTTTCAAACATTCATATTACTATACAATCATACATAAAAATTACATATTTTCCTCGTCATTTCTTATCCAGAGAGGTGGAGGGACTGGCCCGATGAAACCTCGGCAGCGGGCTTTCGCATGAAAGCACTGTGCCAATTCCAGCAAGTCGTCTGGACGGCTTGGAAGATAAGAAATGAGACGGAGTTTTGCGAACGCATGCCCCCTCTCATCTTATCTTCCTGGAGGTAAGATGAGGGGGGTTTTCATTTATCCGAAAAGGAGGGGATGCGGGGAAATTTCGATTCGTCTCTTAAACCGAGTTTTCATATCCATTTACTCGTATTTATTGGAGGTGCTCGATGATCACTTTTGAAAATGTCACCAAGGTATTTCAGACCAAGGACCGGGAAGTCGCAGCCGTCAAAGATGTAAGCCTGACCGTCAAAGAGGGAGAAATCTTCGGCATCATCGGCTTCAGCGGCGCCGGAAAAAGCACCCTCCTCCGCCTGGTCAATCTGTTGGAAAAACCGACTTCCGGGAAGATCTTCGTGAACCGGCAGGAGATCACCAAACTGTCCACCAAGGAACTGCGCAAATTGCGGCAAAATATCGGAATGATCTTCCAAAATTTTAATTTGTTCAATTCCCGGACAGTTTTTGGAAATGTGGAATATCCCTTAAAAATCGCACAGGTCCCAAAGGAGGAAAGGAAACGGATCGTTTGGGAACTGCTCCGGTTCGTCGGGCTGGAGGATAAAGCGGGCGATTATCCCGAGCAGCTGTCGGGAGGCCAGAAGCAAAGGGTGGGCATTGCGAGGGCCCTGGCCACTTCCCCAAAAATTCTGATTTGTGATGAACCGACTTCGGCCCTCGATCCGGAAACCACCAACGACATTCTGAATCTGTTAAAAAAAGTGAACCGGGAGTTGAATGTGACCATCCTATTGATCACCCATGAGATGCATGTCATCCGCAAGATTTGCGATCGGGTCGCCGTGATGGAGGAGGGGCGGATCATCGAAGAAGGCTCCGTCCTGGATATTTTCACCAGCCCGAAAACCCGGACGACGAAGAACTTCATCCGTTCGGTGATCCACGATTCCCTTTCCGAATCCTTGCTCGAGGAACTGAAGCGGAACGGAACGAACCATCTGTACCGCCTGACGTTCAAGGGCGATGCGACAAAACAGCCGATTTTATCGAGGATTTCAAAGCGATACAATGTGGATGTCAATATTTTGAACGGAAATATCAGCGAACTGCAGGGGCAATTATTCGGGAATCTGATTGTCGAAATCATAGGCGATGGACAGGAAGTGAAAAGGGTCATCGAAGAACTGAAAAAAGTTGTGCAAGTAAAGGAGGTCCTGTCCGATGCGGGTTGATTGGTCCACGTTTTGGCCGCGGATTGTCGAGGCGACCGGCCAGACGATTACGATGGTCGTTTTTACCTTGCTATTTTCGTCCGTTATCGGAATCTTGATGGGGTTGCTTTTATATGTCACCCGAAAAGGGAATGTTTTTGAAAATCGGTTCATCTATTCCTTTTTAAACATTATCATCAACATCGTCCGTCCCATCCCGTTCATCATCTTTTTGGTCGCCATCGCCCCGTTGACCCGGGCGGTGATCGGGACGACCATCGGGACGGCTGCCGCGATTTTCCCCATGACGATCGCCGCCTCCTTTTCGGTGGCCAGGGTGGTGGAAAATAATCTCGTCTCCATCGACCCGGGGATTATCGAAGCGGCCAAGGCGATGGGCGCCGGACCCTTCCGGATCATTTTTGAAATCATCATCCCGGAAGCGATCGGACCGCTGATTTTAGGCTTGACCTTTGTCACCATCGGCTTGATCGATTTCTCGGCGATGGCGGGAACGGTCGGCGGCGGCGGTTTGGGCAACCTGGCGATGACCTACGGGTATCAGCGGTTTGATACCTCCGTCATGATCGTCACCGTCGTTATCCTCATTCTCTTGGTGCAGATCGCACAATTGATCGGGAATTATCTTTCGAGGATTTTTTTGCGTCGATAGAAAAAATTTGGCATTCAAGGAGGAAACAGAATGTACAAAAAAATAGGCTTATCGTTGATTGCGGTACTTCTTTTCGCTTTACTTTCGGCGTGCAAGGGCGAGACGGCTTCCGATGAAAAAAAGGTGGTAAAAATCGGGGTGACGGGGACCGACGGCCAGGTCTGGGACATCATCAAGGAAAAGGCGGCGAAGGAAGGCATCACCATCGAGCTGGTTGAATTTTCCGATTACACGCTGCCGAACCAGGCGCTGGCGGACAAGGAAATCGATTTGAATGCGTTCCAGCACATCGCCTTTTTGAATCAATTCAAGGAAGAACATCATCTGGATATCGTGCCGATCGGGACCACGGTCATCGCGCCGATGGGCATTTATTCCGAGAAATATAAGGACGTCTCCGAAATCCCCGACAAGGCGAAAATCGCCATCCCCGATGATCCCTCGAACCAGGCGAGGGCTTTGAAGCTGCTTCAGTCGGCCGGATTGATCAAGCTGAAGGAGGATTTCGGCTTGTTCGGCGATTTGAGCGGAATCAAGGAAAATCCCAAAAAATTGGAGATCATTCCGATGGTGGCCCAACAAACGCCGAGGGTGCTTCCGGATGTGGCCGCGTCCGTGATCAATAACGGGATTGCCGGGCAGGCCGGATTCGTTCCGAATAAAGACGCCATCTTCCTGGAAGATCCGAATGATCCGGCGGCGCAGCCGTATATCAATGTTTTTGCCGCCCGGGCGGAAGACAAAGACAATCAAACATTCAAAAAGATTGTCGAGATCTACCATGATCCTGAAGTGGTCGAGGCGATCAAAAAGGATACGAACGGCGGTTCCGTCGTGGTCGACATTCCGATTGAAGAACTGGAAGACATCATCAAATAAAAAGCGGGGGGAATTGGCGTGCCGGTTGATTTGCAGCTTCAAAGGAAGCGGATCGAGGAAAGCATCGAAAACGGAAGGGAACTGTATATTCAAACGAGCCATGAGATTCATGATCATCCGGAAATCGGAAATCAGGAATTTTTCGCATCGGAAAGGTTGACCGATCTTCTGAAAAAGGCCGGTTTTGAGGTCACGACAAACGTTGCCGGCCATGAGACGGCCTTTGTCGCGAGGAAGCCTTCCCATATCGACGGCCCGAAAATCGCCTTTCTCGCCGAGTATGATGCGCTGCCGGGACTCGGGCACGCGTGCGGGCATAATTTGATCGGGACGACGAGCGTGGCGGCGGCCATCGCCGTAGCGGAAGTCATTCATGAAACGGGCGGGGAAGTTTTCGTCTTCGGCACCCCGGCTGAGGAAGGGGGACCGAACGGTTCGGCAAAGGGCAGCTTTGTCAAACACGGTTTATTAAAAGACATCGATGTGGCTTTGATGATCCACCCCAGCGGGAAAACGAGCCTTTCCGCCCGGACGCTGGCCGTCGATCCTTTGGATTTCCACTTTTTCGGAAAAGCCGCCCATGCCTCCGGCGCCCCGGAGCAGGGGATCAATGCCCTCGATGCGGTGATCCTGTTATTCAACGGAATCAACGCGCTGCGGCAGCAGCTTCCGCGGGATGTCCGCATACACGGGATCATCACCCATGGCGGCGATGCCCCGAACATCATCCCGGATTATGCCTCCGCCCGCTTCTTTATCCGGGCGGAGACGTGGAAACGGGCCGAGGAAGTATCGGAGAAAGTCCGGAAAATCGCCGAAGGGGCGGCTTTGGCGACGGGAACGAAGGTGGAAATCGAACGGTTTCAAAATGAAGTCCTCGATTTCATTGTGAATCCGACCTTGGATGCGATCTTGGAAGAAGAATTGACCGCATTGGGGGAAGAAGTCGTGAAAAACGAGGGCGGGGGAAAAGGCTCGACGGACGCGGGAAATATCAGCCATGTGACGCCGACGGCCCATCCCCATATAAAAATCGGCCCGGATACGTTAATCGCCCACACGGAAGAGTTCCGGGAAGCGGCCCGTTCCCCCTTGGCCGACCAAGCTTTGATCAAGGGGGCGAAAGCGCTGGCCTTCACGGCGCACCGGCTGCTCACGGATGACCGGTTGCTGAAACAAGTTCGCGATGATTTTCAAAAGGCAATCCTTCCATAAGAAAAATGGAATCCATGGGGAACCCGGGCGTGTTGCCGCTCACGGGAACATCGCCTGGAATGCGGGGACGGGGGCATTTGCTTCCGTCCCCATTGTTTGTCCATCCGGCAAGCGCGCAACCGGAATCGGCGCGAGCCCGCCGAACCGGGTCGAATCGGCCAATTGGCCTCCGGGGGCTGATCCGCCAATACAGCAAGGATCCGAAAATGGTCCGGCTCGCCGCGCCGGGAGCTTCCGGCGGCACGGCAGCGAGCGGGATGGAGCGGGGCAGTTCCCGCGTAGTAAAGTCGAACCGATTGAAACAGCGGCCGCAGGCCGTTCGTTCGAACCGGGCGCTTCCACTCGGGCCCGGATCGGCGCGGTGAACCATTGGGGATGCAAAGACACCGACGCTTCGATCGAGTTTCCCTTTCTTCATGAAATGGCCGGACGAAAAAAATTTTCCCCAACACAAAATGATTGACAACCGGCTTTTGAAGGTTTAATTTTGTATTAAGGAAACTTTTTGAATCATAACCATAAAATATGGATCTATCAAAAACAAGTATTGCGTCCATTCCATCCGCAGCCGCATGCCAGCGGTAAAATTTTTTCGCCAAAAGTTTCCCTAGGGAAACTTTTATGGCTTAAACAAAAAGGGGGAGGAGTTTGCCTATGAAAAAAGTGATGATGGCCGTCGCGGGCATGCTGTTCGTCCTGTTGGCCGCCTGCGATGCCCGGACCGGTTCCGATCATTCCGATGGAAAACTGACGGTGACGACGACGATCGGCCAAATTGCCGATATCGTAAAAAATGTGGGCGGGGAGTATGTGGAAGTCACGGCGCTGATGGGCCCCGGCGTCGACCCGCACCTGTACAAAGCGTCGCAAGGAAATCTGAAAAAGCTGAACGAAGCGGATGTGATCTTTTACAACGGTTTGCACTTGGAAGGAAAAATGGGCGAGATTTTTGAAAAAATCGAAAAGGAAAAACCGACGGTTGCCGTCGCCGAATCGATTCCGAAAGATCGATTGCTTTCCGACCCGGCCAATCCCGGAAGTTTTGACCCGCACGTATGGTTTGATATCGATTTATGGTCCATTGCCGTAGAAACGGTGAGGGACGAATTGATCAAAATGGACGAAAAACATGCGGACGAATATAGAAAAAACGCCGAAAAATACTTGGCCCAACTGCAGGAAATCAAACAATACGCCAAGCAGCAAATATCCCAAATCCCGGAAGAAAGCCGGGTGCTGATTACCGCTCATGATGCCTTTCATTATTTCGGCCGCGCCTATGGCATGGAAGTGATGGGCCTGCAAGGATTGAGCACGGATGCGGAATACGGACTGAAGGACGTCCAGCATTTGATCGATGTGATTGTGGAACGCAAGATCAAGGCCGTTTTTATCGAAAGCAGCATCTCCGAAAAATCCATCAAGGCGGTCGTCGAGGGGGCGAAGAAACGGGGGCAGGAAGTCAAGATCGGCGGCGAGCTGTATTCGGATGCGATGGGTCCGGAAGGGACGGAAGAAGGGACCTATGCCGGGATGTATCGCCACAATATCGACACGATCGTATCTTCGTTAAAATAGTCGCGCATAAAGGAGAGATCATGGATGAATCCGTTAATGGTGAGGAATTTGACCGTCGCTTATCGTCGCAAGCCGGTTTTGCAGGAAGTCAGTTTCTCGGTTCCGGAAGGAAAACTGATCGGGATCATCGGGCCGAACGGCGCCGGCAAGTCGACGCTGCTCAAGGCCATTTTACGGTTGGTCCCGGCGGCATCCGGGGAAGTGTTGATCTATGGAAAACCGTATAAAGCCCAAAGAAAACTGATCGGATATGTCCCGCAGCGCGGATCGGTCGACTGGGATTTTCCGACGAATGCCTTGGATGTCGTATTGATGGGACGATACGGCCGTATCGGCTGGATCAAGCGCCCGGGGAAAGAAGATGTGAAGCTGGCGCTTTCCTGCCTGGAAAAAGTGGGAATGGAAAATTATGCGCACCGGCAAATCAACCAGCTTTCCGGCGGCCAGCAGCAGCGGGTGTTTTTGGCGCGGGCGCTCGCGCAAGACGCCACGATCTATTTTATGGATGAACCCTTTGCCGGCGTCGATGCGGCGACGGAAAAGGCCATCATTTCCTTATTGAACGAATTAAAGGCCCAGGGAAAAACGGTGCTGGTTGTCCATCATGATCTGCACACGGTTCAGGAGTATTTTGATTGGGTATTGCTGTTAAATATGCGGGTGATCGGACACGGGCCGACCGATGAGGTATTTACCGTCGAAAATTTGCAGAAAACCTACGGCGGCCGATTGACCTTCCTGGACCAGGGAAAATTGCTTGTTAAACATGAATAGGAGTGAGCGGGCATGAACCTCTTTCAACATTTGTCCGATGCGAACACGCAATGGGTGTTGGCGGGAACCCTGCTGCTGGGAATGGCAAGCGGCGTTTTGGGGAGTTTCGCCTATTTGAAAAAACAAAGCTTGATCGGGGATGCCATGGCCCATGCCGCCCTGCCGGGGATTTGTCTCGCATTTCTTTTATACGGCCAAAAATCCTTGTTTTGGTTTTTTGCCGGCGCCGCATTCTCCGGATTGTTGGCCGCCTATTTTATCCAGGCCATCGTCAAAAATTCCCGCATCAAGGAAGATACGTCCATCGCCCTCGTGCTGTCCGTCTTTTTCGGGATCGGCATCGTGCTGCTCACTTTCATTAACCAAAACGGCAGCGGAAATCAAAGCGGGCTCAATAATTATATTTTCGGGCAAGCGGCATCTTTGGTAGGAAATGATGTGAAAATCATCGCGATCGTGGCGATGATCCTCCTTGCCGTTACCGCCCTCTTTTTCAAAGAATTTAAGCTGTTGACTTTCGATCCGCAATTTGCGGAAGGCATCGGTTTGCCGGTCCTATTTTTCAACTGATTGTTGATGGTCTTGATCGTTTCTGCGGTCATGATCGGTTTGCAGGCGGTCGGCGTGATCTTGATGGCCGCCATGCTGATCACCCCCGCCCTCAGCGCGCGTTATTGGACGGAAAGAATGGACCGGATGGTCGTCATCGCCGGAGGAATCGGGGCGTTATCCGGCGTGGTCGGCACGATTTTCAGCACGGCTTCCGAAGGGCTGCCGACGGGTCCTTTGATTATCCTGGCGGCAACCCTGATTTTCCTCTTTTCCATGGTCTTCGCTCCCCGGAGGGGCTTGCTGGTGAACATCGTCAAACAGATGAAAATGCGCAGGCAAACGGCGAGAGAGAATATCATGTTGTCGATGTTTGACCTGATGGAAGAGAAGATGCGCAAACCGGCGGCCCGGCATGCAACGGGGTTCGGCGAAGAACAAATCCGGGGATTGAGGCCGGTGTCCAAACGGCTGTTTGCGCGGGTCATGAAACAACTCATCAAGGAGAACCTGGTCTCATCTGACGGAAATCGGTATGCGTTGACCGAACAAGGGAAGGAACAGGCCTATCAGATCGCGCTGAAAAACCGTTTAATGGAAGTATATAAGATGTATGAAATGAAATTTTCCCATGAAGAAGTGGAAAAACAGGAGGACATATTCGCCCTGCCCGAACCGCTCTTGCAGGAACTGTCCCGATATTTGCAGCAATTGGGAAGGATGCCCGTCCGCTTATCCAAAACGGGTCCGGGCGAAAATCGGAGGAACAGGAACAACATCATCGGTCAAAGGGGGGCAGACAGCCGTTATGAGTTATGAAGGATGGATTCTTTTGACGGGCGCGCTTGTCGGGATCACGTGCGGGATCGTCGGCTGCTTTTTAATTTTAAGGAAAATGGCGATGCTGGCGGATGCGATCAGCCATACCGTGTTATTGGGGATCGTCGGCGCGTTTTTGGTCAGTCATTCGATGGCCGGCGTGCCGATGTTTATCGGTGCCATTATCGTCGGTTTGTTAACCGCGTTTTTCGTTCAGCTGCTCGATTCGCTCCGCGTTCAATCCTACGCGGCCATCGGTGTCGTTTTTACCTCGCTGTTCGCCTTGGGCGTCATTCTGTTGTCGCTTTTCACCAGCAGGGTCCATCTGGACGTCGACCATGCCCTCATGGGAGAAATCGCTTTTGTCCCATGGGATACCCTTGAATTCTTTGGAAAAGAAATGGGGCCGAAGGCCGTCTGGATGTTGGGCTTCGTCCTTCTGGCGGATCTGGCCATCATCCTCCTGTTTTACAAAGAGCTGAAGATCACCTCCTTTGATCCGCAAATGGCGGCGGCTTTAGGAATTCCTGTGTTGTTGATCCATTATTTGCTGATGGGGATGCTGTCGATAACGACCGTGGCCTCCTTCGATAGTGTCGGCGCGATCCTCGTTGTCGCCATGCTGATCGTTCCTGGCGCCGCCGCCTATTTGTTGACCGACAGGCTGTCGGTCATGCTGGTTCTCAGCGCCGCGATCGGCGCATTATCGGCGATTATCGGATATTATCTTGCCGTTTGGTTCAACGTCTCCATTTCGGGGATGATGGCGGCGGCGGCGGGCGGCATCTTCGCGGCGGTGTTTATCTTTTCCCCGAAGCATGGCTTGATCGCAAAATGGGCGGCGAACCGGAAAATTTCCAGATATTCTTGAGGGACCGCATGAAAATCCGGGTTGGCAAGTCCGTGTTAGGACTTTAAGAAGGTTCTGTATGTTTTGCATTTCATTTCGATCGGCCGCCGTAACAGGAAATGCGAAAAAGGGTTCGACGGTTTCTGTTTAAGAAAGCAGCAGTGAATTCCAAAGGATATTTTAAGATTAAAAAGAAAGGTTATACCTTAACCGTCTATACCAAAGATAAAGCCGGCAATAAAAGCAAAAACCGATATATTAAAGTCCGATAAGCAAACACCTGCTTTCCTTTATAAATGGAATGAAAAAAGCCCTGCGCCGATGGATGCTGATATGCTCCCCATTAGGTAGACAGATGAAAAAAAATCTGTTTATCGAATGGGGAGTTTTTTATGCCAAAAAAATCATTTTCACCTGACATCAAAATCATGGCAGTTCGATATTTAGAAGAAGGCCTTTATACAGGACAAGAAATTTGCATCATCGGGCAGGGCTTTTCTTTTTTTGACTTGCCCGTTTTATGGTAGAGGATCCCCCTGTCCATCCCTTCTTTAACCCGTTCATTGGCGGCTTGTTTCACTGGATTGAACAAAGCCGGCGGCGGGGCGGCATGCGGTTTTATCGCCGCACTCCTTTCAAAAACAAAATCCGGGATGGGGATTTCATCCTTATTTCTTGACCCCTTTCCTTAATGTATTTTAAAATTACATATAATTACATAATGTCCTTAAAAATTCCGTTGAACGGGAGGGAACCACGTGAAGGATTTTTTTACAGTTGAGGAAGTGGCCGAATTGATCCAAATGCATCCGCGGACGATCCGCCGTTACATCAAGGAAGGAAAAATCAAGGCGGCGAAGCTCGGCAAAGAATGGCGGATCCGGCGGGAACACATCGACCATTTGCTCAGGCAAAATACCGGAAAAATTTTGGATCACTCCAATGCGGAAATCCTCCAATTTATTCAAGGGGACGCGGACGAGGCCAACGATTATCCGACATGCGCCGTTTTGGATTTCAAAATGTCCGTGGCGGATGCGGTCAATGTGTCCGGATTGTTCATTAAAATGATGAATGAAAGGAAACCGGAGGACGGAAAAGCGAAGTTCCAATATGTCTACGACCAGGAAAAGCAAAGGAGCCGTTATATCCTTTGGGGCAGCCCTGCCTTTGTCGGGAAAATGCTGACGGAAGCGGGGCGAATGCTGGAAGGAAAGAACAACGGAAAAATATGAAACGAAAGGAGAAAGGAAGTTGGCGGATATGTATGCATGGCAAGATGCGCTGGTATTGGCCGGTTCCATCCGGGAACGAATGCGGGAAGAAAGATTCCAATCCATTTGGCCGGATTTCAAGCCATATCCCTTTGCCTTTTTTGACAGGGAGAATGTGTATTTATGCGGCCACCCCAATCCGCCCGGCCATTTTGCGGAAAAGGGAGGGGTCCATGTCGGCCCATGGGATCCCAGGTTTGTTGCCAATACATTCATTGAATTGGAAAGGGAACCGACGGCCATATTGGATTTGTCGACCGTCCGGCCGGATATGGAACCTGCAAGGCTTTTTGCCATGATTGTCCATGAAATGTTCCATGCTTATCAAAAATCGATGGATTACAGAAGATGGAGCAACGAATGGCTGTATAGGGTTTATCCGCAGCTGAAGGAAAATATTGCCCATCGGATCGCGGAAAGAAGAGCCCTCCTTCGCGCATTGCTTGAAAAAAATTCGGATGAAAAACGGAACCGGGCCGCCGAATTCATCGGGCACCGCGAATATCGAAGAGCTTTAATCAAGGAATGCCTGGATTATGAACTTGGCCATGAGAGTTACGAAGGATTGGCCTTTTATGTCGAGTCTAAGGCCTTTGAGCAAGAATCCGGCAAAGGGAAAGAAGCGGTTTTGGAGATCTTTTTCCAGGATTTTGAGGAACAATCCGGCACGTTGTATCATTTGCGGAGGAGCTGTTATGCCGCGGGAATGGCGATCGCCCGCTTGCTGGACGACCTTTTCCCGGGATGGCAAGGAGAATTTCTTGAAACATCCGGTTATTTATATGATTTTTTCGCCGAAAAAATCGGGAGGATGGAACCGATCTCGGACACGGATCCGGAGGCGGAAAAGCAGGCCGCGCGTCTCCTGGAACAAGAATTGACGGAGAGGGACCGGGAATTTGACCAATTTTATAGTCAGGACGGGTATCTCGTCCAAATCAAAGGGAACCTTACAATTGCCGGATTCGACCCGATGAACCTTTTGCCCAAGGGGGAGCTGCTGCTTCATAAGCGGATGCTGAAGTTTTCCTCCAACAACAAGGAATATTTTTTGGAGCAACCGGTTGTCACGATCATGAATGGAGGAAATTTGTCCTGCCGGGAGCTGCAGTTCTTTAGCCGGGGAAAACCGGAAATCAAGGATGGCAAGGCTTCGGTTCCGGGATTGACGGAGGAGCTCCTTTTAGATGGAATCACCATTGAGGCGGACCGTGAGGAGATTGAATAAAGTGTAATGTTATTGGAGTCCCTGGTGGTCGACGATGATCAACGGGTGATGCAAGCGGCCCGCGGAAGTTTGAAGCGGAAATATGCGAGTGGCTGACGGATATTTCCCTTGCTCTTTTTTCGGAAGAATCGCCAATACGCGGGACGACGTTCAACCTTTTCTGTCGGCCCAACGATGGATTGTCCGACATTTCAATCGGATGGTTCAACATCCGCAAAAAATTTTTCAACAACCCATGGGACTGTTCAACATCTTCGGAGATTCGTCTATCATTTTTGGATTTATGTTCATCTTGGACAAAAATTTGTCCGACATCAAAGAAAAAATAACCATCATCCTTGAAAAAACGTCCATCATCCCAAGAAAAATGTCCATCATCGTTCAGCCGTCCATGGCCAACACCTGATTCCGTTTTTCAAACCTTGCGGAAATGAAATAGAAAAAGTGTAAGCCCACAACCTATTCATCTAAAATTCGAACAGGACGGGCGCCATCGTAGTCGGGACATGATGGAACGTGCCGGAAAGCGAAGGGGAAAGCCAAGCGGGGGTGAAAGGAAGGGAAAAGCGATGGGGGAGCCGAAGGACGGGAGCCCTTTCCGGAAAAATAAACTTCCCTGGAGCAGGTGGACCGGTTCCCTATCAGTGCAGGAACCGACCTTCTTGAAAAAGAAATTCCCGTACAGCCCCCTCTTAATCCCCCGTGCTCCCCGCGATTTATTCCCTTTCTTCCCCGTCGTACAGCCCCCGTTGGATGATCAGCTCGATCGGCTTTTGCCGGGGGATGAGGATCTCCGCATCCCGTCTTTTTTCCCTTACCTTTTGGACCAATTCATGCCGGATCCGCTCGTTGTTTTGCAAAACCCCGCCGAGGAGCAGGAGCTTGAAGGATTTTTCCCCGATACCCGCCTTTTCCGTGACGGCCTCAACGAGAAGGAAGAGTTCGGAAGCGGCTTTTTCCAAAATCCTGCGGCTGACCGGATCCCCCAGCGTGCAGGCCTGTTCCACGATCACCGACAAGGCGCTGACCTCGTCGACGGAGTAATGGGGACCGTATGCCCAATTGTACAGCTGTTCATGGTTGTCGAAGCGGAGATGCTTAAGGACCAAGTCCGATAAAACGGTGGGTTTTTCCCGGCCATCGTGCATCCTTAGCACGGCCCGGACGGCTTCCTTGCCGATCCAATAGCCGCTTCCCTCGTCCCCGAACCGGTGGCCCCAGCCGCCGGATCGGTAAAAATTTCCTTTTCCGTCGTGGGCGAAGGCGATGGATCCGGTTCCGGCGATCAGCAGGACGCCGGGGGACTGTTTCGTTGCCCCGATCAGCGTGGACAGGGCGTCGTTTTCCACGAGCAATTCTTCAATTTGGATGCCGCTTGTTTGGACGGCTCTCCGGACAAGACCTTCCACCAGCGTTTGATCTTTGGCCGTGTCGATCCCCGCCAGGGCAAATACCCCGCGCCGAATCCGGTAATCCTTTCTGCCAAGCCCGAGCCGGTCTTCCAGGGCGGAGGCGGCTTGCCCGAGGACGCGGGCCAGCGTTTCTGCGGCGCTTTCCTCTCCCGCCGCCTGGTAGTTGGAGGCGCCGCCTTTTCCTTTCGCCAAAATTTTTCCCGTTTTATCGGTGATGACCGCATCGGTCTTCGTTCCGCCTCCGTCGACGGCCAAAAGGGGAAAAACGGCCGGGGAACGCTTTTCCGCGTAGCCGGAAAGCGGTTCCGGCATCATCTCCTGGTTCCTTTTCCCGCCGGTGCCGGGCGCATGAAGTTTCCCGCCGTCCTTGCCGGTCCGGGCGGATCCACTTTGACCGTCTTCGGGGGAGAAGAAAGGGAGGAACGGCCTACTCATTCTCCCTCACCCATTCCGCAAAAATTTGTTCGATCTGTTCCCGCTTTTCTTTCAGCCGCTTCCCTTTTTCTTCCGCCCATTTTTCCAGCTCTTCCTGTTGCCGGATCCGTTCCCGGACCGTATTTGTCATTCTTTCCGGGCTCGGTCCTCCTTCCAGCGATCGGATCCGGACGAAATGGACCGGGTCCAGGGCGTTTTTGAATTGTTCTTCGGTGATGGACAGTTTTCTTCCGATGATTTTCTCGGCGTGACGATTCAAAAGGTCGAGGTGGAAATCGTCCAGGGATTCCTTTCCTTCGGAAGACAGTTCCCTCACGGCGGCGCTTACGATTTCATGGGCCTTCCGGAAGGAAAGGCGGTCGGTTCGCACCAACGTGTCCGCCAGTTCGGTGACGTTGGCAAAGCTTTTCTTCGCCCGCTCCAGCAGTTTTTCCCGGTTCACTTCCATCGTCATTAAAACCCCGGCAAAGAGCCCGTAGACGTTTTGCAGGCAGTCGATGGCTTTCCACATATAGGGCTGCATGTCATCTTCCGTATCGACGATGTCGCCGAAGGGGGTGTTGTGGATCATCGTCAGCACCGTTTGCGCGTTGCCGGCAACGGTGGACAGCAAAGAACGGATGTGTTCGATGGATACCGGGTTCCGTTTTTGCGGCATGATGGAACTGATCTGGACAAAGGGGGAGGCCAGTTTCAGGCAGCCGAATTCCTGCGTTCCCCACAGGAGAAAATCTTGGGCGGAACGTCCCAGATTGATTCCCGCCAGTTGGACGGCGGCGGCGGTTTCCCCGATGTAGTCCGCGCCGGCGACCGCATCCCAGGCGTTGTCGATCATGTCTTCGAAGCCCAACAATTCCTGCACCCGCTTCCGGTTGATCGGGAATCCGGAAGTGGTTAACGCCGCGGCGCCCATGCTGCTGCGGTTCACCGTCTGATAGGCGGCCATCAGCCGGCGGATGTCCCGCGTCAAGACGTCGGTCATCGCGTTGAAATAGTGGGCAAGGGTCGTCGGCTGGGCCTGCTGGGTGTGGGTATATCCGAGCATGACCGTGTCGATGTGTTCGGATGTGAGTTCGATCAAACATTGGCGAAAATTCAGGGCCGCCTGAATCAGGTTGAGCAGTTTTTCCCTTAACGTCATCCGGTAGATGGCGATGCCCATGTCGTTTCTGCTGCGGGCGATGTGGAGATTGCCGGCGATGTCCCCGGCTTCTTCGATCAATAAATGTTCGATCTGGAAGAATAAATCTTCAAAAGAAGGATCATACGGATGTTTTTTCCATTCGCCGATGTCGATCTTTTTGATCGCCCGGTAAATGTTTAACGCTTCGTCTTTGGCGACGATCCGTTGTTCGACGAGCATGATCAGATGGGCCAAGTGGATCTGGATCATCGGAAGAATGAAGTTTTCCTTGGCGTGGTTGAATGCGGGCTCCAGCACCAGTTTTTTGTAGGTTTTTGCAGGGAATTCCGTTCCTTCCTTTTCAATGATTTTTTGCCGAACCTTCGAATCCATATGGAACATCCCTTTCCAGTTCTGTTATCGTTTTTCCTTTGCGTGAAGCATTAGACGGCCTTTCTCCCATCCCCATCGCAAAAAAACGTTGGGTGAGCCGGGGCCGTTTCCCGCGCCGGAAGGCATCGCCCGGCGGAAGGCGTCAGGTTCCGGAAATGGCCTTGCGTCCGCTCCGGAAGAACTTGTCGGCGGGGATCCGATGTGGGTGATTTACACGAAAATGGCCTCGCGTCCCTTCCGGAAGAACCCCATGGCCACAGGAATATGGATGGGGCAGCGTCCTTCTTCTGCGGAAAGGACGAATACCGCGGCCGGGGAGACGGGGCGGCGGCCCCGGTCCTTCCGATGAACCGCCGCGGACTTCGGGGCCGGCAGGACGGCCGGCGGACTCATGCGCCTGTCCGCCTCCATGCCGGTCTTTCCTTAAGCGGGATGCCGCGTCTTTTTCAGCGGGCGGGTCGGCCCTACATCGTGCTTGCCTTTCCGCCCGTGATTTTTTGGGAGACGAACAGGACGATGATGATCAAAGCGACTTGCAATACGCCATATGCGCACGCGGTTCCGAATTTGAAGGCGTACATCTTTTGCCAAATGGCCACGGAAAGGGGCATCGTGTGGACATTGTAGATCAAAATGGATGCGACGAACTCGCCGATCCCCTGCACGAAGGCGAGCAGGGTGCCGGCCATGATTCCCGAAAAGGTGATGGGCAATACCACCCGCCGAAAGGCGTACCACCAATTGGCGCCCAGGCTCCTCGCCGCGTCTTCGATCGATTGGTCCATCTGCATGAGGCTTGCGGCGGTGTTTCGGAAGACCAAGGGCAGCTGCCTGACAAAATAGGCGAGGGGCAAAATCCAAAAGGTGCCGATTAAAACTTGATTGAAACTGAAAACGGAGGGGGTGCTGAAGGCCGCGATCAAATTGACGGCGACCACCGTTCCGGGCAACGCCCAAGGCACCATGATCAGGATGTCCATCAGCGTCTTTCCTTTGAAATTCAGGCGGACCATGGCGTAGGCGGCCGCGACGCCGAAAAGGACGTTTCCGATCACCGCGGCGGTGCTCATCTTGATGCTGTTCCAAATCGGACGCCAGGTCATCGGATCCGTGAACAGGTCGACATAATGCTGGAAGGTGTAATCGGTCGGGATGATTTGCACCGTCCACTTCCCGTCGACGGAGAAGGAGATCAGGGCGATGACGAGGATCGGCAATAACAGCACGATGACCCCGATCACGGAAAGGAACATGGAGACGTATTTCATCAGCGGGGATCGGACTTCCGTGCGGTGGACGCCGAGCCCCTTGCTTTGATTTTGGTAATTTTTCCGCCCCTGGTACCATTTCATGATGATCAAAAAGGCGATGGACACGATGGAAAGAATGGTCGATTGGGTGGCGGCCATATCCAGGTTCCCGTTGGTGCGGGAAAGGTAAATTTGCATCGTCATCGTCCGCTCCACGCCGAACATGAGCGGAGCCGTATAGGAAGCCATGGAAATCATGAAGACAAGCAAAGACGAGGCGACCATGGCCGGCGTGAGCATCGGCAGAATGACCTTCGTCCAGATCCGGAATCGGCCCGCACCCAGGCTGGTGGCCGCTTCTTCCAAGGACGGATCCAGATCCTTGATGGCGGCGGAAGCGCTCAAATAAAAATAGGTATACATCGTAAAGGTGTGAACGACGATGACCCCCCAAATCCCCCGCAGGGCAAAGGGGACTTCCGGCAAATCGAAAAGGGACTGGAACAGGCGGGGAAAAATGCCGCTTTCGCCGTATAAAAACATGAAGGACAAGGAGCCGATCAACGGCGGCAAAGCCATCGGCACCAGGACGAGCACCGACAGGATTTTCCTTCCGGGAAAATCGTATCTTTCCAGCAGGAAGGCCATGGTAACGCCGACGATGGCGCAGGTGATGACGCTGACGACGGAAATCAATACGCTGTTCACCAGGGCTTCCGTGTTCGTCGTGTTTCCTTCGCCGAAAAACTTGAGATAGTTGGCGAAGGTCACATTGCCATCCTGATCGACGACGCTTTGGACAAAGGTTTTATAAAGGGGAAAAATCACGTAAGCCAACAAAACCAAAAATAAAGGCGAAATCAGGACATACACAAAATACCTGGATTGGGCGATCCTGGACCAAAGGCCCGGTTTCAGGGCGGCTGCGTCATTTCCCTTCATGGTTTCACCTCTCATCTTCCACGAAGTATATGCCGTTTTCCGGAATGTGCAGCGTGATTCTGTCCCCGATGGACGGGATGGCGGAACCGGTGTTGATCACCATGACTTTCCATTCGTGTTTCGCCGTTTTGACCAGGTAGTTGATGCTGACCCCCGAAAATTCGGTGAATTGGACGGTCCCTTGAAAACTGTTCGGCCCTTCGCCGGGCTCGATCACTTCCGGGCGGATGGAAAGAAAGATCTTTTTTCCTTTCGAAAAGGTCAGATTCGGGGAAGCATTTTTTCTCCATCCTTGGAGGATCAGCCCGTCTTCGACCTCTACCGTTACCCGGTCATCGCCAACCTCCAGAACGGTGGCTTCCATGATGTTGGACTCGCCGATGAAGGAGGCGACGAACCGGTTGGCCGGGCGGTTGTAAATTTCCTGGGGCGTGCCGACCTGCTGGATTTTCCCCTTGTTCATGACCATGATCCGGTCGGAAAGGGACATCGCCTCATGCTGGTCATGGGTCACATAGATGGTCGTGATGCCCAGCTCCACCTGCAGGCGCTTGATTTCCACCCTCGTTTCTTCCCGCAATTTGGCGTCCAGGTTGGACAAGGGTTCATCCAACAATAAAATATCCGGCTCGATGACCAGCGCCCTGGCCAGCGCCACCCGCTGCTGCTGGCCGCCGGATAATTCGGTGATCTTCCGCGATCCGTACCCTTCCAAATGGACGAGTTTTTGCGCCCGTTCCACTTTTTCTTTGATCGTTTTTTTCGGAAGTTTGCGGACTTCCAGTCCGAAGGCGATGTTTTCAAATACGGTCATATGGGGGAAGAGGGCGTAATTTTGGAAGACCATCCCGATATTCCGCTTATTGGGTTTGACGTGGGTCACGTCCCTGTCGTCGAAATAGATTTTTCCTTTCGTCGGAAAATAAAATCCGGCAATCATCCGCAAAGTTGTCGTCTTTCCGCAGCCGCTCGGCCCCAAAAAGGTGAAAAATTCCCCGGACCGGATATGGATGTCGATATCTTCGACCCCGGTTACCTCTCCGAAGGTTTTGGTCACATGTTCCAATCGAACGCTCTTCATGAACAACACCTCTCCAGATGGAGAACAGGGTGAGCCGGGCTCACCCCATTCCGTTTCATTCTTGTTTACCCTTATGGAAAATACGGATGACGATCGGGCAGGGCTCAGTTCATGCCGTTTAATTCTTGCCCTTGATGTTTTCGTCCCAGTATTGCATCCATTCCATTTCTTTTTCGGCCAAGAGATTCCAGTCGAGTTTCAGTTCCTTCAACTCCAGTTTTTTGTACCATTCGGGCATCTTTGCCGGGTCGATGTCCGTGCGGGACGGGATTTGATAGAGTTCTTCGGAAAGTTTGACGATCGTGTCCGGGTCGAACAAGAATTCATAGAAAAGCTTCGCGTTTTCCAAGTTTTTGGCCCCTTTGATCAAACCGACGGCATCCACCAGGATGGGAGCGCCGCTTTTCGGATACACGAAATCAAAGGGCTGATTGTTGGCATACTTTTGAATCAGGATATCCTGCAGGTTCCAGAGGGAGACCGTCCCTTCCTGACGGGCGAGCTTCAAGTACAGGTTGGTCGGGTCTTGGGCGTATTCCTTTGTATTCGCATCCAATTTCCGCAGCCATTCATAGCCCTTTTCCGGGTTGTTCGGATCCTGGCGGTAGATCATCGCCGAATAGATCGTCCGCATCGTTCCGGAGGGCAGCACGCCGCGGATGATGATTTTGTCCTTCCACTTCGGATCCAAAAGATCGTCCCAGTCTTGCGGCGCGGTTTCCGGGGTCAAAACGTCGCTGTTGATCATGATGACTTCCGGAAGCAGCATCTCCGCGTACCAATGCCCGTCGGGATCCTTATGCTCCGGTTTGATGGCCGAATCGAAACTCGGCTTATAGGGTTCCAACAAGCCTTCCTTCGTCGCCTGGACGAAAGCGGATTGGGTGCCGCCCCACCAGAAATCGGCGCCGGGGTTCGCTTTTTCACTGCGGACCCGTTCCAGGATTTCTTGGGCGCCCATCGTGAGGACGTTGACTTGGATGTCCGGATATTTTTCATTGAACATGGACACCACCTTGTCGACGACCGTTTGGTCGCGGGCCGTGTAAACGACCAGGCTGCCGGACGGTTTTTTGTCGCCGCCGTCATCCTTTCCGGAATTGGAAGATTCCTTGTTGCCGCATGCGGCAAGGGAGAGCAGCAGGATCAAGGAAATCAGGGAGAAAAATATCTTTTTCTTCAAACCGTATCCCTCCAAATCATGATTTGGTTTTGAAGCCGGTAATATGGAAATGGTCGAGGGCGAGATGGAAGGCTCCGTAGACGCCGGCCATCGCCCCCAGTCGGGTGATTTTCATTTCAGGCATCTTCGGAACATATTTCTCGATCATTCCCTTGAAACGTTCGAAGGATGATGGATCCAAATAGGCAAGTTCTCCCGCCAAAATGACGGCTTGCGGATCCAGGATGCTGATCATGTTGATGGCCGCCTTTGCCCAATGTTCGAGCACTTCATCCAACAATTGGTTCACTTTTTCTTCTTTTTTATGTTCCTGGATGGCTTTTAGAATGGAATCCCCCCTTTCAATGGGAATATGGAGCGCCTTCAATCGTTCGCTGATACCCATTCGGCCGAAATTGGCCTCAAAAACGCCGAGGTTCGAATTTTTATTGTTTTCGTCGCCGATCATCATAAAACCGATTTCCCCGGCGGCGGAGTGGAAGCCTCTGTAGCATTGGCCGTTCAAAAACAGGCCGCTGCCGATCCCGTTGCCGATAAACAAATAGATGAAATGATTGATATTTTTTCCTTGACCCTTATGAAATTCGCCGATCGTCATCAGGTTCACATCGTTTTCGATGACCACATCCAGATGCAAGCGCCCGGAAAGTTCCCGTTTCAGGTCGATATCGTTCCAATGGATCGTGGGGGATGTGGTGATGCTGTTCTCCGTTTCGCCGGCGATCCCCGAAACGCCGACGGCCATGCCTAATACCCGTCTCGGATCCACCTTTTCCGCCTCCAAGAGGGACCGCACTCCTTCGGCGATCCGGTCGATGATCCATTGGCCTTCGGCGGGGGAGGTGAACTCTTTTTTGACCATGTTCACGATTTCCCCGTTCATGTCTCCCAAAGCGACAAAAATCATTTCGTTTTCGATGAAACAGCCGACGACATAGTTGGACCGGGCGTTGTATTCGAGGAGGATGGGCTTTTTGCCGCCCCTTGATGGGCCGACACCGCTTTCAAAAACGATGCCTTCTTCGATCAATTCCTTGACGATTTCGGAAACGGCGGGTTTGCTGAGACGGGTTTTCTTCGCCAAATCCGCCCGGGATTGCTTCGGATGCCGACGCAATTCATTGATGATCAATTCCCGGTTCATCAATTTCACCATGACCGCGTCGGCCTTGTTCGATTCTTTCATGGAAGAAATTCACTCCTGTTACTATGGAAGGAAAATTGAAAAATCGCCACACCGCCCGAAGGGCGATCAGGATGCAGCGCGCCCGGCATGGGAAACATGTTAAGCATGTCCAAGCAAGCGAAATCCGGGATGGAGGATGTTCTAAGTGAATCTGCTAGGTTTTAAGCCTGTTCAAGCCAGTCCCATGTTCAAGTTTCATCCAATAGGTGGGGTTTGAATGGCGGCCTGTTCCGGCAAGTGAAGGTTCAGGCGTGATCCGAACGGGTGAAAACCGGGCCGCACCTTGTTTAAGCGAGTGACAGGACATGATCCGGAAGGGGAAACCCAACCGGCCGCCCTTTGGGTTCAAGCAGGTTTGCGCAGGATCCGGGTGAAGTTCGGATTGTATCCTTTTCGGGCAAGCAGATTTAAAATTTGTGGGAACGAAATAGGTGCATTTTCTGCATGTTCAAGTTAGTAAACTTAACTAACTAATCAAGATTATAAAATGTAAGCGATTTCCGGTCAATACATTTTTAAAGTTATAAGAATAAAAAATTTTTCGGGGAATCGCCCCCCGGGGGAGAAATTCCTTCGCAGGACGGGGTGTTTTGCTCCGGTTTGAGAAAATTTTGTCATGGGAAGCCGACCGATCTCCGTCCGTATCCTCTTTCCGAAGAGGAGCCCGGCCGGCCGCTTCCCGGGAAGGAGATTCCGGACGGAAAAAACGCCAAAGCGGTGCAGGAGACGGCAGGGGCCGGCCCGGTTTATCCGATCGCCCTTTGGAAACGGTACAACCAAATAAGAAAGGTCACGGCAAGGGCCGCTCCGGTGACCATCGACAGAAAGGCAAGTCCGAGGGCCAACGGGTCAGCCGGCGGAAAATCGCGCATGAGGAAAACAAGGAAGAAGTAACCGATAAAGACGGCCATGTAGATTTTGGAAAAGGTGTAGGTTTTTTTCCTCAGTTCATGCCGTTCCAGCTGGCGGGCAATGTCCAACATCATTTGAAAGAGAGAATAGATGAAAAGCAAAAAGAAAATGAAGGTGAATAAAGCATAGGCCAGGAGGAAACTGTCCGTCAGCAACGCCGTTTCAATCCGGAAAAAGGGAAGGAGGGAAAAAACAAGGGAGATGCTTGCCCAAAGGGAAGCCTGCTCGTCCGTTTCTTTGATGGAATACTCCTTCGCCAAATCCCGAATCCCCCAAATTATCAACAAAAAAGCGGCCGGATCGGACAAAATATCGATCCCCCACACGTAAATATCCAAAATCATCAGGATCAAACCGAAAATAATTTTTCCGAAAGGTTTTTTCAATTTAACGACCTCGCTTTTGCGATTTTCACAAAGGGCAAAGAACCGGGATCTGTTCTTTTATTTTCTTTGCATGGGTGCTTTTCTTTAAAAGGAAAAAAGGGATCGGCGGTGCTCCTTTAAAGCAACAGTAACGGCGTCAAACGATTTTTCCCTTGGGGTCTCCCTGCCGCGGGACGGAGCGTTGCCTGTCCGGTTATCCGGGCAATCCGGAGCGGTGTTTTTTAAAGGAGCCGGGCAAAAAACCAGCTTAGCCGTCCCGAAGTTGTTGCTTGCGCAGTCGGATGTTGAAGATAAGATTGATTCATATTCTGCGGTAAATTTCAATTAATAACAGTATTCCATTCCATGAAAAAATTTCCTGCAAGGCTGGATAAAATGGGTTAAAATGACATTAGGATATGGCGTTGTCAAGGTTTTCCTTCCCGAGTTTTATAGAAAAAGAGGATGAAGCCTTGATAGAGTTCCAAAATCGTCCGGGGTTCGTTTGCAAGCAGGTCAAAGGCATGGCTTTACATCCGCGAAACAAGGCTTTGGAAAGCCGGTCCCGTTTCAAGTCAAAGGCTAAAGCGATAGCTTCACGCCGGGTTTGGGGCTGTCCGCCGTTGATCTGCTTCACGAGCCGGCGTCCGGGATTTTGAAAAAGAAGCGGCATGGTTTTCGGGGTTCTGCACCAACATCAAGGGCGGGTTTCAAGATAATGGAACCACATCCCTCCTTTACGGGTGCGCGTTCTGCACGAACATCAACGGCAGATTTCTGGAGTATGAAAAAGATGCATACATCGTCTTCTTTTTCGAAGGCCTGCGTCCGCTCATAAGAAGCGCGGGAATTTATAGCAAGCGTTCGGGTTTTTCAAGGGGATCATTTTCCAGGATGGACCTTTTCTTTCCGTCAAATCCGCCTGATTTGTTTCGCAAGCTTTCCGCGAATGCGAATTCTGCCATACAGGAGGCTGCTATGCGTTTAACCGTTTATTTTCAGCCGGAAAATGGAGAACTGATTTTACCGTTAAATTATGGCGAAATTTTGCAAGGGTTTTTGTACCGGTCCATTCATGATTTGGAGCTGGCGGATTTTTTGCACAATGAAGGATTTGCCAAGGACCGGCGGAAATTTAAATTGTTCACCTACAGCCGCCTGGCCGGAAATTACCGGATCGATGCCGGGGCCAAACAGATCCGTTTCGAAGGACCCATCCGCTGGCAGATTTCTTCCCTGTTGGATCGGCTGATTGCGGATCTCGGCCAAAGTTTTTTATTTCGGGAAAAGTTCACGATCCACGATCAGCCCGTTCGGATGGAGGAGACTTCCGTTCATTCCTTCCGCCCGGAGAAGCGGGAATCGTACCGGATCCGGATGCTGTCGCCCCTCACCGTTTTCTCTACCTACGAAGACGCCGCCGGCAAGAAGAAAACCCATTATTACTCGCCATCCGACCTGGCCTTCTCCGACATGGTGGAGAAAAATTTTTCCCATAAATACGAGGCCTATTACGGAAGGCCCCCCGAGGAACGGCTGCGGGTCAGGCCGGTGAAGGTCAGCCCGCGGGATAAGGTGGTGACCGTGTTTAAAGGCACGCGGATCACCGCCTGGAACGGCATTTACGAGATCGTCTGCCCGCCCGATTATTTGAAATTCCTGTATGATGCCGGGATCGGGGCAAAAAATTCCCAGGGGTTCGGGATGTTTGAGAGCGTGGAGTGACCGAACTTCAAATCCAACCCTAAGCATGACCGGGTTCGGGATGTTTGAAAAAGTGAAGTGAAAGGGCTCATGGTTTCGCGCGTGAAAAACCTTTTTATGGGCGGGGATGCCGGCGGAGTGCGGGAAATGGCGCCTTGGAACTAAAATTTTCAAAGTTTATGTCGAAACATCATATTTTCTTTTTTTCTTTGCGCTTATGTTATATTTGTCTCGGCAAATTGTCGTCGACCCCCAATGGCGCATGAATCCCGGGGGATCGACGACAAATCTATTTCGGAAAAGTAATACTTGAAATTCAGTAAAATCAATGCTTTTCCGTATATTGCATAAAAATAATCCTAAAATTATAATACAAAATAAGGAGATTGGGAATTTTTTTCAATCCTTGTTTTATCAACATTTTTTGGGGTTTGTATCTTACCTTTGAGGGATTGAAACTCGTCATAATTGTAGAAAATATTCGGTTGAATTAGCGTTTGTATCTTACCTTTGAGGGATTGAAACTTGTTTTTCGGATTTTTTCTCAAACAAAAAGCAGTGTTTGTATCTTACCTTTGAGGGATTGAAACTCTTTCCAGCGCTGGGTTTTCAGTTCAAGCTCGACCTGTTTGTATCTTACCTTTGAGGGATTGAAACATGAAAAAGCTTTTTTGATTGACTCGATCGCTCCGGTCGTTTGTATCTTACCTTTGAGGGATTGAAACTTCAGTTTCAGCGATATAATGCGGCTTCCTGCAATGGTGTTTGTATCTTACCTTTGAGGGATTGAAACTAATTATCAGCATAATCGCCCATCGTGATGTTGTATAAGGTTTGTATCTTACCTTTGAGGGATTGAAACACGAGATCATTGAATCCAGGTCCTCGGACGACATCAAAGGTTTGTATCTTACCTTTGAGGGATTGAAACGGAAGTCGGAAACTTCTTGCCATGTTTCCCATGTCTCGTTTGTATCTTACCTTTGAGGGATTGAAACTACAGGGCAGTCAATGAGTGCATAGTAGAACTATTTGTTTGTATCTTACCTTTGAGGGATTGAAACTAGCTTCATTCACATGTTTTCTATACACTGGTAAGTGTTTGTATCTTACCTTTGAGGGATTGAAACCTTGATGTCCGGATTCTTCTTCCCAAACTTTTCCCATGTTTGTATCTTACCTTTGAGGGATTGAAACAACACAAACCGAACAGCTCCATTTGGTCCGGAATAATCGTTTGTATCTTACCTTTGAGGGATTGAAACCCGTATTGATCAACAAAGGTAAGGCGGAATGTAACGTTTGTATCTTACCTTTGAGGGATTGAAACTTGGCATTTTGTGTTAAGTAGTTTAATGATCCCCTTGTTTGTATCTTACCTTTGAGGGATTGAAACTTTTTTCAAGCGCCGATTCTTCCCATGGCCGAATGGTTTGTATCTTACCTTTGAGGGATTGAAACCAGCTTTCTGCTCAAATTTGTCCGGTGAATACTTTTCGTTTGTATCTTACCTTTGAGGGATTGAAACGCCTCCTCAAAAACTCGCCATTCTCCGAAATCCCGCAGTTTGTATCTTACCTTTGAGGGATTGAAACACACGGGAGGGTCCGGGATGAAAGTGGATGCAGAGGTTTGTATCTTACCTTTGAGGGATTGAAACCGCAAAAAAGGGATGACATATAGACAAATCGCCGAGGGTTTGTATCTTACCTTTGAGGGATTGAAACCCGATCGAAGAATTGGCGCGAGTGTTCGATGAACGGTGTTTGTATCTTACCTTTGAGGGATTGAAACTGTGTTCGGCGACCCGATTTTTCGGGATGAATGAAGTTTGTATCTTACTTTTGAGGGATTGAAACACAGAAAATCAACATCTTTCGCTTGCTCAGCTGTCATTGTTTGTATCTTACCTTTGAGGGATTGAAACTTATCGAGGTTTTTCACCCCATAAAACATCGAACCGTTTGTATCTTACCTTTGAGGGATTGAAGCTAGTTCCTCCGGGGACTTCCAAAAGTACGGATTTTTGTTTGTATCTTACCTTTGAGGGATTGAAACTTGACGATGGAGAAGTCATCCAGGCCAACCCTGGATTGTTTGTATCTTACCTTTGAGGGATTGAAACTCTCAAGAGCGAATTTGAAAAGCTTGTCATGATCTCGGTTTGTATCCTTACCTTTGAGGGATTGAACCTGACATGTGGGACGGGAAAGTGCCGCCCGTGGAGGAGTTTTTATTTAACCTGTCCCGAAAACAGGGGTCAAAAAAGCGATGAGCCATCAACCTCTTTATCACATGGTAAATATTGGCGATTGATGGCGGTTATGCGATTTGATTAATGGTTTCTAAGGTTACCTTAACCTTATACCCTTCAGATCAGGTTTCCTTATTTCTTCCCAACTTTTACAGTCATCGAAACAAAAACTCCCCGAAAACGGCGTCATTCTCGCGTTTTTGGGGAGTTCTTTATTTTTTCCCGACTTTTCCAGTTTTAGAAACAGAAACTCCCCGAAAACGGCGTCATTCCCGCGTTTTTGGGGAGTTCTTTATTTTTTGGTAGGTAGATATGTTTTCGTCCTTTAATCTTTAAGCCCGTATGCGGGGATATCTATTGGCCCAAACGCCTTTAGAATGCACCGCAAAATGGTTTTCCAAAGACGGGCGAGTGGTATTTACGAGCCATCAATCCGTACAGATGGCGGGATCGTTGTAAAAGGATGGGAAAGCCGCAAGAAATTCATCCGGATGGCGTGCCGGAAAGCAGGCATCTTCCAGCCGGCGGAAGGCGGAAAGCCGCCAAGAAATTTTTCCGGATGCCTTTTGGGCGCACATATCGATGGCAGGGGGATGGAAAAAAGCCTCCTTTCCTGATCGATTACAATAGCTTCGACAAAAATTCCTTCGCCCGGTCCGTTTTCGGGCTGGTGAAAAAGCTTTCCGGGTCGCCTTCTTCGACGATTTTTCCGTCGGCCAAAAAGAGAATGCGGTCGGCGGCCTCCCTCGCAAAGCGCATTTCGTGGGTGACGATGAGCATCGTCATGCCCGTTTTGACCAGATCCTTCATGACGTCGAGGACTTCCTTGACCATTTCCGGGTCGAGGGCGGAGGTGGGCTCGTCGAACAGCATGATCTCCGGTTCCATGGCCAGGGCGCGGGCGATGGCGACCCGCTGCTTTTGGCCCCCCGAAAGCTGATTCGGATAGGCGCTTTCCTTATCCGAGAGGCCGACTTTCGCCAGCAGCTGCCGCGCCTTTTCGACCGCTTCCCCCTTCTTTATCTTCTTCACCTTTTGCGGGGCGTAAGCGATGTTTTCCAGGACGGTCATATGGGGAAAGAGATGGAAATGCTGGAAGACCATGCCGATGTTTTTGCGGATTTCCGTTATATTCGTTTTCCGGTCCAAGATATTTTGCCCGTTTATGTAAATTTCGCCGGAGGTCGGAGTTTCCAGCAAATTTAAACAGCGCAAAAAGGTGGATTTCCCCGAACCGGACGGGCCGATGATGGCCACGACTTCCCCTTTTTCCACGGTAGTGCTGATCTGATCGAGCACGAGGTTTTTCCCGAAATACTTCGTCAATTGTTTAACCGATATCACTTTGTCTCAACCTCCGTTCCACTCTCCTGCCGATGGAAGTCATGATAAAGACCATCACCCAGTAGATCAGCCCGACAAAGAGGAGGGCTTCGAAATTCCGGTAAAGATTGGCGCCGACGATCTGCGCCCGGCGCATCAGATCCAAATATCCGATGGTCGACACGATCGCCGATTCCTTCGTCAGCGTGATAAATTCATTCATCAGCGCGGGCAAAATGTTTTTTACCGCCTGGGGCAGGATAATGTCGAGCATCATCGGCCGATAGGGGACCCCCAGCGCTTGGGCCGCCTCCCTTTGCCCTTTGTCGACGGCCATGATGCCGGCGCGGATGATTTCCGATACATAGGCGGCGGAGTTCAGGCCGAAGGCGGCGATGGCGGCCAAAAATTCCGGCATGTCATAGCCCGTTAATTGGGGAACCCCGTAGTAAATAATGATTAATTGCAGGATTAACGGGGTTCCGCGGAAAATGGAAGTATACCCGTCGGCGAACGCCTTCAACAGCCTGCTTTTCGAGATTTTCATTAACGCCAGCACCGTTCCCAGCAATAAACCGATCAGGGCGGAGACAAAGACAAATTTCAACGTCGTCCAAATTCCTGTCAGGATGAAAGGAACATAAGGCTGCAGTTTGCTGAAGTCCACATTCATGATCAACACCTCTTTTCCGGCGATAAGCTCACGCAAAAAACAGGAAATCGGTGGTTTTCCCTTTCCTTGCCGCAGGCAGGAACCACCGATTTTTTCCGGCATGGACCGATGGCGGATGCCGCGATTTTAGGCCGTTGTTCGCCCGGAAAAACGCATCCGGCCGGGCCCCGTATCCCGGGATCCGGATTTTGAGGAGCCGCGGGACGGACGCAGCCGGCCATCGGCTGGAGAAAGGCTTTTATTCCTCGATTTGGTCCAGTTTCCATTTATCTTTCAGCTCTTTCAATTTGCCGTTTTCCTGCAGTTCCTTCAATACCCCGTTCACCTTTTCCACCAAATCGCTTCCCTTCGGAAAGGCGACGGCCGTTCCGGGAGAGCTGGACGTCGGATCGTCGAAACCGGTGAAGCCGTGCTCTTTCATATAACCTTTCGCCACTTGTTTATCCAGATAGGCGACATCGATTTTATGGGACAACAATTCCTGCACCAAAATCATCCCGTTGTCCACCTTTTTCACTTCGAAGCCGTATTCCTTGCTCAATTCGTCGGCCCCTTCTTCCTGGATCGTTCCCAGCTGGACGCCCACCTTTTTCCCTTTCAAGTCTTCCAATTGTTTGACGGGCGAATCAGGCAGGGAGATGAACATTTCTCCGCTGCGGTGGTATTCCATGGAGAAATCCACGTTTTCCTTTCTTTCTTTCGTGGCGCTCATGCCGGCCATCACCATGTCCACCCGGCCGGACTGCAGGGCGCCGATCAGGCCGTCAAAATTCATATCCTGGATTTCCAATTGATAGCCCAGTTCGTCGGCGATGATTTTGGCCAAGTCGATGTCGAATCCGATGAAATTCCCTTTTTCATCGCGGGATTCGAAGGGAGGGAAGTCCGCCGAGGTGGCCATTTTCAGCACCGGTTTTTCCTTTTCTCCTTCTTTGGCGCCGCCGTTTGCGGAATCGGATCCTCCGCTGCCGCAGGCGGAAAGAAGGAGGACCAGCATCATCATCCCGATCATTCCGGTTTTTTTCCATATGCTTTTCATTTTTATCCCCCTTTGTTTGATTGGTGAAAAATGGATTCGGCTCGCAGCCGTTTCAAAGATTCATAATGGGAAAGATTAGTAAAGTTTATTGTTCTTCCAATGGTCGAATTCATCTTTTATCGCTTGCAACAGGGAAGGGTCCGCCATGACGTCATACCCGGTCATGGCGAGGGCGAGGGCGCCTTCATAAAGGGTTTTCCTCCCCTGTTCCGTGACCGTTTTGTCGGCGAATTTCTTCGTATGGGCGACCAGGTTCCCGTCATTCAGCCCGATGTAGGGATGGATGGCCGGGACGACGTGGCTCACGTTTCCCATGTCGATGGAGCCGTATTCCCGTTTTGCGGGAAGGACCGGCTGGCTGCTGATTTGCCTCAAGTTTTTCGTAAACGCCGCGGATAAGGCTTGGTTGGTGATCATGTTGTCGTAGCTCAGTTCATAATTGGAGATTTCCAGGGAAGCGCCGGTCATCATGGCCGCGCCGCGTGCGATTTGATTGACCTTTTTCACCGTTTCGTCGACCCTTTCCCGGGTGGAGGCCCTGATATAGAATCTTGCGACCGCGTAATCCGGCACGATATTGGCCGCTTTTCCGCCTTCGGAAATGATGCCGTGGATGCGGACGTCGGAAGGCAGGTGCTGTCTCAATGCGTTGATGCCGTTGAAAAGCTGGATCACGCTGTCCAAGGCGTTGATCCCCTTTTCCGGGGACGATGCGGCGTGGGCCGCTTTTCCCGTGTAGGCATATTGCAGCGCATCCATGGCCAGGGATTGGCCGCTTTCGTGGGAGCATCCGGCCGGATGGACCATGAGGGCAACATCGATATCGGCGAAAATGCCTTGCTCGCACATGGGCACCTTCGCTCCGTTTGTTTCCTCGGCGGGCGTCCCCAGAACGATGACGGTGCCCCCGACGGCGTCGGCCAATTTGCTGAGAATGACCCCGGCGCCGGTGCTCATCGTCCCGATTAAATTGTGCCCGCATCCATGGCCGATTTCCGGCAGGGCGTCGTATTCCGCGAGAAAGCAGACGGCAGGGCCCGGCTTCTTGCTTTTGTATGTGGCGCGGAAGGCCGTCGGCCGGTTGACGATGCCCGTTTCCACGGCGAAACCATGGCTCCTTAAAAAGCCGGTGAGCAGTTTCATCGCCTCATATTCCTGATCCCCCAATTCGGGATTTTCATAGAGCCGGAGATTCATATTCCATAGGTCCGGCATGATTTGATCCAGTTCCGCCTTCAGTTTTTCTTTCATCTCGTCATCCCCTGTATGGATTGTATAAAAATAAAGATTTATGAATATTTATACCACATATCGTTTTCGTTTTCAATAAAATTTTCTTTTCAAAATGGAGATTTTTCATAAAATATTACGATCACATGCTGGGACTGAAAGTCCGAAGACGCTCCGGAAGAAGCGGAAGGATTGACGGGAAAGGGAAGAATGGTAAAAACAAGAGTTGAAGGAAGGCGGATGGAGAGGGGAAATGGTGAGGCGCCCGGCGGCTTGCAACATTGAACGGGCCAAGCCGTTGCGAAAAGGAAAAACGGGGAGGGGGATAAGGGGGGAGCGGATTTCCGGCATTCTTGCAGCAGAACCCCTAGATTTTGCAGGCGGGATTTATGGCAAGAGCCGATGGAAGAAATCTGCGGCCCGAATGGGGGAGCTTGGAAGGGAGGATTCTTTCTTAATTTCTTTTGCAAAAAAGAAAACGTCCTGCTGGATGCCATCACAAAAAGAAAACCCGCCGATCGCGGCGGGTCTTCCTTTCCGTATTCATGTTTGAATCAAGAACTTGGCGATTGCGGTTTTTTCAGCTTCCAATTTCTGGAGAAAAGATTTAGAAGCCGCCCGCTCGTAGGTTTTCCGCTTCCATATTTCCGACGGCAAGGTCAGGCATACGCCGTTCTCGGGTTTATTAATTTTCATTTTTCCAAAGCCAACATCAAGTACCCGCCGGTCGCGGTTTTTCCATGTTTCCGAAGGCAAGGTCAATAACATGGCGGTAAAGGATATTTCCGCTTCCATGCCTCCGGCGTCATGATCAAGATCCATGCCGGCCGCCCGGCATTTTTCCCTCATTGCATGGCCATAGGCGGCACTTTCCAGACCTTCGAATCGGGATCGATGCATATCCGGAAGGCAAAATCACGGCCTTGGGCTGAAAATCCGATCACCGCTTCCTCATCGGAAAGGTATTTTTCCGTAAAGGAGCTGACGGATTTGAGGTCATCATAAAATTTTTTCTCATTTTCGGCTGTTATCCCTTCCGGGTCGCTGAAATAGGTTTCTTGGTCGGGAACACCTCCGTATTTTTCATCTTTGATCAAGAGGGCGTACTGGACGTTCTTATCGCCTGATCCCATGGCGTGGATATACAATTTGAACACGTCGACCGGTTTTAACCCGTCGAGCAGACGGTCATCGAGGGTCTGGGCGTATTGATGATAGATATTTTTCAGCTTGCCGTCCAGTTCGATGGACGTATGGTAGGTTCGGCCGTCCGGGCCGTTTCCGCCGCCCGGATCCGCGTTCGGGTGCACGCCCAAAATGACGGTCGGCCGGTCCGGATCCCGTTCATACCGGATTTCCGCAACGCGCAGGGCATAGTTTGGAAAGGTCTTGATCTTCTTATCGCTGCGCCATTCCGCATAGGCTACGGATCCCGCCTGCAATTGGTCGAATTCATTTTTCAGCCTTTCCTGCACTTCCCCGGAAAAGGTGAAAAACAGTTTTTTCCCGATGTCTTCGGCGGCAATGGGAAAATCGCTTAAGGATTTTTTATCCGGAATGAACCAGAATTGATTTTGTTCGGAATACAGATCGCCGTGGATTTCGCCGTTTCCGTTTTCGCCGGTCACAAAAACGATCGTTTCCTTTCCGTCTTTTTCCGAGATGCTTTCGACGGTAAAACTCCCGACCTGGTCGCCGGGCTGCAGCGTTTCCGGGTCGAAGGTGAGGAAGAGATCGTCCTCTTCCGTCAAGAGGGTATACTTGGCCTGGCCGGATTCTTCGAGGGAGCTTTGCGCCCGTTTCTCTTCTTTGCCGGGTTCGGCAGGAAAAAACTGTTCATGAATGAAATAAAATCCGATGAAGAAGGTTGCCGCGTAAAAAAGTGCGGTCAAAGCTTTCGGGAAGATCGCAGGCGGCGTTATTTTCCTCTGTTTTTTGTTAATTTTTTCTAAAATCCTTTCCCTGTCTTTTTGCGTAAAAGAAACAGGGAGGGCCTGTTCATATTCCCTTTTCAATTCCTTCAACCGTTCATCCATCCCGTTCACTCCTTTCTTCGGATAATAGCGCCCGCAATTTTTCCCTGGCCCGGTCCAGCCTTGTCCGCACCGTCCCTTCCTTCTCATGGAGCATTTCCCCGATTTCCTTCACGGAAAGATCGTGAAAATAATATAAAACGATGACTTCCCGGTATTTTACCGGCAAGCTCAGCACCCGCTCCAGCAGTTGGCTGGCTGCATGCTGTTTGATTGCCGCTTCTTCCGGCGTATCCGGATTATTCCGGAGAATCGGGAAATGGCCGAACATCTTCTCTTTCAGCCTCCGGTTTCGGAGGTTCCACTTCCGCAAATGATCTTTGCATTTGTTTGCGGCAATGGCGTAGATCCAGCTCCGCAGCATCGAGCGCCCTTGAAATTCGGGCAATTTTTCATAAACGGTGATAAACACTTCCTGGGTCACATCGTCCGTATCGGCGGGGTTTTGCATATAGGTATAAACGAACCGTTTGATTTCGTTTCCGTATAAATCCATGATCGCTTTCACCGCTTCCAGGGCTTCCATTTGCAGGATTTCCCGCTCCCGGGCGATGAGAAAAGCATCGCGAACGTCTGCCGAGGAATGCAAACCATAACCTCCTTCCCCTTTCGGTCGACAGTAAGACGCCAGGAACATAAAAAAAGTTTCAAAATTCCGGAGAAAACGAAGAAAAAAGTTCAGTCCGAAGTTTTGCGAAAAATCCCCCTTCCCGTTCCGCGGATTCGGGCATAGGCAATAGTAAGCTTTTGCCTTTTTACATAACGTATCAGAAAAAATGTCCGAAAAGAAATATGGGAAGGAAAAAATTATCGCCGCAAGGCCCGGATGAAACCTTTATGCCTTGTTTGCGTAAAAGATTTTGAGGTGAACGGTGCCATGAAAAAGCTGCTGATCGTATTTTTCGCCTGTTTTCTTCTGCTTTTCCCCGCAAAAAAGGGGCTCGCCGTCGAATTTTCCATCACCGATGCCAAGATCGACGCTTACTTGCAAAAGAACGGGGACGTCGCGGTCAAGGAAACATTCACCTATGACTTTGACAGCAAATTCAGGGGAATTACCCGGGAAATTGTCCCGAAAAAAGGGGCGTCCATCAAAGATTTTGCCGCCTTTGAAAAAGGAAAGCCTTTGAAGGTGGAAAAGGAAGGCGACGTCTACAAAATTTACCGGAGCGGGAAAAAGGAAAAGATCACCGTTGAACTCCGTTACCGGATCACGGGCGGGATGGAAAAGTACGAGGACGGTGCCCAGTTTTATTGGCCCTTTTTCGATGAAAGAAACGAATCGGACTATTTGCGCATGACCATTGCCGTCCATCCCCCGGAAGCGGCGGATCAGGTCCTCGCTTTGGGCTATGATGAGGCTTACGGCAAGGAAGACATCCGGGATGACGGAACCGTCGTCTTTCGGCTCGGAGAGGTTCCGGCCGGGGAAAACGGGGACATCCGGGTGATTTACGAGCCGGAGCTGTTTCCGGGAATGGGGATGAAGGCGGGTACCATCCGGGAAAAAGTGCTCAAAGAAAAGGAACATCTTGCCGAAAAGGCGAAAAAATACGCGGAAACCCGGGATGCGCTGCGGAAGGCGGGAAACGGGCTCATTCCTGCGATGCTGGTCTTCTTTGCCGTTTTGTTTCCGGCTGCATTCCTCTCTTCCCGGCGAAAGAAACGATTGGTCGAGGAGCATTTGGAGCACCTGCAATTCCATGTTCCGGAAGAAAAATTGAGCATCCCCGCCACCATTTATTTCACCAGCGGCTGCATCTTCAAGCCGGAAACGGCCGCGGCCGCCCTCTATGATTTGCTCCGAAAAGGATATGTAAAGCAGGAGACGGAAGACCGTTTTGTCCTGGTCAACGGGCGGACGGAACATCCCCATGAGAGGAAATTGATCCGGTTCTTGTTCGAACAGGTGGGGAACGGGAAGGAATTTTCCTTGAAAGAGCTGAAAAAATTCACAAATAATAGGAAAAACTTGGAAATCTATCAATCGAAAATGATGGAATGGAAGCGGAAGATTGCGGAGGAAGTGAAGCAAGCGGGATTATACGAAACGAAAGCCGGACTCCGGTGGGGCGTGGCGGCCGTCGGAGTTTTGCTGGGGATATCCGCGGTTTTCTTCGGGATTTATGAGCTTTATGTCCCGTTCATAGGGATCCTGCTGGGATCCGCCGCTGCCTTGCTTTTTGCGATTTTTTACCATCCGAAAAGCGATAGGGGGCTGGAAATCCTTCTGGAATGGCAACGTCTGCGGGAGAGGCTGCGGCATTTCACGAAGGATCAGTGGGACCTGCTTTCCGATGGAGAAAAGCAACGGCTGATCGCCTACGGGATCGGCGTGGACAACGCCCCGTTCAAAAAGGCGTTCAACGCTTTTCTGGAAGCGGAAAAACGGTCCTTCCCGGAAGGAACCGGATTTTTATACAATCCGGCGTATACCGTGTCCATCTTTACGGCGGCGGACAGCCGGGCGGGTGCCTTTACGGGCGGCGCTTCCGGTTCCTCCGGCGGAGGAGTCGGCGGAGGGGGAGGCGGCTCCGGCGCTTTTTAATCGGATGGACGGATGCCGAATTCATCGCTTTTCTGCGGCAAGCGATGGATTCGGCTTTTTTCGTTCGGGGAGTTCTGCCTCATATGCAAGATTTCCAATAATTGATCGATGTGATCGGTAAAAATCCCGTCCACGCCGTAATCGATAAATTGTTCCATCGTTTTTTTATCATTGATCGTGTACACGTGGACATCGAGGCCGTAGGAATGCAGCCGATCTATTTCTTTTTTTGCCGCGGACCGGTAGGGGAGCCCCACTCCGCTGGCGTAGGTCTGCAATTCTTTGATCGCATCATCGGTTAAGGAGGCAAAATCCTTTTCATTGAAAAGCCGGATCAGCGGAAGGCCGGGTTCCATTCTTTGAACGGATTTCAGGCTACTTGGGCTGAAGGATTGGATGATCACTTTCGGAAGGCCGTTTTTGTCCTTTTTATGCAGGAGTTGGAATTTCTTTAACGCATCGATCAACGCCTTTTCCATCCCGGGATTATCGGCCGGGTTTTTGATTTCAATATAATAATTTACCGAATCCCCGAAACGCTCGAGGACTTCCTCGAGGGTCGGAATTTTCACATGGGCGTATCGTTTTCGTTCGCGGCCGGCAAAGGAATGGCCGGCGTCGAGCCGCTTCAGCTCTTTTAAGGTGTATGAAGCCACTTCTCCCTGTCCGCCGGTCGTCCGTCCGACGGTTTTATCATGGATGGAGACGAGGACCCCGTCCTTGGTCATTTGCAAGTCGAGTTCGATATAATCGGCGCCCAAACCGGCGGCGATTTCATAGGATGGGATGGTATGTTCCGGAGCGAAAAAAGGAGCTCCTCGATGGGCGATGGAAATGACCCCGGTTTCAATCGTAGGCCCTCCGGTTTCCTTGCCCGATTCGCCCGCGTATTCAGAACCCTCTTTGTTTTCTTCTGAATTCGTTTCCCCTTTACCCCCGATGCCTTCCGGATGGACGCCGTTTTGGCACCCCGCCAAAATGATTGTCAGTAAGATCGTGAAAGAAAGCAGGAAGTTTTTTATATTCCCCATTTTTTCCTCCTTCAGGGCGGCAAAAATACCTTTTATTTGGGAAGTGACCCCATATCCTTTCCGCCCGGAAACGGAACAGGGGCAAATATGGAATACACCCCCGGTTCCAAGAAATAAACATGGTAATGGAAAGCGCGTTTTGTGCGTAAACCCGCTGCAATGATCGTAACCCGCGGATATGTCCGTCATGCCGAAGACTTCTCTTCTGAAATCCCTGGGTGTCTTCTGTACTTATCCATAAGATCCGCCCCTTTCAGATATTGGTGAAAAGCCTTTGAATCCCGGGATACGGATCGGACCCAATTTCGTTCGCAGGCCCTCACCCGTGGGATGTGGAAGGGCAGCTGTCTCTCGCGCGATCTTTTTAAATTTATGATCGGGAATGTAAATGCTTTCATTAATAATTGCGGGTCTTGTTTTTCCGGAAGCTTCCGGAATAATCATTGCACAACGGTTTTAAGGACCGGTAAAGCCCCTTTGAAGAAGCGGTAAAAAAATTAAAGGAAAATATAATGTATTGTAAAGATTTTATGGAATCGGCATATTCGGAATTTTTCTGTGGTTAAATAGGTTGCGGGAGGGAAAGGGATGCAGGAGTCAATCATTGTGGAAATGATCCGTGTTTCCAAATCCTATGACAAACAAAAAAATGTGATTAAGGAGATGGATTTGACGATCAGGGAAGGGGAGTTCTTCGTCCTTGTCGGTCCTTCCGGTTCGGGGAAAAGCACCCTCTTGAGGATGATCGCCGGGCTTGAGGACATCACCGGCGGCATATTAAAAATCGGCGGAAGGGTCGTCAATCATCTGCCGCCCAAAGATCGGAACATCTCCATGGTTTTTCAAAACTACGCCTTATATCCTCATTTGAACGTGGAAGAAAACATTTTGTTCGGTTTGAAGGCAAAAAAGGTGGACAAAGCGGAAAGGCAAAGAAGGCTTCAGGAGGCGGCGGAGATGTTGGGGCTGGAAAGGCTTTTGAAACGGAAGCCGAAAGAGCTGTCCGGCGGCCAGCGGCAGCGGGTGGCACTGGCGCGGGCGATTGTCAGCCGGGCTCCTCTTTGCTTAATGGATGAGCCTTTGTCCAATTTGGACGCCAAGCTCCGGGCGAACATGCGGATGGAGATCCGCCGCCTGCAGCAGCGGCTCGGGCTGACGACGATTTACGTCACCCACGATCAAGTGGAGGCGATGACGATGGGGGACCGGATCATGGTCCTGCACGACGGCAAAATCCAGCAAGTGGGGGAACCGATCCGTTTATACAACGAACCGGCGAACACCTTCGTCGCTTCCTTTATCGGAACGCCAAAGATGAATATGGGGAATGCCCGCTATTTTCCGGAAAAGAGGGAACTTGTGGTAGAAAACCGGCTCTCTTTGCCGGCGGATCCCGCGGGTTTGGATATTTCTCCGGATCGGAACGTCATCGTCGGTATCCGGCCGGAACATATCCGTCCGGGTACGGCGGAAGACAGGACCTCCGAACTGGAAGTGATCAATGTGGAACAGCTTGGAAATGAAACCCTTCTTTCCTTTGAAGTCGGAAAAGAGATTTGGACGGCGAAATGGCCCGGCCAATGGAAGGTGAAAGCGGGGGAAAGGGTTCCGGTCCACATCCCCATCCCTTTCTTGCACTTTTTTGACCGGGAAACGGGGTTATTGATCAAACCCGCCCAAAGCGCCCACATGCGCGAGGTGGAAAAGGTATGACGGAAGGAAAGTTCAATGGGGAGATGACGTACGCGGCAGTGGTTCGGGCGGGGACGGAACCCGGAACGGTGGAAATTCCGGAAACGGATTTTGCCAAAATCAAAAGAAAGCGGGAAATCAGAAATTTCTTCAAAGGCCAATTGTACCTTCTTCCTTCGATCCTGCTTTTTGCCGTCTTCCTGTTTTATCCTTTGTTCCGGACGATTTATTTAAGTTTTTTTCTCACCGATTCGGCCGGGACGCCCACCGTCTTTGTCGGGTTGGACAATTTCCGGAAAATCTTTACCTCGCCGGTCTTTTTGCAGAGTTTGCAGTCCACCGTGCTTTTCGTCCTGTACACGGTTCCGGGCACCGTTTTCATCGCCCTGGTTTTGGCGGTTCTCGCCAATGAAAAAATGAAAGGGATCGGTTTTTTCCGTACCATCTTTTCTTCCACGATGGGCGTCTCCGTCGCCGCCGGATCCGTATTTTGGATGTTTTTGTTTCATCCGACCATCGGCTGGCTGAATCAGCTTCTGAAAATGTTCGGGCTCGATCCCGTCGGTTGGCTCACCGATCCGAAATGGGCCCTCCTTTCCGTATCCGTCACGACCATCTGGATGAATCTCGGCTTTACCTTTCTCGTTCTGCTCGGCGGGCTGCAGTCGATCGACGACTATTTGTATGAAAGCGCGGAGATCGACGGCGCCGGATATTTTTACAAAATAAGACGGATCACGATCCCGCTGCTTTCGCCCACCCTGTTTTTCGTGATTACCGTATCCTTGATCAACGCCTTCCAAACCTTCGGGCAGATCGACATGCTGACGCGGGGCGGGCCGCAAAACGAAACGAATTTGATCGTCTACGTGATCTATCAGGAGGCGTTTATGAATTATCAGTACGGTTCCGGAAGCGCCTTGGCCATCATCCTGTTTGTCATCGTTTTGCTTCTGACCGTTCTGCAATTCAAACTGGTCGAAAAGAGGGTGCATTACCAATGAGAATCCCTTTGGGCCGAAAGATCCTGTTTTATTTCCTGTTGGCCTTGTTTGCCGCGGTGATCTTTGCTCCTGCCGTCATCGCCTTTTTGATGAGCTTCATGACCAATCAGGAAATTTTCGCCGGAAAACTGTTCCCCCATTCCTTCAGCTGGGACAATTATGCCAGGCTGTTCGAACGTTTTCCGATCATCCATTATTTGACGAACAGCCTCGTTGTTTCCCTTCTCATCATGGCCGGCCAATTGATCCTGTCCAGTTTGGCGGCCTACGCCTTTGCCTTTTTGTCGTTTAAAGGGAGGGACGCGATCTTCTTCCTGTTTATTGCCACGATGATGATCCCCTTCGAAACGTCCATCATACCGAACTTTCAAACCATCCGTAATCTCGGGCTGCTGGATACCTATGCCGGCATGACTCTTCCCTTTTTTGCCACGGCATTCGGAACCTTTTTGTTGCGGCAAAATTTTAAACAGATTCCCAGGGAACTGAAAGAAGCGAGTGAGATCGCGGGAATGGGGGATTTTAAATTTTTCCTGACGGTGGCCCTGCCGATGGCGAGAACTAGCCTGGTCACTTTGGGACTATATGCCTTTCTCACTTCCTGGAACATGTATTTATGGCCGCTGTTGGCGACGACGAATGAAAGGGTGCGCACCGTCCAAATCGGCCTGCGCCAGCTGCAGAGCCAGGAACAGGTGAACGAGTGGGGAATGATTATGGCGGGTGCGGTCATCGTCGTCGTGCCCACCTTGATCCTGTTGTTCCTCGGCCAAAAGCGGCTGCAGCGGGGATTGACGGAAGGGGCTTTTAAGTGATGCCGACGTGCAAACAAGGTTTTTCGCCGTCAGACGAAAAATGGAGAAGAGGTGTGAAAGGGATGAGAAAATTTTTCGCTTGTTTGATTCTGCTTTGCCTTGTTCTTTTCGCCGCCGCCTGCCAGGGCAAAACGGAAAACCGTTCGGAGAATGATTCCGCTTCCGGGAAAACCGTCATCACTTTTTGGCATTCCATGGGCGGGGCGGGACTTAACGCATTGAACGAAATTGTCGACGATTTTAACCGATCGCAAGAGAAGATTCAAGTCAATGCCGAATTTCAAGGCACCTATGACGAGGCGCTGACCAAGTTCCACAGCGTGGCGGGGACGGGAAGCACGCCCCATATCATGCAAGTGTTCGAGATCGGCACCATGTCCATGATCAACAGCGGGCAAATCGTCCCGATCCAAACCTTTATTGACGCCGACGGATATGACATGGGCATTTTGGAAAAAAACATCATCAATTATTACAAGATTGACGGCAAGTTTTATTCGATGCCCTTCAATTCTTCCACCCCCGTCATGTATTACAATAAGGACGCCTTCAAGAAGGCGGGCCTCGATCCGGACAATCCGCCGCAAACCTTCGAGGAAATCATCGAGGCGGGGAAAGCGATCAAAAAAGCGAATCCGAAAATGAAAGGCTTCGCTTTACAGGCTTACGGCTGGCTGTTTGAAGAGCTGCTGGCGAACCAAGGGGCGCTGTTGATGAACAATAATAACGGCCGGACCGGGACCCCGACGGAAATCGGATTTAAGGAGGAAGAAGGAAAGTCCGTCTTCCGTTGGGTGGAACAGATGGTGAAGGATGGGACCTTCGCCAATTACGGCACGAACGGGGATAACATGATCGCGGGATTTTTGGCCGGAGATGTGGCGATGTTCCTCCAATCTTCGGCCAACGCCAGAAACGTGATCGACAATGCGCCCTTTGAAGTGGGAATCGCCTTTCTTCCCCATCCGGCGAATAAGGAAAGGCAAGGGGTGATCATCGGCGGGGCCAGCCTGTGGATGATCGCCGGCAAACCGGAAGCGGAACAAAAAGCCGCCTGGGAGTTCATGAAATACCTGCAAACGCCTGAAGTGCAGGCGAAGTGGCATATCGGCACCGGCTATTTCGCCGTCAACCCGGCTGCCTATGAGGAAGAAACGGTCAAAAAGGCTTATGAGAAAATGCCCCAATTGAAGGTGACCGTCGATCAGCTCCAAACCACCAAACCTTCCTACGCCACCCAAGGTGCGCTGATGGACATGATCCCCGAAGGAAGAAGGATCATCGAGTCGGCACTGGAGACGGTATTTAACGGCGGGGATGTGGATCAGACTTATGACACGATGGTAAAACAATTGAACGACGCCATTCAACAGGCCAATGCGGCAAGGAAAAAATGAAAGGAGGTGATCCGAGAGGACGAAAGGAGAAAGGCGATTTTCCGTTTTTAGGCGGGCGATCAGTTTTTGCAACCGCAGCCGGATCAATATAAACTCTCGCACATTTCCCTTTTTGTCGAGGGACTTTGCCCCTCATCTTTAAAGATCCCCCTTTGAAATATATCTTTTCGCCGGGAAGCTGCCGCGCCCTCTTTCGGGAAGGGCTTCCCGGTCTACGCGCTACTTTCCGTAAGGATAGGGATAGGGGTATGGTGCAATTGGCCGGAAACCGGTATAGAACGGTTTGGATTCCGATACGGTGCACCTTTCGCGGAAAAGATTTTCAATAAAAAGTAAATCGACCGGAATTTTCGTTCCGGTCTAAATTCAAAACGGTTCTGGCCAGGATCCGTTCGGATTCCCATGGCCGAAAACGCGACGGGCGGATCCGTCCGCGAAGGACATCAACGAGGTTAGCGGGCGAAAGCCGCGGGGAGCCTCCGGAGCTTTTTCCGCTGGTTCGGAATCGGACGATTTTCCATGAATAAGGATTCGGGAGCCTTCCGGATCTTTTTTTGTGCTTCCCACGGCGTTAACGGTAACCGCCTGCCAATTCCAACAAGTTTTCCCCGATCAGTTGGATGATCAGTCCGAGGGTCACCAGCCGAAGAATCACCAGGACGGTCCGGGCCTTCAATTTTTCCGCCAGCCGGACCCCGATTTGCGCGCCGGCAAGGGATCCCGCCAGCAGGCAAAGGGTCAGGGGCCAGATCATTTGCCCGGCGGCAATATAAGTCACCGCCGCGCCGAAACAGCTGGAAAAGGTGGCCAATCGGACTCCCGCCACGGCCCGAATGTAGGAAACCTTTAACGCCCCGAACAAATACAGCATGAACGTCCCCTGGCCGGGACCGATCATCCCGTCGTAAATGCCGATGGCATACAGGCCGGGAAAACTGAATTTGTTAAAGCGGATTTCCCCTTCCCCGGAAAATTGGCCCTGTTTAAAAAACGAAGCGGCAAAGGCAAAGAGGAGCAGGACGATGGCGGCCGCCTCCATGTATTCTTCGTTCATGCGCGAAGCGATCACCCCGCCGGTAACGCCGCCCGCGAGACTGACGGGTACGATCCAATAAACCTCTTTAAACGAGATTTTTTTGTTCCTGTATAAATAAAGAAAGCTGGAGAAGGAACTGATCGTATTGGCGACCTTATTTGCGCCGACGGCCGATTGGACGGGGATGCCCAACAGCATCATGACCGGTAGGCTGATGAATCCTCCGCCTCCCGCTAAAGTTCCGGCCGTGGTTGCCAAAATTCCGGTTAAACCGATAAGCAAATATTCCATTTTCCGACACCACCTTCAAAACTAGTATACAACGCATATATCGATAGGAAAATTATATGATTTTAATGAAAATCAATAAGTGTTTCTTATAATATTCATGCTGAACGGGGATTTTGGATGATTCGTTCCGTGCGATGAACGGCCGATATCCCAGGGAACCGTGAAGGTGAGACATTCCAGCGGGGGAATGGGACAAATAAAAATTTCTAGATATTTGAAAAAAACAGGATACACAAAAGATTAATAAGGTTTATAATAGTTATTGAAACAACCAAAATCTGGATTTTCTTGGGGAGGGAGAAGTTTGTTAAAAAGAAGGTATTGGTTTCTGTTTGCGGCCCTGTTCATTTTTTTATTTGTAAGCGGTTGCAGCAATGAGAAGGAAACGGGGCAGACGGAATCCAAGAACAATCTCATCCTTATCACGGGGGACACCGTTTCCGAAAAGGGAGGTTGTGTCCTGGCCAGCCGGTTCGCTCCCGGGGACAAAATCGTTTTCCGGATGAATGCCATCAATCCCGATACCGGGCTGCAAATGGAGAACGCGAAACTGCAGGTGCACCTTTCGACGGGGGAAGTTTTGGATATGGTGTACGGGGAACATCCGCCGGGCGTGGAAAACGCGGCGAAATTTTGGACCGCGGCTTATCCGGTGACCAAAGATACCCCGAAGGGAAAGCTGGAATATTATGTGACGGCGGAAGCGGGGGACCGGAAAGGGGAGTTCCGGCCTTTCAATGTCGAGCCTTCCCTGCTGATGATCGTGGATGAAAAGGCCGCCGGATCGGGAAGCCAAGGTCAGCAGCAAGGTAACGCCAACCAGAGCGGAAATAAGAACGGCGGTTCGCAGGAAGCGAATCTGGAACCGAACAATGTGGTGAACGTCGAGGCCGTCAACTTCGCCTTTAATAAAGACAAATATTATGTAAAGGCGGGAAAAGAGGTAACCATTCATTTGACTTCGAAGGAAGGAAGCCATGGCATCGCCATCCCCGATTTGAACGTTTCCATCGACGAGCCGAACGGAACCGTAAAATTTACCCCGACGAAACCCGGAGAATACGAGATGGTTTGCAGCGTCTTTTGCGGCGCGGGCCACGGCGACATGAAGGCGACATTGGTGGTCGTCGAATAAGGGGATCCCAATGATGAAAAGCTATCCGTCCATCGCAAAGATCTTCGCAGTCATTGCCGTCGCCGCCCTTTTGTTCGCCTGCAGCAAAGACGAGGGAACGCCGGAGGTTTCCGGCGATCAAACATCGAAGAGCGGGAAAAATACCGAGCAAAAGCAGCAGTTAAAAAACAACATAAACTTGTCGAAAAGCAGGGGATATATCGGGGATCAGGTGGAATTTACCGTCGATGAATTGGAATCGAATCAGGATGTGGAGCTCGTCTGGATCGCTTATGATGGCAGCTACGAAATTAAAAATATGTATGAAATGGTCGGACCGAAATTTAAAGAGAAGGAAGTCGTTCTGGCGAAAGGGAAAAGCGACGGAAACGGAATCTGGAAAGGCGCTTTCACCGTTCCGGATGGGTTCGGCGGAGACCATACCCTTTTCGTCCGTTCGAAGGACGTCAAAATCGGGCAAACCGCTTTTACGGTGGACCCCAAGTTTTCCATGTATCCCGCATCCGGTCCCGTCGGCACGGAGATTACGATAAAAGCGGAGGGTCTGGGCTGGAGCACCTATATGCGGAATTGGCAGTTGACCTATGATAACAAATACACCGGTTTGATCTCGGCCGTGGCCACAAACGGCAAGGCGGAGGCAAAAATCCGCGCGGCGGGACCGCCGGGAAAACATTTTATCCGAATCCGGACCGGCTATCTCGGCATGCCGTACATTAACTACCAGCAATCTCCCTATCCGGACAAACCGGCGCCCGAATTCATGTTCGTAGTGACGGAGGAACCGCCGCTGGATCAGGCCTATGTGGAGCCCGTTCCGGAAAAGGCGGGAAACGGTCTTGAAATGCCGGAATTAAAGAATAAGCCCGGCGTGAAAATCGCCCTGGACAAACACGAAGGAACCGTCGGGGAACCGGTTCGCTTGCGCGCGAGCGGACTGCCGAAAAATAAGCGGGCGGAAATCATTTGGAATACGATGCGGGGAAGCCGCGTATCGGGATCGGGGTTCGGGGAAGAAACGGCGGTCTTGGCTGCCGTGGATACGGATGAAAATGGACAGTTGTCCTATGATTTTAATATTCCGGACGATCTGGGCGGCATTCCCCACCGGATCGATGTAAAAATTGACGGCGAGATCTATGGACAGGAGTACTTGCGGATCTTGCCCTCCATCGTGAACCTGTCCCCCAAATCGGGACCTGCGGGCACAAAGATCCGGATCACCATCAAGGGCGGGGGCTGGACCGAGTTTGACAACGCCTATTATTTAACCTATGACAATGCCTACGCCGGCTACATGTGCGCCTTCAACAGCGAAGGCGATCTCACCTTCGACGTCGTTGCCACCGGCGAACCCGGCTATCACATCATCGACCTCTATCCGGGCATCTACCGGCAAAAGGATAAGGATACGGATATGTCGCTCATTCCGCAGCTGACTTACGCGACGGATCACCCCGGATCGAAGATGCCCGCCATCCGCATGGGATTCTGGGTGACGGAAAAATAATCAAGGAAAGCATGGGTTGGACCGGCATCCGATTTTCCAGCGGTCATATTGATCGTTTTTTATGGAATTTCCAGCGGAATCTTGGTTTGAAATTTTGTCGTCGACCCCCGATAGCGTCAAAATCCCGGGGGATCGACGACAAATCTTTTTTTGACACCAGATTGTGTTAAATCCCGTAATATCAACATTTTTCCTCATATTGATCAAACGTTTACAATCAATTATAATAAAAATCAAACCGATTAGGAAATTTTTCCAAACCCTGAGTTATCAACATTTTTTGGGGTTTGTATCTTACCTATGAGGGATTGAAACGAACAAGGAATACAACGGAAACGTCAGGGTCTCGTGTTTGTATCTTACCTATGAGGGATTGAAACCATCGTTGCAAGAAGAACTTAAAACCGTCGATACAGCAAGTTTGTATCTTACCTATGAGGGATTGAAACTAGATCCAGCTTACGATCTCTTTGAGCAGCACCCTAGTTTGTATCTTACCTATGAGGGATTGAAACTACACAGTGGGCTGTAGGCGGAGCGAAAGGCGATACCAGGGTTTGTATCTTACCTATGAGGGATTGAAACGAAATTTATAGTTCTAAAAAATATGAGGCTTCAGTTGTTTGTATCTTACCTATGAGGGATTGAAACACGAATTAATCCCACTTGCGCCGTCTAAGGTGAGTTTCAGTTTGTATCTTACCTATGAGGGATTGAAACCGTTCAGGTGAAATAGAGCCGTTATATCTCACCATGGTTTGTATCTTACCTATGAGGGATTGAAACGATGGCCGAAATATAAAAGAATTCGGTCTCTTTTTGCGTTTGTATCTTACCTATGAGGGATTGAAACACTTCTCTTTCAAATATATCTGAGAGGTGTTGCAGTAGTTTGTATCTTACCTATGAGGGATTGAAACAATCATCGGCCGGGATCGGCACAATGCGCTCAACTGGTTTGTATCTTACCTATGAGGGATTGAAACACGCATCTTTTGGAATATGGACATGCAACAAAAAACGTTTGTATCTTACCTATGAGGGATTGAAACTCATCTATCTTGTGATGGACCAGGCGGGCAAATTTACGTTTGTATCTTACCTATGAGGGATTGAAACTATTCAACGATCCAGCAATTATAAACTGCATTAACGTTTGTATCTTACCTATGAGGGATTGAAACTCAATACAAGACATCAAAAATTTTTCAGCAACAAATGAGTTTGTATCTTACCTATGAGGGATTGAAACTGTAGTGGCATTCATCAAACACCACAAAACAGCCGCGTTTGTATCTTACCTATGAGGGAATGAAACTGTGCAAGGCTACAACGAACGCAAAAAAGACGAGGCGGTTTGTATCTTACCTATGAGGGATTGAAACAGAGCTTGCATACTTGGAATTATTCCTGGGGATATTGTTTGTATCTTACCTATGAGGGATTGAAACTAAATATGGATCAGTTTTCGGCAACCTAATCAGTACGTTTGTATCTTACCTATGAGGGATTGAAACTCACATATCACGCCGTCACCGTGGCAATGTGGGCAGGGTTTGTATCTTACCTATGAGGGATTGAAACATTGGGTCCCTCATAAGATCACCCTATATTCGCATCCGTTTGTATCTTACCTATGAGGGATTGAAACAGGCAAGTGAGGCGACGAAAGTCGCTGACATACTTGGTTTGTATCTTACCTATGAGGGATTGAAACTCCTTCCGCCAATTTAGCGGTTTGATTTTGGATGAAGGTTTGTATCTTACCTATGAGGGATTGAAACATATAAGTCCACGCAGAAATCTTTTTCGTATCGAGTTTGTATCTTACCTATGAGGGATTGAAACTACGGCAATACTGAATTGTAATCTATATCCTCTATGTTTGTATCTTACCTATGAGGGATTGAAACTGCAATAACCGTTAAAAATGTGCATTAGGCCCGTGCGTTTGTATCTTACCTATGAGGGATTGAAACAATCGTTCTCCAACCTAATAATAAATTCTTCATAGTCATGTTTGTATCTTACCTATGAGGGATTGAAACACTGTGGCGCACCGATGTCGGCCATGGAAAGGTCATCGAGTTTGTATCTTACCTATGAGGGATTGAAACTATCGCAGAAGGGGAAGAATGGGCCATCCCACACTTGTTTGTATCTTACCTATGAGGGATTGAAACGCCCATTGTCGTTTCTGCTCGTCCGAAAGGTATTTTCGTTTGTATCTTACCTATGAGGGATTGAAACAATGTTTATATGCTAAAGACATATTGTATTCAATAGCCGTTTGTATCTTACCTATGAGGGATTGAAACAATTCCTTCATTGTCATCCTGAGCAATCTGTAGCCGTGTTTGTATCTTACCTATGAGGGATTGAAACACTTGTCGAAGACTCTCACGACCGCCAGCATATCCCCGGTTTGTATCTTACCTATGATGGATTGAAACCGGCGTTCGTTTCTTCGTACACTTCGAGCCAATTCAGGTTTATATCTTACCTTTGGGGGATTGAAACTCGGCGACCAGCTCGCCCCCTACATTCAGAAGTTCGTTTGTATCTTACCTTTGAGGGATTGAAACCTGCATCTCAGTACATAAATCACAAGGCGGACAGGCGCGTTTGTAATCTTACCTTCGAGGGATTGAAACATCAATCTGTTGGGGTTCGCTGAACCCATCACGCGTTTGTATCTTACCTATATGAGGGATTGAGACTAAACGGAAACAGGATTCCTCTGAGTGGTACGGTTGGGTTTAGTTTTTGCCTATGAGTGATTAAAACATTCATAGAGACGGCCGTGGTAAACCGCACTCCGTTGTTGGTACTTACTTGTGAGCGAGCGCGAGCCACCTGTATGAAATCCGCAAGGAGTTTGAAAACGGAGACTGGGCAGAAAAGATCATCTTCCTCTTTCACGGAAAAAGACCTGCCGTCATGGGCAGGTCTTTTCGCATGCACCGCTCACTCTTCATTCTTCCAAAAATCATCCGCCAGCAGCGGAACTGCAAATGATCAAACTTGAAAATACCGGCATTCCCCTTTTCCGTCATAGTAAAACAATAAATAGTGATCCTCACGGACGATTTTTTTTGACTGCAAAAAGGCCGGCAAGTCGATGGGCATTTTTTCCGCGACCACATGTTTCATCCATTCCCGCTCGGACAGGTTCTTCAACGCTTCCGGCAAATCGGACTGGGGCAGCCCGCGGAAGATTTCCGCCCGTTCTTCCTTCGTCAAACCGTCTTCCCACCAGATTTTCCGCGGCTTATATTTCAGCCGGGACAAATAATCAAATTTCATCAAGGCCAGGGCGATGTCCATATCGCGGATTTCCGCATGGCGCAAAAATTCGAGGAGCCGGGTGAACAGGTCTTCCAGCTGATGCCCGATTTTGGACCATCCCCTGTCCGCCCAATAGATGCCGAACTGCTGAAAAAAATCGAAGGGGGTTTCAAAGGCGTAAGTCACCAAAAATTCCACCGTTGCGTCCATCCGGTGCCGGTTCCAATATTTGTCCAGGATGTCTTCCGCCTTTTTGAGCCGGGTGATGTCATCGAAGGACAATACGTTATTTTTTAAAATTTCGTAGGGTGCCCGGTCCATATAGACGTAGTCCCATTGCTTCGCCTGATGGCGGAGGCCGGTGCCCCGCAGCATTTTTAAAAAGCCGAGCTGCAATTCCTCGGGGCGGAGGGCGAACACGTCATTGAAGGTTTTCCGGAAAGAATCGTAGTTTTCTTCCGGCAGGCCGGCGATCAAGTCGAGATGCTGGACGATTTTGCCCCCTTCGCGGATCAGGCGGACCGTCCGCGCCAGCTTTTCAAAGTTTTGTTTTCGTTTCACCAGTTCATTGGTCAAGTCATTGGTCGACTGCACGCCGATCTCAAAACGGAACAGCCCCGGCGGGGCGTTTTGATTCAAAAATTCGATCACTTCCGGCTTCATGATATCCGCGGTAATTTCGAATTGGAAGACGGTGCCCGGCACATGTTCGTCGATTAAAAATTGAAACATGTCCATCGCGTAGCTGCGGCTGATGTTGAACGTCCGGTCGACAAATTTGATCGTTCTCGCCCCGTTCTTCATCAAGTAGCGGATGTCTTCCTTAATTTTTTCCCGGTCAAAAAAACGGACGCCCGTCTCGATGGACGAGAGGCAGAACTGGCATTGGAAGGGGCAGCCGCGGCTCGTTTCCACATAGACGATCCGCTTGCCGAGATCCGGGATGTCTTCTTTGAAACGGAAGGGGGACGGGTGGTTGCGCAGATTGAGTTTCGGCCTGGCGGGGTTGATTTTCACTTTTCCGTCCTTGCGGAAAGCGATGCCCCGGACATTTTCCAACGGCTCGTGGTTTTTAAAACACGAAAGCAGCTCCTTAAAGGTTTCTTCCCCTTCGCCCATGACGATGCAATCCGCTTCTTTGAGCCTTTCCAGCCAATAAAACACGTCGTACGATACTTCCGGACCGCCCAGCACGATCTTGATGTCCGGATTGATCTTTTTGAGGATCTCGATCACCCGGATCGTCTCTTCGATATTCCATATGTAGCAGCTGAAGCCGATGACATCCGGTTTTCTTTCGATTAAATCGGCGACAATATGGAGTACCGGGTCTTTGATCGTATATTCCGCGAGCTCGACGGGAAAATCCGGTTCGGCATAGGCTTTGAGATAGCGGATGGCCAAATTCATATGGATATATTTTGCGTTCAAGGTCGCAACGACGGTTTTCATCGGAACGAAACTCCTTGAAATCGCAGTGATTGTTGCGGATTTTGGTTTTTCTTCCTTATTATTGTAGCCGTTTTCGCAATATTTTCCAATACGGGGTCATGGGGCCATAAGAACAGCCTTGAAGTCCAAGAATTTGCGTAACCATTCCCGGAAGGCCGTGTTCCCCCGACCGGAGGCAGGATTTTACCAAACTTAAAGACTTGATCCGAGGGCTGCTCCTTCGGATGCGGCAGGGGTCCGTATGTTCCGCAAACATGAGGCTTTATCCTTTTCACGATCCCGGAGGGAATTCCGAAGGACGGGAACTCATAGAAACGCCGCCGGCTCAAGGTGCGGGATAATGGTAAGCGTTCATTTCAATGAAGCGGCTGCATGGTGCATGATCGATTTTTCACCGGCGGAGATCCGCGTCGCATTGTTCTAAACCGCGAACCGTTCCCATTTTCCCGGACCACAATGTCCAACATTGGATTTTTCCCCGTGATGAGACGGTTCAACATTCAAGGGATTATGTTCAACATTTTTGGAAAATGTTGAATATAAGGGTTTGTATGTCCAATAAAAAGGGGAAAACGTTCCATATTTTTTATTGGTTCAAGGGAGGAACGTCCAACATTTCCATCTGAACGTTCAATATTTGGAAAAATTTGTCCAACATCCCATGGGAATGTCCGACATTTTCACAAATTGGTTCATCATTTTAACAATTACGTTCATCATAGAAAAAATTTGTCCAACATGAAAGAAAAAATGATCATCATCCCGAAAAAACGTCCATCACCGCAGGGAAAATGTCCATCATCGCATCCGGTGTCCAACATCGGGGGCGATTGGCCTGAAATCTGTACCTTTATGACGGATACCGGGAACGGTTTTTCAATCGTTACGACTTTTGGCGGAGATATTGTTGACTGCCTGCGTGCCGGGAGGGCCAATCTCCGCGAAGGCCCGGAGGCAGCCTCCGTTCCGGGCGTTTTCACCCTTCCCCGCAAGGAGTCGCCCCTTTCTGGCCGCCTTCCCCTTCCGGAAACGGAAGGCTCCGGATCTTTCACGGGAAACGTAAAAAAATCGTTAAGGATTGTAAAAAAGTGCTTTATCATTTTAAAAATATGATGAATTTCCCAAAAGTAAAAAAAGAATGTGTTATATATTATTTTGGAAATTTTCCCGAACTTTTAGGGCTTTTGCACCATTTCATCGGAGGTGTTTTTTGCAAAAATAGAAAAGGAAGATTGTCCCTTTTCATTGAAAAGCGTGTCCGCAAACGAATTCCGACGGTTTGCCAAAAACGCCGCCTGAATTGAAACGGCCAAAGGAGGAAGAGGATGAGAAATTTTCTCGAACGGTTTTTGAAGGTTTTTGTCGTGTTTGCCCTCTTATTGAACTACTCGATCCCCTTTGCACAAATTTCCCAAGCTGCAGAAAATGAAAACGGCAAAGTATTGACGGTTGCGGAAGCGATCGCTGAAAATTCCGGACAGGCGACTGTCGCGGGATATGTCGTCGGTTACGTGAAGGCCAAAAACAATATTCAATTTGAAGCCCCGTTTCCGGATGATTATAATTTCGCCCTCGCTGATACGCCCGGCGAAAGGGATCCCGCCAAAATCTTGCCGGTGCAAATCACATCCGGTTTCCGCGCGAACTTCGGTTTAAAATCCAACCCCGGCATTCTCGGCAAAAAAGTCTATGTCACCGGTTCCCTCGAACCCTATTTCTCCATGCCCGGTTTGAAATCGCCGACGGATATCCGCTTTGAAGAGGGAACGCCTGAACAGCCTCCGGAAGAACAGCCCGGTGAAGGCGAAACGTTGACGATCAGCGATATCCAAGGGGAAGGGCACTTTTCCCCGTACAAGGACAGGAAAGTGAAAAACGTCCAAGGGGTCGTCACCTTTGTCGTGGACAACAGCAATTTTTACATCCAGTCCCCGAATCCGGACAACGACCCCGACACTTCGGAAGGGCTTCTCGTCTATAAAAGGGATCACGGCGTCCGGACGGGCAATCTCGTCGAAGTGAGCGGAACGGTAAAAGAATGGGTCATCACCTCCGGCAAAAAAGACGTGGACTTGCCCGTGACGGAAATCAATGCCGATGAAGTCCGGGTCCTACAGCCCCAAGCGGAATTGCCGGAGCCGGTCGTCCTGGATCCGCCGGCCGAGGTCATCGATAATGACGGATTCTCTCAATTCGACCCGGAAGAAGACGCCATCGATTATTACGAATCGCTGGAAGGGATGCGCGTCTCCGTCGTCAATCCCCTCGTTGCCGGGCCGCAAAGTTACGGGGAGATCCCCGTCCTGACGAAAACCGCCGAAGGGAAGACGTACACGACGGAAGGGGGCATCCTGTTAACGGAGGAATCGGCCAATCCGGAACGGATTTTCATCGATGTGTTCGATCCGAATTTTGACGCCAAAACCGGCGACCGGTTCCTGGGGACGGTTACGGGCGTGCTCACCTTCGATTACAGCAATTTCAAAGTTTTGACCGATAAAGATTCCCTGCCGGAATTGGCGAAGCGGGAATTCACCCCGCCGGTCACCCGTTTGAAAAGCGGCGGGAACGTCCTGACCGTCGCCACGTACAACATCGAAAATTACTACAGCGGGCTTGCGGAAAAAACGGAAAAGATCGCCAAGTCCATCGTGGTGAATTTGAACGCCCCCGACATCATCGGCCTTGTGGAAATGCAGGACAATGACGGGGAAAAGGATAGCGGGACGACGGCGGCCGACGCCAATTACGAGGCGCTGATTCAGGCGATCAAAGCCCACGGCGGCCCGGCCTATCAATGGACGGACATCGCCCCGAAGGACAAAGCGGACGGGGGCGCCCCGGGCGGCAATATCCGCGTCGGCTTCCTGTACAATCCGGAACGGGTGCAGCTTGTCCCCGGGAAAAAGGGGACCGCGGATGAAGCCGTTCAATTTGAAAACGGCAAATTGACTCTGAACCCGGGCAGGATCGATCCGGCCAATCCCGCCTTTACCGACAGCCGGAAACCGCTGGCGGCCCAATTCCGGTTCAACGGGGAAGACATCATCGTCATCGCCAACCACTTTAATTCCAAAGGCGGGGACGATCCGCTCTACGGCGTCCATCAGCCGCCGGTTTTGAAGAGCGAAACCCAGCGGATGCAAATCGCCGAAGTCGTCCATAATTTCGTCGCCGGCATCCTGGCCGAGGATCCGGAAGCCAATGTGATCGTGCTCGGCGACTTAAACGATTTCCAATTCGCAAACCCCTTGAAAAAGTTAAAAGGAAATATCCTGGAAAATTTGATCGACAAAGTCCCGTTGAAGAAAAGATATTCCTATATATACGAAGGCAATTCCCAAGTGCTTGACCATATTTTGGCCACGAAAAAATTGGCTGCCGCCGCTAAGGCCGACATCGTTCACATTAACGCACCCTATATGGAAATCCACGGGCGCGCTTCCGACCATGATCCGGTGATCGCCCAGTTCGATTTCGGCCAACAGCCGGCGGAAGAAAAGGAATTCGACCTGACGGTCATGCATACCAACGACACCCATGCCAATGTGGAACAATTCCCCTTCTTGGCCACGGCGGTGGATGAGGTCAGAAGCCGGGCGAAAAACAGCCTGCTGCTCCATGCCGGGGACGTCTTTTCCGGCACCCTGTATTTCAATACCCAGCTGGGACAAGCGGACCTGTATTTCATGAATGCGGTCGGCTATGATGCGATGACCTTCGGGAACCACGAATTTGACAAGGGATCCAAGGTGTTGGCCGATTTTGTCAAAGGCGCCAAATTCCCCTTTGTCAGCGCGAATATCGACTTTTCCAAGGATGCCCTGTTGGGTCCCCTTGTCGAAAAAGAAATCGGCCAACCGGGAGATGACGGGAAAATTTACCCGGCGGTCATCGAAGAGATTGACGGGGAAAAGGTCGGCATCTTCGGACTGACGACGGAAGACACGCCGACGATCTCGAGCCCGAGCGCGGAGACGAGATTCTCCGAAGCGAAGGAAAAGGCGGAAGAAACCGTCGAGTCCCTGGAAGACATGGGGATCGACAAAATCATCGCCTTGTCCCATCTGGGCTACGACAAGGATTTGGAATTGGCCAAAGCGGTGGACGGCATTGACGTCATTGTCGGCGGGCATACCCATACCGTGCTCGAACAAGGTGTGCTTGTCGATAAGGAAGAACCGACGGTGATCGTCCAAGCCGGAGAAAAATTGAATGATCTCGGGGTGCTGGACGTCACCTTCGACGAACGGGGCGTCGTCCGGGATTACGAGGCGGAACTGCTTCCTCTAAACGCGGACAATTACGCGAAGGATGCGGTTCTGGAAGCGAAGGTCCAACAATACAAGGCGGAAATCGACGAGCTGCTGAAAGAGGTGGTCGGGGCCACAACGGTTGATTTGGACGGCGAACGGGCCAATGTCCGGACGAAGGAAACGAATCTCGGGAATCTGATCGCCGACGGCATGGTATGGAAAATGAAGCAGTTTCTCCCGGAAACGACCATCGCTCTGCAAAACGGGGGAGGCATCCGCGCTTCCATCAAGGCCGGGGACATTACGATGGGCGACGTGCGGACCGTCCTGCCTTTCGAGAATACCCTGGTCGCCATTCAATTGACGGGGGAAGAATTGCTTGAGGCCCTCGAACACAGCGTCAGCGCCTATCCGGCCCAGAGCGGCGGATTTTTGCAAGTCTCGGGACTGCGCTTCAAATTTGATCCGGAAAAGCCCGCGGGCGAGCGGGTCTGGTTCGTGGAAGCAAAGAGTGCCGACGGCAAGTTCGAGCCGCTGAAAAAAGACGCCCTTTACACCGTGGCCACCAACTCCTTCACGGCGAAGGGCGGCGACGGCTACGATTCCTTGAAGCGGGCCTATGAGGACGGCCGCATGAAGAATCTGGACATCCCCGATTATGAGGTGTTCAGCGAATACTTGCGCCAATTCGGCCCGGTTTCGCCCCAAGTGGAAGGAAGGATCGTTGCCGAAAAACAACCGGAAGAACCCGGTGAAGAACCCGGGGACGGAGGAACGGAACCTCCCGGAGGCGACCAGCCCGGTGACGGGGAACCGGGCGGTGACCAGCCGGGCGATGGGGGCGGCCAGCACGGGGATGATCAGCCGGGGGATGATCAGCCCGGCAGCGGCGATCAGCCCGGGGATGATCAGCCCGGCAGCGGCGATCAGCCCGGCGATGATGAGCCCGGCAGCGGCAATGACCAGCCCGGCGGCGGTACCGAACCGCCGGGGGATGAAACCGGCGGAGGGGAGCTGCTTGACCATGTCACCGTCCGGCCGGCCGTGAAAGGGAATACGGCGGCGATTGCCGACGAAGACATCGCGAAGCTCAAACCCGAAGGCTTGCTGACGGTGGAAGTGGACGCGGATACGGCCGTTCTCGCCCTGACGGCGGATCAGGTGCGGCTCCTGAAAGAAAAGAAGGCGACGGTCCAATTCAAGAACCGTCTCGTTTCCGTGGCAGTACCGGCGGAGGCTTTGCCCGATGGGCCGGTGAAAATTGAAATGAAAAGACTGCCGGATCTGAAAGAAGCCGTCAGCGCCGTTTACGATTTCAACCTTTACGACGGAAACGGGAACAAAGTGACCGGCTTCAACCCGCCCGTTACCCTGGCATTTCACGTCCGGGCGGACCATAAGGACAACTTGAACATGTATTATTACAACGAAGGGAAAAAACAATGGGAACTGGTGCCCGGCGCCGTCTACAAGGACGGTACGGTAAGCGCCCAGGTAAGCCACTTCAGCATTTACACCGTCTCCGATAAAGATTTGACGGAAGGAAACGGTAAAGCCGGCGCCGGCAGCCCCCTCCCCGATACGGCGACGGGCATGTTCCAGGCATTGGCGGCCGGCCTGGTGCTGATCCTTGCTTCCCTGCCGCTTGCGGCAAGGGTGAGGAGAGCAAAAGAACAATAAGGATCTCTTTCGGGAATCTCCCCAAGCGGGGAGGTTCCTTGTTTTTGCCCGCCAAGAACAGCCAACGGCGATTCCCTTTATAATTCTCCTGATTACAAAAAATAGAAATTCTGATAAAAAATATGAATAAAGATTGCTAATTTTCTTTGCGATTGGCTGCCGGGATATGGGAAAGTCTTGACGGGAACAGTTCGCCCGGTTGAAATGGAAGGGCAGGCGCAAGATCTTGGACGGTGAGAATATGCGGACCCTGATTCAATTGGAATTGAAAGCGGTGCGGTCGTTCCCCATGAAAAGGGACAAAATTTCCGGGGCGATCGTGGAGGCGCTCCGTGAAGCGAGGTGATAGGGCAATTTGGGGCTGAAGCGGCCTTTCTTGTTTTGTCCGACAACCGCATGTCTCATTTCCGGCGCCGCGCCGGCATGTTGGCTTTCTGCCGGTCTTGGCGCAATCATCCGGACGAAAGAATGGGGGCGTCTGGGCTTTCCGGATCCCCGTTTTTTTCATCAGTTTCCTTTGGGAATCTCGCCCAAAAACAACAAGGTTCTTTTTTCATAAGGTTTTTCCTTTGCCTTTTTTGCAAATGGCTGGCCGGTGGTCAAGTTCTCATGTTTGTGTAAATTCCCGCTCCATGTTCCAGGAACACAGTCTTCCGGGAATGGATCCGCTTTGCGCCCGCTTCTTTTTACACAAATTTTTGGACTTCATCGGGCCGGGCCGGACAAAATCTTTCCGAAAAAAGATCAAGGGAATCGGCCGCCTGCCCCCGCGGACTCCGTCCATCCGATACTTTCCGGCAAGCAATATAGTGGAAAAAAATTTGGGGATCGGGTAGAATAATCTTCATGCAATTGCCGATATGGGCCCGCGCGTGGGCATTTGAAGGGGGATTTTGCATGGATCAAAAAGGGGTCTTTTACGCGGCCCTTTCCTATTTTTTATGGGGCGTGCTGCCGGTCTATTGGAAAATGATCGATCATGTCCCGTCGGGGGAAATTTTGGCGAACCGGATCTTTTGGTCCTTCGTTTTTATGGCGGCGCTGATCGTCTTTTCCGGGAAGCTTCCGGCATGGAAAGAAACGGTGATGGGGTTCCGGAAAAGGCCGGAACGGGGGATCGCCTTGGCGGCCGCCTCTTTCATCCTGTCCGTCAACTGGTTTATTTTTATTTGGGCCGTCAATCACGGGCATGTGGTCGAATCGAGCCTGGGCTATTACATCAATCCGTTGATCAGCATTGTCCTCGGGATTCTCGTATTGAAAGAAAAGCTGAACGGGGCGCAGGTCCTGTCCGTGCTTCTCGCCTCCGCTGGCGTGCTCGTCCTGACCGTTTCCTACGGGCAGTTTCCCTGGATTTCCATGGGGCTGGCGTTGACTTTCGGCGTTTACGGTTTGCTGAAAAAAATGGTCAACGTCGATTCCTCCGTCGGTTTGGCGGTGGAAACGATGACGGTATGCCCCTTCGCCATCGGCTATATCCTTTATCTCATTTTCCATAAGGAAAGTTCCTTTTCCGTCCATTCGCTTTCCACGGACCTTTTCCTGATCCTGACGGGTCCGGCCACCGCTTTGCCCCTTTTGTTTTTTGCGAAGGGCGCGCAGCGGATCTCCATGTTTATGCTCGGCATCCTCCAATATATTGCGCCGACCTTGATGCTTCTTTTGGGCGTGTTTTTCTACCACGAGCCGTTTACGGCCGTGCATTTTTGGGCCTTCCTCTTCATCTGGACGGCCCTGGCCATCGTCGTCCTGTCGCAAAGCAGGGGAACCGGCCTCTTTGAACGGAAACCGCTGAGCCGGTAGGAACGCCGGATCCCGCGGCCTTTCTTTAATCCCGCCTCTGCGGTTTCCGGAAAGGAAAACCGGAAAAAGGCCGCATTCCTTTTCGCAACGAAGGATCGGCAAATTCCTCGACCGAGGGACCGGATGATCCCGTCCGACCGCTATGTTTTCGGCCCTCGCCGGAAAATCCGCGGTTCCCCGCCGCTTTTTCGGTTTTTGATACCGCCGCTTGCCGTCAGCTTGCCATTGAAAAAAACGCCGCTTGCATGCGGCGTTTTTGTTTTTACCGTTCGGGGAAAAACGGAAATTTACGACAGACTTTCCGTCCGGTCGATCTTGGCGAATTGGAACAGGGCATAGGCGACGGCGGAAAAGAACGCCCCGGCCAAATAGGGGAGGCCGGAATAGATTTGGAAAAGGGCGCCGCCCAGGGGCGGCCCGATGATTCGCCCCAGGGAATCGAAGGAAGAAAGCAGCCCGGTTACGCCGCCATGCCCGGTTTTGGAAATTTTCGTCAAAAGGCTGGAAACGGTCGGGCGGATGACCCCGTTCCCCAGGCCGAAGATCGTCAGAAAAAGGGCCGCCGTTGCAAAATTCTTCGTGAACAAGATCAGCAATAATCCGATGAAGGAGACGGCGATCCCCCCTCTGATGACCGCCGCTTCTCCGAGTTTGTCCGTCAGGACGCCGATCAGCCCCCCTTGCACGACCGCCCCGGCCAACCCCATGATCATAAAGATATATCCGAGTTTCACCGAAGTGAGCCCCGCCTTTTCGGAGGCGAAGTAGGCGAAGGTCGCTTCCAATCCCGAAAGGGAAATGGAGACGAACAGCTGCAGGAAGAACAGCAGGGCGACGGGCCCCTTCAGCAGGCTGAAACGGGAGGGCTCGTTTTCCGCCTTCGCCCGCTGCCGCGCTTCTTTCGGCAGCGATTCTTTCAACACGAAGATGACGAGCAGGAGGGTCAAAAGGGAACTGGTTCCGGCGATATAAAACGGCAGCGAGAGGCTCGTTTTGGAAAAGACGCCTCCGATTGCCGGCCCGAATATGAAACCGAGCCCGACCGCCGCCCCGACCAATCCCATGCCCTTGCTCCGGTTTTCCGGCGTCGTGATATCCGCCACATAAGCCATGGTGACGGGCATGTTGGCGGCGGACAGGAAGCCGCCGAGGATTCTTGCGGCAAACAGCATCCACAATTTGTCGGCCATCGCCATCATAAAGAAAGACAGCGCCAGGCCGCTGATCCCGATCATGAGCACCGGTTTCCGGCCGACGGCATCGGAAATTTTCCCCCACATTGGCGAAAAGATCAGCTGCATCAGGGAATAAACCGCCATTAACAGCCCCAATTCCGCCGGATTGGCGCCGGCCGTTTTCGCGTAAAAGGGCAGAACGGGGATGATGATGCCGAAGCCGACCATGACCAGGAACATCATCAGAAACAATACCGGCATCGCACCTTTTTCTTTCACGGATGTTTCGCTCCTCACCGATTAAGCTGTTCCCCATTACAGGTGATTCAACCGAATCCATTTTACCCTATTTCCCCCGTGAAAAAAAGAAAATCCCGCCATGGTTTTTGCCGGCATTGTAAAATTTTCCCCGATTTGTAACAAATGGATCGGCAAGGGGCGGGAATGTTTTTCGGTTGCCGGCCTGCTTTTCCCCGGAGATGGCGGGTTCGCCGGACCATGCTCCTGCCGCGAAGGTTGGCGGGCCGCCGTGCCGCCGGTCGGTCGGGCTTCGCGCCCCGTTCGCCGGAAAATGCGAACGGAGAGCCGGAGCATCGCGCGGCTCTCCGCCTCTTTCGCATGAAAACGCATGCGGACGACCGGCTCATCGGGCCGGATTTTCCGTATATTTCACATTGAAGATGCAAGCAAGGGCGAGGAACAGGCTCAGCGCGGCGGCGAAAAACAGGGCCTGGTAGCTCAGCCAGTCGACGATCAGCCCGAACAGGGGCGGTCCGGTGATGGCGGCGAGGGAAGAAACCAAGTAGTACAGCCCCGTTCTCGTCCCGATGCTTTGTTCGCTCCCCGTGGAAACGACAAACGGGTAGGAATTGATGTTGATGCAGGCCCAAAAGCACCCGCCGAAGAAGAGGAGGATCCATAAGACGGTCAACGAATGGACGAAATTCAGCAGCAAAAATACCGCCGCAAGGCCTGAGATCCCCGTGACGATCATTTTCTTCTTTCCGATTTTGGATGCGAAAAATCCGCTCGGGATGGCGAACAAAACAAAGCTTAACGAAAAGAAGGTCAGGGAAAAGGAGGATCGGTCCTTCGAAAGCCCCAGATGGTTTTTTCCGTAAAGGGTGAAAAGGGCCTCCATCCCCTGATAGGATACGAACCAGAAAAAGATGGCGAGGAGAAGGAAGACCGTCGGGCGGTTGAACTCCATTTTCCAGGCCGGTTTTTCTTTCTCCGCCTGCCCGGCGGTGAGGGAATCCCGCTTTTCCCGGATTTTCCACAGCAAGATGCCCAGGGAGAGGAGGAGCACCAGTCCGGAAAACAGGAAGGGCGCCGCCTCATTGGTTTTAAACAGCCGGGAGCCGAGGGCGAAGGCGATGATGGCGGCGACTCCGCCCATGAAATTGATGATCCCGTTGGCCCGCGTCCGTTTCGGCTCCGGGGTGATGTCCGGCATCAGGGCGATGGTGGGGGAGCGGAAAACGGCCATCGACAGATTCAACAGCAGCATGAAAGCGACCAAAGCGGCCAAGTTCCGATGGAAAGGGAGCAGGGAGACGAACAGGGCGGACAAGGGCATCCCGGCGATCAAGTAGGGCATCCGCTTGCCGAATCGGGTATCCGTCCGGTCGCTCAGACGGCCGATGTACGGCTGGAGAAAAAGGGCGACGTAATTGTCCAGCGTCATGAGGAAACCGATGACGGCGACGCTGGAAATGAACGTTTCCAAAAAATAAGGGACGAAGGCGTTATAAAGGCTCCAGGTCAAGCTGATGCTGAAAAATCCGAAGCCGAGCCACCAGGTTTTTTTCATTCTCGTTCCTCCTTGAAATCATGCGATTGATCGGATGGCCAACCGTTTTTCCGTGGCGCTAATTTCATTGTATTTGATAAAATTTCCATTTGAAAGAATATTTTTTAAAAAAGAGAAGGAAATCCCCGGCGGCGGGGAGGAAGGCGGATGCGGCGTAAGACCGTTGAAAAAATGACGGTTGCCGCTATTTTTTATTTCGCGTCATGAGTGGAGAACATGCGGTCATTTTGGGGCAAAAATGAAAGGTCGCGGTTCTTTTGGTTTCCCTCATGGGCGGCCATCACCCGGTCATTTTGGCGGAAAAAATGAACGGTTGCCGCCTCTTTGTTTTCGGATGGCGGCGATCGAGCGCCCCTTTCGCGGCAAAAAAAACCGCCCGAAAACCGGGAAGGGACCGGTTTTCGGACGGCCTTACAAAATCGGGGAAAGCAGGCGGGAGATCGATTCTTTAAAGCGGATTTTCAGCGGCCTTTGCAAATATTGATAATAGGTGAGCCGCCGGCATTTTTCCATATCCTTCCGGAAGATGTCGGCCAGCTGGCGGGCGATCTTTCCGTCATACATGAAGGCGTTCACTTCGAAATTCAGCCGGAAACTGCGCACGTCGATGTTCGCCGTGCCGACCGACGCGGCGTTTTCATCGACGACGATCGTTTTGGCGTGGATAAAGCCGTTTTCGTAAATGTAGACTTTCGCTCCCGCTTTCAACAGTTCCCCGATGTAGGAATAGGTGGCCCAATACACGAACATATGATCCGGCTTATTCGGGATCATGACCCGCACGTCCACGCCGGACAAACTGGCGATGCGGAGCACATCCAAAATGCTCGAGTCCGGGATGAAATAAGGCGTCTGAATGAAGACCGATTTTTTCGCCGATGAGATCATTTTAATGTACCCGTTTTTGATCTGTTCCCATTCGGAGTCCGGGCCGCTCGTCACGATTTGCAGCGGAATATGGCCGTCGTGCCGGAATTCCGGAAAATAATTGGCCGCATAATGGATGTCATGCCGGTACGACGCTTGGTTCCAGTCCAAAATAAAGCGAATTTGGGCGGCGTGGACCGCGTTGCCGACGATCCGCAAATGGGTGTCCCGCCAGTAGCCGAATTTCTTGCTTAAGCCCAGGTATTCGTCCCCCACGTTAAATCCGCCGAGATAGGCGATTTTCCCGTCGATGACGACCAGTTTCCGGTGATTGCGGAAATTGATGCGCAAATTGATCATCGGGATGATGGACCGGAAAAAGACTTCCACTTCTCCGCCCGCCTCGATCAGTTTGTTGAACGACCGTTTCTTGATCCGCCGCGATCCCATTTCATCGTACAGGACGCGGACCTTCACGCCTTCCTTCGCCTTCTCGGTCAACAGGTCGATGAGCTTCTTCCCGATTTCATCGTCCCGGAAAATGTAGTATTGCAGGTGGATATGATCCTTCGCCTGCTTAATGTCCGCAAACAGGGCTTCGAATTTGTCTTTGCCGTCGATAAAAATATCCACCTGATTGTCCTGGGTCAGAAGGGCGTTGTTATTTTTTAAAAAGAGATGGATCAGGTCCCGGTGTTCCAGCGCGGACGGGTTGTTGATGACGAACGTCCCCTCTTCCAGCTGTTTCAATTGCTCCCGGATCATGTTTTTAAAGTCCAGCTTATTGATGTCATCCCATACGAACAGCCGTTTTCCCCGCAAATTTTGGCCGATGAACAAATACAGAATAAATCCGACAAGCGGGATAAAGAAGAGGACCAACAGCCAGGCCCACGTGGCGCTCGGATCGCGCCTTTCCAGAAACACGACGGCGATCGCCATCAAAAAGTTCAAAACGAAAATGATACTGATGAATACCGTCAAAATATCCATAAAAAAACTCCCATACCCGTCATCATCGATTGATCCTGCGTCAGGATGCAAGGCTTGGCGGATGGGCGGACGAGCGGGAACGTTTTCCTGAGAGGAGCGGAGAAGTGGATCGTGAATATGCTGCAATGCTTCGTGGGAAAACCCGCGCCATACCCCATTCTATATTAAAGATAGCCTTAAGCATCCTTTTTTTCAAGCGCCGGGCCTTTTTCGGCAGCCGGGCTTCCCCCGGGTCCCTCCGGCGGGATACCGGCGGGCGGGCACGCCAAAGGGTCGGGCTGCATCCGCCTGTCCCCACTACGGAATTACGCCTGATCCCGCTTTTCCAAACTTTCCGAAGCCGGACAAACCGGAGGGGGAATCCGGATCGGTCAAAAAAGAGGCATGTTTCGGACGGAATTTCATATACATAGAGCTGAGGGAAAAGGAAAGTTTCTTCCTGCATGCCCATCTGTTACAATATAGATAAGCATCCTTACTATATAACAGAACGGAGGAAGCGGGGGAGCTTTGCGTCCGGAAATGGGCGGGACCAGTTTTTATGAAAAGGGGTGGAAGTATGGCGTCGATATTCCGCAACAACGCCGTTGTCGCCGGAAAGAAAACGGTGAAGCCGGAGGAAGAGGAAAAGATCCTTGAACTGCTCGCGCGGATTTTGGACATAATGATCATCATATGCACGAAGGACGGGAGAATCACATACGTTTCTCCCAATATCGATATTTTGGGGTATGTTCGCAACGAGGCGTTGGGGAAAACGCTGGACGAACTGTTCAATCACCCTCCACAAAAAAGTCTCCAGATCCTCCCCCGTGGAGATGAGACGGTCAAACGGCTCAGCCGTTTTTCCAAAAAGGACGGAAGTTTCATATGGATGGTCATCAACGCTTCCCGTTTGCGCGACCAGGAAGAAAATCGGGAATACGGCTATGTCGTTACGCTGCGGGAAATCCCCCTTGATACGATGGAATCTTTGCAGCAAAGGGATAAATTGTCGGCTTTGGGCCAATTGGCGGCAGGAATCGCCCATGAAATCAAAAATCCTTTGACATCGATGAAGGGCTTTATCCAAATCATGAAGGCGGACCGGAAATACAACGAAGAGTATTTAAAAATTATGGAGCTGGAATTGGAACGCCTGGAATCCATATCCCAGGAGCTGATGTGCTTTGCCAAGCCCAACAAAAACCAATGGAAGGTCTGCAATCTGGGGGCCATTCTGGAAAAATCCATCGCCCTTTTGGAGGGGGACATCTTCCGGAAGCGGATCCAGGTCATTTTCCATCGGGACGAGGAGCCGATCCCCGTATTTTGCGATGAACAAAAAATCAAACAAGTATTTATCAATTTAATAAAAAATGCGATGGAAGCGACGGAAAGCCAGGGAAAAATCATCATCAAGGCCTCGAAGGAAAAGGAATCGGCCGTTATTACCGTCACCGACACCGGATGCGGGATCCCGGAAGAATTGATGAACCGGATCGGGCAGCCGTTTTTCACCACGAAGGAAAACGGCAATGGCCTCGGCCTGATGATGTGCAACAAAATCATCGCCGAACACAACGGATCCATATCCGTACGGAGCAAGATGGGAGTCGGCACCACCTTTGCGGTAACTTTGCCGATCTTCCGGGATCAAGGCTAAAACGGGGAAGCGTACATGCAATGATTGCGGCAGGAGGCGGACGGACATGCTTTTATTCTTCGTTCTTTTATTGATCGCATTTTTTACATACAAACTTTTGATCGTTCTAAAAAACAAGGAAGTGCCGGGAAATAACATCCTGTACGTTTTTTCAGTGGCGGGAATCATCGCGGCCTATGTTGTTTTCGATTGATGTTTTCACGGGCCTTCAGAAAAACGGTGCGCCGGAACGGACGCCATCCCGGCACTTGCAAGGCGGTGAGGGCGTATTCAGGGGACGCGCCGCCATCGGTTCAAATCGAACACCCTTCTTCGGGAAAAGCCCGTGTGAAAAACGGAAAGCGGCGGGGTCCGAATAGCGCGGCAAGGGGATGGGCCAAAATCGCACAGGCCGGCAATGGGATGCCGGACCGGGGGTACCTTGGCAACGCCCGATGGAACGGGACGAGCAGAAAAGAAGGAAACGGCGCCGGCCGCCGGGGGACATGTCTGTCATGAGGACGCCTGACCGCGGATCCGCTGACCGCCCGAGAAATCTTGCCCCATGCCCGTGAAGGAAAAAACTTGTTTTTGCTCCTTAAAAGTAGTAGGATGAAAATGAAGATTCTCGCAGGGGAGATGACGTGAAATGAATCTGTCATTCGGGGAAATCCTCATCATCCTGGTTGTCGCCCTGATTCTTTTCGGCCCTTCCAAATTGCCGCAACTGGGCAGAGCGGCGGGAGAAACCCTTTACGAGTTCAAAAAGGGCATGAAACAAGTCATGGGCGATGATTCGAAACAGACCAAATCATGAATCTTTTTCGTTTGACCCTGAAAATCGGGTCTTTTCATTTGTTCAAAAATTTGTCAGAGAATCCCCCGCTTGCGGCGAAATTTATGTGCTAATGTAAAAAATGGAAGGAATAATTACGGTTCCCATGATGATTATGAAAAAAAGCGGGGGAAGATCGATGGATTTATCCGTAACGTTGGCGATCGCAAGCATTATGACGCTGGGATTTTTAATCGGCACGATGCTTTGGAATTTGGATACGATGAAAAAATAAATCGAGGCGCACATTGGCGGCGCCCCTTCATGAACGGACGTTTGGGCACGGGTTCGGCATTCCGCCGGATCCGTGCCCGCTTTTTTACGCCGCGAGCGGCAATGCGGAAAGTTCCGAAGGGGGGACTTTCGGGCGCCTGCCGTCGGGGAGACGGGGATCAGCCCCCTCTGCCCGATTGCAGAATCGGCGGAAATCCGGGAGGTTTGCGAAAATTTAAATGGAACATGTTTCCCGCCCGCTGTATTCTAAAAATAGACGGATAACAAAAAACAGGAGATCAAAAGAAAAAAGGAAAACTTGCATGTCGGGGACGCTCCCGAAGGAAGGCAATGCCATCGCCTGGCCCGCTCGCCGGCCTGCGGTGACATTCCGAAGGGATATGCGGCTTTGAACGAAGAAGATTTGCGAAGGACGGAAAGGCCCCAGCTGTCCGGATTCCGTTCACGGCCGCAACCGACTATCCTTGGGTTCCTTGCTCTGCCCATCGTTAGGAGGTGAACGGTAGATGGAGCTGATTGTGGAAAAAATAAAGGCGTTTCGTTATTCTTTTGTTCATCTCTTGATGACGCTGCTGCTGTTTTCAAGATCCTTCTTGGATTACGAAAATGGCATTTATGTCACATTGGCATTTTTTCTGCTTATTAATTTTACTTGCTTTACCAGCGAATATTTCCTTTTCCGATATTACCAGAAATATAAGGAAAAAAACAGCAATAAAGGGTACGCGATATTTATTTCGGTTCAAGTGTTCTATACTTTGTTGATTTTCCTTCTTTTTAAACTTGTTCTCTTCGCATAAAGGCCATGGATGATTCCCATGGCTTTTTTCTTTCGCCTGGGCGTCGCGGAATCGTGAAGAATTGAAAAAACTCCAAAGGAGGGCGCGGATCCCGTTGCGCCGGGATGAAGCCTCCTTTGGAGGTTTTTGCTTGAACCGGAACGGCCTGCGAGGGCGCCCGGAAAGGGTCAATAAACGGGAGGAAACGGTACTAAGGGTTCCCTCATTCGTTTCCGCGGATGCGTTTTTCCGTTTCCACATCGAAGAAATGGGCTTTGTTCATGTCAAAGGCCAAGGTGATTTGATCGCCGGCTTTGACTTCCGTGCGGGCGTCGATTCTGGCGACGAAATCGGTGCCGTTCAACGTCGAGTAGAGGATCTGTTCCGCGCCGGTCAATTCGGCGACTTCGATTTTCGCCTGGACCGTCGAACCGGGGAAGGATTCCAAATAGACCGGTTCATCGTGGATATTTTCCGGGCGGATGCCGAAAATGACTTCTTTGCCGACATAGCCTTGTTCCCGCAATACTTTCATTTTCCCTTCGGGGATGGCCAATTTCCTTTCGCCGAGGGCGATGGCCCCGTCTTCCAGGACGCCCCGGAAAAAGTTCATGGACGGTGAGCCGATGAAACCGCCGACGAAGACATTTTCCGGTTTTTCATAAACTTCTTTCGGGCTTCCGACCTGTTGGATGACCCCGTCTTTCATGACCACCAGACGGGTCGCCATCGTCATCGCTTCCGTTTGGTCGTGGGTGACGTAAATGGTCGTCGTCTGCAGGCGTTGATGCAATTTGGCGATCTCCGACCGCATCTGCACCCGCAATTTGGCGTCCAGGTTCGAGAGCGGTTCGTCCATCAGGAAGACCTTGGCGTCGCGCACGATCGCCCGGCCCAACGCCACCCGCTGCCGCTGGCCGCCGGACAATGCCTTCGGCTTCCGGTCCAAGTATTGTTCCAGCCCGAGAATTTTTGCGGCGTTTCGAACCCGTTCTTCAATTTCTTTTTTCGGGAATTTGCGCAGTTTTAATCCGAAGGCCATGTTGTCGTAGACGGTCATGTGAGGATAGAGGGCGTAGTTTTGGAAGACCATCGCGATGTCCCGGTCTTTCGGCGGGACGTCGTTCATCCGTTTCCCGTCGATGTACAGATCCCCTTGGGTAATTTCTTCAAGGCCGGCAATCATCCGGAGCGTGGTGGATTTTCCGCATCCGGACGGGCCGACGAAGACGATGAATTCTTTGTCTTTAATATGCAGATTGAAATCGGATACGGCGGTCACTTTGTTGTCGTAGACTTTGTATACGTGATCCAGGATCAGCTCTGCCATCTTTCTTCTCCTTCCCAAAAAGTTGTCCGCATTTTCAGTGTAATGAAATGGCTTTCATCGCGCTATAGTCAGCCTGCACAAAATTCCGCCGCCGATTTTCGTCACGTTGAATAATGCATTCCGGAGGAAGAGGAAGGGGTTTTCTTGCGCCGGATGGAAACGGCTTATCCGTCTGTGGCTGAGAATGGGAGCCATCATTTTATGGCGCCATGCCGGCGGAACGGATATCCGCCTAGGAAATGGGAACCGCAAGAAGGGGCCATTTCCGCCCCGGGCAAGGTTCCCTTTGGAACCAGGCGATGCCGGACTAGAAGCCCCGCTTTCCCAACTTCCCCCGGTGGATCGCCGTTTGGGGCTCTTTCCGGTCCGTCGGCAGAAAAAGCGAAAGCCCCGGCCGGAACGGGGCTTTAAGGAACGTCATCCTCCCCGGGGAAAACCGTCCCCCTTCCGGACGATTTCCCCGAACAGGCAGATGAAATAAACGGACACGGAACCGTGGAAGGTTTTAATATCGACGGATGTCCGCTCGATAAATTTGTCGATCCGGTATTGCAAGCTGTTCCGGTGAAGATAAAGCATCTTCGCCGTGGAGCTGATGTTGGAATTGTTTTCGATAAACAATTTGATCATGGAAAGCAGTTCGTAGTCCCCGGAGAAAAGTTCCTGCCATTCTTCCGCCAAAAAGTTCCTTGCCGTCTCTTCATCGGACAGAAGCAGGAAGACGGGAAAGGCCCTTTCAAAATTGAACAGCCTTTCGTTCTGAATCTTTTTCAAAGCGGTATGGAAATAGGCCTGCTCCCGGCGAAAACGGTCTTTCAGCCCTTCATCGGCCGGGAAAAACCGCCCCCTGTAGAAATAGACATCGTAATAAAAATCCGATTGGATCGCCTCGATGAACGACTGCCATTCCTCTTCGGCCACCGGTTCCGCCGATTCCCTTTCCACGATGATCCCGTTGTTTTCATCCAGCCAAACGACGACCATCCCTTCCTGCAGGAAGGATTGCAAGGCATCGATAAATTCCTGCTGTTTGATGGGCTGCTGGATGAAAAAATGCAAAAAGCGGATCCGCCTTTCCTCCCCGTCCGGCAGCGGACCGCCGCCCAGCAGATACCGATGCCACCGTTCTTGTTCCGGCGTGCTGTTCAACCGGTTTTTTTCCGCGGCATCCGCCGGCGTGAGGAAGGCGGACAGCAATTTCCTTTCCCGGTCGGTCAGGCTTTTTTCCGGGATGTGGATGTATCGGCCGCTCGCCGGGTCGAAGAAGCTGGCATATCCCGCCCGGAAACGGGGGGCGTCCGCCAAAATGGCATCGGGAAAAATATCGCGAATGTCCATCTTTCATGACCTGCCGTTTTCGTATCCTTATGTTTTATATGGTATATTAGCCGGATATGCAGATCAATAGAAAGATTCGTTAAATGGTTTCCCGCTTGCGTGCCGCTTTGTTCGGAAAACCTCGGCTGCCGCCGCTCGAACGAAAGCAGGCCGCTGGCTTGGGTCCGGCATGGCTCGGTTCGCCACGTTTTCCCTTATGGAAGCGATGTTGAACCAGCAGCAACTTTTTGCCCGGGAATTTCGGTTCGCCCGGCGCCGCAAAACGGGAAATCATTTCGAAAGAGGACCCCATCCGTTTCGCAAAGACGGTCATGCCGCTGCGGAGAGGCCGCAAACAGCGACGGCAAAGGAAGGGGCTTGTATCCGGCAAAGCGTCTTGGGCGCCGCGGGCGGGTTGCGAGATGACCGGGCACGGTTCGGATAAAGCCGCGGGCGATGTGCCTGGCCGCCGGAAGAAGTTACAAGATGACAAGACATCGGATCACCGGCCGGGATGCGGTCATCGCCCGTTGCGGGAGAAGTTACAAGGCCACGGGGCTCATCCCCGCTGTTTCCGGATGGACGATCGCCTCTTTGGCGAGATCGGCACAGAAGGCGAAAAGGGAGCGGTTGATTTCCTCCTCCAGCCCCTTCAATTTCCGGCTGGCGAAGACGGACCTGCCCGGCTTCGAATTCGCCTCAAACAGCCAGATTTTCCCGTCCTGGTCAAAGGCCATATCCAATCCGATTTCCCCGAAGATTCCATCCAGCTGTTTTTCCAAGGCGCGGCAAACCGCAAGCGCCGCTTCCGTCAGCTGGTTTTTCCGCACAGACCTTTCTTCTTCGTTCGGAAAAACCTCTTCCAGCGTTTTTGCTTCCCCGCCGGATAAAAGATGGGTAGTGGCGCTGTTTCCGCCCGTGCATTTGGCGATAATCGCCGTCGCTTTCCAATCTTTTCCGACCTTGTTCGCATGGATCCGGAAGTCCATCTCCCGGCCCCGGAAGCGCAAAAGGCGGATGCCCCGCTGGATCATCCAGTTGCCGTCCCGGCCGGCGAACAAATGTTGATAGATCTCTCCGGGGGAGGAAAACTTATACATCCGGTTTGTCTGCCCTTCGTCACGGAAGAGGCAAAGATATTTTTTTTCGTGGATTTTCCGGATCCGGAATACTTCGTTTCCATGGCTCCCGTTCGTCCCTTTCACATAGACGAAGCCGTATTCGTCCAGCATGGACGATAGGGAGCCTTGATCCTTTAAGAGAACCGTCTGGGGCAAATATTTTTTTGCCTCCGGGAGCTTTTCCAGCCGTTGATGGATTTCCATTTTGTTAAAAAATCCCGGGTTGAACCAGGGGATTCCATATTCGGAAACGATTTTTCGCTTCATGTCCCGGACTTCCTTCAGTTTTTCGACCTTCCGGTTGGGCAAACGGTCGTAGATCACGTTGGGGAGGGGAACGGCGATTTGCCGCCAATGTCCGTTCCGGCAAGTGTAGCCGTTGACCAGCCCCCTTTCCCAATCGATATGCCGGATGCCAAAGACGACCGGAAAAACCCCGCTGTTCTTCGCCGAAGCGATGAGCCTGGCGAAAGCTTCGGAACGGTCGCTTAAAGGGGAGATTTCCGACCGGGAAAAGCCGGCGGTCAATATGCCGAGAATCGGGCCGAGATACAGGGTCCGGTCGTGGACGAAGGCGGAAAGGGCAAGCGGCGGCTTCGGCAGATGCAGTTCCTCATACAACGGGCTGCTCAGCAAAATTTTCTTTTCTCCATTTTTTAACCTTTTGATGCCGGCCCGGACGAAAACGGATCCGAAACTGACGGAATGCACATCTTCGCCGAAGGTGTCCGGCAAACAGACGACGGGGACATCGTGGGAAAACGGTTCGATCCGGTATACATCAACCATTGGAGAATCCAGCTCCTTTCTTTGGAAAATGGGGCGAGAAAACGAAATCCGGTTGGGCGAATGCCATATTTCATCATATGTGGGATCGGAGTTTTTCGTGCCGCCCGGTAAGGATGAAGGACGGGCGGTTCGTTGGCGGACTGCTTCGCCGGCCGGATCTCCCGGTATTCCCACGGGCGCATGTTTTTTCCGCATGGCTGATGGCGCGCTTGCCTGCGCCGCGGAAGGGCCGGAAACTCGACGCTCCGGTTGCCGTCCGTTTATGGGCAAGCGGATCCGGGCCATTTCCGGAAAGATTTTTTCCCGGGTGCCATGGGACCCGTTCCTCCGGCCGCTCATTCCCTAATCCTCCGGCCGCGATTTTTTCCATATCAAAGGCAGGACGCTCAAAATGGGGTCCCCGTTTTACATCCGGAGAAAGGATGAAGTCCAGGATTTTGTGTAAAAGAAGCGGGCGCAAAGCCGTTCCATTTCCGGAAGGCGATGTTCCCTTGACTGGGAGCAGCATTTTACACAAATAGGAGGACTTGATCCGGGGAAAGGGGACACCGGAAGCCTTGGGCCGCCCATCGTTTTGTTCAAAAAATGTTTGGAAACGCCGATTAGAAAAAGCGGAAGGGGGAATTGCATCGGCCGGGGACGGGGATTACCATAAAGATGAAGAATTTTCCATCATTTCATCCGTAAAATCGAAAGGGAGGAAAGAACGATGCGAATCAAAGCGGCTGTCGTCCACGACAAAGGGGAAAACTTCCGGATCGAAGAGGTGGAATTGTCCGATTTAAAGCGGGATGAAGTGTTGGTTAAAATCGTGGCTTCCGGGATTTGCCATACCGACGCGGTGGCCCGCGACATCGGCTTGACTCCCTTTCCCGCGGTGCTGGGGCACGAAGGGAGCGGAATCGTCGAGAAAGTGGGCCCCGACGTCAAAACCATTCGGCCTGGCGACCATGTGGTCATATCCTTTGCCTCTTGCGGCCAATGTGAGCACTGCTTAACCGGACATCCGGGAGCTTGCTTTAAAATTAACGAATTGAATTTTGGCGGAAAAGATGAAGACGGCGACTACCGGATTTTTCAAAACGGCCGGGGAGTGTCGACCTTCTTTGGGCAATCTTCTTTCGCGACTTACGCCATTGCCAAGGAAAGAAACGTCGTCAAAGTGGATAAGGATGTGGATTTGGCGCTTCTCTCCCCCCTCGGCTGCGGCATTCAAACGGGGGCGGGAACCGTATTGAACAAATTGAAACCGGCATTCGGTTCCTCGATCGCCGTTTACGGTTGCGGAGCCGTAGGCCTGAGTGCCGTCATGGCGGCAAAGATCGCGGGATGCAAGCATATTGTCGCCGTCGACATCCATCAAAACCGGTTGGAATTGGCGAAGGAATTAGGCGCCACCCACGTTTTGAACGGCAAAGAGGCGGACGTCGTAAAAGAAATCAAGGCCGTCACCGAAGGCGGCACCCATTATGCGGTGGAAACGACCGGCGTGCCCGCTGTCGTCCGGCAATCGCTCCAAGCTTTACGGCCGTTGGGACAAACGGCGATCGTCGGTGTAACGCCGGAAATGACGATTGACGTCCATAACGAGATTATGGCGGAAGGGAAAACAATGATGGGCGTGATCGAAGGGGATGCGGTGCCGAAATTGTTCATTCCCCAATTGATCGCCTATTACAAGAAAGGGCTTTTCCCGTTCGACAAACTCATCCGTTTTTATGCCTTTGACGAAATTAACAAAGCCTTTGAAGACTCCGCCAAAGGCATTACCGTCAAACCGGTCATCAAAATATCCGCTTGAGGAACATCCTTTCGTCCGAAACTGGGACGGGGGCCTTCGTCCTCTCCGGGGAGGCCCCCGATTCTTTGCATTCGCGGCCTTAACCACCGATGTTTTCCGTCCGAGGCGCTCCCGCCGCAGACGGTCCGCTGTTGCAAGAGCGCCGGAGGAAGCGTATAATTCATTAGAAACTGAATATGTTAAAAAGACACCTGCAAGCGCTGAATTCCGTAAGGAAGCGGGGGACCCGCCGTTCTTGGGGTGAACCTCATGGGCCTTGAGGGGGGAGACTCTTTCTTCCTAACCCGTCAGCTAACTCCGCAAGCGTGAAAGAGGGGTGGTTTTTTTGTCGTGCACAGAAATCCAGCCCTTCTGTGCCTTTTTTATTTTGGATAAACTTGGAATGAGGAGACGAAGAAAAGGGGATTGAAATGAAACAAGCGAAACGTTCATTTCTGGTCATCGGCCTGGGCCGTTTCGGAGAAAGCATTACAAAAACATTGGCTTCCTTCGGTCACGAAGTGATGGCGATCGATAAAGATGAAACCAAAGTCAACAAACTGGCCGATTTGGTGACCCAGGCCGTCCAGGCGGATGCCACCGACGAAGATGTCCTGAAGGAACTTGGCGTCTCCAATTTGGACGAGGCCGTTGTGGCGATCGGGGACGACATCCAAGCCAGCATTTTGACCACCTTGATCCTGAAGGATCTGGGCTTTAAGCGGATCGTCGCTAAGGCGACGAACGACTATCATGGCAGAGTGTTGGAGAAAATTGGCGCCGATGTGGTCATTCAGCCCGAAAAAGACATGGGCGTTCGGGTTGCCCACAGCATTTTGTTCGGCAATTTTATTGATTTGATTGAGCTTTCTCCGGATTACAGCCTGGTTGAGGTTTCCGCCTCCCAAGCGATGAAGGGCAAATCTTTAAAGGAATTGAATTTGAGGGCGATATACGGCTGCACCGTACTGGCGATCAAATCCAAAGATGAAAAAAAGGTGAATATCTCCCCCAGCGCCGACGATGTGGTCAAAGATGGGGATGTCCTGGTTCTGGTGGGCACCAACCGGGATCTCGGCATGTTGGAAAAAGAACTTCTGGATGAGAGCCATGCCAGGAAAATCAGATAGGGGATAGGTCAATGCGCTTCCGGGTATTTCAAAACGATATAAGCCCACAACGAACGATGATATTCGGTTTTGCCGCCGTTATCCTGATCGGCACCGTTCTTCTGGCGCTGCCGGTCTCTTCCGCCGATTCCCGGAGCATCGGGTGGCTGGACGCGTTATTTACGGCAACTTCCGCGGTATGTGTAACGGGTCTCGCCGTTTTGGATACCGGCTCTGATTTTTCCTTCTTTGGCCAGCTGGTCATCATGCTCTTGGTCCAGATCGGCGGACTCGGCTTTATGACCTATGGCGTGATTTTTGCCGTCTTGCTGGGAAAAAAAATATCCTTAAAAGACCGGCTGTTGGTTCGGGAATCCACCAAGTCCGTCAGTTTCAAAGGGGTCGTCCGGCTGACGTTCGCCGTTATTGTGATCGCCTTCAGCTTGGAACTGATCGCCGCCGCCGTCCTGACCTTGCGCTGGGCAGGGGAATTCGGCTGGCAAGAGGCGGCTTACCTGGCGCTTTTCCATTCCGTTTCCGCCTTTAACAGCGCCGGATTTTCCTTGTGGCCCGACAGTCTGAGCCGATATGTGGGGGATCCGATCGTTAATCTGACAATTTCCGCTTTAGTGATTATTGGCGGCCTCGGTTTTACGGTGCTGGTGGATATTTATGAAAAGCGAAACTGGCGCCAGCTGACGCTCCATTCCAAAGTTGTGATATTAACTTCGTCCATTTTAACGCTGGGCGGCTTTCTCGTCTTCTTCATTTTGGAATCATTTAACCCGCATACCTTCGGTCATTTGACCTTGGGTGAACGCCTATGGGCAGCGTTCTTTCAGTCCGTCACTCCCCGTTCGGCCGGATTCAATACCATTGATACGGGCGCCATGATGAGCACCAGTTTGTTGTTCACGATTTTTCTCATGTTTGTCGGCGCTTCGACGGGATCCACAGGGGGAGGGATCAAAACCAACACCTTCGCCGTCCTTATCTTGACCCTTAAAAGTGTCGTCAAAGGCCAGGAGGAGGTGACGGTCCTTAACCGGAGAATCAGCGGCAATCTCGTCTTCCAGGCGCTGGCGGTGATCGTTCTCTCCTTCGGGATCGTCCTGTTGGCCTGCCTGCTGTTAACCATTACCGAACGTACGGCTCATCACGACTTTCTGGAAATATTATTTGAAGCGACGTCCGCTTTCGGCACCACAGGCTTGTCCATGGGCGTGACAAGGGAGCTGACCCCGTTGGGAAAATTCATTGTCATCGCTACGATGTTCATTGGCCGTTTAGGCCCGCTCACCTTCGCTTTCGCCTTGGCGTTGAAGCCGACGAAATCCAAGATCCGTTACCCGGAAGACAAGATCCTCATCGGCTGAGCGTCCGTAATGTTGCTTTATCGGATGCCCCGGATGCGGGCGGCATGCGGGCATCCCGTGCGGGAATTTGCGGCGGATGGCCGAAAAGACCGCTTCCCGGAAGCGGAAATCGCGCATCCCCGGGTGCCGGAAGGACGGCTTTTCCCGTTTTCACGCCTTGCTTTTTTCTTCATAGTTTGTTATAGTAAATCGACTTGCAAATTTACGGAAAAATTTCTAGGAGGATCAGGATGCCGGAAGATATGTATGAGGTAGCCAGCCAATTGGGGAAAGCGATTCGGGAAAGCGAAGAATTTGCCGCCCTGAAGGAAAAATACGACGAGTTGCTGAAGGACGACATCGCCCGCAAGATCTTCGATGATTTCCGCGTTTTGCAGATGCGTCTTCAGGAGAATCAAATGATGGGCCAGCCGGTCTCCGACGCGGAGCTCATGGACGCCCAAAAATTGGCCCTCCAGGTCCAGCAAAACGAAAAGATCCTTTCGCTCATCGAGGCCGAACAACGGATGGGGACCGTGATGAATGAAATCAACGAGATTTTTATGAAGCCTTTGGCGGAACTGTACAAAATATTGGAATAGCAGATCCGGCGGCATAAAAGGAAAAACTCGCCTTTCCTTTTATGCCGCTTGTTCGTTCGGCGGGCCGCGGCTTCCGGCGGACGTCCCGGAAGGGGATCGGCGAACGCCTGGCGCCGGCTGAAGGATAGGGCGGAATCTGAAGGGAGAAGCGCTGTTGCCGATATCGGCGATCGTGCTGTCTTCCGTTTCGCCGAGGAATCTGAAGGGAGAAGCGCTGCTCCTTGAAAGGGCCCGAATTTCAGCCCCGGGCGGAATCTGAAGGATGCCGGGGAAGAGCCCCCGTCGGGCGGGCACGCCCCAATCGGGGACGTCGGCCGGGGGCGCCTATGGAACAAAAAAGGTTTACACCGTCCGGGCAAGGCGGGCGCATGGGCGGACGGCGCATCCCTTATCCGGGCTTTTCCGGCGCTTCCGCCGGCAGCCAAAGGTCTGTAGTGTGAAAATACGGTTGCCAAAATGGTTCCTATTCCGCGGCACGGGAAATCGGATTTTCCGCAATCATTGGGCTTCCGCCGCGGTTTCCCCGATTCCGAAAGGTTTCACGGCCCCTTTCTTCTCCGCCGAAGAAAGGGTTTTTTCATCGCTTTTAACGCGAAATGGATGCCCGCCGCCGCGGGCCATATGAGGAAAAGGGCCATGCCGAAAAACGCGGCGGCCGCTCCGATGCTGAAATACAAATACGTGCAGATCGCCAATAATATGACGTTCGCGGAAAACAAATTCTTGGCCTCGAACGGCATCATTAACCGTCATCCCCTTTTTAATTTTTTAATATCGCACAAAAAATCTGACCGCATCGTCAAAGAAGTAAATGACGAGGAGATCGATGATGAGGGTAATCCAGAAAATTTTTCCGTTTTTCATGAACCATGTGAACAACAATAAAAAGAAGGCCAAAGGGACATAAAAGATGAGGAGGCTCGCGCGAAGGCCCTCGAATTGCAAGCCGTAAGGAACCGCCGGGGAAAAATGCCGGAAAAAATCGAAGGCGATCAGCCCGATGACAACCGTTCTTATGAAAAACAAAAACAGTGTCAAGAATTTTTTTAACAGGATCAGCTTTTTAAAGGGCTGAACGGGGAGGGAATCGTTTTCGCCGGCTTCCCGGGGGCCGATTTCGATTTTTTTGCTGGCGGTCAAATTCGTTCTGCACACTTCGCATTCCTCGGCATGTTTTTCAATCACCCGCTTCGCCGGGACATCCAAATCGTCGTACAAGGGGATTAATTCCTGGCATAGGACATGAACTTCTTCAAAACCGGTCATCCTTATCCGCCTCCCGGAAATGTTTTAAAAAGCTCTTTCTTGCCCGAAAGATCCGCGTTTTTGCATTTTCCAAAGAAATTCCCAATAAGTCGGCGATTTCCTGATAACTGTAGCCGTAATAGTCTCGCGCGATAAGGACAAAACTGTATTCGCGGGGCAATTTTAACAGGATTTCCTGAATTTCTTTGCGCTCGGGGATCCGATTCGCCGAATATTGATCGATCAGCAGCCTTTCCATCATCTGGCCGTCTTGGAGCAATGACCGTTTTTTCTTCCGGTAATGATCGATCAGCCGGTTCCTCGCGCTGGTGACCAAAAAGCTTTGGATATTCCGGATTTTTAACATCGTTTCGGGGTGCGTCAACAGGTTGGAAAACACCTCTTGGACGATGTCTTCCGCCAGCTGCCGATCAGGCGTCAAACGCAAAAGGAAATTCAGCATGTACCGGTAATGGGTGTTATACAGATCTTCGATAACTTCCATCGGGCTTTCATTATTCTTCATGGCACGATACCCCGCGAAAAGATAAGTCCATAATGAAGGGGGTTAGCCGGGCGGTATTTAAAACCTGACAGCGCATCCCCCGCGAAATAAATTCATAATCAAGACGATCAATGGCATGCAAAAGTTGCTCCCATTCTGTTTTTTCTTGGTGTTCCGCAGGATTTTTAGCAAGGGGCCGTCCGCAAAGGCCGATCCGGCGCCTTTTACCGGACCGCGTCTTTATTTTCGCGACCGGATTAACTCCGGCTGCTGGCGGCGGGTTTGAAATTATGCGGACCGCCTCTTTTTTCCATTACCGCGCCTGTCCCGCGAAAAGGGAACCTTCGATTTCCGCAAGCGGGCGGAAGGGCCGCCCGTGCCAGGCGGCGAAGGGGGGGAGGTTCACTTTCTCAAGGACGATGAACGCCGCTCCGTTCAAAGTTCTCCGCAAAAGGAGGCTTTGCGGATGCGGTCAGAAACCCGCACTGCTCCGTCCCTTCAAAGTTCTCCGCAAAAAGGAAAGCTCTTTCCGCCTCATGTTCCCCGGTTCCGGCAAAAACCGCCCGGCCGGTTTTTGCCGGCGTTTTCCTGGGGACGGCACTGCCCGGGGATCCGAAATGGAAGAATGATTTTGCCGAGAAGGGAAAAATTATGGAAAGAACCGGTCCGGCATGCCGGAGAGGAAAAGGAACTGGCGGGAACGATCCGGACGCCCCGGGGCTTTCCGTTGACACGGGGCAGCCGTAACTCGGCCGTCCTTTCCCGGCGGACAAAGACGGGTTGAAGGGCCGGAACAACGACGAAACAGGGGACGGATAACGATGAAATCCAGCGAACGGCCTCCTATGCGGTGCAAGAGAGAATCCCTTTGGGCAGGGCTCGCCCTCGGCGTTATCCTGCTCTATGTCCTTCCTTATTATCTATTGGGGGAGAATTCCCACATCCGGGTCCATGACAATCTCGACTCCAACATCGCCTGGTATAAGGTGTTGGCAAGAAGCGGAAAACTGTTTGCCGGACCCGGGGCGGTCATTCCCCAGGTGATCAATGGACTGCCGCGGGAAGCCTACGGTTCGGAATGGACGGGGATCGTCTGGCTCAACGCCCTTTTCCCGCCGATGGCCGCCTACGCGGTCAACATGACGATAACACGGATTTTCGCCTTTTTGGGCATGTATCTTTTGTTAAAGGATCATTTCGTCAAAGAGCGGGGGGCGGCATTCATCCGGATCGGCGTCTCCCTCGCCTTCGCCCTCACCCCCTTTTGGCCTTCGGGGATGCTCAGCACATTGGGCCATCCCCTCGCCCTGTGGGGTTTTTTGAACATCCGCGGGAAGGATTATTCCCTGAAAAATTGGCTGACGCTCACCCTGCTTCCCTTTTATTCCAGCTTCGTCCTCGGGTTTTTCTTTTTCCTTGTGGGCATCGCTTTTTTCTGGCTGTACGATCGGATCAAAACGGGGAAAAGAAACCTCCCGTTTTTTGCGGCCATCGCCTGGATGACGGCGGTGTATCTGCTCATCGAATACCGGCTATTTTATTCCGTCCTTTTCGGCGGCGAGCCGTTCCACCGGGTCGAGTTTGTTTCGTCACGGCATGATTTTTTCCGTACGTTCAAACTGTTTTTGAAAAATTTTCTCTTCGGCCACCACCATGTCTTGACCTTACATACCTTCGTCATTTTGCCGGTCCTTACGGCCGTGTTTCTCCTTCTGCTTTTCCGGAGAAGCAGGGACCGCCTGGAAAAAACCATCCTGTTTTTGTATTTGTTGAACGCCGCCCTTTCCTTTTGGTACGCCCTTTGGTTCAACAAAATTTGGCTGCCGCTGAAGGAAAATTTCGGGATTTTTACGGCCTTTAATTTCGCCCGCTTCCATTTCTTGCGTCCTTTTGTGATCTATTTCAGTTTCGCTTTGTCCCTTTATTTCCTTTGGAGAAAGGGAAGGAGATGGCGGGCTGTCGTTTATGGGCTGATCGTTGCGCAAATTTGCCTTCTGCTGCCCTTCCACGAAGAAGTTCTGTACGGCCGTTACTTCCGCAGCCCGTCGTTCAAGGCCTTTTACGCCCAGGCCCAGTTTCGGGAGATCGAGACCTTTATCGGGATGCCGAAGGGGACGTACCGGGTCGCCTCCCTCGGGCTCCATCCGGCGATCGCCCAGTACAACGGGTTTTATACCCTCGACACGTACAATAATCTGTATCCCCTTGCCTACAAACGGAAATTCCGGAAGATCATCGCCCGGGAATTGGCGAAGGACAAAGGCTTGCGGATCTACTTCGACGAGTGGGGAAGCCGCTGCTACCTGTTCGCCGCCGAGCTGGGGAAAAAATACGATTACCGGAAAGATTCGAATAAAGGGATCAAGAATCTGGAATTAAACACCGATGCCTTCGAAGAGTTGGGGGGACGCTTCCTTTTTTCCGCCGTGCCGATCGGAAACGCGGAAAAAAACCGCTTGCGGCTCCTCCGAATTTTTGACCATCCGGATTCGGCCTGGAAAATCTATTTGTATGAAGTCATGGGAAAGGAGAACAACGCCGCGGGGCAAACCGGATAGGAAAGCGGGAAAAATCGGCGCATCCGCCCTCCCCCAAAATTGCTTCCGTTGCAGCGGGCCATTCCCCGGAGAAGCTTCCCGTCGGGCACGGGGATTATCCCGCCGAAAACATATGTATAGAATGTTGCGAAAATAATAAAAATGCGGGAAATGCCTGTTAAGTCCTTGTCCATTCCCGATCCTGTGGTAAAGTAAAAGTGTATCCATATGCAGAACAAAAGGGGAGGATCAATTATGGAGATGCGAGTGGAGCGGGACACCCTCGGCGAAGTGCTGGTGCCCGCGGACAAATATTGGGGTGCGCAAACGGAAAGGAGCAGGCAAAATTTTCGGATCGGCGAAGAGAAGATGCCGCTGGCGGTCATCTATGCCTTCGCCCAGCTGAAGAAAGCGGCGGCCATTGTCAACCATAAATTGGGGAAGCTTTCGGAAGCGAAAAAAAATGCCATCGTCCAGGCCTGCGATGAAATCATCGCCAAAAAATGGGACGAACATTTTCCCCTCGTCGTTTGGCAGACGGGGAGCGGCACCCAATCCAACATGAACGTCAACGAGGTCATCTCCAGAAGGGGGAATGAGCTCCTCGGAAACAGCGGGGAAAAGATCCATCCGAACGATGACGTCAATATGTCGCAAAGTTCCAACGACACCTTTCCGACGGCGATGCACATTGCCGGATACACGGAAATCGTGGAAAAACTGTTTCCGGCCATTGAACAAATGATCGCCACCCTGAAGGAAAAAGAGGAAGAATACAAGGATTTGATCAAGATCGGCCGGACCCATCTCCAGGATGCCACGCCGTTGACCTTGGGCCAGGAAATTTCCGGTTGGCGGAACATGCTGGAAAAGGATTTGGCCATGCTGAAGCAAACGGCCGATTATTTGCTTGATTTGGCGATCGGCGGAACGGCCGTCGGAACGGGGATCAACGCGCCGAAAAATTTCGGGGAAGAAGTGGCCCGGCAATTGCGGGAACAAACGGGTTATCCCTTCCGTTCTTCGCCCAATAAATTTCAGTCATTAACGAGCCATGATGAAATCGTTGCCGTCCACGGCGTATTGAAAGCGCTGGCAGCCGATTTGATGAAAATCGCCAACGACGTCCGATGGCTGGCCAGCGGGCCGAGGAGCGGTTTAGGGGAAATCACGATTCCCGCCAATGAACCGGGAAGCTCCATCATGCCCGGAAAGGTGAATCCGACCCAATCGGAAGCGGTGACGATGGTCGCGACCCAGGTTTTCGGGAACGACGCTGCCATCGGTTTCGCCGCCAGCCAAGGAAATTTTGAGCTGAACGTGTTCAAGCCGGTCATCATCTATAATTTTTTGCAGTCGGTCCGGCTTCTTGCCGACTCGATCCGTTCTTTCCATGACCGATGCCTGGTCGGATTGAAGGCCAATGAAGGCAGGATCAAGGAATTGATGGAGCGGTCCCTGATGCTCGTGACCGCCCTGAATCCGCACATCGGCTACGAAAAGGCGGCGGAAATCGCGAAACTTGCCCACAGGGAAGGCATTTCCCTGAAGGAAGCGGCGCTGAAAACCGGCTACGTCACGGAAGCGCAATACGACGAATGGGTGGATCCGAGAAAAATGGTTTGAGCGGATTCGCGGCCTTGGTTCGGCCGGAGCGAAAGTTTCCCGCCCGACTCCCGCCCGGGGCATTCCGGGGCGGGAGTTTTCTATTCTTCAATAAAAGACTTCACCGCCCCGATCGCCGTAAAGGTTTTCAACCCCAATTTTTTGTTTACATATTTGTAAACAAAAGTATAAAATAATGTTAACAAGATAAAAGGGAGTTGAAACCATGGACGATTATCGGAAAAGATTGTTCAGAGGGGCGAAGGTGGAAGATTGCATTTTGTTTTTTGAAGAAAATGCCCGGAAAGCGGGAGAACATAAAAACGAAGCTTCTGATGATTACGAGAAGGGGTTTTGGGAAGGGAACAGGCTGGCTTACCAGGCGGCGGCGCAAAAGCTCCGCTGGGATTTCGATTATAAAAAGGATGAATGGGAACAAGAGATAACGAAGAAGGTTCATCATCTGATCGAAGCGATTGACCGGATGGAACAATCCGCCAGGGATCAGGCTTCCGCAGGGAAGGCGAAGCTTTTGCGGCAGGCGGAACCGAAAGCCGGTGCGGTTTTTCTGGAGAAGGTCCGGGAAATTCCCGAAGCATATATGAGGGGCGTCATGGAAGGCATGGCAACCACGTATCGGCTGGCCGCGGCCAAACTGCGTTCGGAATTGGAGGCGAGGGAAGGGACGGAACGGATCGGGGAAATTCTGAAGGATTGCGTCAGGGATTTTGAAAGGGACGCAAAGATATACGAGGGGAATGCGGAAAAAACGGAAGATCTCTTCAGCAAAGGCTTCTTGGTGGGTTCATACGCCGCCTGTCAGACGGTTTTAAAACAATTAAAATTGGAGCTATAGCGGAAGGAGATCCCCGGATTTTCCCGCGCAAAACCGAAACGCCCATTTGCCGGGATGGGACGGGACTTGCAATCATTCTGCACCAAGTTTTCAGAAGAACCCCTGTTTTTTCCCAAGGACCGGGCGGGAGCCGCCTGGCGGTCCGGCTTCCCGCCCCGGCCGCTGGAAGCTTCCCATCCTACACGTGAAATAAGAGCAGATTCCCTTCCGGGGAAACCAGCCGGTGGGTTTTTTCCGCCAGCCCTTTTTCTTCCAGCAGTTTTTGCCCGATTTTTTTCGCTTCCTGGTCTGTTTTCGCTTCGATCAACTGATCGATGAGTTTTTCCCCGTTTTTTTCGAAGGCGGTTAACGCATATTGGCGCATCCGGCGAAACCTCCTGTCTATGATTCTATTATTCTTAATACTTTTTTTTCTCCGAAATTCCTTTTTCTTTGTAACTTTGCCGGAAGAAAAACGTAAAACTTAGGGAAGGAGGCTCGAAAAAATGGTTTTGCAATTGGAAAATGTGACAAAACGATTCGGCAATTTTACGGCCGTCAGGAATTTGAACCTGACCATCCCGGAAAAGGAAATGTTCGGGTTCCTCGGGCCGAACGGGGCCGGGAAAACGACGACCTTCCGGATGATCCTCGGGATCCTGCAGGCCAGCGAAGGGAGGATTACGTGGAACGGGAAAAAGATCGACTACGCGCTGAGCCCGGACATCGGCTATTTGCCCGAAGAGAGAGGCCTGTATCCGAAACTGAAGGTGAGCGAGCAAATCGTCTACCTCGCCCGATTGCGGAAAATGCATCCGAAGGATGCGCTGAAACAGCTGGACGATTGGCTGGAAAAATTTAAAATCCCCGAGTACAAAAACAAAAAGGTGGAGGAATTATCCAAGGGGAACCAGCAAAAAATCCAGTTTATCGCCGCCGTCATCCACAAGCCGAAGCTGCTCATCCTGGACGAACCGTTCAGCGGCCTGGACCCGGTGAATGTGGAGATGCTGAAGCAGGCGGTCGTCGACTTGAAAAACGAAGGGACGTCGATCGTGTTTTCCAGCCACCGGATGGAGCATGTGGAGGAACTTTGCGAACATCTGTGCATCCTGCACAAGGGCGCCCCGGTCGTCCAAGGTTCGTTGAAGGAGATCAAACGGTCGTTCGGAAAGAAGAATCTGGTCATCCACGCCGACTTCGATTTAAGTTTTTTGAGCGGCGAACCCGGGGTCACCAAATCCAAATTGACGCCGGAAGGGATCGAGCTGCAGATCGAAAACGAGGCGGTTGCGGAAAGGATTTTGCACAAGATTGCCGAACGGGGCTTCATCCGGAAATTCATCCTGGATGAACCGACCCTGAACGACATTTTCATTGAAAAAGTGGGTGAGTCCTATGAATAACTTTTGGGTGGTGTTTACCCATACCTTCGTGACGAAAATCAAATCGAAACAATTCCTTTGGGTGACGGCGATCACCGTCGGCATCACCCTTTTGCTCGTCTATCTGCCTTCCCTTATCGACAAATTCAACGGGGACGGGGAAAAGAAAATCGCCCTGATCGATCAGACGGGGCAATTGGAAGAAGCCTTCAAACAGTCGGCGGCGAATCTGGATAAAAATTTGAAGTTTACGGAAACCGCCGCGGAGGAACAGGAACTGAAGGAAAAGGTTTTGGAAGGGGAACTGGACGGCTATCTCCTTTTGTCCTTCGATGAAGCCGGATTGCCGAGAGGGGTTTTTAAAGCGGAAACGTTGACGGACCAATCCCTGGCCGGCAATCTGCAGATGGCGCTCCAGCAAGTCCGTTCGCAAAGGGCGGCCCAGCTCCTCAACTTGAACGCGGAACAGCTGGCCATGCTGAATGCCCCGGCCGACTTCCGGCAAGCGGCGATCGGGGAAAACGCCAAGACGGAGGAAGAATTGAACCAGGCGCGCGGCCTCGTATATAGCATGTTAATAATCATTTATTTCGCGGTGATCATGTACGCCTCCATGATCGCCACCGAAGTGGCGACGGAGAAATCGTCCCGGGTGATGGAAATCTTGATTTCCAGCGTTTCCCCGGTCACCCATATGTTCGCGAAAATTTTCGCCGTGGCATCGGTCGGCGTCGTCCAGATGATCATCATTTTGGCGGCGGGATACGGGGCGGTGAAACGGAACATGGACACGTTTACCGGGGAATTTTTCCAATTTTTCGGCTTCGGCGGTTTTTCTTTGCAGACGATCATTTACGGGATCGTATTTTTCCTGCTCGGGTTCCTTCTCTATGCGACCATCGCCGCCTTCCTCGGCTCGCTGGTCAGCCGGATTGAAGACGTGAACCAGATGGTCAGCCCGTTGATTTTTACCGTCGTGATCGCCTTTATGCTGGCGATGGCCGGATTGTCCAACCCGGAGGCGCCCTTTGTCACCGTCACTTCCTACATCCCATTCTTTACGCCGATGCTCATGTTTTTGCGGGTCGGGATGCTGGATGTTCCCCTGTGGGAAACGGCCCTTTCGATCGGCCTGTTGATCGGCTGCATCGCCCTATTTGCCTACTTCGGCGCCAAAATTTATAAAGGCGGCGTCCTGTTCTATGGAAGCGCGGGGCTCGTCAAGCAGATCAAAAGGGCGCTGCAAATGACGAAGGAAAACGGATGACCGGCGCGGGGAGCGGCACCCCTAACCCTTTCTATGGTTTATTATGTTTCTATCGTTACAAACCAGAAAGAAGCGTTTGGGGAGAATCCACTTTCTTTGGTTTATTATGGTTTCTATCGCGAATCTTGTCCAAGGGCGGTTTCCCCGTCGAGGGGGACCGCCCGCTTTTGGGCAGGATGGAAGGAGGGACCGCCGGCGGTCCTTTTTTCGTTTTCCGGAGCTTGCCCGTTTTTGGCAGGCGAGCGGCCATGCCCGCCCTTTTCCGTTTTCGGGGGCGTCCGGGCCGGCAAAGGAAACCGGCGGGAAGGCCGTTTCCGGGCCGGGAAGGGAAAAATCCTCCGTCCGGAAGGAGATCTCATTTTCCGCCAGGGGAAAGGCATCCCGGCGCCGTTCAGGCCGCGCCCCGGGAGAATGGGGGTTCCTCTGCAAGATTACAAGCATGCAAGTCGATGCACTGCAAAGGCGGTATTTGAGGACAAAGTTTCCTCCGCAAGAATACAAGAACGCAAGCGGGACGCTCCGTCTGTCGAAATTTCCTTTGCAAGAATGCGAGAACGCATGAACGCGGTTTTTCCGGTTTCCGGGCTGCATGCAGGGCGGACCGGATTCCCTTTTCGGTGGTGCATCGCCTTTCCATGATTTAAAATGATAGTACGGGAAAATCGTGAAAAGAACCGGGGATCGGTGCGGCGGTTTTCCGGAACACGGGCCCTGTCGAACCGATCCGGGGCATTGCTGTACATTTTTCCGACCGGGGGTTGCTCGATGAAAAAAATTTCATTTGTCCATACGGCGGATTTGCATCTGGGAAGTCCCTTTCTCGGTTTGGAATCATTGCCGAAACCCATTTTCGAAAGGATCCGCGACGCCGCTTTCCAGTCCTTTTCCCGCATCGTGGATTTGGCGATCGGGAGGCGGGCGGATTTCGTCTTGGTCGCCGGCGACGTCTACGACGGGGAAGACCGGGACATCCGTTCCCAGCTTTATTTCCGCAAGGAGATGGAGCGTTTGCGCGGAGAAGGGATCCCCGTCTTCGTGATCCACGGGAACCATGACCATTTGAACGGGAACTGGCTGAAGGTGGAGATGCCGGATAATGTCCATATTTTTTCCGGGAAAGTGGAGACGAAGCTTTTGGAAACAGGAAACGGCGCCCGCGTCCATCTTTACGGGTTCAGCTATCCGGCCAGGCACGTCCCCGAACCGATGGCCGCCGGCTATCAAAAGAAGGAGGGGGCCCATTATCACATCGGCCTGCTCCACGGCCACGACGGGAAAAATCCCAATCATTACGTGTACGCCCCCTTTTCCGTGGATGAACTTTTGGAAAAGGGTTTTGATTATTGGGCGCTGGGGCATGTCCACCAAAGGGCCGTCCTCCACCGGGATCCGTACGTCGTCTATCCGGGAAACATTCAAGGGAGGAACCGGAAGGAGACGGGGGAAAAGGGATGCTATTTCGTGGAAATGGATCCGTCCGGGACGTCGTTGGAATTTGTTCCGACGGCACCGGTGCTGTGGCTGAGGGAAAAAGCGAAAAGGGAATTCCGAACGGTGGATGAGCTGTACGATTTTTTGGCGGAGCGAAAGGAACATCACCGGCGGCGGGGGGTAAGCGCCTTTTTGCAGCTGGACCTGGACAGGCACAGGCTCTCCGACTCCGTTGCCGCCGCCGCGGAAGGGGGAGACTTGCTCAAGGCTTTGCAGGAAGGGGAAGCGGATGAACATTGTTTCGTCTGGATCCATTCCCTCCGGGTCCGGGAGGAGTTCCCGGACCTTTCCCCGCTGGCAGGCGAGCCCTTTTTCCGGCAGCTGAAAAAGGAGCGGGAAATCTTTGACATCGATGCCGCCTTGGCTCCCCTTCTTTATCATCCTGCCGCGAGGCGGTACTTGGACCCGCTGACGGCGGAGGAAAAGGAAGAAATCATGAAGGAAGCGGAAGGCTGGATCGCTTCCTTTTTCCGGAGCGGCGGGAAATTTTGACGTTGCAGGTGGATGACCATGAGACTCAAGGAAATCCGGATTTACGGATACGGAAAATTTCAAGATTATGCGCTGACAAATATCCGGCCGTTCCAGGTGATCTACGGCGAAAACGAGGCCGGAAAATCGACGATCCTTTCCTTCATTCAAAGCGTGCTGTTCGGCTTCCCGCCCGTGCGGCAGACAAACGAGTGCCGTTACGAGCCGAAGACGGGCGCAAAATACGGGGGTGCCCTCGTGTTGGAGGTGCCCGGAAAGGGGGAGGTCCGGATTGAACGGATCAGAGGGAAGTCCCAGGGGGATGTGACCGTCCTTTTCGAAGACGGGACCCGCGGAGGGGAAGAGGCGCTTGCGGAACTGCTTTCCGGGATCGATAAGCCCCTTTTTCAATCGGTTTATTTTTTCAATATCCATCATCTGGAGAATATGCATAAAATCAGCGGAGATGATCTGGGGCGTTTCCTTTTTTCCACCGGCGCCGTCGGCTCGGACAGGATCCTCGAGGCGGAAAAATTTTTGGAGCGGGAAGCGGAAAAATGGTTTAAACCCTCCGGGAAAAAGCCGCTGATCAATGAACGGATCATCGATTTGCAAGGCACGGAAGAAAAATTGAAAGAGGCGAAGGGCTTCGTCCAGTCCTACCAAACCCTTTGCCGAAGGCGGGAAGAGACCGGGGAAAAAATCCGCCGGCTGCGGGACGAGATGATGAAAATCGAGGAGGAACGGCTGAAAAAGAAGGAATGGAACTCCTTCGTCCCCCTGTTGCGGGAAAGGAAGGAACTGAAAGAAAATTTGCGGGAAATCGGGGAGGTTCCCTTTCCGGAAGACGGGCTTTCCCGGCTCGAACGGCTGGAAGTCCGCCTGAAGGCGGCGGAAGGGCAAGCCGAACGGCTGCGGGAACGGATGGACAGGGTCCGCTCGGAGCTGGAAGGGACGGAGCCGGATCCCTTCTTTTTGGAGCACGAGGCGCAGATCGTTTACGTTTACGAAAGCCTTCCCGTGTACCGGCAGCTGGCGGAAAGGGAGCGGGAACTGAAGTTTCAATTGGACGGGCTGGACAGGGAGGAAGAAGGGCTGCTTGAGGGCCTCCATTTGCCGAAAGATTTCCCCGTCTCCCGCTGGCAGATCGATTTGGCGTTGAAAAAGCGGGTGGAAACCTACACCCAACGCAGGCATTTTTTGCAAATGAAAAAAAGGGAGCTGGAACAAAAACGGGAGGATTTGGCGGACAAGCGGGACGAGAAGCGGCTCTTGATCGATCGGCTGAAACAGCGGCAGCTTCCCGCGGATCGGAAAAGGGAGCTGGAACGATGGGCCGGGGAGGAAACGCCTTTCCTGGAAAGGGAATACCGGTGGACGGAGGAACAATTGAATCGGTTGAAAAATAAAAAACGGACCCGGATCTTCCAGCTTGCCGCCGTCCTTTCCCTTTCTGCGCTGGCCGCCCTTCTTTTCGCCGGAAAAAATCCCTGGTATTCCGCTTTTGCCATCCTTCCCGCACTCATCCTTTTGCTGCTGGCGCTTCCCGAGGGGAAACGGGATCTGTCCGAAAGGCGCCGATGGGAAAAACGGAAGGCGGAATTGGAAGCCCGTCTGGGGGGTTTCCGTGGAAACAAGGAGCGGATTTCGCAGGCGAAGGAAGCCTTGGAGCGGGAAAAGGAACTGGAACAGCAGATCCAAAGGGAAGAAATCCGCCTGGAACAATTGGAAAATCAGCTTCTGGAAACGGAAGAAAGCCTCCTTCAATGGAAACGGGAGATGGAGGAAAATTGGCAAGAAGGAAAAGCCATCATGAAGGCCCTGTATCTTCCGGAACATTTGGCCGGACACCTGACGGAAGCCTTCCGGACCGTTGAACGGTTGAAAGAAATCCGGGCGCAAAAAGACCGTTTCGCGGATGAACTCGGGGAAGTCCGGGGGCGCCTGGAACAGATGGAAGCCGAGCTGAAAACGTTGGCGGAAAAAGGTTCCCCCCTTTTTTACCGGGATTATGTCGGCACCGCCGTATCGCTCCGGCAGGCGCTCAACCGGGAACTGGAAAAAAGGCGGGAATATGCGGAGAAACGGAGGAAGCTGGCGGAGCTGGCCGAACAACTGGAGGATCTCGCCAAGGAAAAGGAAGCGGCGGAGAAGGAACGGACGGCATTGTTTCGGGAGGCCGGGACGGAAGGGAAAGAAGATTTTATCCGAAGGGGGAAGCTGGCCGAAACAAGGAAAAAATGGGAGGAGCGGCTGAAGGACATCGAGAGCCGGCTGGAACCTTTGAAAGCCGCGGAAGATTTGGAAAGGATCCATGACATCCCCTACTATTCCGAGGCCTTCTTCGCCGGATTGGAAGAAAAACGGGACGGCTTGAAACGGGAGCTGGAACAGTTGGAGAAGGAGCGGGCGGCCCTGGACCACCAAATCGGCGTCATCGAAAACGGGGGAACGTTCCATGAGCGCCTCGCGGAATTTCATCAAAAAAAATACCTGTTGCGGGAAGACGTGAAAAAATGGGCGGTTTACCGGGTGGCGGCCGATCTTTTGCAGGCGGCGATGAAACGGTTCAAGGAGGAGAATCTCCCCGAAGTTTTGCGCGCGGCGTCCCGCAACTTTTCCATATTGACCGGGGGGAAATACACGCAGATTTTTCCCGACGGGGATCAATTGGCCGTCCTCCGCGCCGACGGCATCCCCTTTTTCCCCCATGAATTGAGCCAGGCGACGAAGGAACAGCTCTTCATCGCCATCCGTTTCGCCGTCAGCGATTGGAACCGTTCGCGGCGCATCCCGCTCTTCATCGATGACAGCTTTGTCCATTTCGATGAAAACCGGCTGAACCATTTGATGGGCCTGCTGCGGGAGATGGAGAAACGGCATCAGATCCTCTTTTTCACCTGCCATAAACATCTCTTGTCCTTTTTTGAAAAGGAAAAAATTTTTCATTTAAAATGATAGAATAATAGCAGAACATTTTCCGGGAGCGAAAAGAACCGGCCGGATTGCTCCCGAAAAGGAGGAAAAGGATGAAAAAAGGCATCGTTTATTATGAAGCGGGTGAACAGATCGAACAGTACCTGTACATCAAGAGCGTGACGAAAGGGCTGGCCAGCAACGGGAAGCCTTTTCTCACCCTCCTCTTGCAGGACAAGAGCGGGGAAATGGAGGCGAAATTGTGGGACATCGGCGAAGAGGAGGAAAGGCTCTATACCCCCCAGACGGTCGTGAAGGTGGCCGGCGACATCCACAACTACCGGGGAAAGCTGCAAATCCGCATCCGGAAAATCCGCCCCCTTTCCGACGGGGAAAAGGTGCCGATGGAAGAGCTGATGGAACGGGCGCCCCTTTCCGTCGAGGAAATGGTGGAGAAGATCACCCAGTATATTTTCGATATTAAAAACCCGAATATCCAAAGGATTACCCGTTATTTGTATAAAAAATTCGAAAAACCTTTTCTGGACTATCCGGCCGCAACGAAAAACCATCACGAATACTCGTCCGGCCTCGCGTACCATGTGGTGACGATGCTGGATGCGGCAAAGGCCCTTTCCGCCGTCTACCCGGTGCTGAACTGCGATTTGCTCTACGGCGGCATCATTCTCCATGATTTGGGGAAAGTGATCGAATTATCCGGCCCGTTGAATCCGAAATACACGAACGAAGGAATTTTGCTCGGCCATATTACGATCATGGCGAACGAGATCGAGAAGGCGGCGGAAGAATTGCAGATCGAAGGGGAGGAAGTGCTCCTTCTGAAGCATATGGTGCTGAGCCATCACGGAAAGGCGGAATGGGGCAGTCCGAAGCCGCCGATGATCCTCGAAGCGGAAGTGCTCCATCTGATCGACAACCTGGACGCGAAGATCAACATGTTGGTGCGGGCATTGGAACGGACGAAACCGGGGGAATTTACCGAGCGGATCTTCGCCTTGGACAACCGGTCCTTCTATAAGCCGAAAATGTATTCGTTCTGAGGTTCGGTCTTTGCCGTTGAGGAGAAAGCGGCCGCCGGATCCCGGCATTGTCTCCGAGGGCGGGTCCCCTGTGGAGATCGCCCGCACGGTCCCCGGGCGTTTAAAAGAGCGGGAAATGGAAAACTTTCCTTTTTCCAAAGGGGAAAGGAAGCGGGTCCCTCCCGAAAAGGCGGGCATGTTTCTTCCCGGTTCGGCATATGCTTGTAAAAACGGACAATCCTTGAACGGGAGGAGATGGCCGGACATGTCTTGGTGGGTGTATATCGTCGTTCTGGGGATCATGTTCAGCGGCTTTATGACGGTTTGGATCAGCCGGAAGGAACGGGAAGAGGAATTGCGGCAGATCGAGAAGGAAGGGGAAGTATATATCCGGCGGATGGAAAAAGAAAAGGAAAAGAAAAACCGAAAGGCCATGTCCCGCGGCTTGTAACGGGTGTGCCGCGCTTCGAGAAGGGCGCCGGGATGGCCGTTTGGCTGCGGGATGTCCCGAAGGAGCGGAAATGACGGAAAGGGAAGGCGCCGGACGAAGGCCAGGAAAAACTGCATATGAGGAAATTGAAGGATATGAACCGGCCCCCGAAGGCATCGGACGAAGGCCATGGGAAACGAAAGCCTTGTCCGTATCGGAAGCTTCCGCCGTAGAAAGCCGCAAGAACGCGCCGGGAAAAACCGGGAATGAAGGATCACCGAGGACTCGGGCAGAGGGCGGTTTGAAATCCGAATGAAAGCTCATGGTGCTTCACGGACCGCCCGTTCCGAAAACGGGGGCTCTGCGTGGATGTTCCGATGTTTGGGCCCATGGATCTTGCCGCTTGTTTCGAAAACGGGGGCTCCGGGAAGGTCCCGGCGGATAGCGGCAGGAAAATAGAGATAAAAGGAAAATGCGGGAGCCGGATCGCTTTGCAAAAGAGAGGGGCTGTCCATAAGCCGGAAAACGGACTTATGGGACAGCCCCTTCCTTTCGGTTTTCCGATGCGGGCGGATTCCGGCGCCCGGCGCGGCAAAGCGCCATTTTGCCTTCCTTTCAGCTTTCCGATGTGAACAGATCCTTCAGATCCTTGTCGTTGATCTTCACGCCGGCATCTTTGATCAATTGATCCAATTTTTCCTGCATTTTGGCGGAATCGACCTTGGCATTCTTCACCTTTTCCGTCAGTTCGTCCTTCATTTCGTCAAAGGATTTCACGTCTTTTTTCGTTTCCACTTTGGTGGCTTGGATAATGTGGTAGCCGTAGGTGGTTTTTACCGGTTCGCTGATCTGGTTTTCATTCAGTTGGAAAGCGGCGACCGCAAAGGCCCGTTCCAACTCGTCGGGATTCAGCTCCCCTAGATCCCCGCCCTTGTCTTTCGTTGCCGTGTCGGTGGAATATTTTTTCGCCAAATCCTCGAATTTTTCCCCGCCCTTTAATTTTTCCAGCACTTCTTTGGCCGTTTTTTCATCTTTGACCAGGATGTGGCGGGCCGTCACGGTTTTCGTTTCCATGTTGTATTGTTGGCGCAGTTCTTCATCGGTGACCTTCACGCCGTCAAAGGCCGCTTTTTGCTGGAGCAGGTTGAATTTGATGGCATCTTTCAAATCGTCTTCGTCCTGATAGCCGGACTGCATCATGGCGTATTCGAAGCTGTCGCCGAGCTCGTCTTTAATTTTTTTCAATTCGGCTTCCACTTCTTTATCGGACACATCGTATTTGTCTTCCAAAACCTTTTTGTACACCAGTTCCTGGAGGGTGGCTTTCCCGTAGCGGTCCTTCAGGACTTTGTAAAATTCGTCCTTCGTGATGTTCCCGGCCTCCGACTCGACGATGTTCTCCTTGTTGCCGCAGGCGGCCAAGGCGATGATCCCGAAAAGAAGAACGAGGCAAAAAATCATTTTTTTCTTCATTTGCGAAAACAACTCCCAAATTTTTGATAATAAAGGGGCAGGCGGAACGTTACAAAACTAAATATACCATAAAAAGGGACGCATTCAAATTTTTTTCGGATTTTTTTCCCGCCCGTCCATGGGTGTTTGCCCCAAACCCTTCCGCGTTTTTCACATAGGATATGGCGCAGGGAAAAAAGGAGGGGTTTGTATGTCTTTCGGAAACCAAGGGTTTGTCTTGATCGTCATCCTGTTTATCTTGCTGATTTTGGTCGGTTGTTCATGCGGCTTTTAAGAAATTTGCGGAAGCCTTGAGGGAAACGCCTAATCGAAAAGGAATACGGGTGAATAACATATAGTGTGAAACCCCAGGCTCGAAAGGAGGTCGTCGCGATGTCGGCAGGATACGGAGGAGGATTTGCGCTTCTCGTCGTTTTGTTCATTTTGTTAATTATTGTGGGATGTGCATGCTGGTGGTAAAACCGGAAGATTTTCGGGAGGATCGATGTCCCCGCAGGAAAGGGACATCGGTCCTCTTTTTTTCGGAAAAGGCGGACGCCGTCGTCAGGGAAAGGCAAGGGGGCCGAAGCGAGGCGAAATCTGAAGAAAGCCGAAGGCGGTATGGAACCGATCGGAGGCTGCCGCCGGCCACGAGGCGGCAGCTCCCGACACGGAAAGGTTTTTCATCCGGTTGAACCGCGGCATCGGATGAGCAGGGCGGCGCGGAAGACAAAGGACAAGCACGCCTGAAATGAATCAGGGATTTTTCAGGGGCGGCACGCCGCCTTACAAAAGGCGCCGGTTATAGGAACAGGACGAATATTTAAAGGAGGGAAGCGTTCATGTATATCGGATCGCCGTGATTTTTCGGAAAAATTGTCGAACTTTACATGAAATTTAGCTGAATCGGACTATTGGAAATAGAATGACATTATGATATATTGATGGTAAATTCCGGAAAACCGTTTCGGTTTGATTGGCAAGGAAGAATTGCCGTCAAGGGGGATCCGGCATGGCGGGCGGAAGCCGTAAGTCCGGCCAGCCTATCTTTCAAGGCCTCATTTCACTGATCCGAAAGAGAAAAAAGATGAAAGAGAGGCGGAAAATCCTGCTTATCTTTTATTTTTCGGCTATCTTTCGCACCCTGATTCATATTTGAAAACAAATGGGAGGAAAAAGGCCGATGTTAAAAAGAAGCCTGCAAGTTCTCATCGTCTTGGCCCTGTCCGCGTTCGTCAGCTGGGTGAATTTCAGCGCATACCTGAAAGGATATGAACCCGACATCCGCCAAATGGCCGCCTCGCTCGTTTTCCTTGTGTTTTGGTTCGGTTACGGTTTATGGATGGGTGTAAAAAAGGATTCCTTTTTCTTAAAATTTTCTACCCTTTATTGGGGATTGGGGATTGCGGCCTTTTTGCTGGGAAAAACGACCGACTCTCTGATCGGCGTGATTGCCGCTTGCCTTTTTTTCGGTCCGGTATATGGGATCAATTATTTTTTTAACGCGAATCTTCATTTTTCCCTGTATGTTTTCATCGCGTATGGCATCGGCTTGGCGGGTTTTTTCTTGGGGAGATACGGGAAAAATACAAAGGGAAACGGATGATCGGAAAAAGGGAATCGGATATCGGGAATAGAAATAATCCATATCCATCGCTTGGCGCCTCAGCGTTGACAGCCCGGGACTTTCCTCTATTATCGCTTTATGACGAAAGGAAAACGGATACATGGTGACTTGCTGCAAAAGAACTTGGCTTTCGCCCGGATGAAGTCCAAGAAAGGGTATAAATAAGGCGAATGCAAACGGTTTTGATGTTGATGCCGAAACTTGAATCCGCCGAGGGGGACGCCTATTACGAAGAGATTTGGAAGCAACCTTTCGCCTGCCGCTTTATGGCCAAAGGCGACGGTTCACCCGGGATGCCAAAGGAGGCAGGAAAGGGAAACGGACAAATGTTGGAAAATCAAAGGAGCATGCCGATGGATCTTCAAAAAAAGCTGGAGACGCTGGAATATCACCAAGAATTATTGTTGCAAATCGTGGAAAACCCCCGGGAGGAATTTTCCAAGATCATCGTGCGGAGGAAATTAAGCCGCGGGGAAGTGGAAGCCCTTTTCCGTTTATGTGAGGAGATGAGCATAAAAATGGAAGAACAAAAGGCGGAGGGATTGGTCTATTTCGCTCCGCTTTTCCAAGAATTTTCCTTCCGGTTGAACCGGAAATTGGATGCGCGGGAAACGGTCGAGGCGTTGCGGAAACAGGAACTGTTTTCGCCGCTGATGGACGAATTCCGGAAATACTTTTAGACGATTTCTTTTTTCTTTTTTTTCCGGATGAAGCCGTCTTCGTCGGTGAAGTCCTGTTCCAAATGCCGGAACGATTTTTGGAAGATCTCCATGAAATCGTCGCCGTATATGTTGCGGACGATGGCCGTCATGTCCAAAATGTCCGGGAACTTTCCGTAAAGTTTCTTCAAAGGGAGGGCGCCCATCAGCAGCGTGTTTTTCGACGGGTCGTATTTTTCCAACAGTTCCAGGACGATCCGTTCCCCTTTTTCCGTCAGCTGAATGTATGTATTCCGCTTGTCGTCTTCCTTTTTGGAAAAGGTTAAATATCCTTTTTCTTCCAATTTTTTGGAAAAATTGAAGGCCGTTGATACGTGCATGACGCCGAATTTGGCGACGTCGGAAATGGAGGCGCCGTTCAGATGGTAGGCGATCCAAAGGATATGGTGTTCATTGATATTCAGGTCGTAGGGCTTGATCCATTGCTGCCAGTCCTTTTCGATCGTTTTCCACAGCGCTTTCCCCAGTTGGGCGACCCTTTGGCTGAAAAGGAGCGCTTCTATTTTCGACACTTTGTTCTCCAATCCCATCACCTGCTTTCTTTCCTATGTTATTATTATGCCAATAAAATAAAAACAAGGAAAGAGAATAGAAAAAATTTTTTATTTTCTTTATTGGCGCAATGTTGGACAAGCGGAAAATTATCGGCGGCGGCCGCTTTTTTCAGGAGGCTTGGCGTTTTTAACCCTTATATTTCCATAATTTCGGGGCCGTTCCGTCCGTTTTGGCAACTTGATGGGGAAACATTGTCCGCCCGGGATTCGGCTGCCCAGCGCTTCGCTTTCGTACGGCAGCGTTTATCGGCTTGCGCGATCTGTCGTTTCAAGTTTCTTATTTCAATTATCGGCCGTCTGGCTCCCGCGTTGAATCGGCCAAACCGACGGAAGGGACGAGGGCGGTGCAAAGGTTTGACCGGCCGGGCGTGCTTTCTTCCTTCTCTCCCGAAAAGGTGCCGGCCCGAGCAGCCGCTTCCCTTTCCGGCTAAGGGGGAGGGGGCCCCGCGCCGGCCAGTGAACATGCCCTTCGGGAAGGGATCGGGACAACGGGAATCTTGCTGTTCGGTCCGTGAACGTGAACCTGCGGATTCCTCGGGAAAGGGAGAACCCGGTTCGGTCCCTGCGGAAAAATCGGGATCCGCCAAAAATTCCGGGAAAAAATCCGGCCGGTCCCCGGCGAAAAAACAAAAACCGCCCAAAATGAATTGCACTTCCCGTTGTCGTCGTGCCTGACATTTGGGATGCAGTTCATTTTCGGGCGGATATTTTTCAATCGGCAAGGGTAATCAGATTCGATCGCTTTCCGATCGTTTTCACCAACGGCTCGATGATCAAAACGGCGGCGGTATTGAAGGCCGCAGTCGGCAAAACGACGCTGGTAAACAGGGCCGCGAACGGTCCCGGAAGACCGACCAGCAAGAGCGCCAAGCTTAAAAAGACAAAACCGGAGACGATGGTGCCTGCCGCCGTCAATATTCCGTTGACGAGAGGCGTCCTTTTTTTCTTCAACAAAAGGAACAGCCCGAAATAGATGAATCCGGTAATCGGCTTTTCGAAAAAATTCGGGAAAAATCCGTTGGGAAAATTCGTCGTCATTCCCGAAATGATCCCGGTCGCCAAGGACAACAGCAGGACGTGTTTTTTTTCCGGGAACAAAAGGATGCCGATAAAGAGCATGATCAGGCTGAAGTCGGGCTTCATGCCCAAATAGATTCCCGGAACGGTAAGATGCAGGATGGCACCGAGACCCACAAGCAAGGCCATAAAGACAAGATCTTTCGTTTTCATTGCTCAACTCTCCTCTCCTCTTCTCAACTTTCTCAACTGGGCTCAGCTCGCCGGCACGGGATGCCGGTGGCCTTAGTATAGCATATTTGCCGATTTTTGAATAGGGTTTGAATTATGTAATTTTTTTATTTCCCGAAGTTTTCGGCGATGGTCTTGGCAATCCTTTGCAGATCTTCGGGGCTGTACTCGTCATTATGGGTTTCCCACAGCGGCCGGAAGCCGTCGTCTTTGCCGTATCTCGGGATGAGGTGGATGTGGAAGTGGAAGACCGACTGGCCGGCGTGTTCGCCGTTGTTGTTCAATAAATTCAAGCCGATGGGCTGAAAGGCGTTTTTGATGGCGTTGGCGATGCCGGGCACGGCTTCAAAGACGTTGCGGGCGGTTTCTTCCGGCAGTTCGAAAAGATTTTTGCAATGCTGTTTCGGGATGACGAGGGTATGGCCTTTCGTCACCTGGCTGATGTCGAGAAAGGCGTATACATGCTCATTTTCAAAAACTTTGGCGGAAGGGATTTCCCCGTTGACGATCTTGCAGAAAATACAATCGCTCATGGGTACCACCTTTCGTTTTTATGAATATTTTAGCATATTTTCCCCGGCGGCACATTCGCAAGGGGCCGGTTTCTTGAAAAAACAAAGGCGAGGCTTCTCGGCAGCGATGCGGGTTGGGCTGCGCGTCGGGCGGTTTCTTGAAAAAACTAAAAGACAAGGCCCGTGCATCCGCTGCATGAGCCTTGCCGTATCGGTGAAGGAGAATGGGTTCATCGCAAGCCTTGCAAAGGTGCGGCAGAAAATGGGCATCTGGTTTACCGAAGGTTTACAGAGAACCCGCATCTTCATGCGCTTTCCGGGATAAACCCGTCAACTCCGCAAAACGTTTTTGCATTTTCCATTCTCCTTCATGTCTTATCATGCCCGCCTTTGAAAAAATCATGCACCGGACCGGGAGGGAAATTTTTGCAATTCCCGTTCCCAAATTCGGAAAAATCGTTTGGGGCCGGCGACCGGTGCGACAAGGGGACCCAATTCCGTGCGGCGGCAATCGAAACATCCTGAAATCCGGCCATGAGAAGGCGGCAGGCACCGTTCCGTTCCGGCCCCGCAGCGATGAAAATTTTCCTCGATTTTGAACAGACCGCCTCGGATGTCGGACACTGGGAGCGATGATGGACATTTTTCTTGCGATGATGGACGTTTTTTCCGAGATGATGAACATTGTTTCTTTCATGTTGGACAAATTTTTCTCCATGTTGAACGAAAATGTCAAAATGATGGACAATAAATCGAAAATGTTGGACAGTTCCCTGCGGTTTCGGACGATTTTTCGCCGATGTTGAACCATCCGAAGGGGATGTCGGACATTCCGCCGATCATGCCGAAACCCATGTGGAACATTTTCCCCGAAATATTGGACGGACGGATCTTTTTTTTGGACGTTTTCCAATCCATGTTGAATATTTTTCCTTCAATGTTAAACCATCCGACGCCGAGGAAAATGAAAATGTTGGACATTCCGGCCGAAATTCGGAACATTCCTTCGCCGTGTTGGGGGACGAAACCCGGATGCCGTTCGATGAGCATTGGATCCGTCAATCGGATGAAGTTTCCTTGAGCATGGGTTTCCCATCGGCGTCGGTTTTCCCGGAGGAGGCTGCGCTGTCCCTTCCGTCTCCTTTTCGGTTCGCGGATGCGTTCTATTTTTGCTTTTTCTTTGTTAAAATGTGACATAAAGGAAAAAGGACGGATGTAAGGAGAATGATGATGGCATTGTTGGAAGTGGATTCGCTGACCGGCGGTTATACGAATAAAAACGTCATTGAAAATGTCAGTTTTACGGTGAACGGCGGGGAAATCGCCGCCCTGATCGGTTTGAACGGCGCCGGGAAAAGCACGACGATTAAACATATCATCGGTTTAATGGAACCGAAGTCGGGGACGGTAAAAATCGGCGGGCAGCAAATTTCCGAGGACCGTGATGCCTACCGGAAAAGGTTCGCCTACATCCCCGAAACCCCGGTATTCTACGGGGAATTGACGTTGGAAGAGCATTTGGAACTGACGGCGATGGCCTACGGGATCGAAGAATCGGAGTACAAAAAGCGGGCGGAACAGCTCCTGAAGGAATTTCGCATGGAAAAAAGGAAAAAATGGTTTCCCGCCCATTTTTCCAAAGGAATGAAACAGAAAGTGATGATCCTGTCCGCCTTTTTGACGGAACCGGAGCTGTACATCATCGATGAGCCCTTTGTCGGGCTCGATCCGCTGGCCATCCGGTCCTTGCTGGAATTGATGGACCGGCGGCGGAAGGAAGGGGCGGGCATCCTTTTGTCCACCCACATCTTGGCGACCGCGGAAAAATATTGCGACCGTTTTATCATTTTGCACAACGGGCGGGTAAAGGCGCAGGGGACGCTGGAAGAGCTGCGGGAACAGTTTTCCCTGAAAGGCGCGACCTTGGACGAACTGTACATTCAAATCGTAGAGGATGACCGGGATGGAAAGTAAAGCATTGTGGGCGAAAAGGGCGGAGGAGCGTTTCCGGGAAATCGTCCGGTACGGGAGATACCTCGCCAACGATCATATGGCGCTGTTCCTGCTGATCGTCCTCGGAGCCGGGGGCTTCTATTACCAGCGTTGGCTGGAAAACATGCCGGACACGTTTCCCGCCGACGGAGTGATCGCCGCGCTGTTTGCTTTTCTCGCCGCCCGGGGAAGCGTCATCACTTTTTTTCGGGCGCCGGACCGGGTGTTCCTTCTTCCCCTGGAAGCAAAAATGGGTCCGTACCTGATCCGTTGTTTTCTTTTCAGCGCAGGGCTGAACGCGGCGGTCCTGTTCTTTTTCGCCATCGCCGCGCTTCCCCTGCATTTGCGCGCGGGAGGCACCGGGACCTTCTTTTTCGCCTTTTTCCTGACGGTTCTCGTGATGAAGGCCGCCAATCTCGCCGTCCGCTGGTTTATGGACCATGAAGCGGGGCCGGAATCCAGGCTGTTCGATTTTCTGATCCGGTTTTTTGCGAACGGCGCCGCCTTCTATTATTTCCTCAAGGGACAATACCTGTTTTTTGCCGCCGTTCTCGCCGTATTCTTTCTCTATTCGGCCTATTTTTGGAAGCGGCAAAAGGGAAAGGGCCTTCCGTGGGAAAGATTGATCGAAAATGAAGAAAGAAGGATGCAAGCCTTTTACCGTTTGGCCAACATGGCGACGGACGTTCCGGATCTGGCGGCCGGGATCCGCCGGCGGCGCTGGCTCGATCCGCTGCTGAGAAGAATTCCTTACGGCCGGGATTCCGCATTCCGGTATTTGACGGCCCGGACATTTTTCCGGAGCGGGGATTATTTTCCTCTGTATTTAAGGCTCACGGGGATCGGGATCCTTCTCAATCTCATCGTCTCCGATTTCCGATTCTCGGCCCTTCTTTCCTTGTTTCTTCTCTTTGGCACCGGGTATCAGCTGCTGGATTTGCGGCGGCATCATGAAGCGGTGCTGTGGCTGGATCTGTATCCCCTTCCTGAAGAGAAGAAGGCCGAAGCGTTGCTGCATTTGCTTGGCGTCCTGCTTTCGGCGCAGGCGGCCTGCTTCGCCGCCGTCCCCTTCCTCCGGGGAGATTGGCAGTACGGCCTGCTTTGGCTCGGGGGAAGCGCCCTTTTCCTGTTGTGGTTTCTCCGTTTTTATTGCCGGGGGAGATTGGCAAAACGGAAGGATCGGGATTGGGGGAAACGTTGAAGTCGGGGAAACTTCGGAGCGCCGGAGGGGAAGCTGCAGCGGAGCGATGCCGGACCGGATTCGTTCCGGCAGCGGACAAGCTCTCCGGGGATTTCCCGTTGAACCGGTCCGATCCGAAAAGTATCGGATAACAAGTCCGATTTTCTCCGGAGTCAATTTCCCGTTGAACCGGTCCGTTTCGAAAAGGGGCGAACCGGTATCCGCCGCCGGTCAAAACGTGCAGAAGCCCGCATAAAGCGGGCTTTCCCATGCCCCGAAAAGCCGAGGGTCCGGCAAAAGCCGCGGCCCCTTTCCGGATGCGCCTCCGAATGTGTAATTTTATTCCCGGGCCCGTTCCTCTTCCTTGACGATGTAGTAGACCGCCTTGTAATCCGATTTCGGGAAAAAATGGCCCGTTTTTTCCATTCCCTTCACCTTTTCCCGCCAAGCGGAGAAGGTTTTCGATTGTTCCCACCGTTCGCAGGAAGATTCCCGGTCCCAGCAGGAGAGGAAAAGATACGGTTCATTTTTTACCGGCTTCAGAAAACGGACGGCTTTCAAGCCTTGCGCTCCTTCCATTTCGGCCGCCAGCCGCTGCGATTCGTATTCGAGGACGGGTTTGGATTCTTCCTGGACGTAAATATGGTGCATGACGACAACCCCTTCATCGGGAAAAGGGTTGAAGGAGGCGACCACTTCGTAGGACCGGGGATATTGGAAGAAAGACTTTCCTTCCGTTTCGTGGAGCAGCAGGGCGTTTTCCGCGCTTTCCATCAAAACCGTTTTTTCTTCCCTGTGCCGGTCCGCCAATTTTTTTAAATAATCGTAAGTGCCCGTTGTCCAATGGATTTTCATTCTTTGATCCTCCCTGGGATATAACTTTTGAAAAGGGGAAAGGAATGTTTCATGTCCGCCGCAGTGGGAAAAACTTGTGCGAGTATGAGGTTTGAAAAGGGAAAAAGGAAATGATAAATTAGGAGCGCGGCCCTTGGATCGTTTCTTTTTTTGAAATGATTTTTTTATGATAAAGGAGATAAAATGGCAACTTTATGACAATTTCTTTCATTTCGTCCATTTTCTAATATTTTATAGTATATTTTTACTTATGAACAGCGGGATATCTGCGGATCCCTTCGGACCAATTTTCAGATTGTTACGGTAGAAATCGTTGCCAAGCATCGGTGGAAAGGTGGACTTATTGCATGGCGAAACCGTTGAATCGCGCGTTTCTCGATGCCCTTGCGGGGAAAAGGACGGGCCATGTGCCCGTCTGGTACATGAGGCAGGCGGGCAGATCCCAGCCGGAGTACCGGAAACTGAAAGAAAAATATTCCCTCTTTGAAATCACCCGCAACCCCGAACTTTGCGCCTATGTGACCAGCCTGCCGGTGGAGCAGTACGGGGTGGATGCCGCCATCCTTTACAACGACATTATGACGCCGCTTCAGGCGATCGGCGTAGAGGTGGAAATCAAGGGCGGATTCGGCCCGGTCATCGATCCTCCGGTCCGTTCCGCGGAGGACATCCATAAGCTGGGGGAGATCGATCCGGAAGAGGACGTCCCCTTCGTCCTTGAGACGATACGGATATTAACCGGAGAGATGCTGAACGTTCCCCTGATCGGTTTTGCCGGCGCTCCTTTTACCCTCGCCAGCTACATGATCGAAGGCGGGCCTTCGAAAAATTACTTGAAGACGAAAACCTTGATGTATTCCGAGCCGGAAACTTGGTCATTGCTGATGGAAAAACTTTCCCGGATGACCGTCGCTTACGTGAAGGCGCAGATCCGCGCGGGGGTCCATGCGGTGCAAATTTTCGACTCCTGGGTCGGATCTCTGAACCGGGAAGATTACCGGCGCTATATCAAACCACATATGCTGGCGATCTTTTCCGCCTTGAAGGAGGAAAACGTTCCCCTCATCCTGTTCGGCGTATCAAGCGGACATTTGCTTCCGGAATGGAACGATCTGCCCGTCGACTGCATCGGGCTCGATTGGCGGACGCCGATCCGGGAGGCCCGGAAATTGGGCATCCGGAAAGCGCTGCAGGGGAATCTCGACCCCGCCGTATTGTTGGCCCCCTGGGAGACGATCGAAGAAAAGGCGAAACAGGTGCTGGATGCGGGAATGGAACAGGAAGGTTACATTTTTAATCTGGGCCACGGGGTTTTCCCGGAGGTCAAACCGGAAACGTTAAAACGCTTGACAGCGTTTGTTCATGAATATTCCAGGAATAGATGAGGTGATCATCGTGGGACGGAAAAAAATGGCGCTCTTGGTCATGGCCTATGGCACACCTTATAGGGAGGAAGACATCGAACCGTATTACACCCATATCCGCCACGGAAGAAGGCCGAGCGACGAGCAGATCCGGGATTTGAAAAACCGTTACCGGGCGATTGGCGGAATTTCGCCGCTTTCCGAGATTACGAAACGCCAGGCGGAAAAGCTGGCCAAAAGGATCAATGAGGTCCAGGACCGTTATGCCTTCGAACTGTTTATCGGTTTGAAGCACATCCATCCTTTCATCGAAGACGCCGTCAAGGAGATGAAGGAAAAGGGATACGACGAAGGCGTCAGCATCGTTTTGGCCCCCCATTATTCCACCTACAGCATCAAAAGCTACAACGAACGGGTGCAAAAGGCCTGCCAGAACCTGGGGGGAATGAAGGTCCATACCATCGACGAATGGTATAAGGAACCGAAATTCATCCGTTACTGGGCGAAGCAAGTCAAAAAAACGGTGGAGAAAATGAGCGAGGAAGAACGCCAATCCTATGCCGCCATTTTTTCCGCCCACAGCCTGCCGGAAAAAATCCTGCAGCAGGGCGACCCCTATCCCGAACAATTGAAGGAAACGGCGAAGCTGATCGCGGAAGCGGCGGGGATTAAGGAATACGCCGTCGGCTGGCAAAGCGCGGGACAAACGCCGGAACCGTGGCTCGGCCCCGATGTGCAGGATTTGACAAGGGAGCTGCATCAAAAGAAAGGTTACAAGGCGTACATGTACCTGCCGGTGGGCTTTGTCGCGGACCATTTGGAAGTTTTGTACGACAACGACGTGGAATGCAAGGCCGTAACCGAGGAAATCGGGGCCGCCTATTACCGTCCGGAAATGCCCAATGACAACGATTTGTTCATTGAAGCCCTCGCCGATGTTTTGCTGAAAAAACTGGAAACCATCTAAGGGGCCGGTGCGGGACGCTGGCGGCCGCAAAAAGCCGAACATTTTTTTCCGGCAAGCAAAAAATGAAGAAGGCGATAACAGTATGGATGGAATAAAAAAGAGGGTTGCTGTCATCGGAGGAGGAATTGCGGGGCTCACCGCGGCTTATTATTTGCAAAAGGAAATCCGGGAGAAAAATTTGCCTTTCGAATGCCTCCTGTTCGAATCCAGCCACCGGCTGGGAGGCAAACTGCAAACCTTGGTCACCGGGGACGGGTTTGTCATTGAAAAGGGGCCGGACTCCATTTTGGCGCGAAAACCCGCGGCGAAAAAACTGGCGGAAGAGGTGGGCTTGGGCGACCGGATCGTGCGGAATGCCACGGGCCGTTCCTACGTGCTCGTTGACGGCCGGCTATATCCGGTGCCGGAAGGAACGGTGATGGGCGTTCCGACCAGATTATGGCCTTTCTTGACCACCCGCCTTTTTTCCATTACCGGGAAACTTCGCGCTTCCCTGGATTTGGTTTTGCCGCGGTCAAAGATGGAAAAGGATCAGTCGCTGGGGGCGTTTTTCCGGAGAAGGCTCGGCGACGAGGTCGTGGATAACCTGATCGAACCGCTCTTGTCCGGGATTTACGCGGGGGACATCGACCAGCTGAGTTTAATGGCCACTTTTCCCCATTTTTACGATGTGGAACAGAAATACGGGAGTTTGATCAGGGGCATGTTTCGGGGCGGCGCGAAAAGACCGAAAAAGCCGGGGAAGGAAGAAGGGAAAAAGGAAGGGCAGTTTTTCACCTTTACCACCGGCTTGCAATCCTTCACGGAAGCGATCGAAAGAAGATTGATGGACGGCACCGTGTTCAAGGGCGTGAGGGTGGTAAAGATCGCGGCGGGAGACGGCCGGTACGAGGTGTTTTTAAACGACGGGGAGAGATTTGTTGTCGATTCGATCGTGCTGGCCGTTCCCCATTCCGCCGTTCCCATGCTGCTGAAAGAATACGATTTTTTCGCCCCGCTCCAATCGGTCCCGTCGACGTCCGTGGCGACGATCGCCCTCGCCTTTTCCGAGAGGGACATCGGGCCGGTCGGCACCGGTACCGGTTTCGTCATTTCCCGGAGAAATGTCCAATCGATCACGGCCTGCACCTGGGCGCACAAAAAATGGCCCCATACGGCGCCGAAAGGAAAAGCATTGCTCCGGTGCTATGTCGGCCGTCCGGGGGACGAAGAGATCGTCGATTTGGACGATGAGACGATCGTCCGCCTCGTCCTGGATGATTTGCGCCAGGTGATGGATCTGCCTGCCAAACCGGAATTTTCCGTCGTTACCCGGTGGAAGGACGCAATGCCCCAATATACGGTCGGCCATAAGGAGCGGCTGGCCAAGATCGAAAGGGAAATGGAAATCCATTTGCCCAACGTTTACCTGGCGGGAAGCTCCTACCGGGGATTGGGGATCCCCGATTGCATCCGCCAAGGGGAAGAAGCGGCGGAAAAAGTTATCCGGTCCTTCCGCGGATGATCGGGGAAGCCGCCGGAATGGCCGCATGCTGTTCGGAAGCCGCCTAAAAGGCCGGTATCGGGGGTTCCGCGCCCGATCCCGTTCCCCTGGCTTTTTCGCGGAAAAGGCCCCGCAATTTCCCCGTTATGGACGGGATGCTTATTCTTTTTTTACCCGGAAAGAGAGCGAAATTTTTTCGTAAAGCAAGAAGGCGGAGAAAGTTTTTTCCGCCTTTTTGTTTTTCCTCGCCGATCGGGAATTATTGCGGCGGCCTCATTCTTTTCGGGCCATTCATCCGTGCCGAAGCGGGCCTGCCTGCGGGCCTTGCAACGGCGGCCCTCGCATTTTAAAGGCCGGATGCTTTTTGAAGGGAAGAAAAACTTGCCTTATGCCGAATGACTCCGCCGGATCCCGTTTCATCCGGGCATCGCCCCGCGGCTGCCGCTTTGAAAAGGGAGTTCCCAATGAAAAATCCGCCAAAATAAAAAGGGATGAACCTTCCGGTTCATCCCTGTCCGATCCGGTTATTCCGGCTTGACCAAAATCTTGACCTGATTTTTTTCTTTCAGCAGCGCTTCAAAGCCTTCCGTTACGATTTGATCGAGAGCGATGCGTTTTGTGACCAGTCTTTCCGCTTGGAAATAGCCCCGTTTCATCAGTTCCATAACCGCCGGGAAAATATCCCGGTAGGCGATCGTCCCTTTGACGTTCCTTTCTTTTAAAACGACGTTGTTCGGCAGGATATTCGCGGGTTTTTCCCAAATGCTTACGATTACCGTTTCCCCTTCAAAGGCGGTGCTGTCGATCGCCTGTTGCAATACGGCGGGGACGCCCGTCACTTCGAAAGCGACGTCGACGCCGCCGCCCGTGAATTTGACGAGGGTTTCAACGGGATCCGTTTCCATCGGATTGATGACGGCGGTCGCACCGAGTTCTTCCGCTTTTTTCAGCCGCTCTTTGGAAACTTCAACCGCATAGATTTCCGAAGCGCCGGCCGCTTTTAGCGCCTCGATCAACAGGAGGCCGATCGGCCCGGTTCCGAAAACCGCGGCTTTGTCCCCCGCTTTGAATTTGCTTACCCGGACGGCATGCAGGGCAACGGCCGCCGGTTCGACGAGGGCGCCTTGTTCGTAGGAGAGCCCCTCCGGCATTTTGTGGACCATGACTTCATCGACAACCGTATATTCGGAAAAACCGCCGCCTCCTCCGGACAGGCCGTGGAAACCTAATTTCTCGCAAAGATTATACTTCCCGCTTTTACATGCCGAGCATTCGCCGCAGCGGAGGATCGGTTCCACGACGACCGGGTCCCCCACTTGAACCTTCGTGACTCCTTCGCCGACTTCGACCACTTCGCCGCTGAACTCATGACCCATAATGATGGGCGCCTTGTCTTTGCTGACGGGATGGGGTTCATGGACAGGCACGAAGATCGGCCCTGCGGCGTATTCGTGAAGATCGCTCCCGCAGATCCCCGCCCACTTCACTTTTATTTTTACTTGTCCTTTTCCCGGTTTCGGTTCTTGCACTTCTTCGACACGGATGTCTTTCGCTTGATGCCATACGGCAGCTTTCATGCATATCCCTCCAAAATTCGTTGTTACTTCCATTCTATCACATATTACCTTCTGCGGGCGGCCGCCCCCTTGAAGTTCAAAGATTGTTAAAAATTGCATGATTCCGTCGTAACTTTCAAAAAAACAGGCCCGGGCGGATGGTTCGGCCTGCCCTTCAACGGGCGGGCGGAGCTCCATCCGGCGGGCCTGAACAGCCGCTTGCGGCGGTCGTATGGCGAAGGCATCCATTTAATCCCGTTCGGTCATTCCCATGCATTGGTGGCAAAGATCGACGTAACACTCATGTTGTTCCTCGATCTCCTTTCCGCAGCCGGCGCATGTTTTTGCCGGCAGGTTCCGGAAAAACTCCACGATGCTGATCAACATGGCGCCTCTCCTCCTTAAGGGCAATATCCGTTTCTTACCTCTATTGTATTATAACAATTAAAAAATTTCTACACTGTATTACTACAAAAGTAAAGAAAGATGCAAAATTTTAATAATTAGAGTATAGTAAAAATGATGTACCGTCCTTAATTCAAATGGTTGGGGGGAAGTATCTTGCAATTGACGGTCATTGGCTGCTGGGGAGGGTACCCGAAGGCGAATGAGGCAAGCACGGGGTACCTGCTGGAGCACAAGGGGTTTAAACTGCTTCTCGATTGCGGAAGCGGCGTCCTTTCCAAACTGCAGCAGTACACCGCTCCAATGGATCTGGACGCAGTGCTCATCTCCCATTACCATGCCGATCATGTGGCGGATATCGGCGTGCTGCAGTATGCGATCCAAATCCAAAACCTGGTCACAGGCGGCGATAAAAATTTGCCGATCTACGGGCATACGCTGGATCCGGACGGTTTCGCCAAACTGACATGGAAAGGGGCGACGACGGGCGTCGCCTATGAAAAAGGACAAGAACTTCGCATCGGTCCCTTTTCGATCGCCATGCTGGAAACGATCCACCCCGTTCCGTGTTTCGCCTTCCGCATCGAAGCCGACGGGGAAGTCTTCGCCTACACCGCCGACAGCGCCTATAAGGAAGAATTTGCCGACCTGGCCAAGGGGGCGGATTTGTTCCTGTGCGAATGCAATTTTTATGAGCATATGGACGGGAAGGCGGCCGGCCATATGAACAGCAGGGAAGCGGGCACCCTCGCGGAAAAAGCCGGGGTGAAGGAACTGATGCTGACCCATCTTCCCCATTTCGGCGATGTGGAACAGCTGGCGGAAGAAGCGAAGAAATACTTTAACGGCCCCGTTCAATTGGCCAAAACGGGACTTATTTGGAAAAAAGGTTGAGGGGAAGGAGAAAGAAGATGCTGTTTATCGACAACAAAGGAATCACCGATCCGAGGATCAATCTGGCCATCGAGGAATACGCCTTAAAGCATTTGGACATCGATGAAACCTATTTGCTCTTTTACATCAACCGCCCTTCGATCATCATCGGGCGCAATCAGAACACCATCGAAGAAATCAATACGGATTATGTGGAAAAAAACGATATCATTGTCGTCCGCAGGCTGTCCGGCGGAGGGGCCGTCTATCACGATCTGGGGAATTTGAACTTCAGCTTCATCACGAAGGACGACGGGGACAGCTTCCACAATTTCCGGAAATTCACCGAACCGGTCATCCGAGCCCTGAACAAACTCGGGGTGAAGGCGGAATTGCAAGGGCGGAATGATATCGTCGTCGACGGCAGAAAAGTTTCCGGAAACGCCCAATTTTCCACCGGCGGAAGGATGTTCAGCCACGGGACCCTCCTGCTGAATACGGAACTGGAAAATGTGGCCAAAGCGCTGAAGGTGAAAAAGGAAAAAATCGAGTCGAAGGGGATCAAATCGGTCCGCAGCCGCGTCGCCAACATTTCCGAATTTTTGCCGGAACCGATGACGATTGAGGAGTTCCGTTCCTTCCTCCTGAAAAACATTTTTGAAGGGGAGGAAAAGATTCCCGAATACGTGCTGACGGAAAAGGATTGGGAAAAGATCGACGAAATTTCCAGGAACCGCTATCAGAAATGGGAATGGAACTACGGGAAATCCCCGAAATTCAATATCCAGCATTCCAAACGTTTCCCGATCGGTTCGATCGACGTCCGCCTCGAAGTGGACAAGGGGATCATCCAAAACTGCAAAATCTACGGCGATTTCTTCGGCGTCGGCGATGTGGCCGACATCGAAAAGAGGCTGACCGGCGTCCGCTACGACCGAGAGGCCATGGCCGAAGCTTTGAAGGATGTGGACTTGAAACATTATTTCGGAAATATCGAAAGGGAAGAATTCTTCGCCTTTCTCTATTGAGGGAAAGGCTTCTTGCAGCCGCCGTCCGGCGGCGCAGGCTGTCGGCAGCATGGGTTTCAGGCATTCGTCTGGAACCCATTTTTTATACATCCCTAAAATTGTCCGCAGGGTGAAGGTCACCCGTTTAAATGAACAGGCCTTTCCAGGGATGTCGGAAGGCAGCGGCTGACCGGCGCTCGGGCCATCGTCCCTTTCAGGCTTGAGGGAAAAGGAAGGAGCGGACCAGGAAGAAAAAATGGCCGCCGGCGCATATCTTCCTTTGTCCGGAAGCGCGGCATCAAAAGGCCGCCGATTGTGTCTCTTGCCCCGAACCTTTTTTGTACTTGCGCCCGCCGAAGGATCCTTCAAATCCCGAGATTCCTCAGAAATCTTTTGAATGGGTCCGTGCCGAAACATATTTCATGCTCAGGAATGTCCGTTGACAATAATAGAAGGATGGGATCAGGAAAGATGATCATTCGAAGGATGTTCAAATCGAATGCCCTTGAAATTTGGAAGATTGAAATCCCTGACACGGAAAGTACAAATTATTTGATCATTTCGGATCAAAAGCGACCGGGCACCCTCGCCGACTACCCTTGGTTCGATGAAGCGGATAAAAAATTTTTCGAACCAAGAGAAAACATTATAAAGGTTCAGTTTGTCTCCAATCAAGATTTGCAGGGTTTAAACCTGTCCCGTCATGACGTATCCGGGTTGGCGGATGATTTATTGGCGCATGTCGCACAAGCCCATTGCGACTGGAATATAGATTTTTTACGGATCGCAAATCCGGACAGATACGTTCGGGCGCTGCTGAACAAGCAGGGAATAAAGGACGATGATGTGTCAAGGTTTAAATATCTTTCCCAGGATTAGCCGCCGCCTTCCGAACGGAAGGAGAAGGTCGATCAAATCATCCAAAGCTCATGAATTTTCCCTGCCCGCTTCCGGGCAGGCACCGAAAAGGCTGTTATCAAGGGGAAGGGAAGGGCGGATCGTTTCAAACCATTTCCGCAGGCGGCCGGGATGCGCATGTGCCGACGGAAGGGGGAAAAAGGGTGCAATTTCGGGGCGCCGAAGAAATGCCCAAGAACGGGGACATACCCAAAAGAAATGCTGGCGATGGTCCTCGGCCCGGCAATGGCCGCCGGAAATTAAAGGGTTCCGCGATTCTTTCCCGACGGCGGATCCTCCGGAGTCTGAACGGGGCCGCCGCTGCCGGACGCCCGATGCTTTGGCGAGGGACGGTTTCGTCCCTTTTTTTATTATTCAAATTTCCGTTTGAATAAAAATGAGGTACAATATATTCAAGCGGAAATTTGAATAAGAAGGGGGGACCGTGGATTGCGGAGGGAAGATACATGCGAAATTTATTGTTATAACGAAGAAAAAGTCCACCGGATCCGAGGAAAATTGCAAAAAGAAGATCTGTCCGGCGTTGCCCGGCTGTTTAAAACCCTTGCCGATGAAAATCGGGCAAAAATCGTTTATTCCCTTTGCCAAGAGGATGAGCTATGCGTATGCGATATTGCCAATATCATCGGGACCACCGTGGCAACCGCCTCCCATCATTTGCGGACCCTTTATAAACAGGGGGCCGTCAAATATCGAAAAGCGGGAAAGCTGGTGTTTTATTCCCTGGATGATGACCATATGAAACAGTTGATCATGATCGCGTTATCCCATGAGAAAGAGGGAAAGGCCCATGTCTGAGCAGCGAGAAGCGAAAACCTACCGGGTCCGGGGATTGTCTTGCGCGAACTGTGCGGCAAAGTTTGAAAATAACGTAAAAGCGTTGCCGGGTGTACAAGATGCCAAAGTAAACTTTGGCGCATCCAAAATTACTGTTTGGGGTGCGGCCACCATCGAAGAATTGGAAAAAGCTGGGGCTTTTGAAAATCTGAAAGTTCTCGAGGAAAAAGAAAAAGCAGTCAAGCGCGAACCTTTTTGGAAACAAAAAGAAAACATGAAAGTGTGCATTTCCGCCATATTGCTGGCGATCAGCTGGCTTTTCGGAAAACAGTACGGGGAAGGGCATCTCTTTCCGTCGACGGGGTACGCGCTGTCCATCATCATTGGCGGGTATTCGCTATTTATGAAAGGTTTCAGGAACTTCGTCCGATTGAATTTTGATATGAATACGCTGATGACTGTGGCGGTTTTAGGAGCCGCGGCGATCGGGGAATGGGGAGAAGGTGCGGCGGTTGTTATTCTCTTCGCCATCAGTGAAGCCCTGGAGCGTTATTCCATGGACAAGGCCCGCCAATCCATTGAATCGTTGATGGAAATCGCGCCAAAGGAAGCTTGGGTTCGCCGCGGAAATGAAGAAATGATGGTCCCCGTCGACGAAATTCAAATCGGGGATATTATGATCGTGAAACCCGGCCAGAAATTGGCGATGGATGGAATCGTCATCAAGGGGACCTCTGCGTTAAATCAGGCTGCGATAACAGGCGAAAGCGTTCCGGTAACCAAAACGGTTGGCGATGAGGTTTTTGCGGGCACATTGAATGAAGAAGGGCTATTGGAAGTAAAGGTCACAAAGCGTGCGGAGGATACGACCCTTGCGAAAATCATCCATTTGGTGGAAGAAGCGCAAGCAGGGCGCGCCCCCTCTCAAGCGTTTGTGGACCGCTTTGCCAAATACTATACACCGGCCATTATCATTTTTGCCCTCTTGCTGACTGTTTTTCCGCCATTATGGTTGGGCGCTGATTGGAGCGAGTGGATTTATCGGGGGCTGGCCCTGTTAATCGTCGGTTGTCCGTGCGCCCTGGTCATTTCCACGCCTGTCGCGATCGTAACCGCTATTGGAAATGCCGCGAAAAACGGGGTGTTGATTAAAGGCGGCATCTATTTGGAAGAAGCGGGAAACTTGGAAGTGGTCGCTTTCGATAAAACGGGGACATTAACGAAGGGCGTTCCGTCAGTCACCGATGTGGTCACTTACGGCGGGGATGAAAGGGAAGGGCTGGCCATTGCGGCCGCCATTGAAAAAAATTCACAGCATCCGCTTGCCAAAGCGATCGTAAGAAAGGCGGAAGAAGACGGGTTGCCTTTTCATGATGAACCGGTTGAAGGATTCCAATCCATTACGGGCAAGGGCGTGAAAGCCGAAGTAAAGAAGGAAATCTATTATGTCGGAAGTCCGGGGCTTTTTGAAGAGCTTCTTCCGAACGGCATCCCGGCGGAAATCAAAGAACAAATTGCAGCCCTGCAAACCCAAGGGAAAACGGTCATGGCGCTGGGAACGGAAAAAGGAATCCTGACGGTCATCGCCGCGGCAGACGAAATAAGAGATTCTTCCAAGGAAGCGATTCGAAAACTTCATCGGGCAGGCATCAAAAAAACGGTCATGCTGACGGGGGATAACCGGCGGACCGCGGAAGCGGCCGGAAAAGAAGCCGGGGTTTCCGATATAAAGGCCGATTTGCTTCCGGAAGACAAATTGAATTTCATCAAGGCGCTTCGCGAGAAGTATCGAAGCGTGGCCATGGTCGGAGACGGCGTGAACGACGCGCCGGCCCTTGCGGCTTCGACCGTCGGCGTGGCAATGGGCGGAGCCGGGACAGATACGGCCCTCGAAACGGCGGATATCGTTTTAATGGCCGACGATTTGAGGAAATTGCCATATACGATCCGATTGAGCCGCAAGGCCTTGGCAATCATCAAACAAAACATCGCCTTCGCTTTGGGCGTCAAGGCATTGGCTTTGCTGCTGATCGCGCCCGGCTGGTTAACGCTGTGGTTGGCGGTATTTGCCGATATGGGAGCCACGTTGATCGTCACTTTAAACAGCATGCGCCTGGTAAAGGTTGAAGACGAACCATGATGTTCCGCCGCGGGGCCGCGGAGGCGATTTATAAAGGCGGGACCGTTGAAGATTCTTCATCATGTTCTGCCGAATGCGTTCCGCCGCCCCGCCGCTTGCCGAGGGCTGCCGTTTTGGGAAATAAAGAAAAAATCTTCAAAACTGACTTGAAATATTTTTATAATCCTTTATAATTTTTTCTAACTTTATTCAGATGAGGAGAGAGGAGAATTAGACGAGTGATGAGCATGGTAAACAGGAAGACCTTCGCACTTATTTCTTTTTTATTGGCTGCCTTCGCCATTTTTGCCGCCGGCTGCGGCAAGGACGAATCGGAAACCGGAAGCGGGGAAAACAAGGAAAAGACGTATAAAATCGGGATTTCCGTTTTCGCCAACCATCCGTCTTTAAACGCGGCGACGCAAGGGTTCAAGAAGGCACTCGCCGATAAGGGATTGAAGGTGGAGTTCGACGAACAGAACGCCTCCGCCGACGTCAACAATGCCAAAACCATCGCCCAGAACCTGGTAAACGCAAAGGCGGATTTGATTTTTGCCAATGCCACGCCGAGCGCCCAGGCTGCCGTCAGTGAAGCGCAAGCTGCCGGGATCCCCGTCGTTTTCACTTCCGTAACGGATCCGGTCGGCGCGGAACTGGTGGAGTCGCTGGAGAACCCCGGAAAAAATGCGACGGGCACGACGGATTACCATCCGGAGGCGATCCCGAAAACGGTCCAGTTCATTGCCGAAAATTTCCCGGGGAAACGGGTCGGCACGATTTACAATGCGGGGGAACAAAACTCGGTCAAACAAATCGAAGCCGTAAAGGCGGCGATGAAGGACACCGATCTCAAGCTGGTGGAAAAGGTGGTCTCCAATTCCTCGGAAATTAAGCAGGCAGCGGAGGCCTTGGCCGGAGAAGCGGATGTATTCTACATTATTACCGACAATACGGTCGTAAACGGGCTGGAGGCGGTGATCGGCGCCGCGGAGGATCACGACATCCCGCTTTTTGTCGGAGAGCTGGATTCGGTCAAACGGGGCGGATTTGCCGCATACGGATTTGATTATTATGATATCGGCTATGAAGCGGGCCAGCTGGCTTATTCGATTTTGAAAGAAGGCAAAAAGGCTTCCGAATTGCCCGTCCGTTATCCGCAAAATTTAAAATTGGCCATCAATGCCAAGGCGGCCAAGGAAATGGGCGTGGAAATCAAGCCGGAATGGAAAAACATCGCGGAAATACTCGAATAGCGGACAAAGCCTGAAATTTTTGCGTGAGGACAGCAGCTTCTGCAAGTTCTGTGAAGGGAAAAGACGATCGTTTCATTTTCACGGAATCCGAAAAGGGGGGAAGGACGCTCCCCCTTTCTTGCGCTTTTTTCCTGAAGATGCGCAGAAAATATTTGCTTCGGATTCGGAAAAAGGGAGGACTGGCCTGCCCTTTTTTCTTTGAGGAGCGCAAAAAAGAGAGGCCCGCGAAAATCGCGGGGATCGCCAAGGAATTTCGCGGTTTGGGGGGAAAAGCTTTGCGCATGATGTCCGGAACGAGGATTGCCGGCCGTTTCCTCGACGGCATTCAAGATGCCGTTCCGATCGCCATCGGATACATACCGATCGCCTTAACTTACGGTTTCATCGCCAAATCGACGGGACTGAGCCTGGGCGAATGCCTGCTGATGAGCCTGTTTGTGTACGCCGGCGCTTCCCAATACATGGCCCTCGATATGATCGGAAAACATATCGGCAGTCTGGAAATCATCTTCACCACGTTTATTGTCAACATCCGCCATTTTTTGATGAGCGCTTCTTTGAACGAAAAGGTGGAAAAGGACCATCCGCTGAAAAAGGCCATTTACGCCTTCGGGGTCACCGACGAAACCTTTTCGGTCGCCGCCGTAAAAAATGAAAAATTGACCACTTTGTATATGTACGGTTTAAATGTCCTCGCCTATTTCAGCTGGTGCCTTTTTTCCGCCGTCGGCTTCATCATCGGTTCCAATATTCCCGGGGTCTTTCAGGACGGCATGTCCATCGCCTTATATGCGATGTTCATCGGCCTTCTCGTTCCCTCGATGAAAAAGAGCGGAAAAGTGCTCTTCCTGGCGGGCTCGGCGGCTTTCCTCAATTCCTTTTTTCAGTTCTGCCGGATCGTTTCCCCGGGATGGTCGATCGTGATCGCCACTTTGGCCGCTTCGGTATTTGTCGAATATGTCTTTTGGTTGAAAAGGAAAAGGGGGAAAGTACGGAATGGATAGCGGATATGTCCTTTTGATCATCGGAATGGGGCTGGTGACGTTCCTTCCCCGCGCCATCCCGCTCACCGTTTTGCAAGGAATCAAATTCCCGCCGTTTTTGCAGGAAGTGTTGAAAAATGTGCCTTACGCCATTTTAGGGGCCTTGATCTTTCCGGGGATCTTCTTCATCGACGGGGAGAACGTTTTGCTCGGGATCATCGGGGCGCTTGGCGCATTTGCCCTCGCTTTTTCCGGGGCCAATGTGATCGTCGTGGTGATCGGTTCCATCATTCTTTTGTCCGCCGTGTCCGCGCTCATTTGACCGTTTCTCCCGCGGCTGGTCCGTCCCGGGAGGGACGGGGCGATGGCGCTTTTTGGAATCGCCTGCCGGGATCCGAAGGGGCGAGGCTTCGGTCAGGCGCTTTTTTGGGCACAAAAAATAACTGCCCGATCAGCAGTTTCCTATGCGTTCAATTCTTTTTCCACTTCCTGGAGTCGGGCGGACAGTTCCATAAATGCTTCCCGGTCATTTCGGTCGAGGGCCTGGTCGATCTTCTGTTTCAGCTTTTCTTTTTTTTCCTTTAACAGCGCCTCATTGATCAAAATGTCGATGTAGATCGCTTCGACCCCTTTTTCCTTGTCTTTCTGGCGGGTCAGCGCCAAAGCCCCGTTCAGCTCCTCCCTTGCCGGCATAGCCATGCCCCCTTTGCGTAAAATTTAATTTTTGCATTTCACTTCCGTTTTTTATTAATAATTATATGAGAAGGAGGATAAAAATCAACAGTTCCGGGGAGGAATTTTTTGAAAATGCGATTTTCCTGCAAACTTCGAAAAATAAAAAGTATAGTGACATAATTTGGTACAGATGTTAATATTATATTGAATTTCAAATTTCAGGAAAGGGAGGATTCGATGTTCGATCAGGAAGTTTTGCATGAGGATTTTGAGTTGACGGTCAACACGATGGCCATTGTGCCGGTACCGTACGGCGGCAGGATCTATTCGAAAATTTTCGAGATCGATGACGAATACGTGGTGCCGGAGAAGCCGATTGACATCATCAAGAAGAGCTGCCGGTTTTATGCCTCCAGTTTCGAAGGCCGGCGGGAAGGAACGAAAGAGTTGATCGGCATCACCCATAAATCCCCCATCGTCATCGACCCGGTCTCTTCCATTTACTTTTTCCCCACCACCTCGCCCAACCGCCCCGATTGCTGCTGGTTTTCCCTCGAACATGTCCAAGGCTTTTTCCGCAAAGGCAATAAGGAAACGGAAGTCCTCTTGAGCAACAAGCAAACCCTTTCCGTGCCCATCTCCGCGAATTCCTTCCGATCCCAATATCAGCGCACTTCCCTCTTGCAGACGAAAATGCAGCAGCGCCTTTTGGAGAGCGAAAGACGTTCGAAGCATCTGTTCCATGACTGGCAGTTGGAGGCGCTGGAGCGAAAGAGGTTTTACCGGTTTTAACCGGCCGTTTTTTCCCCGGAGTTTTTGTCGGTGAAGCGGCGGAACAAAAAATGGGCCAACAGCTCTTCCACCTTGTTCCGCAGCCGCGGATTGAAATAATTATGGTATTCCTCGTATCCTTTGTAGATGAACAGGAAGGTCGTAAAGGTGTCGTCCCGCTTCGTTTCCTGCACCTTCATTCCGTTTTTCTTCATCTCCCGCTTGACCGCATGCAGCTGCTTTTGCACGGCCGCCATCGTCTCGCTCACCAGGGAAATATACGGATTGGGCAGTTTGAACGGGCTTTTTTCGATGACGCGCAAATCCCTTTCCAGCACTTTGAGCACCATCGGATAATAGATGGCTTTCTCCATCAAATCGCGGTCTTCCGCCGGGATCCTCGTCATTCTCTTCCCTCCCCGATACCAAACATATGTTCGTATATATTTATAATATAACCTGCCGGCGGGAAAATCAATCGCCAGGGAATTTTTTGCAGATGCCTGATTTTAATGAATGGGCAAACCATTCGAAGGGCAAAATCCTGCTATCGGCAATTGAAAAAAGCCGTTTGCCTGCGACAGGAAAATCGGCTTCCATTCAAAAAAAGAAGAAGGGGGAGAGAAGCCGTTCCCCTTCTTCTATGCGTTTTATCTTCGTTTTTTCCGGGGCATCCCGAGCCGGTGCCGGCCTCCCGGACTGGCGGCGGCAATCTCGGCGGTTGCAATTTTCGCGGGTTGCGTCGCTGCATTTTCTCCCTTTCTTTTACCCGCCGACAGGCAAGGTTGGCCCCCGTTGCATGATCCCTCATTCCTCCTTTTACTCCGGAAAGGTGACGGCGCTCAGCTCATTTCCGTCCGGATCGAAAAACTCGAAGAATCTTGTCCCGCCCTCCTCGTGAATTTCGGTTACCTTAACCTTTCGTTCCAGAAGAAATCGGTGATACCCATCCACGTCTTCCGTGAAAAAATTGAATGCGACGTGCCCTAACCTTTCGACTTTATCGGTTTTATAAATGCAAAGTCCCGTCTGCAACGGATGGCGGTCTTTAAAGCTGAAGCCTATATAGTTCCCGTCGGCACTGCGGAAAGTCACTATAAAAGGGAACACATCCAGGTACCACTTTTCCGACCTCTCCAAATCGGTTACCGGTACAAATACGGTATCGATTCTCTTCACAAGCGCCATAAATCCAACTCCTTTAAAGCAAGATTTGATTCACATAATAAACGCAGAAGAAGGACGAAAAGATACGGTTATTTTTTATGAGCCGTTCCTGATTTTTTTCGCCGGTGCGGCGACGGTAAACACATTGCCGTCCGGGTCTCGCAACTGGAAAAAAACCATTCCTTCGCCTATGATCCGCTTCGCTTCCATCCGCGATGCTTAAGGGAGCGGTATGCCCGGCTTACGGCAGCGGGATCATGTTGTTGGAAGGCATCAAGAAAGATATCGGCCAGTTCTGCGACGCTTTTCGCTTTGAATCGCGAACGGACCTCATCGTCCCGCCTTTTTACCCGTTTCAATGTTGTCCGGGCGCGATGCAGGGCAGCCTTCACAGCGCCTTCGGTCATTTCCAGCATCGACGCCGCTGACTGGGCGCTGAATCCGAAGACTTCCGTCAGAAGCAGAACAGATGCCTGACGGGGAGGCAAATGGCAGAAAAGTTCTTCCATGGCTTCACGGATTTCAAAATCAAGCCCATGCGGTTGAACCAAGGGCAGGTCCTCCCGATACGGATCCAAGGGGGCTTTATTTTTTCGGCAGTGGTCGATCCAGGCATTCGCGGCAATCCGGAACAGATAGGCTTTCGGCTCCGGATGGTTGACAAAGACAGCCGCAGACTGGAAGGCTTTGATAAGCGTTTCCTGCAGCAAATCTTCCCCGTCCCAAGGCGTTCCTGCCGTCATGCGGCAGTATCGGGATAAATCCGGGAGGTGGGGCTGGACGGTTTTCATAAATTCATTTTGAAAATGATGGGGCACAATCGCGTTTTCTCCTTCGTTCGAATCATTGGAATTATTATATCAATGAAAAATGTCAAAAACAAGAACCTGTTTCTAGAACCTGTTTCCGCCCTTGCCGAATCTCAAATGGAAAGAATCCCGAAAAATTTTACGCCCGGCGCCTGAATTTATTGAAAAAACTTGCAGGAAAATTATTACGGAGGGCGAAATATTAAGTAGATTTTCCTTGGGAGGGTAAAGAAGATGGCAGAAAAACGCAGAGTAAAACCGGAAGATCTGTATGAATTGCTTTCCGTCGGAAATCCCGTTTTTTCTCCGGACGGAAAAAGGGCCGCCTATGTGGTCACCGGGATCAGCGAGGAAAAAAATGATTATTATTCCAATATTTTTGTCCTTGATCCGGAAACGAAACAATCTTTTCAATGGACGCACGGAAAATGCCGCAGCCATTCCCCGGCCTGGTCGCCCGACGGAACCCGGCTCGCCTTCGTTTCCAACCGGAACGGGGATCCGCAAATATATGTCATGAACACGGATGGAGGGGAGGCCAAGCAGGTCACCGATGCGGAGAAGGGGGCGGCCAACCCGGTCTGGTCGCCGGACGGCAAAAAAATGGCCTTTACGGTCCGCGTCAAACCGGGGGAAACCGTTTTGAAAAAGGGGAAGAAGGAGGAGAAGGAGGAAAAGAAAATGCCGGAGCCCCTTGAAGTGGAGAAGATGAAATACAAATCCGACGCAAGGGGGCTGTTTGACGGGAGGTACCAGCATATCGCCGTCCTGGATCTGGAAACGGAAGACGTCCGGCTGATCACGGAAGGGGAGAACAGTTTTTCCCCGCAAGGGTGGTCCCCCGACGGAAGATACTTTGCCTTTTCCGACATCATGCACGAGGGGAACGATCTTTCCTTCCACCAGGATATTTACCTCCTCGACTGGCATACCGGAAAGACGGAAAATATCACGAAGGGGCGGGGGATGTTCAATCAATGCGCCTGGTCGAAAAGCGGGCGGTATTTGGCCGTCGTCGGCCACGGACAGGAATTTAAAAATGCGACGTTGAACAAGATCTGGATTTACGATATGCAGGAAGGGCGTTTCGATTGCCTGTCGGAAGGTTGGGACATCGTCGTCGGCGACTTTATGATCGGCGATTTTCTGCAGGGCGTCGCCGCTCCGCGCCCGGTTTGGGACGAGGACGACCGGGGGTTATATTTTCTCGCCTCGCGGGAGGGGAACACCAACCTGTATTATTCCGATTTGAAGGGAAATTTGCGGCAATTGACGAAGGTGGAAGGGCATGTGTACGGCTTTTCCGTTTCCAAAGAGGGGAGGGCGATCGTTTCCGCCGCATTTCCCGTCAAGCCGGGCGAGTTGTATGAAGCGGATCTTGAACGGGGAAGCCTTGTCCCGTTAACGGCCGTGAACCGGTCTTTTTTGGAAAGGGCGGAACTTTCCGAGCCGGAAGAGATCCGGTTCGCCGGCGCGGAAGGGGAGACCGTCCAAGGCTGGCTGATGAAACCGGCGGGCTTCCGGGAAGGGAACAAGTATCCCCTCATTTTGGAGATTCACGGCGGCCCCCATATGATGTACGGGAACACCTATTTCCACGAATTCCAGTGCCTGGCTTCCCAAGGGTTCGCCGTCCTCTACACCAATCCCCGCGGCAGCCACGGCTACGGCCAGAAGTTTGTCAATGCGGTGCGGGGGGATTACGGAGGGAATGATTACCGGGATTTGATGCTCGCCGTCGATTATGTCTTGAACCGTTTTTCCTTCATCGATGAGAACCGGCTCGGCGTAACGGGCGGGAGCTACGGCGGCTTCATGACCAACTGGATCGTCGGCCATACGAACCGTTTCCAGGCGGCGGTCACCCAACGGTCCATTTCCAATTGGATCAGTTTTTACGGGGTGAGCGATATCGGTTATTACTTCAATGAATTTCAGCATATGCTCGATCCGTCGGATTTTGAAGGATTGTGGAAAATTTCTCCCCTGGCTTACGTGGACCATATCGAGACGCCGCTATTGATCTTGCACAGCGAAAAGGACTACCGCTGCCCGATCGAGCAGGCGGAACAATTGTTCATCGCGCTGAAGCACCGGAAGAAACCGGTGAAATTCGTCCGTTTCCCCGAAGCGAACCACGAACTGTCCCGGAGCGGAAAACCGAATTTGCGCATCCGCCGGCTGCATTATATTGCGGATTGGTTCAAACAATATTTGCTGCCGTAAAGCCGAAAGGACGGCCGGAATCTTTCGGGAAAGCTTTTGCGCCATCGCGGCCGGCCCGTGTTTGTCGAAAGGCGCGCGGCATCATGAGATTCCGAGGCGAAGCCGTCGCCGGCCGGCGTTTCCCGCCGCGGTAGCCGTCCGCAAAGCCCTCCGGTTCGTTCCGGAGGGTTTTTTCGGCGGAAAAAGCCCCATCCGCCCATCCAAGCAAAGCCCGCGGCAAGGCTCGTCCGAGGGCGCGGGTAAGGGAGCGTTTGGGCTGATCGGGCAATAGGGCCGGCGACGTTCGCCTTTCCCTTTCGGCCGAGGACGTCCGGGGAAACCGGCCCCGGCATTTCGCCGGGAGGCGAGCATCTCATGATGACCTTTGGCGAAATGCGAAGAAACTTCCTGCCGTTTCGCCGGCCAAACCGCCCGAGATTTTTGACGGGCTTTTCCGATCTTTCTTGGAAACCAATTCCCTTTTCACATAAATTGGCAATGAAAAAATGAATTTTCCCGCGCGAAGGACCGGACGATCGGGAAAGATAAGGAAAAGGATTTTCCCGCCCGGGCCCGCTGCGCCCCGTCCTTAAATTTCCGGACCGTGGCCGGAGCGGCCGGCGGGTTTTCCCGGATAAACCTCGGGAAAACCCGAAGGGAAACGGGCCTTCGCCAAGCTGTCCCAAGACGAAAGGGGGGCAGGAGAACCAAACGGGCAAAGGGGACGGATAAACCTTATGGGTCGGTCGAGGTGCGGATTTCGGCGCATATTTCAGCTGGACAAGCATCCGGATAAACCTTATGACCTGGTCGAGTTTCCGTCCAAAGGTGATGAGAAAGCGGTTGTATGCATGTTGAAACCAATCTATGTTATAATAAAATAGTTACAATTTTTTTGCAGTTTGGAACCGGAAATCAGAGGATCGAAGACGCATAAGGAGCTTTTCTATGGATTTTACATGGATTAAAGAGTTTTTCACGATGGAAAACTTGATGGAATTAATCCAAAGTTACAGGTCCTTGGGACCTCTGACGGGCATATTTCTCCCCCTTTTGGAATCCTTTTTCCCCTTTTTGCCCTTGTTTTTGTTTGTCATGGCGAACGCCAACGCCTTCGGACTTTGGTGGGGGTTTCTGTTCTCCTGGATCGGCTCGTCCGCCGGGGCGCTGCTCGTCTTTGCCTTGGTGCGCATCTACGGGCAAAAGAAGCTGCTCCGTTTTTTAAGCACCCACCACCGGGTGCAAAGGCTGATGAACTGGGTGGAGCGTCACGGTTTCGGCCCGCTGTTTCTGCTCCTTTGTTTTCCCTTTACGCCCTCGGCGGTCGTCAACGTGGTGGCCGGCCTTTCCAAGGTCAACGTGTATCAGTTTGCCCTCGCCGTCATTTCGGGGAAAATGGTGATGATCTTTACCATCAGTTTCGTCGGCCACGATATCCCTTCCCTGATCAGGCAGCCCTTGAGGACTTCCATCGTCATCGTCGTCATCGCGGTCCTGTGGTACCTGGGGAAACGGGTGGAAAACTATTTGAACGCCAAAATGGAAAAGGAGCATCGGCCCGTGAAAATCGTCAAGCGGGAAAGGATGAAGTGAAAGTCCGGACTCTTCGGGAGATCCGGGCTTTTTTGTGTGTTCCGTCCGCCGCCCTTAACGCAAATTCCTGGCGATCAAAAAATCGGCGGCAAACAGAAGGACAATGAAAAATAGCACGATTTTATAGGGAAACATGGCCGCCGCCAGCGAACCAAGAGCCGCTCCCGCCATCAATAGAAAGGAATACAAGGACAGGGCCTTGCCCCGCATCGGACCGCTTTTGTTCCCGATGAGATGAATGACCGTCGGGATCAGAAGGGAAATTCCGGAGACAAAAAAGACCGAGACAAGGCCGACGGAAAAGGCCGTTTCTGAAAAAAGGAGCATGACCGCCGCCGTCCCGCTGAGGGAGATGCCGGCAAGGAGGGTGCGGGTGGCGGACACCCTACGGATGAAAATGCCGGTAAAAAGGGACAGGAAAGCCCCCGCCAATCCCAGCGCCCTGACTTGGAAAAATTTTTCCGATGAAGCGGGAAGAACGTATCCGAGGGCTTCGTAAAAGGCGACGAAGGAAAACAATAACGTGGAAACGAGGGCGTAGCATTGCGCCAATGTCCTATTCTTTAACAGCAGCGCCATTTCCCGCAAAATCCGGGAAATCCCTTCCTTATTTCCGAAAAATGAAGAGGGTGGCAGAAGGGAGACGCTTAAAAATGCAAGGATGCCGTAGGCGATGCTGAAAAATAGGTAGACGGACGTCCATCCGCCGTAATCCGCCAAAGCGAAACCGGCGATTTGGCCGAGCAGGCCCGCGCAGAGGAACCCCGCGTTGATCAAGGCCAGCCAGAAGGGGCGTTCCCGGTCCCGGAACAGTTCGAAGGAATAGCTGAAGGCCGCCGGGGCAAAACTGGCCAGGGTGAATCCCTGCAGCCCGCGAAACAAATATAACTGGGCAGGATTTTGGGCCAATGAAACGAAGAAGGTGGTGAACGCGGACAAAAACAGCCCGGCAACCATTACCTTTTTTCTTCCCGCCCGGTCCGACAACGGGCCGCAGAGGAGGAGTCCGCAGGCATAAAACAAGGTGAAGGCGGTGCTCCCGTAACCGGCTTCCTTCGCCGGGATTCCCATCGCCTTTCCTATCTCCGGATAAAGGGGGATGAGGGTGTAGATATTGGAAGTGACGAAGATCCCGATGACCACCAAAAGGATGCCGGTCAAAATCCGCCTCTTTTCCATGGGCGATCACCTCTTTTTACACTATGCGAAAAGTAAGCCGTTTGACCGCCGGAAAATTTCGTCAAAACGTTTTGGCGGGGGGAAATTTTAAACGGCGAAAAGGGGCGGGTCCTTCGCGGGACGGCTTTTTTCGAAAAAAATGCGGGACCGGAATGGCCGGTCCCTCTCGTCCGCCGGAAAATCCCTTTCGCCGGCGGCAGCCTTTTCCGGGCTTATAGGCGCCGGCAAAACCGTATCCAATTGCACCGGGATGTTGTAGAATGGAAATGAGACGACAAGGGTTAGGCAAGGGAGGAGGAGAAATTGTCCGTCCGATTTGTGCTGGGACGTTCCGGAAGCGGAAAATCCGCCTTCATGATGGATGAAATCATCGGAAAAATGAAGGAGGATCCTTGGGGACGCCCCATTTTTTACATCGTTCCCGACCAAATGTCCTTTTTAACGGAATATGAATTCGCCTCCCGTTCGGAAATCCGGGGGATGGTCCGCACCCAGATTTACAGTTTCACAAGGCTCGCCTGGCGCGTGCTGCAGGAGACCGGCGGGGCGAACCGGATCCACATCCACTCGACGGGGATCGCCATGCTGATCCGGAAGATCATCAACGAAAACAGGGAGAAGCTGAAGATTTTCCGGAAAAACGCGGACAAATTCGGCTTCATCCGGCAGATGGAAAATTTGTTGACCGAATTCAAGCGGTATCTGATCGCACCCGGGGAATTGGCGGACGTGGGGGGAAGCGGGGACCTCGGGCAGAACCTGCTCGATAAGCTCCACGATCTGCACATCATTTACCGGGAATTTACGGAAGTATTGAAAAACAAATATACGGCAGCGGATGATTATTTAACCCTTCTTTCCGAAAACATCAAGGATTCGGAAATTCTGCGGGACAGCGAGGTGTATTTGGACGGTTTTTACCGGTTCACCCCGCAGGAGTATGCGGTGATCGAACAGCTGATGAAACATTGTGCGAGGGTGACGGTCGCCCTCACGCTGGACAGGCCTTGCCGGGACCGGATTCCCGATGAGTTGGATCTGTTCCGGATGACCGGCGAAACCTACGGCACGCTGTACGAAATGGCTGCGGTCAATGGCGTGCCCGTCGAAGACGATCTCGTCTTCGGGGAAACCCTCCGTTTCCGGTCGCCCGGTTTGAAATATTTGGAGGCCCATTTTGAAGAGCTGCCCCCTCCCCCTTTTCCGGAAAAACCGGATTTGGCGATCATGGAAGCCGCCAATATCCGGGCGGAGGTGGAAGGGGTGGCGCGGAAAATCATCGCCCTCGCCAGGGACGGGGGCTACCGGTTTAAGGATATGGCCATCCTTCTGAGGAACTCGCCCGCCTATCTGGAATTGATCGAGACCATTTTTAAAGATTACCGGATCCCTTTCTATATCGATCAGAAAAAAATGATGTTGAATCACCCGCTCATCGAATTCATCCGTTCCGTCCTGGAGATCGTAACCAGGAACTGGCCCCATGAGGCGGTGTTTCGGGCGGTCAAGACCGACTTTTTGTTCCCGAAAGGGGCGAACCTCCCCGCGTTGAGGGAACAGATGGACGTGCTGGAAAATTATTGTTTGAGCCACGGCATCCAGGGAAAAAGATGGACGGAAGATACGCCCTTTCGGTACCGGCGGTATCGGGGGATCGATGATTTTTCCGTGCAGACGGATGAAGAGAAGGAATTGGAAAATCGATTGAACGAATGGCGGAACATGATTACCGCTCCGATCATCCGCCTGGAAAAGCGGATGCGAAGGGCTGCGAACGGCAGGGAATTATGCGAGGCGCTCTATCTTTTCCTGGAGGACTTGGACGTTCCGGAAAAGCTGGAGATGCTGCGGAAGGATGCGGAATCGTCCGGGGAGCTTCGCTTAAGCCGGGAACATGAACAGGTTTGGCCCGCCGTCATCGATCTGTTGGACCAATTTGTGGAAGTGTTGGGCGATGAACGGATGTCCCCGGAAGACTTCGCCGAAACGATCGACAGCGGGCTGGAATCGTTGCGCTTTTCCACCGTCCCGCCGGCGCTGGACCAGGTGATCGTGGCCGACTTGGAACTTTCCCGCCTGGCGGACGTGAAAATCGCCTTTCTCATCGGGTTGAACGACGGGATTTTACCGGCCAAGTTTTCCGAGGAAGGAATCCTTTCCGACGACGACCGGGAACAGCTGAGCGCCCGCGGGCTGAAAAACGCCCCGACGGGGAAGGAAAGATTGCTCGACGAGGAATTCATCGCCTACAAGGCCTTTACCACCACGTCCGAGCGGCTGTACCTTTCTTATCCGATCGCCGACGAGGAAGGGAAGGCCCTGCTTCCTTCCCCCTACATCAAAAGAATGAAGGAAATGTTCCCGAAGGTCCGGGAAATCCCGCTGAAGAGCGAGCCGAACGAATGCCCGGAAGCGGAACAGCCGGATTATATCGTCAACTTCGATATCGCCTTATTTCATTTGACGAACGAGCTGGAACGGTACAAGCGGAGATATCCGGTCGCTCCCCTTTGGTGGGATTGTTACAACCTGATCATGGAAAGCGGGCATAAAGAGGCGGCAAAGGCCGTTCTATCCAGCCTCTTTTATGAAAACAAAGCGAAAAAACTGTCGCCGGATACGGTCAGAGATCTTTACGGGGACAAACTTTACGGCAGCATCACCCGGATGGAGCTGTACAACAGCTGCCCCTACGCCCATTTCCTGACCCACGGTCTGCGGCTGGAAAAAAGGGAGATTTTTAAGCTGGAGCTGCCGGACATTGGCCAGCTGTACCATGCCGCCCTCAAGGAAATCGGAGAAAAGGTCCGGTCCATGGACCGGACGTGGGGCTCCCTTTCCCTGGGCGAACTGGAACAAATCGTCAAGGAGACCGTCCAACGGCTGGCCCCGAAACTGCAGCATGAAATCCTCTTCAGTTCCAACCGCTATCAATATTTGAAAAGGAAGTTTGAAAAAATCTTGCTCCGCTCGGTCAAGGTGTTGAGGGAACACGCGAAGGCCAGCGTCTTTGAACCGATCGGTTTGGAGATCGCCTTCGGGCCGAAGGGGGACCTTCCCCCCGTCCGTTACCGGTTGAAGAACGGCATGAGCCTGGAGCTGGTCGGCCGGATCGACCGGGTGGACAAGGCGGAAACGGACCGGGGCGTATTTTTGCGCATCATCGATTACAAATCGGGAAGCAGGGCCTTGGACCTCGGCGAAGTGTATTACGGGCTGGCCTTGCAGATGCTGACCTATCTGGACGTGCTGCTTTCCTACTCGGAGATGCTGGTCGGAAAACCGGCCAAGCCCGCCGGCGTGTTCTATTTCCGCGTCCACAATCCTTCGGTCAGGAGCGCAAAGCCCCTTTCCGACGAAGAGATCGAAAGGGAAATTTTCAAAAAGTATAAGATGGCCGGGCTGGCCTTGTCCGATCCGGAAATTATTAAGGCCATGGATCAGACGCTGACAAGCGGCGAATCGCAAATCATCGCCGCTGGGATCAAACGGGACGGCCGGCTGACGGCGAGGTCGAAAACCGCCGATGAAGAGGAATTTTCCGTAATGCGCCAATACGTCCGGCGGGTGTTCCAAAAAACCGGGGAGGCGATCGCCGAAGGCAGCGTCGATATCGCCCCTTATAAAATGAACGGGGAGACCCCCTGCCAATATTGCCCCTTTCACCCGGTTTGCCAATTCGATCAAAGACTGGGCGAGAACCGTTTCCGGGTTTTAACCCCCTTGAAGCAGGACGAGGCGATGGCATTCATGAAAAGGGAGGTGGCGGATCAATGAAGGGTTCCGTGTCATGGACCAAGGATCAGGAGAAGGCGATCCGGGCCAAAGGGCAGGACATCCTGGTGGCGGCCGCGGCCGGCTCGGGGAAGACGGCGGTATTGGTCGAACGGATCATCGAGAAAATCATCGATGAAAAAGACCCGGTCAATGTCGATGAACTGCTGGTCGTCACCTTCACCAACCTTTCCGCCCAGGAAATGAGGCAAAGGATCGGGCAGGCCCTGGAAAAAAAGATCGCCGAAAATCCCGGTTCCAAATTCTTGCGCAGGCAGCTGAGTTTGTTGAACCAGGCGTCCATATCCACGATCCATTCCTTTTGTTTGGAAGTCATAAAAAAATTTTATTATTTGATCGATCTCGATCCGAATTTCCGCATTTTGGACGAAACGGAAGGGCTCCTGTTGCGGGACGAAGCCATGGACGCGGTGTTGGAGGAGGAATACGGCAAGGAAGGCAATGAAGAATTTTTCCGCGTCGCCGACATGTTCACCGGCGACCGGAGCGACAGCGATCTGGCCGATTTGATCATGAAGCTGTACGATTTTTCCCGCGCGACTCCGAATCCTGACGCATGGCTTGCGAATTTGCCGAAGCTGTACGATGCGGGGGAAAGGGTTGACGATCTTCCCTACATCCATCACCTGATGTTTGAGGCCGAATTGCAGCTGAAGGAAGCGAAAAGGCTGTTTGGCGAATGTCTCGAACTGGCCCGGAAGCCTGCGGGGCCCCGGGTGCAGGAGGAAAATTTCCTGGCCGACCTGCAGTTGGCGGATGCGCTGCTTTCGGCGAAAAACGAATCCTTTTCCGCCCTGTACGAGGCGGTGAACGCCGCCGCGTTTACGAAACTGAAACCTTGCAAGGGGGACGAATACGACCCCGAACTGACGGAACGGGCGAAAAAATTGCGGGAAAAAGGGAAGCAGCTGATCCAAAAACTGAAAAACGAGCTGTTTTCCCGGAAACCGGAAACATTCTTGCGCGATTTGCGGGAAATGAAAAAACCCGTGGAAACCTTGGTTTCCCTCGTCCGAAAATTTGCCGAGAAGTTCGCCGCCTTGAAAAAGGAACGGGCCCTCGCCGACTTTTCCGATTTGGAACATTTCTGCATGGCGATACTGGGAAAATTCGATCCGGAGACGAACCGGCTGGAACCGACGGAAGCGGCTCTCTATTATCAAAAGAAGTTCAAGGAAGTGCTGGTCGACGAATATCAGGATACGAACATGGTTCAGGAATCCATTTTGCAGCTGGTGAAAAGGGGCGGGGAAGCCGACGGGAACCTGTTTATGGTCGGCGATGTGAAGCAGTCGATCTACCGTTTTCGTCTGGCCGAACCGAAGCTGTTTTTGGACAAATACCACCGCTTTCGCAGGGACGGGATGGAAAGCGGCCTGAAGATCGATCTGTCCCAAAATTTCCGTAGCAGAAAAGAGATTTTGGACGGCACGAATTTTATCTTTAAACAGATCATGGACGAATATGTGGGAGAAATTGCCTATGATGAAAGCGCCGAACTGAAGCCCGGGGCCGCCTATCCCCAAGATGGTCCCCGTCCCGTGGAGGTCGCCCTTTTGCACACGGACGGCGGGGATGAGGAGCCGGATGCCGGGGGAAACGGGGAAGAGAACGGCAATGAAGAGGACTTGCTGGCGAGGGAGGACTTGGAACAATCCCAGCTGGAGGCGAAGTTTGTCGCCCAGACGATACGGAAACTGATCGATGAAAAACATCCCGTCTACGATCCGAAAAAGGGCGCAAGCCGGCCGGTCCAATACAGGGATATCGTCATCCTGCTCCGTTCCTTTACATGGGCCCCGCAATTTCTGGATGAGTTCAAACAATACGGCATCCCGGCTTATGCCGATTTATCCTCCGGCTATTTTCAGGCGACGGAAGTGGAGACGGTCCTTTCCTTATTGAAAATTATCGACAATCCGTTTCAGGACATTCCCCTCGCTTCCGTGCTCCGTTCGCCGATCGTGGGGCTCAGCGAGGATGACTTGGCGCGCATCCGCATCCGCTCCCCGAAGAAAAGCTTCTACGAAGCGGTGAAAACATTCTCGGAATCCGTCCCGGAGACGGACCGGGAGGAGCGGATCCATCAGACGGTCAAGGAGTTTTTGCGGCAATTATCCGGCTGGCGCAGCTACGCCCGGACCCATTCCCTTTCCGAACTGATCTGGCGCCTTTACCGGGACACGAAATATTTCGATTTCGTCGGCGGGCTTCCCGGCGGGAGGCAGCGGCGGGCGAATTTGCTTGCCCTTTTCCACCGGGCGCGGCAATACGAAGAAACTTCCTTCAGGGGCTTGTTCCGCTTTTTGCGCTTCGTCGAACGGATGACGGAGCGGGGGAATGATTTCGGGGAAGCGAAGGCCCTCGGCGAACAGGAGGATGTCGTCCGGCTGATGACGATCCATTCGAGCAAGGGCCTTGAGTTTCCCGTCGTCTTCGTCGCCGGATTGGGCCGCTCCTTTAACATGATGGATTTTAGGAAGGATTATCTGCTTGACAAAGATTACGGTTTTGCCGTGAAGTACATGAATCCGGACAAGCAGATCACCTATCCTTCCATCTTCCAATTGGCCGTTCTAAGAAAGAAAAAATTGGAATTTATTGCCGAGGAAATGCGGATCCTTTATGTCGCCATGACGCGGGCGAAAGAGAAACTTTACCTGGTCGGTTCAACGAAGGACCTCCCCGGGCTTTTGGACCAGTGGCGGAAGCATGCCGATGAAACCGGCTGGGTTCTGGACGCCTACGACCGCTTGAACGGCAAAAGCTATTTGCACTTTATCGGCCCGTGCCTCATCCGCCACCGGGACGGGGAACCGCTGCGGGAAGAAGGACAGAAGGCGGGTAATGCGGAAGTTTACCGGCATCCGGCCGTTTTTCAAGTCTCCGTCCTTTCCCGGGAGGCGATCGAAGGCGGAGAAAATCCGCAGGAAAAGGAGCGGCCCCGTTGGCTTTCCGCGGTGAAAAATGGGGAGCCCGTTCCGGAGGAATCTTCCTACAAAAGCCGGATCGAGGCGCTGCTCCGCTGGGAATATCCCCATCGCCCGGCGACGGTTCACAACAGCAAACAATCCGTTTCCGAGCTGAAAAGGCGGAACGAACCGGCGGAAACCGGCGGGCAGGCGGCGTCCGCTTCCCCGTTCAAGCCGCGGATTTTGGAACGGCCGAAATTTTTGAAGGAAAAGAAGCTGTCTCCGGCGGAAAAAGGGACGGCCATGCATTTGGTCATGCAGCACATCGATCTGTCGAAGCCGCCGCTTAAGGAAGAGATGGAAGCACTCCTTTCGGAGATGCAGCGGAAGGAATTGCTGACGGAGGAAGAAAGAAGAAGCGTGGATACGGACGTCATCCTCGGTTTTTTCCAGACGGATCTCGGCCGGCGGCTGATCGGCGCCGAGTGGGTGAAAAGGGAACTTCCGTTCAGCCTCGCCGTCGACCCGCGGGAGATTTACCCGGACTACCCGGCCGGGGAGGACCCGGTTTTCGTTCAGGGGATCATCGATTGCCTGTTTAAGGACGAAAAGGGGCTGGTGCTCCTCGATTACAAGACCGACGCGGTCACGGGCCGTTTCCCCGATTTCCAAGCGGCGAAACCGGTGCTGCTCGCCAGGTACCGGACGCAGATCGCATGGTATAAGCGGGCGATCGAGGAAATCACCCGCGAGAAAATGGACGAATGCTATTTGTTCTTTTTTGACGGCGGCCATCTCGTGAAAGTCGATGTTTAACGGGAGGCGAACGCTTCCCCGCTTTCGGAAGGGGGCGGGCCTTCGGGCCGGTTCGGGCCCGGGGAAACCCTTACCCCCATCGGCCGTCGGCCCGGCGAGGAAAACCGGTGCAGCGCGCATGGAAAAGGACCGCCCTTTTCCGGTCTCTCTCTGAAAGAGTTTGTCCGACATTCGGGCTTTACCGTGATGCCGCCGCCTTTTTCCGAATTTTCCGGAGGTGCGGGAAGGTCCGGAAACCTCGTTATCATCCGTTTTTCCGCCTTTTTTCGGGATGGGGAAACCCGCAGCCTTCCCTTTTCCGCCTTGTTTTTCCTCAGACCCGCCTTTTTGCGGATCGGGAAAACGAAAGGGCGGTTGGTCCGTTTTACGGATTGGAACTGTGAAGACCAAGGGTTTGCTAACGTTGAAATAAACTTGGTTTATCTCCTTTAACAAATTGGATCTGGGCCCGCAAGCCGGACATGGACTTGCGAGCCCCTTTCATTGATTGGCCGTATTGGCCTGGTCCAAGACGTCTTTGTCCAACGTGCCCGTCGAGCTCAAGGCGTTATTGGTGACGATGACGGCTCCGATATTGGCGGAGCCCGATCCGTGATTGGATTTTGTGTTAGTCTTCGGGGAAATATTCAATGTGTCGCCGAAATTCACGATCCCGGAACTCACGTTCATGATTTGAATGGAACCTATGATGGACGGCATGGAAAACTTCCTTTTTCCGATTCCTCGCCGGAATCCCTCCGTTTTTCGATAAATATCCCTGACTTTTGCGACCGTGAAGGTTCAAAGAAGGTCTCTGGCTCTCCCTTTATTTTATGAAAAATTCCCCGTTCCCGTTCTTCTTGTCTTCCGATTCCAGCTGCCGGATATGTTTGATCCGGCTTTCCAAACGGGTTTGCTCGTTGCTTCCGATGTGGAGGATGGACGAGGCCGCCAGGCCGGTCACATGGACCCGGTTGACGTTGATGCTTCCCCTTTCCTGCCGGGTGAGAAGAGGGACGGGTGAGATCTCCGGGAACCGGATCCGATGTCGGAAAACGGGATAGGCGGAAAAATTTCCTTCGCTTCCGAAGAACAGTTCTTTCTCCCGCTGGACGGCGATGGCCCGGGAACAACCGTCAATCACCATCGAGTCGCCGATCTGGAGCAGGGAACTGAAGGAAATCGTTTCCACGAGAACGGAATGGACCCGGGAAACCCGTTTCATCCTTCCCTTCCGCCTTCCAGGGGAAGGGGGAGGAAGGGACCGTTGATGAAGGATTCCTTCGGCGTATCGAAAAAGGATGCCAGTTGGATGCTGGAGGCATCGCCGATCAGGACGAGGGAAGAATTGGTTGCGGCGGTCATTTTGATTTCCCCGACCATCAGTTCGCCGTTGGTGACTGTCAATGAGAACAAGGGCATCCCTCCTTTTTCTGAAATGATGGAACATTTAAGGATTGCGGAAAGCCGACAAAAAGGCGTAGACGCCCCGGTTGATATCCGCGGCGATCTGCTCCCGTATTTGTTTTTCCAATTCCGCTTCAGGGAGTTCTCCGTGTTTTTGCCGAAAAGATTGCAAATAAGAATCGATTTGTCCCCGCAATTGCCGCCGGATATCCTCACGGATAAATTTTGTCATGGACGGATCGGTTTCCATTTGCAGCTGTTTTGTTGCCTTTTCCACGATGGTCTCCAATTGTTCATCCAGGAAGGCGTTGACGCTTTTCTCGATCCTTTCCGCCAGCTCCCGGTCTTCCCGCGTTTTTTCCGGGTCTTTTCCAACGAAGGGGGGAAGGTTTCCGAGGAGGAGCTCATCCGTATTTTGCAGGTCGTTGGGATTCAAACCGATGGTCAGCGTGCCTTCCAGCCGTTCGATTTTTAATTGATCGAAATGGTAGTCGATTTTGTCGATGTGGACGGGCGGCCGGCCGGAAAGATCGGAAAGTTGGGATTTCATCCGCCCGATTTCCTTCTCCAGTTCCTTCATTTTTTGTTCCTGGCTTTTGATGTAGGCATGCAATTGATGGATGTATTGGATGATTTCCCTTGACAAGGATGAACACCGCCTTGTTATGATTATGACAAAACCTTTATCCCGACGGCTGCAGCGGAACGGAAGTCGTTTCGATTTCCTTCGATACATAACCCGGATGCTTCGCCTCGGGAACGGGGGCCGCGAACATGCCCGTGTTGGCCAATCGGGCCGAGGAATGGATAATCCCGCTCGTTCCGATTTGCAAAAGCGAGGAATTGATGATGTTGCCGACGCGCAGCACATTGATATGGATCGACTGATGCACATAGAGGGCCATTTTTTCACCGCCGTTCAAGCATTCAATAAATGGGTTTGGTCTTTAAAATCCCTGTCGAACGTATTCGTCCGGCTCAGATGGTTGTATACGAGAATCCGTTCGCCCGTGTTGAAGGACCCTGCTCCGGAAAAGGTTTTTACATTGGACAGGGGAGAGACCCGATAAACATCGCCGATATGGAAAATACCGCTGGAACCGATGCTGTTCACCTGAACGATGCCGACGATTGCGGGCACATGCTCACATCCTTACGGGTTTTCTTTTTTATTGTATGCCGGTCATCCGGCAATGTGATAGGAAGGGCCGGGAGTTCCTTGGGGCGGCGGGAGGGATGGCCTGCGGGGGGATTTCCAAAGGCCGGAAGCGGCGGAGTTTTTCCCCGGAGGTGTGGGAAGGACGCCCCGCAAAGGAGAGCCATGTCCCTTTTTTTGCGCGGCTTTCCGGCAACAAACGGCTTTCCGGCGGAACGAAAGGAAATTTTACCCGGAAAGGGAGGAGGATCGGTCTGGAAGATATGGTTTCACATCAAAAGGAAAGGATCTTTTTCATCGATGCGCTGCGGGGAGTGTGCCTGCTCGGGATCTTTGCGGTGAACATGCTCGATTTTCAGATGCCTTATTTGTATATGAATCCCCTTGATGCCGCGGAAACTTTCGCCGACCGGGCGGTTTATATTTTCATTGACGTGTTCGCCCAGGCGAGTTTCTATCCTTTATTCGCCTTTCTTTTCGGCTACGGGATGGTCCTGATCAGCGAAAAGGCGGAGGCAAAGGGGGTGAATTCCCGGCCGGTGCTCACCCGCAGGCTTGCGTTTTTGTTGCTGCTCGGCTTGCTTCACGCCTTTTTCCTTTGGACGGGGGATATTTTGGCCGGCTACGCCCTGTGCGGATTCCTCCTTTTGCCCTTTTTGCGGCGGCCGGGGAAAAAATTGTTAAAAACGGCGGGGATCTTATACCTCGTGCCGAATTTGCTGATCGCCGCGCTGACCCTGTTGTCGGGGCTTGCTGCGAAGGATCTGGCCGAACCGGAAAAGGCGGAGAAGGCCCTGCACATTTACGGGAACGGCTCCTTTTTGGAAATCACCCGCTACCGGATGTCGGAGTGGGCGGAGATCCATCACCCCTGGAATCTCCTTGTCATGCTGTTCATGATTTTTCCCTTTATGTTGGCCGGGGCGGGATTTGCCAAGGAAGGACGCCTGGCCGGCGGCCGGCGCCTGTTTCCCTATTACCGGAAGCGGTTTGCTTTTGCCCTTCCGGCGGGCCTTGTCTTGAAGACCCTCCCTTATTGGGCGGGAGATACCGCGGGCAACGTCTACATCCAGGACGTATTCGGCGGTCCGCTGTTGTCCATGGCCTTCTTGGCGGGCCTCTACTTGGCGGTGAACAGCGGATACGGGAAAAAGGTGTTTGCCGCCTTTTCTTGCGCCGGGAGAATGTCTTTGACCAATTATTTGTTCCAGTCGTTGGTTTGCACGACGATTTTTTACGGGTACGGTTTTTCCCTCTACGGAAAGGTGTCCATCGCCGCCGCCTTTTCCGCGGTCATCGCCCTTTTCGCCGTGCAGGTCTTGATCAGCCGGCTTTGGCTGAGAAGATTTTCCCGCGGACCGGCGGAGTGGCTTTGGCGGAAAGTTTACTGGACACGGGGCTCCCGTACGGCGGGATGAACAGGAAAGAGCGAAGGGGTCCGCGGACGCCGTCCCTTTGTGCGGGGGCTCAAAAGGGGGGGCGCCGCTTCATATTCATGCCTATTTTGGGAAAGGGGATGGAGGAAAATGAAATTTTTAACGGCAACCGCCGCGGGAAAAGGGACGTTTCTCGGCCTGGCGCTTGAAAATGGCCGGGAAATCGTTCCATTGTCGGATTTGGAACGGTTCCTTGATCCGGCGGCGGCATTTCCGAAAACGATGCTCGAATTGATTGAAAAAGAAGACCGGTTTTTGCCCAAAATTGCCGAGGCATGCAGCAGGGCGGAACAGGAAGGGGCTTTAAAAAATTTCGCCGTCAGGACGGACGAAGTCCGGTTTTTGCCGCCCCACGTTCCCCGGAAAAATATTTTTTGCGTCGGGAAAAATTACCGGGAGCACGCCTTGGAAATGGGCGGAGAAGAAAGCGTTCCGGAGGCGCTGATCGTCTTCACCAAGGCCCCGACGGCGCTGATCGGCCACCGGGAAACCGTTCCCGCCCACGGGGATTTGACCGGCTGCCTCGATTACGAAGGGGAGCTGGCCGTCGTCATCGGGAAAAGGGGGCGAAAGATCCGGAAGGAAGCGGCCGCTTCCCATATTTTCGGCTACACGATCGTGAATGATGTTACGGCCCGGGACTTGCAAAAAAAGCACCGGCAGTTTTTCCTCGGGAAAAGTTTGGACGGTTCTTGCCCGATCGGCCCCTGGATCGTCCACCGTTCGGCGGTTGAAGATCCTTCCCGGCTGCGGATCGAAACGAGGGTGAACGGGGAGTTGCGGCAAAAGGCGCGGGCGGGGGAGATGATTTTTTCCATCGATGAGATCATCGCGGAAATATCCAGGGGGATCACTTTGGAGCCCGGAGACATCATCGCGACGGGAACCCCAAGCGGCGTCGGCAGCGGGTTCCGGCCCCCGAAATTCCTGCGCCCGGGTGATTGGATCGAAGTTTCGATCGACGGGATCGGCGTCCTGCAAAACCGGGTGGGGGAATGAAGATCCGCCCGGCGGCATCAGACGGGGTCGGCTGGATGCAAACCGTCGATAAGCGGTCCGCAAACGCCTTTGCCGGACAGCCGGCGGGGACGGCGGGAGGAAGCGGGATCCCGGGGACGGGAGGGAGATTCCCCGGATTTCGGGGCCGGCGGACGCGGGCTCCGGATCCGGAGGAAAAAGGCCGTCCCCCGGCGTGAAGCGCAATCAATGGGAAAATTCGGCAGACTATGATATGATGATTTAATAAAAAGCTTGTCTAAGGAGGTATCGTATGCTGATCGCACATGCGTCCAGCTGGGCCGCTGCCCTCGTCCTGTTCGCGACCGCCTGGATTTTATTAAATAAGGGGAAGGACCGGCCTGCGAAAGCGGTCCAGATGGTTCTCAGGCTGTTTTATCTGCTGACTTTTGCCACCGGGGTGTACATCCTTTTTCGAATCGATCCGACTCCCCTTTATTACGTTAAGGCGGTCGTGGGCATCATCGTCATTTCCTTGATGGAAATGGTTTTAGTGAAAAAGGAAAAAAATCAGCCGGCGGGAACCGTATCCGCCCTGTTTGCCGTTTTTCTGGCGGTCGTTTTGTATCTGGGATACAAACTCCCCCTCTCCATGTAGTTCCGCACCGCGGCATGCCGGAAACAGGGAGGCCGGAATCGGGCCGATCCGCTCCTCCTTTTCGGAGCATGCCGGAAGATGAGCAGGCTGCCCTCTCCGAAAGCGGATGTCTTCCTTTTTTCCGGAAGATCTCCGTTTTCCCGACGGGCGGCTTTATTGCATTTTCCTTCCCTTTCCCGCCCTTCGTGGACCCCGCTCTTATCGGATCCGCGAAAGACGGCGGGGGAAGGCGGTTGATCCGGCGGATTGTTGGATCGTTGAAGGAATACTATAAATCGGAATATACGAATCTGAAATACTTAAAATTTGTCAAAGGCAGGACCTTGTCAGAAATTGTCGAATTTATTATTATTAAAATGTGACCCTTATTTTCACGCATAGAGATAAAGAGCGGGTGATAATTTGGCGCAGTCGTACAGTGTCGAGTACAGAGACAAGGAACAGTTGCAAAATTTTTTGGCGGAAAAACGGATCCTTAACAATGACCGGCTCTTCTTGCAAGTTTTTTTCGGATCCCGGGACGCGGAAAAAATAAAAGAATTCCAGGGGATAATGAGGGAATTATTGCCGGATTGCCATTTGATCGGCTGCACGGCCGAATACGGGATCATTCAGGGGAAGATCGAAAAATGTCCGGTTTTTATCAGTTTCACCCAATTTATACATACGAAGATTGAAACCTGTCTGCTCGAGCCAGGCATGGAACCCTTTGGCCGACCTTCGGAAGACTTAAAGGGTTTGATCGTTCTCGCCGCGGGATCGGGAAGCCGGAAAGAGAACATCGGACAATTGCGAAAGATTGTGGAAAACCGGGAGATCAAGCTGGCCGGCGGGATTGCCGGAGGAGAAGAGGGCGCCCTTGTCTTCACGAAGGACCGGATTTCCGAAAATGGGATGGCCATCGCGGGATTTTTTAATCCGGAATTGAGAATCCGCTGCTACGACAATATTTCCTGGAAAGAAATCGGACCGATCTTTGCCGTCACGGAAGCGGAAGGGAACCGGGTCCTTTCCATCAACGGGATAAAGCCTGCCCAATATTTTGAAAAATATTTCAGTACATATTTTACAGAAAATTTGCTTGAAGCCGGTCCGGAATTTCCTTTTCTGTCCCTTAAGAGCGGGGGACGGGAGTACCGCTACTTGGTCCGGCTTCACGACGACGGAACGGCCACTTTTAATGATGCCGTATCGAAAAACGACAAGTTTACCATTGTTTATCCCGATATCGCCAAGCTGGTCGAGCAGGGAAGAGAAATGACGGGGGAGATGGCCGATTTTGCCCCGGAAGGGCTGTTCGTTTATTGCTGTAAGCGCCGTTATCATTTTTTGAAACGGTTTACTTCCGAAGAGGTGGACAATTTCCAATGGCTCGCCCCGGCCAACGGTTTTCTTTCCCGCGGGGAATTGACCGACGAATATTTGCGAAAGGGAAAGATCGGAAGCTTTACCTGCGCTGCCTTCGGCTTTTCCGAAGGGGAGAGGAAGCCGCCGGAAAAAAGGCCGCCGATCCGCTACTCGATTTCGTCGGGGATGCAATCCCGGATCATTTTGACCAAGCTGATGGAGGAATCGAAAAAGGATCTGCTGAAGCTCCATCACGAACTCGACTACTCGCACCAATACTTCAAATCCCTTTTCGACAACAATTCCGATATCGTTTTCGCCACCGACCAAAAAGGCAATATCGTGCGGTTTAACCGGGCGTTCAAAGAGGCCTTCGGCGATGAGCAGTTCATCGGAAAACCGGCCGTTTTATTTGTCCAGCCCAAGGACGTGGGCATGGTGAAACGGGCTTTTGTCCGGACGATGAAAGGAAAGGAGCAGACGTACCAGCTCGAACTGCCTGTAAAATCGGGGGAAATCCAGCTGTTCCAAATCCTCAATATCCCGATCATCGTAAACGGGGAGACGGCCGGCATCTTCGTTTTCGCCCGGAACATTACCGAGAACAAGAAGTATGAGGAAAAGATATTGCAGCTGGCTTATTACGACCGGAGCACCGGCCTGCCGAACCGGGAAAAAATAACCGAAATGGTGAAGGAAGCCGTCGAGAAAAGGGAAAGGTTTGCCGTCATGTTTATCGACGTGGACCGTTTCAAGATCATCAACGACAGTTTCGGCCATGATATCGGCGATCAGGTGCTCGTCGAACTTGCCCGGCGGCTGAATTCCATTTTGCCGGAAAACGGCATCCTTGCCCGCTTTGGCGGCGACAAGTTTACCATTCTCCTGAAAAATGAGACGGAAACGAAAAATATCATCAGGCTGGCCGGCGCCATCAAAAAAATTACCGATCGGCCGATCGTTTTTGATTCCCATGAGATCTATTTGTCCATCAGCATGGGGGTCAGCTTTTACCCTCACGACGCGAAGGATCACCAGCTTCTGTTGAAATATGCCGACATCGCCATGAATCGGGCCAAAAGGATGGACGGCACAAAGCTGATGTTTTTTTCCAATGAGATGAATGACCAGATTCAAAAGCGCTTCGAGCTGGAAAGCTATTTGCGGCGGGCCATCGAAAAAAATGAGCTGTTTTTGTGCTACCAGCCCTTTATCGACCTGCAAACGAACCGGATCATCGGCTGTGAGGCGCTGATTCGCTGGAACCACCCGGTGATCGGCACGATTCCCCCGATGGAGTTCATTCCGATCGCGGAGGAAACGGGGATCATCCACGAAATCGGCAGATGGGTGTTGAATGAGGCCTGCCGGGCGGCCAAAACCTGGATGGATCAGGGATTCGGGGAGCTGATCATGGCCGTCAACGTTTCCGCCCAGCAGATCCAGCATCCCCACTTCCTGGATTATGTAAATGAGGCCCTCCGCCGGTCGGGCCTGGATCCGAAATACCTGCATTTGGAAATCACGGAAAGCGTCATGCTCTTCAATCTGGAGCACACGAAAAAGGTCTTCAATTCCCTGCAGGATCTCGGCGTGAAAATGTCGATCGACGACTTTGGCACCGGGTATTCTTCCTTAAGCTATTTAAGAAATCTGCCGATCAATTTGTTGAAAATCGACCGCTCCTTCATCAACAATCTGCATTGCGACCGGTTTGACCGGACCTTGGTTCAGGCGATCATCACGATCGGCACGGGATTGTCCATGAAGATCGTCGCGGAAGGGGTCGAAACCCTGGAACAGATCAAGGTTTTAAAACATTTGCGGTGCCACTACGCCCAGGGGTACTTCATTGAAAAACCGCTGACCGAAGACAAGCTCCTTGAACGGTTAAAAAAGGAAAGGCGATGAGATCTTCCATATCGAAGGAAAAGCCAAACCCCGGAGGTCTGGCTTTTCCTTTTTGTTCTGGTTCCAAAATCGAAGACGCCGTTATTTTTTTTGGAAGAGGAAAAATTTGAATCCGAATGGGCCGATATCGGCCGGAAATTGTGATTCTTCGATCTTTTCCTTCTTATTTTCCCAAAGATCTGTATATTCTCTTTCCACTTGATCGAAGGGAATGTCTAACAATAGGCGGACCGGTTTTTCAGATCGGTTCATTGCGGCAACCAGCAATTCCCTCTCGTTTTCTTTATGGAAAATCACTTGCTCTGTGCCTTCTTTCAGTTCCGGAAAGGAAATTGCCCCGTCGTTGGCCATAATCGGATGGGTTTTCCGCAGTTCAATCAATTTTTTTACGGTCCGGTATAGATCCAAGTTTTGTTTTCTCGGGTCCCATTCCATGCATTTTCGGCAACCGGGGTCGTTTTCTCCCGTCAGACCGATTTCATCGCCGTAATAAATACAAGGAGAACCCGGAAAACTGAGAAGAAAGGCGAAAAGCAACTTAACCTTTCCCTGATGGAAACCGGCGATGTTTTGAATTCTTGCGGTGTCATGGCTGCCCAATAAATTAAAAGCGAAATGATTAATATATTCAGGATAGGAAAAAAGGACCTGTTGGATCATTTCCGAAAATGTCTTTCCGTCGATTTTTTCTTCGGCAAAAAATTGCAACGCTCCTTTGGAAAAAGGATAGTTCATGACGGCGTCAAACTGATCGCCTCCGAGCCATGGCATGGCATCATGCCAAATTTCTCCTAAAATATATACATCCTTTTTGACCCTGCGCACGGCCTTTCGAAATTCCCGCCAAAATTGATGGCTGACCTCATTTGCCACATCCAGCCGCCATCCGTCAATATCAAATTCTTTCACCCAATATTGGCCTACTTCCAGCAAATACTTCCTTACTTCTTTATTTTCCGTATTCAACTTAGGCATGAAGGGTGTAAAGGCGAAAGTATCGTAATTGGGATGAGGTTCCGTTTGAACCGGAAATTCGCGGATGAAAAACCAGTCTTTGTATTTGGAACGTTCACCGTTTTTTAACACGTCCTGGAAAGGAGGGAAGTAGAAGCCGCAGTGGTTAAACACGGCGTCCAACATGATACGGATTCCTCTCCGATGGCATTCGTCGACCAATCGTTTAAAGGTTTTCTTGTCGCCAAATTGGGGATCAATTTCAAAATAATCAATCGTGTCGTATTTATGATTGGAAGCGGCTTTGAATATCGGAGTAAGATAGATGCCGTTTATGCCAAGGTCCGATAAGTAGTCCAGTTTTCCAATGATTCCTTCTAAGTCTCCGCCGAAAAAATTGTCGCTCGCCGGTTCCGCGCTTGCCCAAGGCAAAGTGCCAGGCGGATCGTTTTCTTTGTTTCCGTTGGCAAACCGTTCAGGAAAAATTTGATACCAAACCGTATTTTTCACCCATTCCGGGGCTTGAAACAAATCTTCACCGTTAATGAAGGGAAAACAAAAGAAATTCGCAATATCTTCATCGGGAACGCGATCAAAAAAACCCTTTTCCCCATAAAAAATCTTCTGTTTTGTCGAGTGAATTTCAAATCCGTATCGGAGACGGCGGTATGGAGGCGTAACCGCAAGAAACCAATAGTCAAAAAGGGCATGATTGCCAATTTTCTTCATCTTTTCCCTTTTCGTCATCCATTTTCCCTGTTCCCATCCGTAAGGGTCTCCATAAATCAGGAATACCGTTTCCGCATCCCCCTTTTTTGTCCGTAAACGGATGTGAACGGTTTTTTCATCGAATGCGTAGGCGAATTCATTTTTCGGGCGGTGGTAGATGGCTTCTTTCAGCATCATCTTTCTCCTTTCATGACAAACGTTTGCACATATCATATAAATCCATTATAAATGAAAACGTTATCATTATCAATTTTTTTGTAATATTTTTAGTTTGATTAATAGATTTAGTAACAAATTTTTAAAAGAAAACGGTTGCATAAACAACATCCCCCCGTTATAATGAAAAATGGATGTGCAAACGATTTCATAAAAATAAGGGGTGAAAAAATGAAAAAATCGGTATCTTTGTTCTGAGTGGTTCTTTACCCGTTTTCCAGCTTTGATTTCTTAAAGAACATCCGTTGGAGCAGATTGTTCAATACAAACAGAAAATGCCCGAGTGGCATTCAAACAGAAAGAATCGCCGATTGGAGATTATCGTTACAGCAACAATCGGACAGAAAAACGACCGGTAAAAATCTCCGTAAAGCAGGCCGGATCAGTTTATTTGCAGCAAGCTCGCCGAAGATGGACGCGGTGAACAATCACGAAAAGTCCGCGGTGAAACAAACGCGGAATTCACAAAAATTGCAGGGGAAAACGGGAAATGGGAAGAGTTGCCTTCAAACAGGACCCAGAAGGTGCTGCAAGCCTTGCGGGATGCTGGATTTTTCCGATTTGAACGATATCACCCGGACGATTTTCCCTGTTTTCTCATTTTTCTTTTCATTTTCATCTTGTAGTCGGGCAAGTGCCTGATAAAAAATAGTAGAGAGAAGGTTAAAGTTCAATAACTGGGAGGAATCGACATGCTGAACGACACCAGTTTCGCCATCCATCCGGGAAAGGAAATACGGGGATCGGAAAGGGACATGTATGATGCGGGGAAAATCCTGTCTTTTGCCCATGATGGGAACCGTTTTCTTGCCCGGTGCGAAAACGGCGAATTCGCCGTCACCTTTTATGCCGATGAGATTGTCCGCCTGCAAATGAACCCGTTCGGGGAAACGGAAAAGAAACACAGCCAGGCGGTCGTTTTGGAACCGGAAGGATTGCCGTTTTCCGTGACGGAAACGGGGCAAACGGTCGTATTGTCTTCCGGGAAGATCCGGGTGGAAATCGGCAAAGACCCGCTGCGGGTAAACATTTATGACGGGGAAAACCGTCCGCTGTTTACCGAAGGGAAAAAGGGAATGGGCTTTAAAGCGGGCGGGGAAGTGGTCATGTTTAAAGAAATGGGGAAAGACGAATTTTTTTACGGCTTCGGCGAAAAGACCGGATATTTAAACAAGCGCGGCGAAATATTGACGATGTGGAACAGCGACGTGTACGCACCGCATAATCCGGAAACCGATCCCCTGTATCAATCCATTCCCTTCTTCATCGCCTTCGACCGGGGATTCGCCCGCGGGCTGTTTTTCGACAATCCGGGAAAGACGGTGTTTGACCTGCAGTCGGATCCCGACCATTTGTCCATTACGGCCGAATCCGGGTCCATCGACTACTACGTCTTCGCGGGTCCGACGATGAAAGACGTCCTTGCGCAATATACGGCGCTGACCGGGAGAATGCCCCTTCCTCCGAAATGGGCGATCGGTTATCATCAGTCCAGATACAGCTATGAATCGGAGGAAGAGGTCAGGCGGCTGGTGGAAATCTTTAAAGAGAAGGGCATTCCTTTGGATGTCGTCCATTTGGATATCCATTACATGAGAGGCTTTCGGGTCTTTACCTTCGACCGTAGCCGTTTCCCGGATCCGAAAAAATTGGTGGCGGATTTGAAAAAGGAAGGGGTCCACGTTGTTCCGATCGTCGATCCCGGCGTCAAAGAAGATCCGGAATACCCCGTATTCCAGGAAGGCATCCGGAAGGATCTCTTCTGCAAATATTTGGACGGGACGATCTTTTACGGGGATGTATGGCCGGGAAACAGCGCTTTCCCGGATTTCACCGACGAACGGGTCCGCAAGTGGTGGGGCGAAAAGCATCAGTTCTACATTGACCTCGGCATCGAAGGCATTTGGAACGACATGAACGAGCCCGCCGTCTTCAACGAGACGAAGACGATGGACGTCAAAGTGATGCACGCAAACGACGGCGATCCGAAAACCCACCGGGAGCTCCACAATATGTACGGCTTTTTCATGGGAAAGGCCACTTACGAAGGATTGAAAGAACGGTTAAAGGGAAAAAGGCCCTTTCTGCTGACCCGGTCGGGTTATGCGGGGATCCAACGGTATTCGGCCGTATGGACGGGGGATAACCGCAGCTTCTGGGAGCACTTGCAAATGTCCTTGCCGATGGTGATGAATCTCGGGTTGTCCGGAATCACTTTCGCGGGGGCGGATGTGGGCGGTTTCGCCCATCATGCCAACGGGGAGCTGCTTGCCCGCTGGACGCAGGCGGGAAGTTTCATGCCCTTTTTCCGCAACCATAGCGCTTTGGGCACCCTGCGCCAGGAACCTTGGGCCTTCGGCGAAAAATATGAAAAAATCATTAAGAAATATATTGAATTGCGCTATCGCTGGCTGCCCCAATGGTATACCTTATTCGAAGAAGCCCACCGGAAGGGAACGCCGGTGATGAGGCCCCTCGTGATGGAATATCCGGACGATGAAAACACCTATTCCTTGTTTGACCAGTTTATGGTCGGGGACAATGTGATCGTCGCCCCCATCATGCAGCCGGCGCAAACGGTCCGCTCCGTTTATTTGCCGGAGGGGAACTGGATCCATTATTTCACCGGAGAAACCTTTGAAGGCGGAAAATACCATCTGGTGGAAGCGCCCCTTGAACAAATGCCGATCTTTGTGAAACAAGGAACGATGATCGCCCACGGAGAAGTGAAGCGGAATACGAAGGAAAAGGACGAATCCTTGACCCTTCACTATTATTACGGTCCCGATACCCGCTACGAATTCGCCCTCTATGATGACGACGGCGAAAGTTTCGCTTATCAAGACGGGGAGTATTTCCGCAAGTCGATCCGGATTTCCGCCGATCCGGAGGCCGTATATCTGGAAGTGAAGGAAGAAGGGAATTACCGCCCGGATTGGAAAGAGCTGAAACTGGCCGTTCATAACGGCAAAGAAGGACTGAAGATTTACCTGAACGGAAAGGCGCTTCAACAAAATTCCGACGGCACTTACCGCCTTTATTAAACTTTTCCTTAAAACTGGAAGGGAAAAAGGTGCCGGCACCTTTTCCCTTCCCGTAAAATCAGGTTGTCCCTATTCATGCGGCATAGGAGGATAAGAGGATGGCAGTAACCATCAAAGATGTGGCAAAAGCGGCCAATGTGGCTCCTTCAACCGTTTCAAGGGTAATCGCCGACAGCCCCCGGATCAGCGAAGAAACGAAGAGGAAAGTCCGAAAAGTCATGGAAGAATTGGGCTATCATCCCAACATGATCGCCCGCAGTCTGGCCAATCAATCCTCGAAGGCGATCGGCATCATTTTTCCAAATTCTGGTAATACCGCCTTTCAAAATCCTTTCTTCTCGGAAGTGCTGCGGGGAATCAGCGAAGGGGTTTCCGAAAAACATTATATTTTGCAATTTACAACGGGAAGAACGGAAGAGGAGATATTGCAGGACGTTAAAAAAATGGTGTTTGGCCGGCTGGTCGACGGGATGATTCTCCTCTATTCGAAATTGGGAGATTCGGTGATGAAGTTTTTAAAGGAGCAAAACTTTCCCTTTGTTCTGGTCGGGAAGCCGTTCGAGGACTCGGAAGTCATCACCCATGTGGACAACGACAACATTTCCGCGGCAAAGGAAGGCACGGAATATTTGATCCGTCTCGGTCACCGGAAGATCGGGTTCATCGGGGGAGACATCGGTTTCATGGTGACAAGAAACCGGCTGGAAGGATATCGAAGGGCATTGGCTGAGGCGGGAATTCCCGTGAATGAAAAATATTTGATCCATGAAGAGTTTTTGCTGGAAGGCGGTAAAGAAGCGGTGAAGGAATTGATGCTTTTGGACGATCCTCCGACCGCCCTGCTGGTGATTGATGATATCATGGCCCTCGGCGTATTAAAAACATTAAGTGAATTGGGGAAAAAGGTCCCCGAGGATATTTCCGTCGTCAGTTTCAATAACGTCCTCTTCGCCGAACTGGCCCAGCCTCCGTTGACTTCCGTCGATATCAACATTTTCACCTTGGGAATCGAAGCGGTCAAGCATCTGATCCAAAAAATCGAAAACCCGAAGGAACCGGTCAAGCGGATCATCATTCCCCACCGCCTGATCGTCAGAAAATCCTGTCAGGCCGTCGTCCGTTAATCGTTTGCCTTGCGGGCGGGGGAAGAATCGTCAGGAATAAATGGCGATGCGCCTTTCGCCAAACAAGTTGAATCAAAAAACCCCCCGGGTCGCAAAACCGCAGGGGGAAAAATTGCTCGGCGGGATTATGCCCATTTCCTTTTTTGTGCCTGAAGACGGTTCCGGCCCCCGGTTTGCCGGCCTTTCCGATTACCGGGCCGCCTTCCTTCAGCCCCGGTTATTCGCCGCCGAGGGAAGCCTTGCGCACGTTCCGCAGTTTTTTGGCTTCCGCTTCCGCATAGGAGGCGCTGCCGTGCAGCTGCTTCTTTTTGGCATGCTTCGCGGTTCCGGCCGCCCGGATCCCTTTGTAGATTTGCCCCATTTTCATCCCCCTTTTGGCGTCGAACGGAAGAAGTTCCGTTCCATCATAGTTTGGCCGTTTCCGAGGGGATTATCCCGACGGACCGTTTCCTTTTATGCGGCCGTTTCCCATCAAAAGAAAAATTTTTCCAAAAATCGGGCGACCCCGTCCCTTTCATTGTCAGCCGTGACCTCGTAGGCGACTTCCTTCACCTCGTCGATCCCGTTTTCCATGGCGATGCCGTATTTGGCATACGTCAGCATCTCGATGTCGTTGTCGCCGTCGCCGAAGGCGATGATCCGCTCTCGCGGGATCCGGTAATAGTCGGCCACCTTTTGCACGCCGATCGCCTTATTGATGCCGTGTTTGACGATTTCAACCACGTGCCAGGGGGCCCCCCAGTTGCGGTGGTCGACCAATTCAGCGTGGACTTCGGACAATATGGCCCGGATCTTTTTGACGCTCTCTTCATCCCCTTGAACGAGCAGGCTGGTCGGGTCGTTTTTCAAAAACCGCCGCAGATCCCCCGTCGTGATCTTCGGATTGCCGAGTTTCAATACATCCAGCAATTTTTCGTTATGGTAATGGATATAGACCTCATCGATGACTTCCGCCACCATATTTTCCACCGAATGCCGGGAGCAGATCTCGACAATTTCCTTTACGACGGATAAGGCTATCGGTTCGTGGAAGTTCTCCCAATCGGGATTTTGCGGGTGATGGACAAACGCGCCATTGAAGTTCACGATCGGGGAATCCAAGCCGAGTTCCCGGTAATACATGGCGCTGGAACGGTAAGGCCTGCCGGTGGAGATCATGACGATGTGGCCGTCCTTCCGCACCTGATCCAGCACCTTTTTCGTTTTTTCCGATATCGTTTTGTCTTCTTTAAGCAAAGTGCCGTCCAGATCCAATGCGATTAGAAATTTGTCTTTCATACGGTTCCCTTTCTTGGCAAAGCTTTTTATTATTGGTATGACGTTTCATATCGTGCTAAACTATAAAAGATAATTCCATTTTATTTCGAAAATGGAAATTTTACAACAAAAATCTCCGGTCGGGAAGGATGAAAGGAATGATCGCTGTTGAAAAAACTTCCGTCGCAGGAATCCCGCTGCTGGAAGTGGCTCCCCTCGAACGTTTTTCCCAACCCCTGCCGACGGTGATCTTCCTCCACGGGTTTACGAGCGCAAAGGAGCACAATCTTCATTACGCGTACCTGCTGGCGGAAAAAGGGATCCGCACCCTGTTGCCGGAAGCGGAATTCCACGGGGAACGGGCCGCGAATGCCCATTCCGTCCATTTGCCGGAAAAATTTTGGGATATCGTCGTCACCGCCATCAAGGAATTGGAAACGGTCAAAGACGCCTGGGAGCGGCAAGGGAAGATTATGCCGGGAAAAATCGGGGTAGCCGGCACGTCCATGGGAGGCATCGTCACCCTGGGAGCCCTGGTCCGGTATGATTGGATCCGGGCGGCCGTCAGCCTGATGGGCTGTCCCGAATATGTTCCCTTCGCGAAATATTTGCTGGCGCAAATGGAAAAATTACAAATGAAAATCTCCCTGTCCGCGGAAGAGATCGAACGGCGTCTCGAGATCCTGTCCCGCTTCGATCCGGCTTCCAACCGGGAAAAATTTACCGCCTGTCCGCTCCTGTTTTGGCACGGGAAGAAGGATCAAACGGTGCCCCACCATTTTGCCTACCGGTTTTTCCAGGATATGCGGAAACGATATGAAAATCCGGAACAGATCCGCTTCATCCTCGACGAACAGGCGGACCACAAAGTGACGCGGGAAGGGGTAAAGGCCGCCGTCGACTGGCTTTATCAATATTTATCCGGATCATAACCGGACTTTTCGGTTCAGTTTTTCTCCGTCTTCTGCTAAAATGAATACAAAAAGGAGGGAAAACGGTGGATCAAGAACTGAAGGACAATATCATGAACGCCTTGGAACAGGTCATTGATCCGGAACTTGGCATAGATATCGTCAACCTCGGTTTGGTGTACGGGGTCGATCTCGATGAAAACGGCAAATGCACCGTCACGATGACGTTGACGACGATCGGCTGTCCCTTGGGCGGCATCATTTCCGATCAGATAAAAGCCGCTTTGGCCGACATTCCCGAAGTGAAAGAAACGGAAGTGAATATCGTTTGGAATCCGCCTTGGACGAAAGACCGGATGAGCCGTTACGCAAAAATCGCCTTAGGCATTTCTTGACGGGTTGAGGCTGCCCGCAAAAGGCCAGTAAAACGGCCTTTTGCGGGCGGCCTTCTGCTTTTTCGGGGGCTGGATATTTCTGTTTCTTCCTTTCCCCGTCTGTTCGCTCTTATCTTTTGATTGGGGCTTCAGAAAGTGCGGCTTTATGGCGGCCGCGGAGCCGGCGGCGTTTTCCGGAATAAATCTTTTTCCGGGGACTGGCGGGGATGATGGGGCGAAAGGCGCGGCGGCGTTTTCGGGAGAAGCCGTTTTTTCGCCCGAAGGGAACGGCCGGTCCCGGATTCGGCCGGCAAATATTTTAATTAAAGGTACAGATGGAGATGGGGCATTTTTCGCATTGGACCTCGTTCCGCAAATATTGGAGATCGTGGATGACGATATGCCGCTTGCGGAAGGAGAGGACCTTCTTTTCCTTCAGCTCCTGAAGCAGGCGGTTCACCACTTCCCGGGTCGAACCGCAAAAATTGGCCAGTTCCTGATTGGTTAATTGCAGGCTGATCATGATCCCGTCTTCGACCTTTTGGCCGTAGCTGTTGGCCAGGCGGATCAGGATGGAATATAAGGCCCCTTTTTTCCCGTTGATTAACAGGTCGCGGATGATGGATTGGGTGATCCGGTACTGTTTGTTCAGCCAGGCGAAAAATTTCGCCGCCACTTGGGGATTCAACAGGAGCTGGGCTTCAAAATCATCCTTCGGGATTCCGTAAAGCACGCTGTCTTCCAAGGCGACGGCGTTAAAGGGGTAATTCGCTTCCTTTTCAAAAAGATTCGTTTCCACAATCATGTTTCCGCCCGACAAGATCCGGTAAGCAAATTCCCTTCCGTCCGGCTGTGTTTTTTTTAATTGGATGACCCCTTCCTTAATATAGAAAATTTCCGCGGCCCGGTCGTTGTCGCGAAACAAATAATTCCCCTTGGGGACGCGGCGCTCGTTCATAAAAGGCTGCAATTCGTTCATGAGATCTTTAAAATCCATTTTTCCCCATCCTAAAACGTATGATTAATTCTTATTATTCCGAAAATGTCGATTTTTGTCAATGGCTGGAAAAAGAACCTTCAACAGCCGTTCGGATGAAAGTTGGCCCCTTTTTTCTGAAAAAAGGACGGACATGAAAAAAAGCTCGTCATGTGCACTGAAGCGATTCATCTGCTTACAAGCCAAGACATCCAAACATGAAAAAAAGGCTGACGTCACGTGCAGCCTTCGTTTCCTATCTTTCAGCCTTTTCTTCGGGCAGGAGGCGGGGAATGATGAGCAAGAGGACGGTCATGCCGACGGCCAGTTTCAGCCCGGTTTCAAAACTGTAAGGGGTGCTTTTGATGGATCCTACGACGAAAGTCATCATTTGCGCAAGCAAGAATGTCCAAAAGAAAGTCCATAAATATTTCATTGGATTCACCTTTTCCGAAAATGCTTGAATACCATTTCTAAAAAAATCATACCATAAAATGAAAAATTGGCAACTGTTAAGAAAAAACGGCAATGGGTTCGGGATCACCCATGCCTTTAACATATCATCGTTCCCAGTCTCTGCCGTCCGCCGGGGTATTATGGCCGTTCAAAATACGGGGCCCGTTCGTACAGGGATTTTCCTTTCCGGGACCGAATTTTGTGCCGGCATTGGGCGGTTTCCCTACCCAATCCGCGGCATGGGGAATATATTAGTGGAAAGGCGGGATACGGAACCTGCCGGTTTTTCCTTTCATTTGCCGCAAACCTGGAAAAACTTGCCCGAACGGAATCACCTGTCGGCGGGCATTTAAAAACGGCATGAAGTTCGCATCGCCGCCGTCGGATGAAGGGACCGTCCGAGCGGCAATAGCGGCGGCAACCTCCGGGAATTATTGATCTGTCAAGGCGTTGAGATCGAAGAAGAGGCCGGCATTCCCTTTCAAACTTAAGGGCAGGGGGCGGACCCGGATGAAACATCCTTCGGGCAGGCCGGAAAGGGACGGGTCCATACGTCCGCCATTCCTCTGCCTCCGGCGTCAAAGGAAAATCCGGCAGCGGCCCGGTTCCCGAGTCCCGTACGCAAAGGACAGAATGGGGAGAATCGAATCCGGCGGCAAAGGAAAACCGGGATTCCTGCCGTTGATCGCTTTTTTAGCGGGAAATCCGGGAGCCCCGGATCTTTTCAGCAGCGGATGCATAAAAGGAAAAGGGGATTTGCCATGGATTACCGGATATTTACCTTAAACAAAAAAACATGCATCATCCACTACCCGGCAAAACCGAACGGATTCGGCGTGCTGTGGATCGGATATTTCGATGGGGACATCGGCGCGGACGATCGTCCGACAGTCAACAAACCGAGGAAATCTTTAATGGATGAACTGAATGTCCGCGGTTACACCGTTTTTTATACGGTCCTGGAAAAACATCATTTCGCCAATCCGCAGGCTTTGGAGCAGGTGGAAAATTTGTATGAGTTCGTCAAACGGAACGAGATTTTAAACGAAAAAATCCATCTGATCGCCGAGGGCATCGGGGCCTTGCTGGCCGAATCCTTCCTCGCCGACAAGGGCGACTATGTCCGTTCCGCCGTTTTCATCGATCCGGCATTTTCCCTCAAAAAACTGACGGAGGAAGTCAAAGACCAGCCCTTTTTGCTGAAAAAGCTCTATTCGGATTTGAAAAAAGCCTACTCCCTTTCGAGTGATGAGGAATGTGAATTTTTTATCAATAACCAGCATCGCCATCCGGTTGTGATTCCCGTTCCTTTTCAAATCGTTCATTTTGTCCGGCCGGACCGGAAACGGGAGGGAACGGATCGGGAGGAAAAATATCAAAACCTGGCGGAAGACCGGATCCTCGCCCTTCCGTCCGGGGGGAGGCACGCCCTGTCCGCGGTCATCTTCCGCCTTTTCAAAGAGACGGAAAAGCAGCTGTAAATTCCCGTAAAAAAGGAGCTGAGAGAATGGAAGCGGCGGTTGTTTTGGAACCTTACGGCCCTGTCGGCTTCGCCCTTTGTGCGCATCTTCTGGATAAGGGGATCCCGGTTTTTTATGCGGAAGGGATGTGGGAGGAGGGGAATTCCGAAGAAAAAAAATTGTATTTCGCCCGAAACAGCAATTTTCGGAAACTGACGTCCCCGGATTTTACCGGCTTACCGGTCTTCCTTCCCTTTTATGATTGGCTGATTCGAAAAGATTTTGCTCCGGAGAGGGCCGTGAGTTTTTTGGAGAAGGTTTTCCCAAAAGGAAGGGGGGCCGGGGACAGGGTATGGATCCTGCTCTGGCCGGCTTCCATGGAAGGGCGGGAGGAATGGCTGAGACGCTTGTCCCAAGACAAGGTGATCGTTTTTGATTTGCCGGTTCAAAAAGGAGATCCGCCGGATCCGTTCGGGGTTTTCCCGCAAGCTTTAGGAAACCCTTCGAAAAATGAAAGAACGGCGGAAGGGACGGATGCTGCGTCTTGGGCAGAAGCGATCGCCCGGCTTCTGGAAAAGATCGTCCGTCCGGCATCGGCATCCTGGCCGGACGGCGGCCGTTCCCGGACCGTGCTTTCTTTTTCACTGGACGGGACGAAGGGATGGAGCGCGGAGCGGGAAGCGGATGCGAATGCAGAAACGGAACCGGAGCGGGAGCAAGAAAGGGAAGAAGGGACCGAGAGGGGAGACAAAGTTAGCGAAGCCAGAGGCGAAAGCGCTGAGGCGGAACATGAGAACGGGATGCGCGGGAAGAAAGAGGGGCCCCATTCCTCTTTGCCGGCGGCAAAATAAATGGCTGTTCATCACCTCCGAACAGCCATTTTTACGTTTTCCTTCATTGCTTTTTTAAAAGCAAACGCCGGATTCTAGCCGCCTGTTTAATGAGGGAGTCGAGCTCTTTCAGCAATTTTTCATCCGGATTCCCATCATCTTTGCGGGATTTGTCTTCCTCGGATTCGCGGTTTTCCTTCGGCTCGCCGAACATGAATCGGGAAAAACGATCCTCCACATCGGCAAAGGCTTTCTTCTTTTCTTCCGACAATTTGCTCACCCCCTTTACCCGTACCCCTATGATCCACTCTATGCGGGACAGTTGTAATGTGTTTAGACGTTTACCATAGGCTTGAAAAGCACAGGCGCAAAATTTTTCCCGGCACGGGAAGACGCCGAAGCCAAAAACGGGAAGGCGAAGGATCGCCGAACTCCTGTCTGGAAGGAACGGAGCTGCTCCCGGCGGACCGGATCACGGACAGTTGCGGAGATTTTCGTGAATTTGGCAGAGGCGGGGAAGAAAATTGGATTTGAAAAATTTGCGGAGATGAGCTAAAATTAGTACCAAGTCATAAAAGATGATGTTAATTCTTGCCGTATATTTTTAGGAACCTGTTTGCGGGAGTGATGGAAATGAACGCGGGTATTATCGGCATCGGGAGATATATCCCGGAAAAAGTGGTCACCAATTTCGACCTGGAAAAAATGATGGATACCTCCGATGAATGGATCCGGACAAGAACGGGCATCGAAGAAAGAAGGATCGCCTCCGACCGGACCGGGACATCCGACATGGCCTATGAAGCGAGCCTCCGCGCCCTGGAAAATGCGGGAATTACGGGCGAGGACATCGATTTGATCCTGACCGCCACCGTAACCCCGGATTACTCTTTCCCGTCGGTTTCCTGCGTGCTTCAGGAAAGGCTGGGGGCAAAAAAGGCCGCGGCCATGGATATCAGCGCCGCCTGTTCCGGTTTCATATACGGGATGGTGACGGCAAAACAATTTATCGAAAGCGGCGCGTACCGGTACGTTCTCGTGGTCGGCGCGGAAAAATTGTCGAAGATCACCAACTGGGACGACCGGAATACGGCCGTTTTATTCGGGGACGGGGCCGGCGCCGCCGTCATGGGCCCCGTTTCCGACGGCAAAGGGATCCTTTCCTTCGAATTGGGAGCGGACGGTTCGGGCGGCAAATATTTGTACCAAGACAAATATATTTGCATGAACGGGCGGGAAGTTTTCAAATTTGCCGTCCGGCAAATGGGGGAATCCGCCGTCCATGTCATTGAAAAGGCCGGATTAAAAACGGAAGACGTGGACTTTTTCATCCCCCATCAGGCCAATATCCGCATTATGGAAGCGGCCAGGGAGCGGCTCGGGCTGCCCCGGGAAAAGATGTCGGTCACGGTGAATAAATACGGGAACACCTCCGCGGCCTCGATCCCGATCTCTATTGTCGAAGAGGTGGAAGCTGGTAAAATAAAGGATGGAGACATCGTCGTCATGGTCGGCTTCGGGGGCGGGCTGACATGGGGGGCCCTCGCCATGCGCTGGGGAAGATGAATCCGGAACGGAACCGTTTGTTTTCCAGTAGATGTCTTTATACCGAATTTGTTGAACAATGGTTTAGGAGATGAGGGATAATGATCAAACGAAGGGTTGTGATTACCGGCATCGGCGCCGTGACGCCGGTGGGCAACGACGCCGAAACCGCCTGGCAAAACATCATCCGGGGAAAATCGGGCATCGGTCCGCTTACCCGGGTAAACAAGGACGAATTTCCCGCCAAAGTAGCCGCGGAAGTCAAGGATTTCAACCCTGAGGACTTTTTGGATAAAAAAGATGCGCGGAAAATGGACCGTTTCACCCATTTTGCCGTCGCGTCCGCTCTCATGGCGGTCAAAGACGCCGGGCTTTCCATCGACGAAAGCAATGCCCACCGGGTTGGCGTGTGGATCGGTTCGGGCATCGGCGGCATGGAAACCTATGAAAGGCAGTTTGAAACCTTTCTCCAGCGGGGATACCGCCGCGTCAGCCCGTTTTTCGTGCCGATGATGATTCCGGATATGGCCGCCGGGCAGGTGTCGATCCTTTTGGGGGCGAAAGGGGTGAATTCCTGCACGGTGACCGCCTGCGCCACGGGAACCAACTCCATCGGCGACGCCTTTAAAGTCATCCAGCGGGGAGACGCGGATGTGATGATTACCGGCGGGACGGAGGCCCCGATCACGAAAATCGCCATCGCCGGCTTCTGCGCCAACACGGCTTTGACGACCAATCCGGATCCGAACACCGCTTCCCGGCCCTTCGACAAAAACCGGGACGGGTTCGTCATGGGCGAAGGGGCGGGCATTGTCGTCCTGGAGGAATTGAACCATGCCCTGAAGCGGGGGGCAAAAATTTATGCGGAGATCGTCGGATACGGCTCCACGGGCGACGCGTACCATATCACCGCGCCGGCTCCCGCCGGGGAAGGGGGCGCCCGCGCCATGAAAATGGCCCTCGATGACGCGGGCGTATCCCCGGAGGAAGTGGACTATATCAACGCCCACGGGACGAGCACGGAATACAACGATAAATTTGAAACGATGGCCATCAAAACCGTCTTCGGCGAACACGCCTACAAGATTCCCGTCAGCTCGACCAAATCGATGACCGGCCACTTGCTGGGGGCGACCGGCGCCGTGGAGGCGATCTTTACGGCATTGGCGATCAAAGAAGGCGTCATCCCGCCGACGATGAATTATGAAACGCCGGATCCGGAATGCGATTTGGACTATGTGCCGAACGAGGCGAGAAAGAAAGACGTCCGTGTGGCGATCAGCAATTCCTTCGGTTTCGGCGGCCATAACGCCACGATCGTTTTGAAAAAATTCGAGCCGTAAAACGGCGCGAAACCGGCGGACGTTGGCGGATCGGATCCATCCGGAAAGAAGCGGCGGTTTTGCCCGCGCAGAAAACAAGCCCCGCCGCTTTTGGATTGGGAATGCCGCTTGCGGCGGCGAACCGGCGTCCCAAGTCAACGGGACGCCGGTATTTTTTTGCCGCCCGAAGCGGCGCATCATCCTGTGGGCCGATTTTAAATGGGGAACGGGGGAGCAGCATCCCGTGGCCCGATGCATGCCCGCTCCGGATCGGTGCAGGGCGGCGAAAAAATGAAGATAGGCCTCCCGCAGTTTCGGGTGCGTTCCTGGATCAATGCCGCCCGGACTGCGGGAAAGCCCCGGTCCGCGCTGCTCGGACGGCCGCTTTCCGCAGTCGGCACCGGGACGGCGCACCCGCATCCTTTCTCCTTTTAGCTCCTCGGGGGCCCAGGCGGAAGCGGGGCGGCCAAGGGATAGGCGGATCCCGCTGCGGGTTTTGCCGCCCGCCTGCCGCGGCCCCGCGCGGGGACGCAGGGATTTCCGCGGGGAGCGGGAAAGAAACCGGGACGGGCAGAAAGCATCGGCGGGCGACGGCGGTCCTTTTTGCCAAACGTTTGGCTTCCGCAAAGGATTGGGGAAACCGGGAAGGCCCGCAGGAAACTTGCCCCGGTTGGATCGAATCCGACTTCAATCCGTTCGGCGGCCGGGAAGATCCGCCGGAAACTTGCCGCCGGCCATGGCATCTGAAAAGCGGCGGACGACTTCGGCCGTTTTCACCGGATGGGAGGGTCCTGAATAATCATATAATGACTCCTTTAACGAAAGCCGGTGGGAAAATGCCCGTCATGCGGACGGATCGATGGCTGGATGAACAGTTTTTCCATCCTTACCGACTCTGCGAACCATTGAAGGCCCATTTTGAAAATCTGGATCCGCCGGGGATTTATCAGTTTTTGGCGGAAAAAGGCATGTACAAACCTTCCGGCCTGACTTTTCAAGATTTTGTCCGATTGAAAGAAATGAAGGTTTGGGACCGGGCGGACAAGTATTTGGACCATTTCCGGAAAAGGTGGAAAGGCCCGGACATCCCTGTCTATATTTTTCCGGCCAATCATTCTTTGTTTTCCCCATTGGTTTTGAAAAACGGCTATACCCTTCCCGGGGCCATGTTCCTTTTCTTGACCCCCCAGGAGGACGGAAAGGAATTGAAAGCCCTGTTTGTCCACGAATACCATCATGCCGCAAGGCTCCACCGTCTCGGGAGGAAGACGGAAACCTTCACCTTGCTCGATTCCCTGATCATGGAAGGGTTGGCGGAACACGCGGTTTCCGATTCCTGCGGGGAAAAATATGTGGCCCGCTGGATGCGCCGGTACACGGAAAAGCAGATTGCAAAACTGTGGGAAAAATATTTCCGCGCCAATCTCCGGCTGAAAACCGGCGATCCCGGTCATGACCGGCTGCTTTACGGAATGAGAGGGGTTCCGCCCATGGCCGGCTATGCCGTCGGCTTTGCCATCGTCAAGGCCTGCCGGGAAAAACTTCGCTGCCGAACGGATGAAATGATCGCCATGAGCGCGGAACGGATCGCGGAACCTTTTTTGATGCAGGAAAAATCCGAGGGAACGAGGTTTTGAGGCATCCATTTCTTTCCCCTTCCGGCAGGGGATGAAAGGGATCCGGCCAAGGAATAATTTCCCCCCTTCGTGCCCATACTGTACACAAAAAGGACTCAAAGCGAGGGGTTTTCATGTTGTACCTGCATGATGTATGGGTGAATTGGTTCGAAGGGGAAGAAAACGGCTACAACGTTTGCCCATTTCACGAATGGCGAAAAGAGGATACCATCGAACTTTTGGACCAGGTTCCTTTGCTGAAAATTTCCACGCCCTTGTTCCTGTATATCGAAAACCAATTGTCCGTGCTTCCCGAAGCTTTGTTGGAGGACGTTTATCAGAAGGCCTGGATCCGGAAAAACGGCGAACGCATCCAGCTGGATTACTGTTTCGTGGCAACGGACGGGGCCGATATCATCGCCGTCGATACGATCGGCTATCAGATCCCGATACGGAAGAGCCGGCTCATCCCCCGCCAGGAGCAATTGGTCTATGAAATGACCCGGGGGGAAGACGCCAAGGAATTTCCGATTCCCCAGGACGAGGGAAAAACCTACCATATCCTATCGCCGGAACCGAAATACATGATCGGTTTGACGAGAAAGGAAAGAAACATGAAACATATTTTGTTCATGGCCCTCGACCAATTAAAGGCGTCGAAGAACACCGCGGAAATCCGCTACTGGTGCACCGAATGGGAGCCGAAAAACTTTCGGAAAATCCAAAAGATGTCCTTTGAAAAGGCATGGAACTATTTGTACGACGAGGTGAAACACGGCTGGTCGGAGCGGCATGAACATTTGTGCGAAGGATTGATCAAAGGGCAGCCTTTTTTTGAAAGATTGTGGGATATGGAAAAGGGAGCGAAGGTCAATTGGGATTCTTGACATACATATGCGGTACGGGAACCGGAAACCAAAGGTTTTCGGTTTTCGGCTAAAAGGAAAAACGGGCCGCCTTTTGCGCGGGCTGAACGCCCCGCCAAAAGCGGCCCTTGTATTGATTATCTGTTTCTTCCGAGGCCGAGGGCATTTTCGATTTTCCTAAGCATCCGGCTGGCCTTGGCGTTCGCCCTTTCGGCCCCTTCCGCGAGAATATCGTCCAGCTTCGGCGAATCGATGATTTCGTAGTATTTTTCCTGGATCGGCCGCAATTCCCGGATGATGACTTCGGCCAGATCGGCCTTGAATTCGCCGTACCCCTTCCCTTCATATCGTTTTTCCAGATCCGGGATCGGTAGGCCGCTCAAGGCCGAATAGATGACAAGCAGGTTGGAAATGCCCGGTTTTCTTTCTTTATCGTAGCGGATGATTCCTTCCGAATCGGTAACGGCGCTTTTGATCTTCTTTTCGATCTGTTTCGGTTCGTCGAGCAGGGAGATGAAAGCCTTCCGGTTCGCGTCCGATTTGCTCATCTTTTTCGTCGGATCCTGCAGCGACATGATCCGCGCTCCCTTTTCCGGAAGGATAATATCGGGGATTTTAAAGATATTTTCGTATTTTTTATTGAAACGCTCCGCCAAGTCCCGCGTCAGCTCCAAATGCTGTTTCTGGTCTTCGCCGACGGGAACGAAATCCGTTTCATAGAGCAGGATATCGGCCGCCATGAGGGGAGGATAGGAGAGCAGGCCAGCCGGGATCGATTCCCCGTGTTTTTGCGCCTTGTCTTTATATTGGGTCATCCGTTCCAGTTCCCCGACGTAAGAGATGCATTGCATGATCCAGCCCGCCTGCGCATGGGCGGGAACTTCCGACTGGATGAAGAGCGTCGCTTTTTTCGGATCGATTCCGCAGGCCAGGTACAAGGCGGCAAGCTTTTTTATATTTTCCCGCAGTTCCTTCGGATTTTGGGGAACGGTGATCGCATGCAGATCGACGATGCAGAAATAGCATTCGTAAGCGTGTTGGAGCCGGACGAACTGTTTGATTGCGCCGATATAATTCCCGATCGTCGTCGTCCCGCTCGGCTGAATGCCGGAGAATACCGTTTGCGCCATTGGCTTCACACTCCTTTATTTATCTTGGGAAAATAAAAACCATTCATCCGAAAAGGGACGAATGGTCAGTCATCCGCGGTGCCACCCTCGTTACCGTAAAAACGGTCGCTTTGCCGAGTGAACTCGACCCTTATAACGTAAGGGGACGCCCTTTCCTACCGGGATGCCGCCCGCATCCGTTCGGTCGGGACTCGAAAGCCCATTCCATTCAACCCCGTTGTTTGTTCGCACCGGCCACAAACTCTCTGGAAACGGTCGTTGAATGTACTTTCCTTTCTCATCGTTTTTTCTTGATCAAATTTTGTTCAATATTATAATGAAAAGGGGAAGAAAAGGCAAGATCATTTTTTAAGGAGCTTTTTGCGATGTAGCGATTTTGGGGTCTACGTCGCCAAATTTTTTTGCTTGATATACGGATTTTCCGCAAAGAGGCCCTTTTGATCGGATCCTAAATCCAACATGTGTCTCTGCTTCCCAAAA